>Ga0105240_10001222_pt1 | contig 44673 bp, 31 predicted proteins | sample KBSC54metaG_FD_80426 | JGI IMG/M metagenome (GOLD analysis project Ga0105240, IMG submission 80426) | Corn rhizosphere microbial communities from Kellogg Biological Station, Michigan, USA - KBS C5-4 metaG | ecosystem: Host-associated > Plants > Roots > Rhizosphere > Soil | place: Michigan, USA... | reverse complement strand
GGCACCAGGGCGGGGTGGCTGAGCCGCAGCAGCGACCGCGCCTCCTTCAGGAACATCGCTTCCATGGCGGCGTTGTCCGCCATGTGCGGGAGGATGACCTTGATCGCCACCTCCTCGTCGGTGACGACGTTCACGCCGCGATAGACCTCGGCCATGCCGCCCCGGTTGATCAGGCCGCGGATCTCATAGATGAAGTTTAGGAGAGCGCCAGGCTGCAGGCGTGAGGCGACGGCGTCTCGAGCGGCGCCTGCCGGGGAATGGGACGACTCCGGCATCGGCCAGAGTGTCGTGCCGCTCGGCCCCAGCCGCGGCTTGTCTTCGTCAGCCGCCATCGTTCAAACCGCGTGGCGCTGTGCGCCGACCGCATTGCACGCCATCCTGGCCGCCACGTCGCCCCACAAGTGCGTGCACCCCCAGTCCGCCGCTGAGTTGGCGCACACTCGCACGCGGCCGGCCGGTTTGAAAGCATGCTCCCGTAGCCCGGCGAACGGACGTCGGTCAGGACGTCAGGCGCGCCATCACGTTGCGCTCGACGAGTTGGGCGTTCATCCATGACGCGACCTCTGTCGCGCACTGCCCGTCGCCGGAGACATCGGACCAGGCACAGCCGCCGACCGCGCCGTGGGTGCCCGTGAAGGAGCGCTCCCGATAGACCCCAGTGCCACTCAGCCATCTCCCCGTGTTGAGGAAGTACCAGCGCGAGGCGATCGGATTGTGCGCCCAGAATCCGAAGTCGCGGGCGCTGCGGGCATGCGCCACGAAGCGGACGTTGTCGGTGATCACCTGGCTCAGGCGCAGGTCCGAGGTCTGCATGTCGACGGCGTCGAACAGGAACATCGACTCCACATCGACGCCAAGCGCCTTCAGCCGCCGGGCCGCGATGATCACCGTGCAGCCGCCGCGGCTGTAGCCGACCAGGATGATCGGCTCGGTCGACGACCGCTGGCGCCGGGCCTGAGCGGTGGCGACCACGTTGTCGGCGATGTCCGAGACCTGGCGACCGGCAAGCGTCGGCCCACGCCAGTAGGCGCTGTCGGGGGTCGCCCGGTAGATCTGCGAGCAGAACGAGTTCGCCATCGTAACGCGGTACTCGGAGTCCGAATCCGGACCTGTGCCGTCAACGATCAGGATCACGCTTCGCCCTCCCATCACCCTGGCGGGATTGTGACCCGTTCACCTGCACGCCAACAAGACGATTCCGGTTCCGCCTGTCGGCAGGGTGGCTTGGCAGGAACCGCAGGCGGGGCCATGCTGCTACCGCGGTGGTGGGCGCGCAGCCTAGGGGCGGGCCGACCGATCGCGTGATCGGCGCCGCGCGGGGCGTCGCCGTGCAGAGTGGGGTTTCACCTTGGCCGCCGTCGACCTCCGATCCCTCATCACGAAGCTGGATGATCCTTGCCGCAAGGCGCTGGAGGCCGCTGCCGGCCTCACCCTGTCGCGCACCCACTATAATGTCGAGATCGAGCACTATCTGCTAAAGCTGCTGGACATCCAGGGCGGCGACTTCGAGGCCTGCCTCAAGCACTACGGTGTCGACGAGGGCGTGCTTGCCGCCGACCTCAATCGCGTCCTTGATCGGCTGAAGACCGGCAACAGCCGCCCGCCCGCCCTGGCGCCGCAGATCGTCTCCCTGATCAAGGAGGCTTGGCTGATCGGGTCCTTGGGCGAGAACGCGGGAAAGGTCCGCTCCGGTCATTTGCTGGCCGCTCTGCTCAGCGACGACAATCTGGCCGCGGTGGCGCGCGAGGGCTCGGGTGAGTTCGCCAAGATCTCGGCTGACAAGCTGCGCTCAGAGTTGGCCACACTCACGGCCGAGACACCCGAGAGCAAGGCCCTCGCCGGCGCGGCGGGCGCCAGCGGTCAGGGGCCTGCGGCGGGGCCCGGCCGCGTGGCAGGCGGCGCGCTTGATCAGTACACGATCGATCTGACTGCGCGGGCGAAGGAGGGAAAGCTCGACCCGGTGCTCGGCCGTGATTCCGAGATCCGCCAGATTGTCGACATTCTCACCCGTCGCCGCCAGAACAACCCGATCCTCACCGGCGAGGCGGGGGTCGGCAAGACGGCCGTGGTCGAGGGGTTCGCACTGCTGATCGCGGCCGGCGACGTCCCGCCCGCGATGAAGAACGTCTCGCTGCGGACGCTGGACATGGGCCTGCTGCAGGCCGGGGCCGGCATGAAGGGCGAGTTCGAGAACCGCCTGAAGAACGTGATCGATGAGGTGAAGTCCTCACCGACCCCGATCATCCTGTTCATCGACGAGGCCCACACGCTGATCGGCGCCGGTGGCGCGGCGGGGCAGGGGGATGCGGCCAATCTTTTGAAGCCGGCGCTGGCGCGCGGCGACCTCCGGACCATCGCCGCCACCACCTGGGCCGAATACAAGAAATACTTCGAGCGAGATGCGGCGCTGGCCCGCCGCTTCCAGGTGGTGAAGGTCGAGGAGCCCGACGAGGACAACGCCATCGCCATGATGCGCGGCGTCGTGGGCATGCTGGAGAAGCACCACGGCGTACGCATCCTGGACCAGGCGGTGGTGGAGTCCGTGCGCCTCTCCACCCGATACATCCCGGCCCGCCAGCTGCCCGACAAGAGCGTCAGCGTGCTCGACACCGCCTGCGCCCGCGTGGCCATGAGCCAGAACGCCACGCCCGCGCCGATCGAGGATCTTCGGCGCGAGATTGAGCTCGCTGATACCGCCATCGGCATACTGGAGCGCGAGAGCGCAACAGGCGCCGACCATGTCGCCGAACTGGCCGAGCTGAAGACGGCCAAGGAGACGGCGGTGAAGGGACTGGCCGATCTGGAGGCGCGCTGGACGCGCGAACGCGACTTGGTGGCCAGTTTGCGCCAGATGCGCGACCAGCTCGAGGCGGGCGTGACGACCCCTGCTGTCGATGCGGCCTCCGCGCCCGCCGCCGGGACGCCTTCCGCGGCGCCAGCCGCCGCGCCCGCCGGCGTAGCCGCTGCCCCCACGCCGGCGCCCACCCCCCTTACCGAGGCGGAGCGCGCCGACCTGCGCCAGAAATATCTGTCCGGCCAGGCTGAACTGGCAGCGCTTCAAGGCGAGCAGCCGCTGCTGCAGGTGAGCGTCGACGGCCAGGCTGTGGCCGAGGTGATCGCCAACTGGACCGGCATCCCCCTGGGCCGGATGGTGGCCAACGAGATCCAGACGGTGCTGGACCTCAAGACGCTGATGGAGGCCCGCATCGTCGGGCAACCCCACGCGCTTGAGGCCATTGCCGAGGCGATGCGCACGTCGCGAGCCAAGCTCACCGACCCGCGCAAGCCAACCGGGGTGTTCCTGATGGTCGGCACCAGCGGCGTCGGCAAGACGGAGACGGCGCTGACCCTGGCCGAGCTGCTCTATGGCGGCGGCCAGAACCTGACCGTCATCAACATGAGCGAGTTCAAGGAGGAGCATAAGGTCTCGATGCTGCTCGGCTCGCCCCCTGGCTATGTCGGCTACGGCGAGGGCGGGGTGCTGACCGAAGCCGTGCGACGCAGGCCCTACAGCGTGGTGCTGCTGGACGAGATGGAGAAGGCGCATCCCGGCGTGCAGGACATCTTCTACCAGGTGTTCGACAAGGGCCAGTTGCGCGACGGCGAAGGCCGCGACATCGACTTCAAGAACACCATCATCATCATGACGTCGAACGCGGGCACCGACACGATCGCCAAGCTCTGCGCCGATCCCGAGACCATGCCCGACGCTGCGGGCCTGACCACGGCGCTGCGCCCGGAACTGCTCAAGATCTTCAAGCCGGCGTTCCTCGGGCGGCTGACCGTGGTGCCCTACTTCCCGCTGAGCGACGACACGCTGCGCATGATCGTGAAGCTGCAGCTGGGCCGCATCGCCGAGCGGGTCGAGGAAAACTACCGGGCCACGTTCGAGTACACCCCCGAACTTATCGATACGGTGGTCGCGCGCTGCCACGAGGCTGAGAGCGGCGCGCGGGCGATCGAGAACGTCCTGGCGCACGGCGTGCTGCCCGAGATATCCGAGCTCTTCCTGGAGCGGATGGCGAGCGGGCAGGCGATCAAGGGTGTCAAGCTTAGCCTGGATGACAAGGGCGAGGTCGCCTACGCACTGAGCTAGCGATGATCGTGAGCGACCGCCTTGCCACGGTCACGATGAGTTGTAGAGATATCCTAGTTACGCGGAGCCGTGCTTTCGGCTCATATGCGGCAGGCGGGAACTCTCGAGGAGAAGCGAAGTGCCAATCTTTTTGAACTACGACGGGGTCGAAGGAGACTCCACGAGCGCGGGTCACGAGAAGTGGATCGAGATCAGCAGCTTTCAGTTCGGGGTCGGACGGGGCATCTCGTCTCCCACGGGTGGTTCGGCGGACCGTGAAGCCAGCGCCCCGTCGGTGAGCGAAATCGTCGTGACCAAGGTCAACGACAGCGCCTCGACCAAGCTGCTGAACGAGGCTTTGCAGGGTGAAGGCAAGACGGTGAAGATCGACTTCTGCCGGACGAACAAGGACAAGCTCGACGTATTTCTGAAGTATGAGCTTTCGGAAACCATGGTCTCCGGCTTCTCGCTTTCGAGCGGGGGCGAACGTCCTACCGAGTCCGTATCGCTCAACTTCACCAAGATTCTGATGACCAACACGGCCGGCAAGTCGGCCAACGACCCCGGCTCGCCGGACACGGTCGGCTACGACCTTGCAACGCAGACGACAGTCTAATTGGGCTGCACGGCGACAAGCGCCGCCGTCTCCTCCGCAGGCCGAAATGGTGAGCCCGCCCTTGCGCTGAGGGCGGGCGCGGGCGGGAAAGGCTAGCCGTTGGCCAACCTCGAAGATTTCGAGTTCAAGCAGGAAGAGCGCATCATCTCGGTCGAGGCCTTCGCGCCCGGGCCGAAGAAGTTGTGTGTGATTTCGTTCGAGGGGACCGAAGAACTCTCCGCCCTCTCGCGATTTCGGCTTGAAGTGGTGACCAAGGGACGTCCGCTGAAGCCCAGCGAGGTGCTCGGCCAGAAGCTTGGGATCGCGATCCGCTTCCGGAAAGAGGTCCGTCAGTTTCACGGCATCATCAGCCGCTTCGAGATTCTGCGGACCTCGCTTCGGGGCCTGCACCTGCATCTGCTGGAGCTTTCGCCGCCGGCCTGGTTCCTGACGCTGAACCAGCGCTTCAAGATCTATCCGGAGAAGGCGTCGCACGAGATTGTCGACCAGGTGCTGACCGATGGGAATGTCCAGCACGACATCAAGTCGCTCGGCGACCAGAGGGAATACTGGGTCCAGTACGGCGAAAGCGACTTCAACCTGATTGCGCGGTTGCTGGAAGAGGAAGGCCAGTTCTTCCGGTTCGACCATAGCACGCCGGACTGCAAGCTGATCGGCGGCGACGGCAAATCGGATTACACCGCCGCCAAGCACGAGACGCTCGAGCTCAATGATTTTCTCGAAAGCTGGCAGCCGATCTATCGGATGGGCGCCGGGAAGTTCAAACACGGCGCCTGGGATTACCAGGCGGTGGCGTCAATGGAGGCAAACGCCAACGGCTTGCCGCCGACGCAACCGTCGACGGGCGGCGAGCGCGCGTTTTTCGAGTTTCCCGGGCGTCACGAGACCGACAGCGAGGGAGCACGCTTCGCCACCACGCGCATGGCCGAGCAGGAGTCGGAGTTCGTCTGGATCGCCGCGACCAGCACCACCCCGCTGCTTGAGGTGGGGGGCAAGTTCAAGGTCAAGGACGTCACGGTGGAGATGCCGAAGGACGGAGAGACCGCCGATTCCTATGTGATCACGCGCGTCGACCATCGGGCGCGGGACGCCAGCAGCATGCCCTTCGAGGGCGAACGGGGCTACGACAACAGCTTCACCTGCATGCCGGCCACGCTGGACTACCGCCCGGCGCGCGTCACCCCGCGGCCCTACATCCGCGGGCCCCAGACGGCCCTCGTCACCGAGACCCCCGACGACCAGGGCCGGGCGAAGGTGAAGTTCCCCTGGGAGGAGGAGGGTGTTTCACGCTGGGTGCGGGTCGCCCAGACCTGGGCCTACGACAAGATGGGAACCCAGTTCCTGCCGAGGGAAGGCAGCGAAGTGGTGGTCGAGTTCCTGCACGGCGATCCGGACCATCCGATCATTGTCGGCATGGTCTACAACGGCAAGAACGACCTTCTCTACAGCCAGCCAGGCAACAAGACGCAGAGCGGCATCCGCGGGGCCAACTGGGGCTCATCCGGGGTCCCCGACACCAGCAATGAATTACGCTTCGAGGATCTGGAAGGCTCGGAAGAGATCTATATCCACGCGCAAAAGAATTTCCGGCGCGTCGTCGTCCAGGACGATGACCTCAAGGTCGAAAAGGGCAATCGCACCCTCGAGACCGACATGGGGAACGTCAAGGAAACCGTGAAGATGGGCAACCATGACCTGAAGGTTGACCTGGGCAAGACCACCTCCGAAGCCATGCAGTCGATTACGCTGAAGGTTGGGCAAAGCACTATCGTCATCGACCAGACCAGCATCACGCTGAAATCGATGATGATTTCGATCGAGGGGCAAATTCAGGTTCAGGTCAAAGGCCTGATGACGCAGGTCAACGGGGACGCGATGTTGATGCTCAAGGGCGGCATCACCATGATCAACTAGCCGCGGAAGGCCTCGTTGCGGGATGAACCACGGCTCTCCCCATAGCTTCCCCAATCGCGGGTCCCACCGCGTCTGCGTGGCCCGGTATCTCGCGGAGGGCGGGCCAGTCGCCTGGGCCCGGCCTGGCTTGGCGATGGCCTCCGACGAGCCGGTCGCGTTCAAACTCACGCCGCTTGATCAGCAGATCGGTTGGGGCCGTTATCGCGCGGCGCGCATCCCCTGGGGCGCGGCCTTGCGGGAGACGCGCGGCCGGGTGTTGGCGCAGGTGGACGGCCGCTGGCGCGACGTCGAGACGTTCGCCGGCGTTACCCGCGACGACATCTGCGCCTTGAGCCGAAGCGACCTGAACGGCGAGGTGGGCGTGCCTGCGCGGTGGGTGTTCAACGACCGCTACAAGACAACGCTCTACGAGTTTGTCGACGACCACAGCGAGTACCTTCACGAGGCAGGCCTGAGGCATGGACCCGCCCCGATCGAGGCGTCGGCCTCGCCGCTGTCTTCGTCCTCGCCCTGGGCGGGCAGCCTGCCGGCGCAGGGCGACGTCGGGGCCGAGCAAGGCTGGTGCGATCTTCCCTATCGGCATGGCCGACTGCATCTGCGGGACAGCGACTTCAAGGCGATGCTCTCGCGGGGCTACATCGCCGATGGGGTAGTCCTGGTGGTGCACCCGGACCCGGAGCGCTCCATGCAGACGGCGGGCGCTCCGAGCTGGAGCCACCCGCCGTACGAACTCCACTTCTACCCGCGCGACAGGGCGCTCTTCGTCTACGGCTGGGTGCGCGAGGGCCGCAACACGTGACCACCCAGCTCACCTGGGCCGTGCTTCGCGCGTAGACCGCCCAGGCCCAGCGCCGCCATCTTCGGCGACCCCGGCATGACCAGGCGCGCGTCAGCTCTCGGGCGAACGAAACACCGCGTCGCTCGAATCCTGGCGCGGGCCGCGGGTCGGCAGCCATGTGTTCCAGCCCAGGCGCGGCGCGGTCTTGGCCGCGAGCTGAAGGTTGGGGATTTCGCTGCCCTTGAGGGTCAGCTGAACGTCGAAGCCGAGCACCGGACCGACGTAGGTGCGCGCCAGAGCGTTCAGCTCGGCCATCTGGACGCCGTCAGGCAGGAAGCCGAGAAACTGCTCGTAGGTCAGGGGTCCCAAGCCGACCCGAAAGGCGCCCTGGACGTCGTAGACCATCGAACCGACCACGGCGTCCGTGCCCAGTTGGGAGAAGGGTGCGGGCTTGCCGGCGCCGCCGAGCCGCGACTGCTCGCCCCGCGCCAGGTCGACCCAGCGTCCCGCAAACTGCTTCACCCCGACCGGGCTCGCAAAGTACTCGGAGAGAAGCTGCGCCAATTGGCCGGCGCTCGCGACGCGGCGGGACATATGCCCACCGTAGAACATCACCGTCTCGTCGGAGACCGCCTGGCGTCGCTGCAGCGCTTCCTCACGCAGTCCCACCATCGCCAGCATGGCGGTGCTGACGGCGTCGGCAATCCCGCGTCCCCGGTAGGCGAGCGGCAGTCGATACTTCTCCGCGGCCCGGACGAAGAACGACAGAGCGCGATGGTTGAAGATGTCGAAGAAGTCGCGCAGCGCCGGGTTGCGGCCGCGCTGGGCGGCGAGAATCATCTGCGAATAGTGGCCGGGCAGCACGCCGCTGGGTCCGTTCAGCCCCAGGACGTTGGCCGTCAGCTCAGGCGGCTTGCCGTCCCGCGCCGTCAGCGCAGCGACCTCGCCCGTCGGGAACGCCAGCTCCATCGTGGCGCGCAGCAGCACGGCTTCGCTCGAAGGCGGCGCGTCCAGCCCCACCTGAGCTGAACCGGCCGGGCGGGAGACCCCGCCGGCGCGCTCAGCCGCGCGCTCCAGCGCCCGTACGGCCGGAACGAAGTCGAAGCGTCTGGGCTCGGCCCAAAGCGCCGCGATCAGAGAAGCGCCAGATCGCCGGCTCGGGGCGGCCATGTGTGCAGGACTCCGGTACGGCCTTTGAGGGTCGCGGTCAGGCGGGTGTAGGCGTTGATCGATGCATAGTGGGCGATGAACCGTTCCAGCACCGCAGCCAGCAGGTAAACACCCGCGCCCGAAGTGAAGGCCTCGTCGAACTCCATCGAGACCTCGAGGCCACGGCAAAGCACGCCCATTGCGCGGTTGGGCGCGCGGGCGGTGCCTCGAACGGCCTTTAGGCTCTGGATGCTGTTGATCATCGCCCGGGTCTCGGCGGCGTCGCGAAAATCATAGAGACGCAGGATCTCACGCAGACTCTCGGCCCCGCCGTCCGGATCGCTCAGCGACAGGTGATTGAGGCTGAGATGCGAGACCAGCCGCCAGCCGCTCTCCTTGCGGCTTGGCAACCGAAGAGTCTGGGTTGGCGCGGTTAGGCAGGCGACTGTCTTCACCCCGGGCTGCGGCTCGGCGGGGCGCAGGTAGGGATGACCGCCGCCGAACGGCAGCTTGCCCGGCAGGTCGCGGTTCGAGCAGGTCGTCTCCACCGACGCCACCCAGTCGTTCGGAGCCGCGGGATCGCCGTCCAGGTCGACCAGCGACAGGTAGGTCTCGCTCTGGGGTCGATCGGTCTCGTTGGCCGGCCGCCGCATGGCATGCCAGAAACGGGTTTCCTTTCGCTGGGCGCCGGAATGGGTGAGGCCGAACAGAGGCGCGTAGGTCGCCGCCTCGCCAGCCGGGGAGGTGGCCGTCACCCGATCCACCGAATACACCTCCAGGGCCCCGGGGCGGCGGCTGTCTGGGGTGATCAGATATTCCGCCGTTGCGCCATGCAGCGTGATAGGCTCGCAGCGCTGGCGGAACAGGTTGATAGCCGGCGTACAGCCCAGGGCGAAGGACGCGGCGGACGTATTGCGCTCCAACTCCACCGATGAGCGGTTGACGTAGATGTAGATCTCCAGCTTGCCCCCTGCCGCCGACTGCGTCTTGGCCGCCAGACCCGCGATATCGAAGAACAGGAACTTGTCGGGAAAGGCGAAGTATTCGGTGAGCAGTCGGTAGCCGAGGGGAGAGCGTGGAAGATAGGGCAACACGCCTTGATCGGCATCGAACCCTACTGGACGGATCGCCGATGGATCCAGCAGCAATGGATTGCTGTCGCCTGCCGATTCGGCCACCGCGATGGTGATGGCGTTGTTGAAGATCAGCTCATAGAGACGCAGTGCCTCGGCCGGCTGGCCACGCAGGAAGAACCGCAGGCTGTCCGGCGCCAGCTGCTGAAACGTCATCTCCTTGGTCATACAGCGCAGCGTGAGCCTCAGCGCCCCGACGCTCCCCGACGGCGGGGCGGGCCCCGGTACGGGACGCCCCACCACGGCGGCGCTTTCCAGTTCGATGGGCCAGAGATTCACGGCCTGGGTGGTCCGGAATCGGCACGCTTCGCCGGCGACCGGCTCGGTCAGGATCTCCAGTCCCGGTTCGACGACCAGCTTGCCCGGCAGATCGGCTCCGCCGGCGATCTGCACGATCGCCATCGAGGGGATCGGCGCGAGATAGTGAGGATAGAGCTGATTGAGCAGGCCTTCGCTGAGCTCCGGGAACTCGTCGTCGAGCTTGGCGCGGAGGCGGGCGTTCAGGAAGGCGACCCCCTCGAGCAGGCGCAGGACGTGAGGATCGTCCACCGCATCGCCGCTCATCCTCAGGCGCCCGGCGATCTTCGGATGCTGTTCCGCGAACTGGGCGCCCTGCCGGCGCAGGAACGCCAGTTCGCGGTTGTAGTAGGAAAGCAGGTCTTCAGGCACGCTCGCGTCCTGTCACCGAATAGACGTTGCTGGCGGGGTCGAGTTGTGAGTCGAAGCTGACCGGCTCAGGCGCCGGCTCGGCGTAGATCACCGCATCGATACGGAATCTGAGGGTCCGGTCATCCTGTGTCGTATTTTTCAGGGCCACCTTCACAGATACGAACCGCGGCTCGAACCGGCGGATTGTATCTTCCAGCGTCCGGCGGAACTTTTCGCGGAAGGAGGATGCGCCCGTGAACAAGGACAGGAAGTCCGGCGCGCCATACTCGACGACCGACTGCGGCAGCTCGGTCAGGTCCGCCGGCGCGGAAACGCACCGCAGGTGATGGTTGAGGAGGGCCTCCAGATCCCGCCGGACCGAGTCGCGCAAGGCGGTCAGCTGCTGCGTGCGCGTGCGCGGCGGGTCCTGCTTCGAGTCCGGATTGTCGTCGATCAATCGATCGAGCACCGAAGGCAGCAGGTTGACGGGGAGGTCGGCCACGGCTGTTCGCCCTAGACGCCGGGATGGCCGCTGAAGCGTATCTCGCCCAGTTCCAGGACGCTCTTGCAGTCCTCGCCGACCAGGAAGCTGCGCAAGCCCAGCGCCTGGACGATCGCGCCCTCGTCGCCGGCGAAGTCGGTGGTGTGGCCGAGCCGCTGCGCCGGGGTGCTGGCCGCGGACTCGTACACGCAGGGCATGTAGACCTCGCCGTCAGGCCCGTTGGCCACCGAGAGACCCACCCGTCGCCAGATCAGGTCGCGCGGCCGCTCCGGCGCCCGGAACTCGATCGAGATCACCGATGAGGTGGGCACCCAGTAGTATTTGCCGGTCGAGGTCAGGATTTCCAGGTGACCCGCGCTCAGGTCGTCGAGGTCGCGCAGGTCGTCGAAGGCGACGTCATCCGCCATGCCGGCCACGGGAGCGCGGACCGCGTCCCGCTTTTCGACCAGCTCTGCGGCGCCGGCAACATCGCCGCTGCGCAACAGCAGCGCAGCGCGCATTTCGAGCTCGCTGACCGGGTCCGGTGCGGACAGGAAGGCCGGCGGCGCGCCCTGTCGGTAGTAGGCCTGCCGAGCCTGCTCGCCACGCACCAGCTGACGGAACAGGGAGACGCCTATGGCCGTGCCGGGGTCCAGGTCGCTGACCGCGTCCAGGATCGTGTCGGCGCGCTCCAGGTTGCCCGAGATGCAGAGCAGTTCGGCCAGCCTGACGCGGCGATCGATGTCCGTGGGCTTGGCCCGCACTTCGGCGTTCATCGCGGCGATCGCCTCCTCCAGCCTGTCGGCGTCGAGAAGTTCCTGAACCTGCGGGGTCATCCTGCGTCTCCCAAGCGTCCAAAGCCGATGTCAGACAGCCGACGGGGGCGCCAACTCGGTGGTGAGCCGAAAACCGGTGGCGATGTCGTCCAGCTGGAAATGTGGTCGCAAGTGAATCGTGCAGGCGTAGCTGCCCGGCTTGCCGGGCGTCTCCTTCACCTCGACCTTCGCTTCCTTCAGGGGGCGCCGCGCCTTGGCTTCCTGCGAGGCTTCGTCGTTGCCTTCGCAATAGTCGCGCAGCCACGCGCGAAGCATCTCCTGGCAGGTCTCGGCCGTGGTTACCGACCCCACCTTGTCGCGTCCGATCACCTTGATGTAATGCGCGAACCGAGACACGCACAGAACGTACTGCAGCATTGACGACAGCCGGGCGTTGGTCGTGGCGCCGACCCGGTCATAGACGACCGGCCGCTGGATGGACGGGTTCGCGTAGAACACCGAGTAGTCGGTGAACTGCATCTTGCAGAGCGCCATGATGCCCAGGTCGGTCAGTTCGGTCTCGTGCGCATCCGACAGGATGCATTCGGTGGACGGCTTGATGGCCACGCCCCGCCGATCGGTGTCGAACGAGATGATGGGCAGACCGTCCACCAGGCCGCCGCGAAGCTCGTCGCGGGGCGCGCCGCGCAGGTCGGCGAACCAGCCGTTGTTCGTGAACGCCCGCATCGCCACCGCCGCGAACGCGAAGCCGGCTGCGCCCCACAGGTGCCCCCCACCGGTATCGTCGCGCACGAGTTCCTCGAAGGGGAAGCCGTCGTCGCGACGTGTGTCGAGCCGCCAGGGAGGACGCAGGAGTATGCGCGGCATGGCAAGGCCGATGAAGCGCATGTCCTCGCCGGAGCGCATGCTCACCCATCGCTGATAGTCGACCTGCGAGAACACTGCGCGCAGGTCCATTGACCGTCCAAGCTCCCGGAAGCCATCGAGCTGCAGGACGCGGGGCGAGAGGCTGAGGATGAACGGACAGAACGACGCCGCAGCCACTGTCGCCAGCGCAGCAAGCGCCGCGATGTCGTCGGTCGGGTGATCCCGCGTCGGCCGGTGCTGCACCTCGTAGTCGCAGATCATCAGCCCGAACGGCTCCCCGCCGGGCATGCCGAACTCGCCGGAGTAGATCTTGCGGAACATCTCGCTCTGATCGAAGTCCGATGCCCGCTCCAGGTCCCGCACCACCTCGTTCCACGACGCCGTCATGAGCCGCAACTTGATGCGGCTGCTCTCATCGACGGTCTGGGCAAGGTAGGCGACCCCGCGCCACCGAGCCTCGAGCCGCTGCAACGCCGGGGCGTGCAACACGGCGCTAAGCTGCTCGCAGAGCAGCTGGTCGATCGCAGCGATCTCCCGGTCGATCGACGCCAGCAGCCAATCGCGATCGAGCCGTGCCCCCTCCAGCTGGGGGCCGAAACGAGTCGTCAGACAACGATGCAGACTGGCGCGCGCCTGGGCTTCGCCCGGTGCGAGGCCCGGAGCGTCTTCCAGCAGTCGCGCCACGCTCGCCAAGGCCGGCGAGGCCTTGGCGAGCGCCGGACGCGCGGCGACCTTGGAGGGCGCGGCGGCGGGCGCCCCGCCACCCGGCGAGGTGGGCCCGTCGTCGGAGATCACTTCTTCTCCGGAATGCTCGCAACCATCCGCAAGGAGGCGGTCAGCTCCTCCATCTGCAGCCACGGACGCATCCAGGCGACGGCGTTGTAGGAGCCCGGACGGCCCGGAATCTCCTTCACTTCGATCTTCGCCTCGCGGAGCGGGAAGCGCGCCTTGGATTCCTGGCCAGCGTCGGGATTCCCGTTGACGTAGTTGTTGATCCAGCGCTGGAGCCAGGCGGCGCAGTCGGTGGCTTCCATGAAGCTGCCGATCTTGTCGCGCCCCATCACCTTGATGAAGTGGGCGAAGCGGGACACCGCCAGCACATAGGGAAGCCGCGCCGATATGGCCGCGTTGGCGGTGGCGTCGGGCCGATCGTACTTCTTAGGCTTCTGGGCCGACTGCCCGCCGAAGAACACGGCGTAGTCGGTGTTCTTGTAGTGCGACAGCGGGAAGAAACCGCACTCCGACAGCTCGAATTCGCGCCGGTCGGTGATGCCGACCTCGGTCGGGCACTTCTGGTCGAGGTCGCCGTCGTCGCTGCGGAACACGTGGCTGGGCAGATTGGTCACCTTGCCGCCGCCCTCGGCCCCACGGATCGCGGTGCACCAGCCGAACTGCGCGAAGGCGTCCGTCAGGCGGGTGCCCAGCACGTACGCCGCATTCATCCAGCAGTACTCATCATGCTTCATGGCCTTCTCGTTGCCCTTGGCGTCCTTCGGCGCCTCCTCGTAGGCGAACTCGTCGATCGGCTTGGTCGCTGCGCCATAGGGCACGCGTGCCAGCACGCGCGGCATGGTCAGGGCCACGAAGGCGGAGTCCTCGCTGTCGCGGAAGCTCCGCCACCGGGTGTACTCGAGCGAGTCGAACACCTTCTTCAGGTCGCGCGGCTTGCTGAGGTCGCTATAGCCCTCCAGGCCGAACATGTGGGCGTTGGCGGCAGTGAGGAACGGCGCATACGCCGCCGCGGCGATGTTCGACATGCCGGTCAGCAAGTCGATGTCGTCCGGGTGGTTGGAGAACTCGTAGTCGCCGATCAGCGCGCCGTAGGGCTCGCCGCCGGCCATGCCGAACTCGTTCTCGTAGATGCGCTTGAAGGTGTCGCTCTGGTCGAACTCCACGGCCTTGGCTAGGTCGCGCGCCAGCTCCTTCTTGGTGATGTTCAGCACCCGGATCTTCAGCATGGTGCCGGTTTCCGAGTTCATCACCAGGTGGTGCAGGCCGCGCCAGGAGCCTTCCAGCTTCAGGAACTGCTCGTTGTGCATCACCGCGGCTAGCTGGTGCGACATCTGGTCGTCCAGCAGGGCGATCGCCTTGTTGAACGACACAGTCAGGTTCTTCGAGAACGTGAAGGTCCCTTTCAGAGCCTCCTCGGTCAGGGTCTTGATCAGCAGCTGGGCCTGGTCCGGCTCGGTCTGCTTGGTCGCACCGATGGCCTGGTCGAGCAGGCTGAGTTCGGCGGTCGCCGTCGCTTCTGCGGCGCCGGCTTGCGGGGCAGCGCTGGTTTCGGCGGCCATCAGGCTTTCTCCTCAGGCGTCTGGATGCCGAGCTCGCCGGAGAGCTTGGTCAGCTCTTCCTTGTTCTGCATGACGCGCTCGAGCAGGTTTTCGAGATCAGTGGATCGATCGACCTTGGTCATCAGGTCGCGGAGTTGGTTGCGGGTGTCGAGCAGCTTCTTCAGGGCCGGCACCTGTTGCACCACGGCGCCGGGTTCGAAGTCGTCGATCGACTTGAACTTCAGCTGCACCGGCATCTCGCTGTCGTCGCCGGCCAGGGTGTTGGCGACCCTGAAGTTCAGCTCCGGCGAGATGCGCGCCAGCACGTCGTTGAAATTGTCGCGGTCGATCTGGATGAACTTGCGATCCTTCAGGGGCTGCAGCGGCGTGGTGGGATTGCCGGAGAAGTCACCCATCACCCCGACCACGAACGGCAGTTCGCGCTCGATCTGGGCGCCGTTCGTCTCGACCTCGTACTTGATGTGAACGCGGGGCTTTCTAACCCGCTCGAGCTTTTGGTTGATACTGGCCATTTCCGTCCTCTCCTAGGTCGCTAGGCGCATTCGCGTCGGTGGGTGTCTATTCGGTGGGGGGTGGCGGCTTGATGCCGGCGTTGGTGAGCGCCGCGCGCCAGACGCCCGCGTCGGGCACCAGCTCGGCCAGCAGCTCGGAAAAGGGCAGGCGCGCGCGGCGCACCACCTCCTCCAGCGTGGTCGAGATTGGCGAGTGCGGTTCGTATTGCTTGAAGAAGTCCGCGAGCTTGAGGATCTGCCGCAGCGCATCCTCGCGGCCGATCGGCGCTCCGGAGCGCGGCGCGGCCGCGCCATCGCCGGCGCCTGCCGCCTCGCTTTCCGGCGCCGCTGCCGCCGAGGCCTGCGCCTGAGCTGCAAGCGCCTGGGCCACGAGCTCCTTGCTGATGCTGCGCACCGTCGTTGTGATGGCCTCCAGCAGATCGCGCAGCGACGTGCTTGGGGGCGAGGCGGCGGCGGCCTTCGCGTCGAGCACCGCCGTGATCGCGGCAAAGCTCTCGGCGGCTTGGCCCAGATCGTCCAGCAGGTTGACGTAGAAGGCGCCGCCGCTGTCGGCCACCGCCCGGTTGAACTTCTCCAGCGTCACCGCGCCCGCAGCCTCGCGGTTGGCGCGCGCCGCCGGATCGGCGATCTGGCCGAGGGCGAACGCCGCGTCGTACTGATAGGCGGAGTAGGGCCCGAAATCGCCCCCGGCAGCGGTGATCGGGACCTTCCGCATCGGCTGGATCAGCGCGCCCTCGCCGTCGACGCCGTTCAAGCCCGCCAGCGGGGCAAGGCGCGAGACCATGCCCTCCTCGTCCGGGGGGAGCGAGTGGAAGCTGTCCCAATAACGCTCGCAGAGACCACCGGCCAGGCGATAGCCATCACGGAATCCCGCGAAGCCCTTCGCGCGAACCAGGGCCTCGATGTACCAGGCCGTCACCTCGAGGTCCTTGCCGCCGGTGGTGAGGATTTGCGGCGCCAGGTCCAGGATGGCGTCCCACTCGGGCGCGATCTCGGTGCTCCCGCCTTCGGAGTCGGCGCGGCGTTCGGCGGCTCGCGCCGCCGACCGCGCGTCCTTCAACTTGAAGTAGGCCGAGGTCGGCGAGGTGTCGGCGCGCGGGTCCACGCCGGTCGGCGCACTCTCGGAAATCGGAGCGAGCAACGCCTCGACATCGATTACCGCTTCGGACGCCATACACCCACCCGGCCGGAATGGCAGAAACACCAAACGTTATCATAGGCCCGCTCGGGGGCCATAGCCATTCTCGCTCTGCGATCGGCCGGCGAGGGCAGATGCTCCTTTGCCAGTCGCCCGGGGCTTCGTGTAGTCTCACCCTAGGCCCGAAGTCTGGGCCGCGGACGCGTGCTGGCGGGAGCCTACATGGCGAACTGGGACCGCGTGAAATGGACGGAAGCCGGCCAGGTCGGCGAGATGCTCGGCTGGCCCGTCGCCCTTGACGGTCACGGGCGCGAACCGCCCCAGACCTATTTCGCCAAGCTGCGACAGGACGGGCGCCTGCAGGACGCCGCCTATTTCCTGGGCCAGGCGCTGCCGCGCTACGAGACGGTCGTGTGGGCGGCGCGGGTCGTTCAGCACCTGGCGGGATCCTCAACAGCCGAGGCGGACGCGAGGGCGCTCGGGGCCACGCAGCGCTGGGTCGACGACCCCAGCGACCCGAACCGCCGAGCAGCCTTTGCCGCCGCTTCCGGACCGGCCGAGAGCACCGCCGCCGGCCTGACGGCGCTGGCCGCCTTCTTCTCGGGCGGCTCCATGTCGGTGGAGGGCCAGCCCGCCGTTCCCCCGCCACGTGACGCCGCGGGCCGCTTCGCCGCCGGCGCCGTGATCGTGGCCGCCGTCCGCAGCGGTGACCAGGCCACCGCACTCAACACCGCCCTGGATATCGGCGATATGATCGCCGCCCAAGGCCTGTAGGGAAGGCGTCGATATGGGAATGCCAGCCGCGCGGATCACGGACATGCATGTCTGCCCGATGGTGACCGGGGTGGTGCCTCACGTGGGCGGTCCGATCAGCCAGGGCGCGCCCACGGTGCTCACCGGCAGCCTGCTGCAGGCGCGGGTCGGAGACATGCTGGTGTGCGTGGGTCCGCCTGACGTCATTGCCATCGGATCGTTCACGGTGCTGGTTTGCGGCCAGCCGGCGGCCCGTATCGCCGACATCACGGCGCACGGCGGCGCGATCGTCTTGGGCCTGCCGACGGTTCTCATTGGGTAGAAGCCCCGGCTTCCAATGGGTTAGTATTGCCCCGCCGCCACGGGCGGCGCACGGCCCTGGCGCGTTCATCTGCGGGGATCAAGCTTGAGTCTCACACTGACGATCGTGAACGTCGAAGCGCTCGAGAATGGCGAGTCGACCCGGCTGACGCTTGATCGCCATGGCGCGGTGATCGGGCGTTCGGCGCAGGCCGACTGGAGCCTGCCCGACCCCCGCAACTACATTTCAAGCGTCCATTGCGAGATCGACTATCGGGACGGCGCCTACCTGCTGGCGGACAAATCCACCAACGGCACCTTCCTGAACGGGCAGACCACCCGGATGGACGGCCTCCACATCCTCGCCGAGGGTGACGAGATCAGCATCGGGCATTATCAGATCCGCGCCACGCTCGCCGATGTCCCGGCGTCGGCGGCCCCCGAGGTTGCGGCGCCTCCGCCGCAGGCGGCGCCGGCGCCCGCCTGGTCGGACCCGCCACCCGCCAGTCCGGCGTCCGCATGGGGCGATCCGGCCCTCCCGCCATCGTCGGCTCCGCCCGCGTCGGCCTGGAGTCCAGCGCCCGCGCCCCCGGCCGCCAGCCCGACCTCCGGTTGGGCGACGCCGGCCCCGGCCGCCCCGGGCAGTTCGGCGTCGGCGTGGACCGATCCGCCCGGGACGCCGCCTGCGACCCCTGCCGGCGGCTGGGCGACCCCGGCGACTCCCGCGCCTTCGCCGCTGCCGGCCGCTCCATCGACATGGTCGGACCCGCCAGCGGCCGCGGCGACGGGCGACGCCTGGGGCGCCTTGCCGCCCGCGCAAGCGTCGGGGTGGGCGCGCGAACCGGCCGGCGCATGGGGGCCGCCGGAAGCCGCCCCCAACCAGTGGAATCAGCCGGGCGCGGCGATCAGCGGTCGGGGCCCCATGGCCCAGGCCTGGACCGCGCCACAGGTGGCGGCCTCGCCGGCCGTCGACGTCTGGGCGCGGGTGGCGGGCAGCCACGGGGTCGACTGGGGCCGCGGCGGGTTCGCGGGCGCCGGCGGGACGCCGCCGGCCCCGTCCGCGCCGGCCCCGGAGGCGGCTGCCCCGGGCGCCGCCGCCAGCGCCCCGCCGGACACCGGCGCCTGGAACGCACTCCTCTCGGCTGCCGGCGTCAATCCCGCCCAGCTGACCGCCGGCTCCGTGGCCTCGGCCTCCGCCGCCGGCGCCCTGCTTCGCCGACTGGTGGCGGGCCTGGTGGTCATGCTGGAGGCCAGGGCTCGGGCAAAGGCGGAGCTCCACGCCACCGGCACGCGGCTCGAGTTTGACGGCAACAATCCGCTGAAATTCGCTCGTACGCCGGAGCAGGCCCTGGCGCGGCTGATGAATCCGCCGGAGCGCGGCTTCATGCCCCTCGAGGTGGCCGTGGAGGACGCCTACAAGGACCTCCAGGCCCACCAGATCGCCACGCTCAGCGCGATGCAAAGCGCCCTGCGCGTGACGCTGGATCGATTCTCTCCGACCGCGATCCGGTCCCGGTTCAAGCCGGGCGGCCTGTTTTCCGGTTCACGCAAGGCGCAGCTCTGGGCTGCCTACGAGCGTGAGTTCGAGGGTGTCGCCCAGGGATCGGACGAGGCGTTCATGGACGTCTTCGCCAAGCAGTTCCGCGAGGCCTATGAACGCGCCGCCGCGGAGATGAAGAGCCGATAGGTCGGCCGCCGCCCCAGCTCAGAACGAACTCGGCGGGGGCGCCTCCACAGGATGAATCGGGGGCGGCTTCGGCGGCTTGGGCGGCCTCGGCTGCGCCTGGGGTTCGGTCTGGGCCGGCGGTTGGCGCGTGTGCCTGGCCGGCGGCTCGTGCCGAACTGGCCGGGTCGGCCGGGCTTGGGGCTGCGTCCGCGGCTGCGGCGTGGGGGCGGTGACCGTCGGTTGCGGCGTCTGAACCGCCGCGGGCGGGCCTTCATCGACGGTGTACCAACCCATCTGCGTATGCCAGCCGTTGGCCTTCGCGGCGCGCTGGAACCGCAGGGCGAAGTCCCCGGGCTGAGGCCGTCCGTCAGGGACGCCCGCTGGCGACAGGCCCAGGTCGAAGGGGCCGCGGCCTCGCACCAGCACGACGCCATAGATGCCCGGCATATGCTGGCAGAGGCCTACCGAGAAGCGGTCCTCGCCGATGTCGTTGGCGACGCCGGTCGCGCCGCCGGAGGCGATGTGGCGCTGCAGGTTACGGTAGCCCGCCGCCCCGTTGTAGACCGTGCGGAGCTCTCCGTCGGGGGCCATCACGATCATCGCCGAGTCGTCATCTCCGCCGCGGCCCATGTCGCCTTCCAAAATCGCCAGCGCCTGGCCTGGGTCGTTGCGGCACTCGGGGTGGGCCTGGGGCCGGAAATCGGCGGCCTGGGGCGTCACCCAGGGATCGGCGCCCGACGTCTTGGCGCGGAAGGCGCGGAAGGCGTTCACCTGGTCGCAGGCCGCGGGCGCGAGCGGCGCGAGGCCGCGGGTGTTGAACGACAGGGACTCCCCGGCCTTGCGCACCGCCGCGCGGATCGTCTCGCCCGCCGCGCCCGGGTCGCCCGCCGCGCCGGTGAGCATCAGCGTGCCGGCGCCTTCCTCGTCGTGGTTGATGTCGTAGTCCATCCAGGCGCAGTCGGCGTTGGCGATCGCCTGGTTCACGATGGTGGTGAGGTTCGTCGGCGTCGCCGGCGTCGCGGCGATGCCGACGCCGGTCGGATGGTCGGGCGTCGAGGGGCCCTTGTGGCTCATGAAGGCGACGGTCAGGCCCACCGTCAGCACCAGGATCGCCACCCCGCCCGCCGCGAGCAAGACGATCCGCATCGACTGGGACGAAGCTGTCCGGCGCGGCGCGGAAGGCGGCGGCGGCGCGGGTGGCGGCGTGCTTGGCGCGACCCGCGGTGAAGGCGTGAAGACCACCGCGGCCGGCGCCGGCGTGGGTGTCGGGGCCGCGGCAGGCGCGGCGGGCGCCGATTCGAGCCCGGGGGCCGTCGTGGTCCGGCGGCGTCCGAGGGAAGGTGTTTCCAGGGGCTCCAGGGCGGCGAGCAGCTCATCCATGCTCTGGAAGCGATCCGCTGGGTTGCCCGCCAGCATCCGGGCAAAGATCGGCCGCAGGGATTCCGGCAGGGCGCTCAGGTCCGGCGGCGCCCGCCGCCGATCCACCGCCTCGGACAGGGTGGAGCCCATGTCCACCTGCTTGCCGGCGGCCAGCGACAGCATGACGAGGCCCAGGCTGTAGATGTCGGTCCACGGCCCGATGTTGCGGCCGAAGTCCCCCAGCTGCTCGGGCGCCACGAAGTTGAGCTTCCCCGCGAAGCCGGCGCCGATGATCGTCGCCTGCGACGTCTGCAAGTCCTTGGCGATGCCGAAGTCGATGATCTTGGCCGAGTCGAGCCGACGCTCGGGAAGCAGGATGTTATCCGGCGAGATGTCGCGGTGGTAGACGTTGCGCGCGTGGGCCGCGGCCAGGCCTTCGGCCAGGCGGTGGATCAGGCCGACCAACTCGGGCTCCGACAGCCTCAGGTCACCGATCAGGTCCTCGCAGCTGGTTCCGTCAACGAAGTCGGTGACGATGTAGAGGACGTCGAGCGTCGGCTCGCGAGCCATCAGCCTATATTGGACCAGCGCTTCGTGGGTCAGGCGGGTCAGGACGTTGGCCTCGGCCCGGAACAGCGCCTGCACCTTCGGGTCCTGCGCCAGGTGCTCGAGGATGACCTTGATCGCCACACGCTCGTCGGTGTTGACGTTGACGCCTTCGTACACCTCGCCCATGCCGCCGCGGCCGATGAAGCGTCGCACCTCGTAGATATGGTTCAGCACCGAGCCCAGCGGGATCCGCCCGCCGCCAGGGGCCGGCTTCGCCTCGCCGTAGGACGAGGTCTGGTGCTGCGCCGGCTGCGGGGGGGGAGGGGGAGGCGCGTTGGCGAACCAGTTTGCGCCGGCGGGAGGGGCCGCGCCGCCGGGGTCGGCGGGCGTTGGACCGCCGGGCGGCGAGCCGGCGGGCGCGACGGGGCCTGCCGACGGCTGGAACACCGTCCGCTGGCTCGCCGGCGGCGACTTGTCGTCTTGGTCGGCCGCCAAGCTCAGATCTCCCGTTCGAGGATCAGCGCGGTCTTCTCCTCGCAGGCCACGGTGACGATCGTGACGTTGTCCGGGGCGCCCCGCTCGAGCGCCAGGTCGAGCAGCGCGCGCGCCGCGCCGCGGCCGTTGGCCGCCAGGTAGTGGGCGATCTCGTCGTCGGGCACCAAGCCGTGCAGGCCGTCGCTGCACAGCAGGAAGACGTCGTGCGGCAGCAGGCCCCCGACGCTGATCTCGGGCCGCATGTCCTCTTCCACGCCCACCGCCCGTGACAGCACGTGCGACATCGGATGGCCCCGGGCTTCCTCGCGGGTCAGCAGGCCGCGGTCCATCATCTCCTGCACCTGGGTGTGGTCGCGTGTCAGACGCGTGAGCACGCCGTCGCGCAGCCGGTAGACCCGGCTGTCGCCCACCCATAGGCAGCCGTACTGCATGCCGTCGATGTGCAGGATCGCCGCGGTCGAGCCCATGCGCACCGAGGCCTCCTCGGCCGCCCGGAAGATCGCGTTGTTGGCCGTCGCCAGCATGGCGCCCAGCTGCTGCAGGTGGGTGTCGAAGTCGGCGCCTAGCTCGACGCCATCCAGCGCCTCGACGATTGCCGCCGAGGCGATCTGGCCGTCCTGGTGGCCGCCCATGCCGTCGGCCACGACCCAGAGGCCGATGTCGTCGCGGGTGAGGTGCGAATCCTCGTTGACGGTCCGCGCGCAGCCCTCGTGCGACAGTCCCACGGTACTGAATCTGACTTCAGTCGTCATCCGACGCTCCCGAAGCTGCGACCTTCGTCATCGCGCCGGCGAGCAGGCCGGCGGGCGGCAGGGCCCCCCCCTGGATAGTCTCTTCGTCGGAGCGCCACCATACGCCCGCGCCCTTCGCGTCGTCCGCCAGCATGGCGGCGGCGGACAGCTCGGGCTCGAACGGCCCGACCGAGGCGAGCTCGGCCAGGGCCTCGTCGGCATTCAACGCGCCCAGCAGCGCGGTGCGCAACGCGGTCTCGCACCGCTCCGCCAGCACCACGCCGAGCGCAGCGGCCTCCGATCCAGCCAGACCGTTCACGCCCATGATCACCAGGAAGCGTCGGCCCGCGGAGTCGATCGAGGCCGCCACCGCCCCGGCTCGCCAGCCCTGGCCGAAGTCGCTGGGGCCGGCGACGAAGCGGAAGACCGGCGCCTGATCGTGCGCCGCGTCGAACGCCGCCTCGTCATCGAGGGTCTGCCGGGCGCTTTCGATCTCGCCGCTGGCCCAATCGTCCCACCGCTGCCGGGCCTCAGGAGACAGCCCGCGCCAGACGAAGTCGCCATGCGACGGCAGCTTGCCGAAGATGAAGGGCTCCGTCGTCATCACAGGCGGTCCGGGCATCGGAAGGCCCAGGGGCTGTTGGCCGCGTCCACGAACGGATTGCGCACGCCCACGGGCAGCACGACCTTGAGCGCCACGTAGGTCGCGCCGCCGCCGAACTGCACCTTCAGCGCCAGGGGCGCGTTCGGGCCGGCGGTTCCGATCGGCGTCACCTTGCGCGCCAGGTGGAACAACCGCAGCAACGCCCAGTCGCCCTGCTCGGTGTAGGGGGTCGGCTGGCCCGGGAAGGTGAGCTGCGCGACGCCATTGCTGGCCGAGCTCCAGCGATAGGGGAAGGTGACGCCCTGGCCTGGCGACAGCGTATTGACGGTGTCTCCGATCTGCAGCGTCGCCGAGGTCACGCCCGGACCGAAGTCGAGCGCCGAGATCTGCAGCTGCAGGCCGTCGGGTCGCAGGATGTTCTTGATCGCCTGCGCCTGCTGCAGGCGCTCTGCGCTTTCCGGAGAGAGGCCGCTGGTGTCGTCGGCCTTCCAGCGCCAGGTCGGGGCGTTGGCGTCTTCGAGGTGTGACTGCAGGCTCGCGGCAAGGCTGTCCAGCGGCCCGGCCACGCCCAGCAGCTGGGTGACCGCGTCACGGCTGGAGTCCGTGCTGGAGTCGATCTGGAACGGGAAGCCGCGCGTCGCCTGTTCGCACTGCGCCTTGACGCTGGCGGAGTAGGCGTTGCGCATCGCATTGATCGACGCGCCGACGTTGGCCGCGTCGCCATGCTTGCCGATCTGATCGACGAAATCGCGGACCGGACCTGGCGCGCCCATCGTCGCTGCCTTCAGGGCGGCCGTGGCGGCAGTGGCTGGACTGCCCGTGGTGTTCAGCGACGATGCGTCCGAGACGGCCTGATCGCTCGCCACTGCGGTCCGCAGCGCATCCAACAGCTTGTCCACCTGTCCGCCGCTCACGTACTGGGCGACGTCATCGAACGCCTGGGTGATCTGCGTGCCGGCGTCGGCGCCGGGCGGGGCGATCATCGCCGCGACAGCCGGCGGCGGCATGAACCGGCGCAGCGCCGGGATCGGCGGCGCCGCGGGCGCTGCGCCACCGGTCAGGGTGGTCTGGTCCTGCACCGCCTTCAGCAGCAGTTTCAGCGGCGAGGGCGTGGCCAGAACCGCGTCGGCGGCGGTGCGGTTGGTGAAGTAGTCGGCCGGCCGGGCGGTCTTCAGCACCATCCGCCACTGGGCGATGTAGTCGTTGGCGTAGAGCTGCTGCGCCTGCCGCACCCCTTCGCCCAGGTCGCCGAGGGTCTGGTCGGGTCCCATCACCCAGGCGTCGGCGTGCATGTCGTTGGCCACCTGCAGCAGGCCCGGCTGGTAGCCTTTCTGATAGCCCGTGCGGGTGAACATGAAGGGCACGGTCAGGCTGCGCAGGTCGCCTGGATTGGCGAAGGCGGCCAGCTTGCTGTCGTCCAGCGGCAGCCGCCAGTCATGCGTCGGATCGGCGGCGCGCTCGCGCAGCAGGGCGTAGGCGCGGATGCCCACCGGCACGCTTCCCAGCCGGTTGCGCGACTGGTCGATCAGGGCCTGGTCGAGCGGGGCCGGCCCGCCCCAGGCGCGGCCGAGGTCCTTGTCGGCCAGCATCGCATCGAGGTGCCGCGAAAGGTTGGCGCGCCGCGGCGCCTGGTCGCCGCCGGGCAGCAGGTCGCCGGCCCAGTCCGCCTCCACCCAGCGCTTGATCGGCGGGGCGTCGAAGCCGCCCGGCTTGCGGCCGCCGAGGATCAGATACGCCTTCAGCGGCGCATAGAGCTGGCCGGCCGCGGCGTCCCCGGTTCCGGCAGCGAGTTCGTCGCGCTGGAAGCGTTCCATCCGCAACAGGATGCGCGGCAGCATGATCCGCTGCAGCACCTGCAGGTAGGTCACCTCGGCCTCGCGCCCCAGGCCGTCGTCGTTCAGCGTCAGCCAGTCGAACAGCTTCAGCCCGTCATGCCGCCGCGCCTCGTAGCCGCCGGGCAGGGTGCGCAGCGTGTCCAGCCCGGGGAGCGCGTCGACCAGACCCGGATCGCTCTCGCTGACCTGGGTCATGTTGTAGGGCTGCAGCTGGGTCGCCGCCACGGCTGCCTGGGTCTGCACCGACTTCTGGTAGTTCAGGGTGGTGACGAAGCTGAAGATCCAGCCGGTCAGGATCAGGGCGAAGATCACCGCGGTGGTGACGAGCCCGGTGGTCAGGATCGCCGTGCGCCGGGCCCGCACCCGGGCCGTGCCCTCCACCAGCCCGGCCTCGCCGAAGATCACGTCCAGCAGCAGGCGGTTGACGAAGTAGGCGCGGCCGCCGCGCGCCGCCACGGCGGGCGCGTCGTAGAGCGTCGCGGTGGCCCCGATCAGCCGGTCCAGCGGCGTGCCTTGCTGCACCCCGCTGGTGAAGTAGAAGCCGCGCAGCCGCGCCACCCCTTCGCGCGCATCCCGCGGGAAGGCGCCCTCGACCAGCCGGGCGACGGCGTTGCGCAGCCCGGCCAGCTGCGAGGGGAAGCCCAGGATCAGGCCGCGGCGGCGGACGTCGAGCTCGTCCTGCAGCCGCCGCGCGGCGCGGTCGGCCACAGCCTCGGACACCTCGTCGAAGGCGGCCGCGATACGCGTCGGGTCGGGCGACGGCTCGTCCGGATCGAAGGTCGAGCCGAGCACCGCGCGGCGCTGCTCGACGTCGAGATCGTCGAAGAACTCCGTGAACCCGGCCATCAGGTCGGCCTTGGTGAACAGCAGATAGACCGGGGCGTTGACCTCCAGCCCCTCGCGCAGTTCGGCCAGTCGCCGGCGGATCATGTCCGCGTGCCGATCGATCTCGTTGACGTCGGCGGTCAGCAGGGTGTCGACCCCGATCGCCACGATGGCGCCGTTGATCGGCTGCAGCGGCCTGTATTTGCCTAGCAGGTCGAGGAAGCGGACCCAGCCCTTGCGGTCCTCTTCGGTCGAGGAGTCCTGGCTGGTGTAGCGGCCGGCCGTATCGACGATCACGGCCTCGTCGGCGAACCAGAAGTCGAGATTTCGGGTGCCGCCGACCCCCTTTACCGACCCGTCCGCGAACGGAAAGCGCAGCCCGCTGTTCAGGATGGCGGTGGTCTTGCCCGCCCCCGGCGGGCCCACGATCATGTACCAGGGCCGGCTATAGAGGTAGTCGCGCCGGCGGCCACGTTCGTGCTTCAGCTGCCCCAGCGCCTGGGCCATCCGCTGCCCGACCACTGCGCCCTCGTCGGCGGACTTGGCCTGCTCCTTGGCGAGCGCGTCGGCGATCCGGTCGGAGGCCCGCTTGGCGGCGAAGATGTGCAGGGCCGCGAACAGAGCCCAGATCAGCACCACCAGGGCGAGCAGGCCGAGCCGCCAGAGCAGCGGCGCCAGCGCGTGCACGATCAGAGGCAGCACCAGCGTCAGGATCAGCGCGATGAGCACCGCGATCAGGATCGAGAGGAACCACCAGTTCCCGAAGAGGCGCTTGAGCCAGCCCATCACGATGCCCGGTCGAACTGGATTTCCACCCGCCGGTTGCGGGCGCGCCCTTCGGGCGTGGCGTTGGTGGCGAGTGCGTTGGCGGCCCCGAAGCCCTGAGAGCTCACCTGCCGTGCCGGATTCACCAGCTTGCTGCGGATGAGGCTGGCCACCGTGTCGGCGCGGGCGCGGGACAGGCTGTCGTTGTCGGGGAAGGCCAGGCCGTGCGGGACCGTGGAGTCGGTATAGCCCTCGACGTCGATGTTGCCGGGCTCCGTGTTGATGGCCTGGGCGATGCGGTTGAACAGGCCCATGGCCGACGGCGAGATCTGGTCGGAGCCGGAGTTGAAGGCCTGGACGAACTGGGTGGTGATCACCCGCACCCCCCGAGGCGTATCACGCACCTCCACCAGCTTGGCGGCGATCTCGGGCGCCAGGAACTGGCGGATGCGCATCGCCTGGGTGCTCTCGGGCGGCGGCGGGCCCTCGCGGGAGGCGAAGGTCAGCGGGCCGTGGCCGCTCAGTTTCGCCAGGGTGTCGCGCGCCGGCATGCCGGTGTTGCCGAGCCACAGCCGCAGTCCGATGTTGGTCGCCAGCAGCAGCCCGACCGCGACGGCGACGGCCAGCAGCAGGGGGCCCCACAGGCCCAGCTTGCCCATCGGCGCGGCGACGCCCCGCCAGCGCGGCGCGAGGTCCGTCTGCGACACCCGCTTGGCCCGGTCGAGCGTCTGGTAGACTCGCTGCATCAGCGTCTGGTGCAGGTGCCGCCCGTCGGGCATGACCCGATAGCGCCCCTCGAAACCGGCGGCCATGCAGGCGTGGTACAGCTCCAGCAGGTCCTGGAACTCCGTCGGGCGGGCCACCATCTCGTCCAGCAGCCGCCAGAACCGATCGCCGCCGATGGCCTCCTGGAAGAACAGCGAGCCGAGGCTCCGCTGGGTCCATTCGGCGATCTCCGATTGGGGCAGCGGCAGGTTCTGCGCCACGTCGTCGGACGTCACCGTCAGGGCGTAGATCGCGCGCCGCAGGTGGTCCTCCGGCATCTTGTTCGCGAATTCGGCCTGCACGCCCTGGATCTCGGAGACGGCGCGGCGGTGCAGACTGGAGAGCGGCAGCTGGGCGCGGCCGGCGCGTACGCTGGCCAGCAAGGCCAGCAGCGGGGCGGCGCGGGCCAGCAGCGGGTTGCGCTGGGCAGGCGCGGTCGGCGGACGGGGGATATCGTCCCGGGGAACGAACGGCTGGGCGGCGGGCGGGAGCGGCGCCTGGGGCGGCGCTGCCGGGGGTGGGGCGGCGGCCGGGGGCGGCTGCGCCGGGTCCACGGGCGCGTCGAGCGAGGTCTTGCCTGTCGCCGAGCGGAGCTGCGAGAGGGGCGAGGGCTGGAAGACGGTTCGGTTGCGCGGCGCGTCCTTGTCGGCCATCAGCGCCCCCGCTTGACCCACCAGAGCTCCATCCGCAGCTCAGGCCAGTCGCCGGCCACGTGCAGACCGAGCGCCGGGGCCTGGTCCAGATCGCGCCAGTCGGGTGAGGAGCGGTCGAGCTCGAAGTAGACGAAGCCCGGCATGACCCGCAGCTGGGGCGGCGGCGAAGGCGTGGGCGCGACGCGGATGCCGGCCTGCAGCGCGTTGTTGACGATCTCGCGCATCTTCACCACCGAGCCGATCTTGATCAGCGACGGGAAGCGGGTGAGCACGATCTCGGCCGGCGTGCGGCTGCTGACCGCCAGATAGAGGTTTGAGGTCTGGAAGATGGCGTGGTCGTCGATGCGCGCCGTGTAGGCGCCGGGCCCCACGGTCTCCAGCGGCAGCTGGCCGGCGGCGCGTTCGAACATCGCCGACAGCTCGGTCCGCAACAGCTCGAACACCGGCTCGAACACCAGCTGCGGCGTCAGGTGGTCGTAGGCCGGGAACTTCGGGGGCCGCCGATCCGTGGTGGTGAGGGTGGCGAGCTCGCCCGCCATGCCCAGGAAGGTCTCGTAGAGGCGCTCCGGATGCAGGTTGGGCAGGGCGCGCATGTGGTGCAGCACCGGCGTCCAGCGGTTCAGCGCCTGCAGCAACAGGAAGGACGCGAACGATTCGGCCCCGCCCTCGATGGTCTCGACCGATCGGAGCGCCAGCTCTTCCACCCGCTGGTCGGCGCGGCCGATGATGTCGTCGATGAAGTTCGTCAGCCGGACCGAGGCGCGGATGTCCAGGGTCGGCGGAATGAACCGGTCGTCCATCACCAGCTTGCCGTTCTGGACCTCCTGGATGCGGGCCAGCGGCAGGATCACCCGGCCCTCGGTCTGGTCGCGGCTGATCGCGAAACGCAGGTTGGGCCGCGCGATCTCGAGCGGCTCCGACACCCGCGATTCGGCGTAGGCGTCGTAGACTTCCTCTTCGTCGACGACGTTGCGGGCGTGGGCCGCCTCCTGGCTGCGCGCCTGGAACTCGATCGCGCCGGGCTGGCGGGCGGGCAGGGTGACGTACACCACCGCGTCGCGGGTCTCGGGCGGGATGTCGAGCGGCGGGATCGGCGCGTCGTCGTCCGGGACGGCCACCGGCGTGCCGTCCGGCAGCACGGCCACCAGCCGGTCCAGAGCGAACTTGCTGAGCTGCATGGCCCCGTCGTTCAGCTTCGCCTCCGCCAGACCCCATGGGTAGGGGGTCAGGTGGCCCGTGCTGGCGCGCACCAGGTTGTCGACGAACCGATCCTGCTGCTGGAAATGCTGGGGCCGGAGGAAGAGGCCTTCTCTCCAAGCTACTCGGCTTGCGCCGGCCATCCGTAACCCCCGAAAAGTCTGCGGCTACCGCTGCAGGGCCATCTAAGCATAGGGCTTGCCCCGGGCGAAGCGAAACCCCGATAACGCTACCCGAGTAGGGTCCGGAGACGGCGCCATGCCGCCAGAGAGTGATGATCCGGACGACAAAGCGGCGCCCCAGCCGTCCTTCGATCCGCGCACCTGGATCAAGGCTCCGCCGCCGCCCCCGGCGGCGCCTGAGTCGCCGCCAAGCGCCGCGCCGCAGCCCGGACCGACCGAATCATCCTTCGACCCCCGCACCTGGGTCCGCCCACAGCCGTCGGCCTCGTCCCCGCCTCCGCCAAAGCCGCCGCCCCGGCTGCTTCCAGCTCCGCGGACCTCGTCGCGACGGGGCCTGGTCCTGGCGGGCGCGGGCGCCGCGGCGTTAGGCGCGGCCGGCCTGACGGCCTGGGTGCTGACGCGTCACGGGCCGGCCGCGCAACCGGTGCGCCTGCCCGTCGCCGCCGCGCCGCCCCCGCCACCGAAGCGGGCCCCTTCAGGGACCAGCCTGCTGTTCGACGCCGACAGCCTGATGCATCTGCAGATCCTGCTGTCGCAGTACCAGATCTCCGACACCGAGGCGCAGGCCGTCCGCGACGCCCTCACCGATGGATTCCATGGGCGGGACGGGAAGCTGCACGTGACCGCCAACCTCGCTGCCGCGCACGGCCAGGACGACCAGATCCGCACCCTGACCGCCCGCAAGATGGATGGCTCCGGCGTCCGCCTGGACCGGGAGGACGGCAGGCTGGTGCCGACGACCCTGGCCTCGGACCTCACCCAGCGGCTCTGCGCCACGGCCACCGGCGAGATGAACGCCACCAGCTTCGCCACCTCGTTCGCGCGGATCATGCACGACGAAAGCCTGGTCTCGCAGTTCGCCGCGGCCCTGGCCTACGACATCAACTTCATGCACGACCTCTCGCCCGGCTGTCAGTTCCGCGGCGTCTATCGCGAGATCATCGACGCCGACGGCAACCTGGTGGGCGGCCGCCAGCTGGTGTTCGCCTTCCTCGACGTGAAGGGCATCCAGGACACCGAGGAGTTCGAAGGCCACCAGCAGGTCCGGCAGGTGGCCGCCAGGACGCTGAAGCTCTACCTGTTCGACGTCAACGGCGACGGCCATCCGAGCTGGTTCGACGAGCACGGCGCCAGCACCGTGCGCGGCCTGATGCGCACGCCGGTGGACGGCGCGCGCGTGACCTCGAAGTTCGGCCTGCGCGAGCACCCTATCTTCGAGGTGGTGAAGTTCCACGAGGGCGTCGACTTCGGCTGCCCCATCGGCACGCCTGCCTATGCCGCCGGGGACGGGGAGGTGGTGATCGCCAGCCCGGTCCGCGGGTACGGCAACTATCTGCGGATCAAGCATAGCGAGCATATGTGGACCGCCTACGGCCACCTCAGCGCCTACGCCCCGACCACGGTGGTGGGGGCCAAGGTCAAGCAGGGCCAGGTGGTGGCCTTCACCGGCAACACCGGCAACTCCACCGGCCCCCACCTGCACTTCGAGATCCGCATCGACGGCGTGGCGGTGGACCCGCTGACCTTCGAGCTCCAGCGCACCCAGGCGCTGGAGGGGGCGCAGGCGGCGGCCTTCAAGCGGCAGCGGGACCTGATCGACGCAGTGGACGCCGGCTGCGACTGAGGCGCCACCACGCGTGGTTTGGGGCCTTCTCCCGCGAGGGGGGAAGGGGCGCAGTCGGCGGACACACGATGGCAAAGATCGAGGGAAATATTACCATAAGTACTGCAACAGGTCAACCGCAACGGGCGGGTGCGACGGTTCGCCCGGGCTGGCTCTGCCTTGCGCCAAAGCTTGGTTGCTGAGACACTTTCGAAAGTGGTGAAAGGGGTTAGCGTCATGGGTCGGCCGGCCGCGGCAGAATTCGCGCGATCCTGCTGCCTGGGCGCAATCCTGGCGGGCTGTCTGGGGTTGGCTCCCGCACTGGCGCAACCTGCGGCCGGCGCGCCCGCCGCCGCCTCCCCCGCCGCCGACGACTGCTCGGTCGACGCCATCAACGCCAAGGACCCGGCAATCCCCGACAACGGCTGGGATCCCGGCCTCTCGGCCAGGCAGAAGGCCGACCTCGCCACGCATTACGCCGGCCGTGGCCGCGAGTACGCCCGCTGCCAGCAGTGGAAGAACGCCCTGGCCAACTACTCGATCGCCGTCCAGCTCGACGCGCACAACCTCACCAACTTCGTGGGGCGCGCCGAGATCTACATGAACATGGACGATTTCGCGCATGCGGTCGCGGATTACACCAGCGCGATTTCGCTCAACAGCCAGGCGCATCCCTATCTCTACATCCGCAGCGTCTACGCCAGCCGCGGCTACGCCTATCTGCAGCTGCATCAGTATCCGCCGGCGATCGCGGACCTGAACATGGTGGTCAACCAACTGGCCACTGCCTCGGCCGTGGGCATGAAGCCGGTGGAGGAGCAGCGGCGGCGCCTGGCGGACGCCTACCTGGGCGCCGGCGACACGGCCAAGGCGGCGATGCAGCTCAACAGCCTGATCTCGAGCGGCGCGGGCGTCTGGTCGGACTACCTCGCCGTCGGCCGCGCCCAGCTCCAGGCCGGCGACACGGAGCGCGGGATCGCCACCCTGAACACCGCCCTGCAGAAGCTGGCCGATTCGGCCCAGGAGGCGGACAAGCCGGCGAAGCGGTCGCAGATCCAGCTGGCGCTGGCGCAGGCCTACATGAAGCGCGCCGCCGACGGCGACCAGCTGCTGGCGCGGCAGGCCTATGTGTCGGCCCTGGCGGACGATCCCGGTAACGCCGACGCCAAGGCTGGACTTGCGCTCCTCCCAGCGCCCCCGCCGCGTCCGACCTTCCAGCCGCCCGGGCTGCAGCCGGTCGTCATGCCGCCGGGCATCAACGATCTGACCCGCGACCTGCCGGGCCCCTTCTGCAGCCAGGAGCAGGAGAACGGCTTCCTCGACACGGTGTCGACCGCGTCGGCCCAGGTGAACGGCAACATGCAGATCGTCGGCCACGCGATCGACGACTTGCTGCAGCGCCGCGCCGACTACGACCACAGCACGCTGCTCGCCTATTCGGAGAAGATCGACTACCTCGCCGCCTTCGACGACGAGTGGAAGCGGCTCGACCAACTGAACCGCCAGCTGCGCCAGACGGGCTTCCAGCTGCGCGCCTTCTTCAAGCGCGTCGTGGCCACCCGCGGCCTGATCATCCCGTGCCGCGACCAGCCCTCGGCGGCGGGCGGGCCGCACAGCTAAGCGGTCGGGTCTCGAGCTGCCTTTGAGTATCCCTCTCCCGCGGCGCGGCTAAGCGATTCACACATCTCCACGTCATGGCTGGCCGGCACAAGGCCGGCCATGACGTGCCTGGGGGAGCAATGGTGGCCAGGAACGATGTGTGCATCCCTTAACCCGTGGACGGGGAGAGGGGTGCTGCAGGACGACCGGGCGCGGGCCGAGAGATGAAAGTTGAGACCTGTAGGGGTCAGATCGCCAGCAGCTCGGTGACCGCACGATGCGCCTGGTCGATGGCGCTGTCGGTGTAGGCGCGGCCGCCGGAGTCGGCGTTGGCGATGGCGACGCGGCCGAAGCGGGCGCGGCCGATCACGTTGGGGCGCTGCTCGGGCGGCAGCTCGGGCTGCCACAGGGGGTTCCACTCGGGCGTATAGCCGTGTGGCCAGCGGTTCACCGTGATGGCGGTGATGTCGCTGGCCGGATCGAAGCCGCCAGGCCCGAGGGCGCGGCCGAGCTGGTCGCGGACGTGATGCTCGAAGGTGGCGAAGGAGGTGGCCAGGATCTCGGCCCGGCCGGCGCGGTTCTGGTCGTGCTCGGGGAGGCCCGGCTGGTTGGGCGTGCGGACCATGTGGACCAGCATCGGGCGGTCGGGGGAGCGCTCGGCGGTGCAGCCGCCGATGTCGACCGGCTGGTTCAGCCGGAAGAAGGTATAGTAGCCCCCGGGCATGCGCACCTCCTTGACGCCGAGCTTGTGAAAGGCGCGCCAGTTGGTCAGCGCCGCGCTGACGTAGACCAGCGGTGTCTTCACCAACTCGTGCAGGGCGGTCTTCTGGGCCTGGGGCAGCTCGGGCATGATGTAGGGGATCATCATGTTCCAGGACGCCATCACGCAGTCGCGGGCCTTGACGCTGTAGACCTGGTCGCCCCGCACATAGGCCACCTCGACGCCCTGCGAGGCCGCCGGGCCCCCCTGGTTGCGCACCCGCACGGCGATGCTGGAGAGGCGGATGCGCACCGGGTTGGTCGGCCAGTCGAGTTCGGAATAGTTCGTCGGCGCGGCCACCACGTCCTCGGCGGTCGAGCCGGGGATGGCCGCGGGGACCAGCTTGCGCACCAGCAGGCGCGCGACCGAGGCGTTGCCATCCGGGAAATGGAAGGTGTCGGAGCCGCCGTCGGCATAGCCGGAGGCGGTGGGACCCATCCGCGGCGCCGAGCCTTCGGCCAGCTTCAGTCCCTGCATGCCGCTGGCGACGCCGTAGCCCCAGGCGTCCAGCGCCGAGACCGCGTCGATGCCGACGCCCCACTCGTCGTGGGTGACGTTCTGGTAGAACGGGATCACGCCCGGATCGGCATGGGCCACGTTCAGCAGGAAGTCGCGGTAGCTCATCCGCGACAGCCGGTCCTTCTTGGCCTCCGAGGTCAGGCCGGGCATGTAGTCGGTCTCGCCGGTCTCGAGCCGCACGACGTCGGCCCGCACGACCTCGCTCAGGGGCGCGCTCGCCAGGAGCGCCTGCCAGGCGGGGGCGTCGGCTGGGGTGTTCCCGGGGATTCTCGCCACCAGCCTGTCCTGGCCGAATGTCTCCCGGCCGAAGAACAGGCCATCGCCCAGACCCATCTGCTCGTAGAGCGCCTCGCGGTCGCATTTCCTGGTCAGGGCCACCGGATCGATGCCCAGCGTCTTGAGCAGGCCCGCGGCCACGGGGCTGTAGGGGTTGGGACTGTCGATGTCCTGCGTGCCGCCGTTGAGCAGGTGCAGCTTGCCGTCCAGCTGGAACTCGTTGCGCTTGGCGTGGCCGCCGAAGTCGTCGTGGTTGTCGAGGATCAGCACCCGGGCGTCGGGGCGCGCGGCGCGGTAGAACCAGGCTGCCGAGAGGCCGCTGATGCCGCCCCCCACCACGACCAGGTCATAGGTGTCGCCGGTGTCCTCGATGCCCGAGTGGGCGGACCAGAAGTCGCCGTCGCGAAGATGGTGGGCGTTCTCGAACGCGCCGGGGTGGCTGCCGCGCAGGCCGTTGAGCAGAGGCGGGTAGTAGCCCAGCCGGTCCTGCGGCCAGCCCGCCTGGACCTCCGGCCCGCAACCGGCCAGGCCGGCGCCGAGCGCGCCAACCGCCACGGCAATGCCGTTCAGGAAGTCCCGCCGGTGGATCGGGCGGTCCATGCCCAGCCTGCCGTCGGTCTCGCGCCGTCTGCCGGACATCGAAGCTCCTGAATCCGCGCCCTACGGCGAGAATAGAGCAAGCTGAGCCCGAGCGGGATCGATTCTAGGTCTCCGCGCCGCCCTGGGTTGGAGCGGCACAGCCGCAAGACATTAAACCGCGGAGATCGCAGAGATGCGCAGAGGGGCCTGAAATGCTCGGTATCTCTGCGCGTCTCCGCGATCTCCGCGGTTGTTCAATGAGCCGCCTGCGGCGCGCGAGGCGCCTGCCAATGCGCCCAGGTCAGGCCGAGAGGAAGTTGACCGGGCGCGGGTCGCGGTCGGGGCGGACTTCGCGGCGGGTGATGATGCGGGGTCCCAGCGCTTCCAGCGTCTCGATCTCCTCGGCGGTCCGTTCCCGGAGCATCTCGGCGCGGGCCGAGATGAAGAAGCGCACCAGCCGCGCGCCGGCGGAGACGTTGAAGGGATCGCCGGCCAGCCCGGCGGTGCAGGTCAGGCAGTCGCCGGCGTCGAGCGTCACCGCCTCGTGGCCGCGCCGGCGCACGCTCACCGAGCCGGAAGCCACGAACAGGATTTCCAGCCCGCCCGCCTCGCCCGGAACCTTCAGCCGCACCGGCGGTTGCTGCGCCGGCGCGCCAGATGCCGGGCGCAGGAGCCAGGTGGCCACCAGGCCGCCGCTCGGCCCCCAGGGTCCACCGTCGCGAGCCTCCAGATCCGGCCGTCCGGAAACCGGGCGGTAGGCCGCATCCGGGTCATCCGGCCCCTGCAGGAAGAAGCGGGCCCCGGGCGTGTGGTAGGGGTGATCCCAGGCGGTTGCCTGGTCCGCAGGCGTCACCGCGGCCGGCGGCGCCACCTCCACGTCGGCGACGGTCCGCGGCACGAACAGCTCCAGGAAGCCGAACGAGCGGGTGGGCGCCCCGGGCGGCGTGGCCTCCAGGCTGACCGGGGTCTTGCGGTTCTCGGCCTCCGACGCGGCGGCGTAGGAGTATTCGAACTGGTCGTGGACGGTCCCGCCATGCTGGCAGATCACGCCGCCTGGCACGGCCTCGGTCACCACGCCGTCGTAGGAGAAGACGCCGCGGCCGGAGGTGGGGATGACGATGTGGACGTGGGCGAGGTGGCAGTGGATGCCGGTCCGGCCGCAGGCTTCCGACGGGCCGAAGCTGAGCACGTGCTGGAACAGCGCCAATCCGTCCGTCGTCGCGTCCGAGCCGAGGTCCTTGTAGCCGGCCCATTTGCGGAAGGCGCCGATCTCGTGAGTCGCCTGACGGGCCCGCTGCAGGTGAAAGATGGGGCCGGGCGGCAGGGTCAGACGGCGGCCGGTGATCGGCACGATGGCGTCGGCAGAGAGCAACTTGTGGGCGCTGGTGTCGTCAGCCATGGGCGGCCTCTCGTGCGCGCCGCCTCGGTCGCCGCGGGAAGTGCGGCATGGCGCGCGAGGCGAGGAGGACTCCGCGCGGTCGGCCCGTACAGGGCGCCGCGCGCGCTGCGGACATCTTGAAGAAGCGGTTGATCGCGCTTCGGGCGCCGCGCCCAAAGAGCGGGCTGCGCGCTGTCGATTTTGGCGGCGCGAACCGATCTCCCGCGAGGGAGGAGGGAGTCTAAGACCCCCCGGCCACCAGGGTGACGATATCGCCGCGCTGCGGCAGCGTGGCCGGGTCGATGGGGTTGAAGCGGCCGTGCGCGACCTTCGGGTCGGCCTGTTCCACCACCATGTCTCCGAGCACCAGGCGCCGCTCGCTGAGCACCTGGCCGGTGTCCGGGTCGGTCAGAGACCGGCCGATGCGTTCGATCCGCAGGCGGTCGCCCGGCAGGAGGCCCGCCTCTGCGCCGGCGTTCACGAACACGTCGCCGTCGTCGTTCTCGACCACTTTTCCTTCCCAGACCGCCTGGGCCACGAAGTCGAGGATCCGCTGCGTCGCTTCCTCCAGCGCCTGACGGCAGGCCTCGCCCAGCGGCGTCTTGTTGAACTTGTCGCCGCCCACCGAGAGGCCTTGGTAGTTGGTGACGATGGCGACGCCGGTGCGCTTCACCACCTTGGTGACGGTGAAGCTGCTGACGACCTGGCTGGTGCGGGTGTCGAGGATGCGCAGGTCGATGCTGATCTTGCCGGTCTCGGTGCGGATGCTGAGCCCGCCGCCAAAGCCGCTGCCCCCGTCCGAGCCGCCGAGGCTGAAGCCGCCGCCGTTGTTCGGCGCGCCGAACTCGGTGACCGAGCCCACCACCAGATACTGCGCCGGGATCATCCGTACGGGCGGGGCCGGATCGGCGCCGGTGACGCGGGCGGCCCGCATCTGCGCCTCGTTCAGCAAGGGCTCCAGCTGGTTGCGCTCGACCAGGATGACCCGGCCGGACTCCGTCAGCGACTTGGCCAGCATCGAGGAGAGGGCCGGCCCGGCGTTCCAGTCCTCGCTACGCTCGAAGCCGCCGGCCGCGGCGATGGCGCCCACGGCGATGGTCCGCTTGGGCCCGATCGGCATGGGGCGGCCGGCCGCCATGGCAGGTCCGGGCGAGGCAGGGGTCACCACCCGCGTGACGGGCGGCGGGCGGGACGGTGGCGGCGTGGCGAAGGGCGGGGGCGCCTGCGCATAGAGCGCCGGGCTGCTGGTGGCGTCGGCGGCGGCGGGCCCTGATGGCGGGTCCACGGTGGCATAGACCGCGGGCTGAGGCGCCGGCGGCGCAGGTCGGGCGGACGCAGGCTGGGCGGCCGCCTGGGCGGGAGGCCCCGCCGGCGTGTGGATGAACACGGGAGCGTAGCCGTCAGGCTGGGCCGTCGCGCCGGATGGAGCGGGGCCAGAGGGCGCCGAGGACGCGTACTGGGCGTCCGACGCGCCGTCGCAGGTCCTCAGCGGGACGGCCATGATCGCCGGCCGCAGGGTCTGGATGTCGACGCCGAACTGGTATGCCCGGTCAGCGACCGGACGGTAGTCGTTGAAGGCCTGGCGGCCTGCCAGGCTGTCGGCGGTGGTGGCGGCGGCGTCCGACGCACGGGTCAGCGACTGCAGATAGGCGTTGGCCTTCTGGACGTTGTCGTTCGCCGCATCGACGGTGGGGTTGAAGACGTTGGCGATGTAGTCCGAGCGCGCGTCCTCGGAGCAGAACGCGATGGGCACGACGGGCTTGCGCACCTGGGTCAGGGCGGGCGGCGCCGGCAGCTGGATGGTCGGGGTGGCGAACAGCGACGACGCCGCGGGGTCGGCGACCGCGGCAACCGCGATCACCGTCGAAATCCATGCCCCAGCGAATGCCGGGACCCAGGCTCGCCACCAGCGCCGCGCCATCATGCGCCCCCATCAGCCGCCGAGCACGCTATCACCTTGACCGAACACTGTCATCCAAGCTGGGGCGCCGCGGGTTGCCGCAGAGTCTGCCGGGCCTCCGCTGGGTTCAGTGCGCCGCCGCCTCGCCATGCCGCATGCGGTAGACTTCCGCGAAGCCCTTCTCGAACGAGTGCTTGCACGGGCCGGTGATCGAGCGCCGCAGCGTCGGGTCGTTGATGTTGCCCGGCGCGCCGGGGATCGGGGTCAGCTCCGGGCGCCTGCCGGCCAGGGCGGCGGCCTGTTCGCACCACTGGCGCTGGGTCACGGTCTCGTCGCCGCACCAGTTGACGAACAGGGCATCGGTGCTGGCCGCGTCGAACAGCGCCTCCAGCTGGTCGCTCATGTCGGCGAAGTGGATCGGGCTGTGCGGGTAGGGGTCGCCGTAGTGGGTGATCGGCTCGCCGGCCACGATCCTGTCCATGTCGCGCACCGGCATGCCGCCGCCCGGGCCGTAGCAGACGTTGAGCCGCATCGCGACGACGCGAAGGCCGAGGATCGCCGCGCAGGCCCGCGCCGTGGCCTCGAGGCTGATCTTGGAGGCCGGGCTGGTGGCGTTCTGGAACGGCGGTCCGGATTTGCCGAGCTCCGAGCGTTCGTCGATCACGTCCCACACGTCCTTGGGGAAGGAGTAGACGGCGCTCGACGACATCACCAGGGCGGCCTTGGCCTTGCGGCAGTGGTTCAGGACCCGCGCGGCGGTGAGGGTGTTGGACCGCACCGCGTCGTAGACCTTCTCCGGCGCCAGGCGCGTGTGGGCGAGATGCAGCACGTAGGTGAAGTCGGAGGGAAGGCCATCGAGGTCGCCGGTCAGGTCGGCGGCGAAGGTCCTGATGCCCATGTCCTCGATCGACTGACGCCCGATCGCCCAGGAATTCACCGACCCGGCCCGCGCCTCGTCCGGCAGGAAGCGGGAGACCGCCCAGACCTCGTTGTCCCTGGCCAGCGGCCCGGCCAGCTCGCGGCCCACCAGGCCGCTGCCGCCGGTGACCAGGATCTTCTCGCCAGAAAGCATTGTTCGTCCTCCCGTTTTCGATCCCGCCTCAGGCCGAGCGCGGCGGCTTGAAACGCTCGATGTAATCGCCGAACTCACGTCGGATCCCGTCCAGGCTGAGGCCGAAATCCGCCAGCTCGTAGCGGTGCGCCTTGCCGGCCAGCTGGTCGCTGCGCTCGGTCACGCGATTGGTCAACCGGGCGCGGTAGGCGTCGGAGAAGGGCAGGCCGAGCCGGGCGTAGAGCCGCTCCACCACGCCCGGCGTGTCCTCGACCAGTTCGCGCTGATAGACGTCGGCGAAGCGGCTGTCGCCGATCCGGTCCCGCGCCGCCATGGCGCGGCGCACGCCCGCGGCCAGCACCGCCAGCTTGGTGCGGCCCAGTTCGATCTTGTCGACCTGCTCGCCCGCATTGAGGTGCAGCATGGTCAGCAGGCTGCAGTTGGAGGGGACGCTGCTGGCGGGGTCGCGATGGCACCACACCAGCCGCGCGTCGGGGAACTCCGCCACCAGCGCGTCCAGGCTGAAGATGTCGTTGGGGTTCTTCAGGTTCCAGTGCTGCGCGCCCGTGCGGGACTGCAGCACCTGCAGCACCCGGCGCATGTAGCGGTATGCGGGGCGGAAGTCGGCCTGCAGCAGCCAGTCCTGGTAGGCCTGCGCGTGGTGCATCATGGGCAGGTGGAAGCTGAGGAAGGTCAGGGCGAGCACCATGCCGTGCTCGCTCGGGTCCTCGGCGCCGACCGGCAGCAGGATGCTGAGGTCGGGCATGGCCGCGTCGCGGGCCGCGAAGGCCTTGCGCGTCGCCTCGATGCGCGGATCGCCGAACGGGTCCTTCGCCGGCGGCGGGACGGCGTTGAGCAGCTCCCAGCGGCGGATCGAGCGGGCCGCCGGGTCTTCGGACAGGAACTGCGACAGGGCGGTGGTGCCGCTGCGCGGCAGGCCGGTGACGAACACAGGCCGCTCGATCGGCTCGTCCAGCACCTCGGGATGGCGCCCGATCCGGTCCTCCAGCCGCAACCGCTCGACGAGCAGGCCGAGGATGGTGCGCTCCGCGGCGGCCAGGGCGCGGGGCTCGTGCTCGCTCTCGTTCAGGGCGGCGACGAAGCGGCTCAGCCCCTCGTCGAGCGGCGCGTCGCCGAAGTCGGACAGGCCGGTAGCCGCGCGAGCCTGAGACTTGAGGGCGTCCGCGTCCAGGGCCATGGTGGATTCCGAGATTGCGCGGACTAACCCAACACCGTCATCGCCGGGCTTGTCCCGGCGACCCATGAACACCCTCGCGGGCCGGTGTTCATGGGTGGCCCGGACGCGCCGGGCCATGACGTGAGTGGGAGGATCGTATTCAGCATTCGTCGAACCTCTGCCTCAGGCCGGAGCCGTGTCGCGCAGGCGGATCTCGGGGTGGCGGGCCTGGATCATCCGGCGCATGCCTTCGCGCCAGCCGACCTTCCAGGTCATGCCGATGCTGCGGCCGCGCTCGGTGTCGGTGATGGTGTGGGGCAGGGCGGACTCGTCGGTGAAGTCGAACACCGGCTCGACCCCGATCAGCTCGGCCATGTAGCGGCACCAGTCCTCCACCGCCACGCCTTCGCCGCCGCCCCAGTTGACCACGATGGCCGGCACGGAAGCCGCGTTCAGCAGCGGTTCGAGGTGACTGAGCATGTCGTCGGTATGCACGGGCGATTCCATCACCCGGTAGGTCTTGGGCAGGCGGATCGGCCGGCCCGCGATCAGGGCGTCGAGGTTCATGCCCGGCAGGCCGCCGTCGTCGTGGGGACCCCCGTAGCCGCAGTTGATCCGGGCGATGGTGGTCGGCAGCTCGTAGAGCCGGGCCATCGTGCGCGCGACGCCTTCGGCGGCGGTCTTGGTGGGACCATAGTTGGGCGAATGAGGCGTGGCGCCGCCCACGTCGTCGGTCTCGACCTTCTTCTTCGTCCGGTCGGCATGGTCGGTGTAGACGCCGCAGGTGGAGACGTGGAGGAAGGCCTTCGCCTTGCGGCAGTGATGCATCAGCAGGCCCGTGCCCTCGGCGTTCTGGACCATCCCCACCTCGGCCACGCCTGGCTTGGTGTTGGCGGCGAAGTGCAGCACATAGTCGAAGTCGTCCGGAAGGCCGCCGAAATCGCCCTCGGCGAAGTCGCCGGCCACGGTCTTGACGCCGATGCTTTCGAGACGCTCGCGCGAGCCCGGCCGGCTGTAGCGGGCGATGGCCCAGACCTCGTTGCGGGGCGCCAGGTCGTCGGCGAAGTCGCCGCCGATCTGGCCGGTGGCGCCGGTGATCAGGATCCTGGCCCCGGTGATCATGCGGTTTCTCCTCCCGTTCGGCGGCCGCCGCGGTCTTGTCGTCGCATCTAATCCGGGGGGCTGGCGAAAGGCCAATTCGATAAGTTATATGCTTCTGCATCGGACAACATAAATGCCCGCCGCGCCTCGGCCTTTCGGCCTGTGCGGAGGGCGGGGCCGATGCGTCAAGGCCGGCGGCTGATGACGCACAGCCGGGCTTCTGTTACCGACCTTGCAAGCCCGGCGGCGCCGGCCACAGGAGGAATGGACGTGGAAGAAGTTTGGATCATCGACACGGTGCGCACGCCCCGCGGCATCGGCAAGCAGGGCAAGGGCGCCCTCGCCGACCTGCATCCGCAGCACCTGCTCGCCACGGCGCTGAAGGCGCTGCAGGCTCGCAACGACCTCAACACCGGCGAGGTCGATGATGTGATCGCCGGCTGCTCCAGCCAGATCGGCAAGCAGAGCGCCTGCATCGCACGGATGAGCCAGCTGCTGGCCGGCTGGGACCAGACCTCCACGGGCCTGACCATCGATCGCTTCTGCGGCTCCAGCCTGACCGCGGTGAACCTGGCGGCCATGGGCATCGGCTCCGGGATGCAGGACTGCGTGGTGGCCGGCGGCGTCGAGATGATGTCCTACACCCCGACTGCCCCGCGCATGCCCGGCCCCCCGCTGGTGGACGGCGGCAACAAGGCGCTGCGCGCGATGTACCCGACCCCCAACGTCGGCATCGCGGCGGACGTGATCGCCAGCCTGGAGGGCTTCACCCGCGAGGACGTCGACAAGCTGGGCTACGAGAGCCAGCGCCGCGCCGCGGTGGCGATCGGGGAAGGCCGCTTCGACAAGAGCGTGGTGCCGGTCTATCGAGAAGACGGCACGCTGGCCTTGGACCGCGAGGAATACCCGCGGCCGCAGACCACCCTGGAGGGCCTGAACGCCCTCGCGCCCGCGTTCGAGAAGGTCTACGACGCGCCGCTGGACGAGGAGGGCCTGACCTTCCGCAGCCTGGTGGAGAGCCGCTTCCCCGACCTGAAGGTGAAGCACATCCACCACGCCGGCAACTCGTCGGGCGTGGTCGACGGCGCCTCGGCGGTGCTGCTGGCCTCGCCGGACTACGCCAAGGCGCAGGGCTGGAAGCCGCGCGCCCGCATCCGCGCCATGGCCGACGCCGGCGACCGTCCCGAACTGATCCTCAACGCTCCGGTCCCGGCCGCGAAGAAGGCGCTGAAGAAGGCCGGCATGTCGATCGGCGACATCGAGCTGTTCGAGGTCAACGAGGCTTTCGCGGTGGTGCCGCTGAAGTTCATGCGCGACCTGGACGTCGATCCGGAGCTGGTGAACGTGAACGGCGGCGCCTGCGCCCTCGGCCACCCGATCGGCGCCACGGGCGCGATGATCCTCGGCACGCTGCTGGACGAGATCGAGCGCCGCGACCTGACGACCGGGCTGGTCACCATGTGCGCCGCCGGCGCCATGGCGCCCTGCACGATCATCGAGCGGATGTGATCGCTTCCCTACCTTTGAGTATCCCTCTCCCACAGCGTGGGAGAGGCTAGGTGAGGGCGCCTCGGCGCCCTGCGCCGAGGCTGGCGTCGGCGACGCCAGATGCGCTGCGCGCGCTCGCCGCTTCGCGACGAGCTCCCCCTCACCCAACCGCTCCCCGTGAACGGGGGGAGGGGCGCCCGAGGGCGGATCGGATGAGGGCGGTGGCGTGTGATTGAGCGACGGAGGACGTGATGAGCACTGACGCCCCGACCAGCGCCCTTGGCGGCCTGCGCGTCCTGAACCTGTCGCCCACCATCGGCGGCGCCTTCGTCGGGCAGTTCTTCGCGGATTTCGGGGCCGACGTGACCCTGGTGGAGCCGCCCGGAGGCAGCCCGCTGCGCAAGCAGGCGGGCTGGCCGATCTGGTCGCGCGGGTCGAAGAGTATCGAGGCCACGCTGGACGACCCGGCGGTCAAGGCGCTGGCGCTGAAGGCCGACCTGCTGATCGATACCTTCCGCCCGGGCGTGCTGGAGCGGCACGGCCTGGGCCACGAGGAGCTGGCGAAGGACAACCCGCGCCTGGTGACGGTCTCGATCACCGGCTTCGGGCGGGGCAACCACCTGTCGCACCTGAAGGGGTACGAGGGCGTGGTGATGGCCAAGGTGGGCGGCTACGGCCAGATGTCGCCGCTGCTGACCCGGGGCGGTCCGGCGTTCGGCGTCGTCCCTTACTGCGCCGCCAGCGCCGGCGAGCTGGCGATCACGGCGTCCCTGGTGGCGCTCTACGAGCGCGAGAAGAGCGGCGTCGGCCAGCACGTCGAGACCACCCTGACCCAGGGCTTGGCCGCGCACGACACCTGGAACTGGATGATCAGCTTCTGGGCCCGCAAGTTCCCCGAGGCCTACACCACCGCGCCGGTGGTCAACACCCAGCGGCGGGTGCCGAACAGCTGGCTGTCGTACGGCCTGCTCCAGGGCGTCTCCAAGGACGGGCGCTGGATGCAGTTCTCGCAGGCGACGCCGAAGCTGTTCCGCGCCTTCCTGAACGCGGCCGGCCTCGACAATCCCGAGTGGGAAGACGCCTGGCAGGACGAGGACCTGGATCGTCGCGAGGCCTTCTGGGAGACTCTGCTGACGGCCGTGCGCTCGCGCACCCTGGCCGAATGGAACGAGGTGTTCGACGCCCATCCGGACGTGTTCGCCGAGGTGTTCCGCCGGGACACGGAGCTGCTGCACCACCCGCAGCTGATCTTCGACGACCAGGTGGCGGTGGTGAACGACCGCGACCGGGGCGAGATGCGGGTGCAGCGCCCGTTCGTGCGGCTGAGCAAGACGCCTGGGCAGGTCGACCGGCTGAGCCCGCGGCTCAACGAGCATGAGGCGGAGGTGCGCCGCGACGCCGCCGCGCCGGCGTCCAGGGCCGCGCCGACCGACGCGCCGAAGGGCCGGCTGCCCCTGGAGGGCGTGACCATCGTCGAGCTGGGCAGCTTCTACGCCGCGCCGTTCGGCATCACGCTGCTCACCGACCTGGGCGCGCGGGTGCTGAAGATCGAACAGATGGAAGGGGACGCGATCCGCTTCCAGGTCGCCATGCCCGAGATCGGCGGGGTGAAGGTCACCCAGGGCAAGCAGAGCGTGGCGGTGGACATCCAGACCCCCGAGGGGCTGGAGATCGTCAAGCAGCTGCTGGCGAAGGCCGACCTGGTGCTGCAGAGCTTCCGGGCCAGCAAGGCGCGCAAGCTCGGCCTCGACGAGGCGTCGGTGCGCGCGTTCAACCCGACCGTGATCTACCATGAGGCGCCTGGCTTCGGGACGGGCGGCCCCTACGGGCATCGGCCCGCCTATGCGCCCACCATCGGGGCCGGCGCCGGCTTGGCCCGGCGCACGGCGTCCTTCCTGCGCGAAGATCCGGACATGTCGCTGGACGAGGTGAAGGGCACCGCCATCCGGCTGGGGCCCGCCTGCTCGGGCGTCTGCCACCCTGACGGGTTCGCCTCGCTGGGCGTGGCCTGCGGACAGGCGTTGGGCCTGCTGGCCCGCGAGCGCGGGGCCGGGGGGCAGGGGGTGATCACCACGATGATGACCACGCTGGGCCAGATCCTGTCGGAGAACATGATCGAGTACGAGGGCCGGCCCGATCCGCAGCAGGCGGACACGGAGCTGCACGGCTTCGGGCCGCTCTACCG
>Ga0105240_10001221_pt1 | contig 44698 bp, 38 predicted proteins | sample KBSC54metaG_FD_80426 | JGI IMG/M metagenome (GOLD analysis project Ga0105240, IMG submission 80426) | Corn rhizosphere microbial communities from Kellogg Biological Station, Michigan, USA - KBS C5-4 metaG | ecosystem: Host-associated > Plants > Roots > Rhizosphere > Soil | place: Michigan, USA... | reverse complement strand
GACTACTTAATGGCTGTCTTGCCCGGAATGGCTGACCGCAACAGGCTGGCCGTACCCGATCTCACCCCGACTCGTTGGCTCGCAGCCCGCCGCTGAACTCTACTGGGTTGGTCTGACGGATACACTCGACCGTCCGGAATCACCTACTCGTCACCAACCCCTCCTCAGACCATCAGAACCTGAATCGTTGTCTTCAAAAAACCCCGCTACTGAAGCATCCACACCTCCAATTCCCCCCACCGTCTTCCTCACGACTCCCCTCTAAAAACCGAACACCGGATCCCACGCGCTGTTAAACTGAGGCTATCGCAGCCACACTTTCTAAAGCGTCGCCTCTCTGGCGCCTGGCGGTGATGCTCGTCGCCGGCATGCCGTGGTGTTTTGCCCAAGACGTCCGTCTCAATCTTTCTTCTGGAACCGGACGGCAGGGCGACACCGTTACGCTGAGTATTTCACTCACCAATACAACGGTCAATGCCCCGGCAGCGTTGGTGTGGACCCTCAATTACTCGGGCGTCGATATTTCATCGGTATCAGTGACGGCCGGACCTATCGCAACGGCGGCGGGCAAAACACTCTCCTGCAATTACGGCGTAGCCAGGGTTACCTGCGTGCTCTGGGGTTTTAATGATGCGCCTGTCGCGAATGGCGTGATCGCCACGGCGGCCTTCACCCTCTCGAACTCCAGCGGAGGTTCGTGGACCCCCATCCAACTTACGAGCGATCTGGCCGCCGATTTCGTCGGCGCTCCCCTTTCCGTCTCGGCCACGGGCGGCGGCGTATCTATCCAGACGGTGTTTGATACGTCGGCAGTCACTGGACTGCGATTCATCGCTATCACTCCTTGCCGCATTGCGGACACGCGTGCGGGTCAAGCGCTCAGCGGCCCATTCGGTCCGCCTTTTTTGTCGGCGTCCTCTACACGCAGCTTCCCCGTTCAATCCAGTGCCTGCCGAATCCCATCAACAGCGCGGGCCTACTCGTTCAATGTCACCGCCGTACCTTCGGGTCCCCTCGGTTTCCTGACGATTTTTCCCGCCGGGCAGCCGCGGCCTCTTGTCTCCACTCTTAACTCCTTGAGTGGTGATATCTGGGCAAGTGCAGCGATCGTTCCTTCCGGATCGAATGGCGCCGTCAGTATTTTTGTTACTAATGACACCAACGTAGTCCTCGACATCAACGGGTATTTCGCCCCGCCCGATTACATCCCTACTGGAGGCGGCAGCAGCCTTGTGTTCTTTCCCATTGTTCCGTGCCGAGTGGCGGATACTCGAAGCGGAAGCGGGAAAACGGGCCCATTCGGCGCTCCCAGCATACCTGGGCAAACGTCGCGCGACTTCCCGATCGCCTCCAGTTCCTGTGGAATACCTGCCTCAGCCAAAGCCTACTCGCTCAATTTTACTGTCCTGCCATTGGGCACGCTTTCATTCCTATCTACGTGGCCTTCAGGACTCGGCAGACCTACCGCCTCCACTTTGAATTCGATCAAAGGCAAGATTCTTGCGAACGCTGCTTTGGTCCCCGCCGGCATCAACGGCTCCGTTGCGATCTTCGTCACCGACAACACCGACCTTCTCATCGACGTCAATGGCTACTTCGCGGAGCCAAGTTTCCTGCCGCCGAACGGAACACCCGGACTGCTTTTCTACCCAATTGTTCCCTGTCGAGCCGTCGACACGCGAGCCGGCCAGAACACAGCCGGACAGTTCGGACCACCGCGCCTTTCCGGTGGCGCCGTCCGCTTCGTCCCGATTCCTTTAAGCGGATGCGGCATTTTCTCAATAGCCCAGGCGTTCTCGACTAACATCACAGTCATACCGCCTGGTCCTCTGAGTTACTTGACCGTTTGGCCAACTGGGCAACCGCAGCCCTATGTTTCCACTCTTAACTCTCTGGACGGGTCAACTCTCGCCAACGCAGCCATTGTCCCCGCTGGCATTGGCGGCGGTATTAACCTTTTCTCCCTAGAACCAACCGATGTCATAGTTGATGTCAACGGCTTCTTCGCGCCTTAAAAAATAGCAAAAAATATCTAGCGGAGTACTTAGTACTATGGTACTCTCTATTCTTGGCAATTATGACCTCCCGCACGGAAGCCTCATGAAGCTAACCTCACGACGAGACAGTACCCGCCTAATGAGGATACGGGGGTGTTCCTCTGAGTTGCTCTGGACAGGAACACAAGCAGTAAGACAGCACTATCCCCCTTTTACTAAGGGATAACGCGTAGTCAGCTTCACAAGAATCGAACCGATAGACGAACTGTAGACGGCATACCACAGTACTAGGAAACGCTGAAAAGCCGTTCTATGCCCTGTGGTGTGTTTGGACTGACCGATGATTTAGCGAGAAATCCAACGTACTAGTACGGCTCAAGAGCACGGGGCAGTTTGGGGTGAGTTTAAAACTAGAAAAATGCAAATGCAAGCCGGATCACTAAAGACGCTGAGATTTGCGGTGCTCGCAATCGCGACGATTGCCGGCCTGCAACCCTGTTTAGCGCAGGGAGTGAATCTGAATCTTTCCTCCTCGGCGGGACGGCCCGGAGATACGGTCATACTCAATATCTCCTTGAGCGCGACCGGACCTAATTTGCCCTCGTCAGTTGCCTGGACGCTGAGTTACTCGAGCACCGATGTTGTCGCCGCGACGATTAGTGCATCACCCCTGGCGACGGCTGCAGGTAAATTCGTTAGCTGCAACTCCGTCGTGGGTGGTCTTTCGTGCGTCCTCTGGGGCCTGTTGTCGACACCAGCGCCCAACGGCGTCATTGCAACCGCCGCCCTCACCCTGTCCACCTCCACGGCCAATACATCGACGGCGGTCCAACTGGGTAGCAACATGGCCGCCGACTCCCTGGCCTCATCGCTCCTTGTTTCGGACGTTGGTACTACTGTGGCCATCCAGCAAAATCCCGGGCTGAACGGTTTTTCCTGCAACCCTTTGTCAATATCCCCAACGGTAGGCTCCGTCTGCACGGTGGCTCTCACGTCCGGCGCTCCAAGCGGCGGGGCCACCATCTCGACTTACGCCTCAAGCGGAGCCGTGCAACTCCAGACTACAGTGACGATACCGCAAGGCAGTTCCTCTATTGTGTTCCCCGTTAGCGCGGGGGCTGTGTCTACTCCGACGCCGGTAACCTTGACGGCTCTATATCTGGGAGTGAACGAAACTTTCACCATTACCGTCAATCCGGCTGCTCCGGCCCTCAATAGTGTCTCTATCACCCCGAATTCCATCGCCAGCGGCCAATCGGCTACGGGGACCGTCACTCTGACTTCAGCATCGTCGTCCGGCGGTATAGTTGTGACACTCTCGAGCTCAAATTCCGCGCTTCCGGTCCCTCCCTCAGTTACTGTTTCGCAGGGCGCTACCGTAGCTACGTTTCCACTTTCAGCCGGAACAGTAGCTAGCTCCACACCTGTAACTGTAACTGCGAGTTACGCAGGAGTGAGCAAGCCCGCCACGGCGACCGTAGTTCCGGCAACAGTGAACGTGAATCCGGCTCCCGTCATCGGCAGCGCGGCTTTTGTTACCCTGGACACAACCTCCCAGGGCAATTGGAAGACGAAATACGGAAGCGAAGGCTACACAGTTGTAGGTGATTCGGCCATAAATCCCAGCTACGTCGCCCCGGCAGTTACAGGCCAGTACCCATACATCTGGAGTCCGTCTACCGCCGAAACCCGGGCACTGCAAAAGGCGGCCGGAACCAGCCGCATTGCGGGTACCTGGTATTCGGCCGGCGCTTTTACTATCGATTTACCATTTTCCGATCAGGCCACGCATCAGTTGGCTATCTACAATATGGATTGGGACTACTACGCCCGAAGTCAGCGAGTAGATGTTCTTGATGCGAATAACAACCTGCTCGATACCCGGCAGATCTCGAATTTTGGCGGAGGACAATACCTCGTCTGGATGTTGAGCGGCCACGTTCAGATTCGGGTCACCAACACCAATCCAACTACAAACGCCGTAGTCGGAGGTATCTTCTTTGGAGGTGGCGGCGGAGTTTCTGGAACCGGTGCCACGTTTGTGGCCACCGATACTACTACTCAAGGAAACTGGAAGTCCAGGTATGGTGTGGAGGGTTATACGGTCGTCGGAGACGTGGCCGCAAACCCGAGCTACGGTTCCCTGGCAGTTACGGGTCAGAACTCATATGTTTGGAACCCGTCTACTACCGACCCTCGAGCATTGCAAAAGGCGGCCGGAACTAGCCGGATTGCGGGTACCTGGTATTCGGGCGGAGCCTTCATCATCGACTTACCCTTTTCCGATCAGGTCGCACATCAGGTGGCTGTCTACTGTATGGATTGGGATTATTACGGACGAAGTCAGCGAATCGATGTTCTCGATGCGAATAACTACGTGCTCGATAGCCGGCAGGCTTCTAATTTTGCCGGAGGACAATACCTCGTATGGACGCTGAGCGGCCACGTTAAGATTCGGGTAACTAACGCCAATACAAGTACGAACGCTGTCGTGGGAGGTATCTTCTTTGGAGGGGCAGCGCCAGCCATGAGTGCCACGTTCGTATCCGCCGATACCACTACCCAAGGCAACTGGAAGTCCAAATATGGCGCGGAAGGCTATTCCCTGGCCGGCGACTCAACTGTAGTCCCAAGCTATGTCACCCCGATTATCTCGGGCCAGTCGGCATACATCTGGGATCCCGCCAGCACTGATGTGCGGGCACTCCAGAAGGGAGTTGCGGCCGGCCGGATCGCGTCTACATGGTACTCGCCTGCCAGCTTCATCATCGATCTGAACTTTTCCGATCAGGCCACTCATCAGGTGGCCATCTATTGCCTGGACTACGATAACTATGGTCCCCGGAATCAGAGAATAGACATTCTCGATGCCAACAACAACGTTCTCGATACCCGGCAGGTTTCGAATTTTCTTGGCGGACAGTATCTGGTCTGGAACATGGTCGGCCACGTAAAAATCCGGACGGCAAACTTGAATACAAATGCCGTCATCGGGGGTATCTTCTTCCACTAATCGGTAGATCAACGCAGATAGAACATTTCTATCGGAATTTGTTTGCTTCCGTGGACCAGGAGACGGCCCGTCACAGCGAGTCCATTGCACCCCTACCGTCGAGCCGGCGGCTCCAAATAACTCTTAATATCGGGAAACAGCAGAGCCAAAATATCCGGCTTTTCAATGTCCGCCCAAGTGACTAGCGTAGCTCCCGAATCAATGTAGGCAGGAACACTCTCGCCGCGAAGCTTCATTCCAATCGCCCGTGTCGATTCGTAACCCATCTTGAACGGGTTCTGCACCACCAGAGCTTCCATGATCCGGTGCCTCAAATCGTCCACCAATTGTTCGCTCGAATCAAATCCAACCATCTTCACCTTGCCATCCGCCCTTGCCTTCAGGGCTAGTACAGCGCCCATCGTACTCGACTCGTTGTCGGCGAACAACCCCGTCAGGTCCGGATGCGCCGTCATGATATTCTCCGTGGCCGCCAGTGATTTCGCCTGGCTCGCCATCCCGTAGGCCGTCTGAACGATCTGGATCTTTGGATGATTTTTCTTCATCTCTTCCTGAAAGCCCTGCTCCCGTTCCATCGTCGAAGCGCTTCCGGGCATAAAGCCGATAATCGCGACCTTCCCCTGTTCCTTCAGCAACTCCGCCAATTTCCCGGCTGCCATCCGTCCACCCTCGCGATTATTCGTCGCAACAAAGGTAATACGGTTCTTCGTGTTGATATCCGAATCGAAGATCGCCACCGGAATCGCCGCGCTTGCCGCTCTGTTCACCGCACTCACCAAAGCATCGCTATCCACCGGAGCCAGCGCGATCCCGGCGAGTTTGCGGTTCACCATCGATTCCACAATCTCGATTTGGCGGCTCGAATCCACTTCCGTCGTCGGAGCATTCCATTCCACTTCCAAATCGAACTCTTGTGCGGCTTTGATGGCGCCGGCGTGAACGGACTGCCAGAAAATGTGATTCGCGCCCTTCGGTACAACGCCGACAACAGGCTTATGTTTCGATTTCTGCGAACAACCCGCGCAAATAAGGAGCGGCAGAAGAACCAAAGGAAAATATCGCATCATTCCATCCGTTATTGTAGTGCTATGCCACTAGTGAAAGTCGCACCACTGGCCGCGCTGCCCGCCGGACATGTAATGGAGGTCAACGTGAGCGGCGAGCCATATGCCATTTGTAATGTCGAGGGACAGCTTTATGCCCTGAACGGAGTCTGCCCGCATCAAGGCGGACCGCTCGGCGAAGGCGCCCTGCACGAGAATATGCTGGTGTGTCCCTGGCACGCCTGGGAATTCGACTGCCGCACAGGACAGAACGATTTCGATCCGGACGTAGTGGTCGAAAAAATCCCCGTGAGCCTCGATCGCGGCGAAATCTACCTCAGTCTCCCGTAAACCACAGGAATGCCCGAACTGCCCGAAGTCGAAACAATCGTTCGTACACTGGCCCCTCGCCTCCTGGGTCGGCACATTCATTTCTCGGAGTTTCTCGCTCCTCTCGTCTTGCGCTACAATCGCGACCCGATCGCCGAGCGCTTGGCTGGCCAAGCCATCCGTAGCATCGAACGCCGCGGCAAGTTCATCGTCTTCATTCTCGATCGCGGCGTCATGGTAATTCATCTCGGCATGACAGGAAAGCTGCTGTTCGATTCCGGTCGCACACCCTACACCCGCGCAATTTTTTCCTGCGACGGCCTGACGCTGTTCTACGACGATATCCGCCAGTTCGGTAGCATTGAGTGGTGTCCAGATATGCCGGACAGAATCACCCGGCTAGGCGCGGAACCGTTCGACATCACCCCCGATGAGCTATTTCGAGCCACTCGAAACCGCCGTACGTCCATCAAAGCCCTTCTCCTCAACCAAACTGCCGTCCGCGGCCTCGGAAACATCTATGTCGATGAGGCCCTCTGGCGCGCCGGAATTCATCCCCGCCGCATCGCAGCAAAGCTCACCTATAATCGCGCCGGCGCACTTCACAAAGCAATGCTCGACGTTCTCACCGAAGCCATCGACTGCGGCGGGTCCTCAATTTCTAATTACGTCGATGCGACCGGCCGGAGCGGCTCGTTCCAGGAGCGCCATAAGGTCTACGGACGCGAAGGTCAGCCGTGCCAGCGCTGTGGCCTCGCGATCCGGCGAATTACCGTCGCCCAACGTGGAACGCACTACTGCCCAAAATGTCAGCGCTGATTTGCCTCGTGAATGATAAATTCCGCAGGAATCATTTGTTCCAGTTTCGACACCTCGGTGTCGGCATTCTGACAAAGCCGTAGCAGGCTTATCTGAAATGTGAAGTACGATTGAATGTCTTCCAGGCGATGGTCCATGCTTTCCTCATCGGCGACGTTCCCGGGCAGATACGTTTGAGAGTTTAGGAATTCCCCGACCGGGGAGCGATACTTGGCTCAAGGAACTTGGTTGGGAGGGGCTTTAGGGGTATTGCGTTCGTGGAAACAAGTGGTTGGAGCTATTTGCAGGGGGTTGTCGAGGGATCAACCATTTCAGTTCCTTGAGCCTGTTTTCTTTTCACGGCCTTTACGTTGCAAACGACGGGCCAAAGGTTAACTGATTGTTTTTCAACATCCACGCCCTGTAATCGCTACATGGAAGGAAGGAATTACCAGCCGTTGAACCACCCATGGTGGTTCACAACCAGCGATCGTTTCAATTTGCAACAGACGCCGCAGGCAATTTCACTGCTGCTTTACCGTTCTTCTCGTCCAACACGGGCAACGTACTCGGCGCGGTCGCCACCTTGCCCTTCATCGCATCGTCGAGTTGGATGTTGTAATGTTCCAGCAACTGTCCCGTAGCCACATCCAGACTGACCCGCGCGTGATTGTAGGCGCTCAGGGCAAGCACCTCGTTCGATTGCGCCAGCGTGAGATCCCGTTGTGCCTGGATCACCAGAAAAACAGTCGAAGCGCCCAATGCGTACTTCTTCCGCTCCGCATCCAGCGTCTGTTCCTGCAGCGCACGCGCTTTTTGCGCCGCCAAATATTGCGCGCGATACTGCCGCAGGCCGATCACCGAGTTCTGCACGTCCGCCCGGATCTGGTTGATCTGCTTCCGTTGCTGCAACTCTGCCTGGCGCAGCGTCAGCGTGTCATTAATAATGTCCGCTTCCGCCGCCCGATTGCGAAGCGGAATGTTCAGTTGGAATCCGACCGTGTAATCAGGATAGTTCCGCCGGAAAATCTGCGCCAGCACCGATCCAATCCCCCCCACGTAGTTCGGATCGGGGATTCTGGGGAAGAACGCTTGGCCCGCTGGAATCGGAACCGTATTCGGATCGCCGGCCAGCGCGTTGTTCGTCGCACCCAACGTCAGATCGAGCGTCGGCAGCAATTCGCTCTTTGTACCCGCCATCTGAATCTTCGTATTAACAATGTTCAGTTCGGTCTGCGCCATTTCGGGACGGCTCCGCAGCGCCGTCTCGATCCGGTCCTGCACCGGCGCCACCGCCTCCACATCGGGAATCCTCAACTGGTCCGTTGGAACGATATGCGCCTCGGCGATCACCGGACTCGCCGTGCCCGTCCGGCTCAGCACGGTTTTCAATACAATCTCCTGCTGCAGCACCGCTGTTTGCGCCTGCACCAGCGTCTGTTCGCTGCTGGCCAGTTCCGCTTCCGCCCGTATAATCTCAATCGGAGCCAGCGTCCCAATCTCCACCTGCTTCTTATTGTCGCTATATAACTTCTGGTTCAGCCCCACGGCCTCTTCCTGAACTTTTACCGCCTCCACGTAGCTCACCAGGTCGGTATAAAGATTGATCACCGACGCCACGGTCGAAATTAACTGCTGCTCAAACGTCAACTCGGAGATTTTGATGGAATTCTTGGCAATCCGTATATTCCGGTTGTTCACTGCGAATCCGAATCCCTGCAGCAGATGCTGCGTCACATTCAAGCTCAGCGCGCCCGTGTTTACAGGATTGATTTCGCTCCGGACGTTGTTCGACGTAATGTCCTGCTGCGTATATTGCATGGTCGCAGTCGTCCCGGATAGAAAACCCCTCTGGACGCCAAAACTCCCGTTCCCTGAATTCGAAACGCTCGCCGGAATGCCTGTCGAAAAAGAGTTACTCTGCGGACTCGTGCGGTGTCCCCACGTGTAGTTCGCGAACAACGTTTCGTCCAGCGTCGGAATCGTGGTTCCAGTGGACGTGATAATCGTTCCGTTCGAAGTCGAAGCGGCTGGGCTCGCCGATGAAGTCAAATTGGTGGCGCCGGTCGTTCCCGCAGTGCCCGTGAGTTGGCTCAAAACCGAAGAAGGCCCCGAGACAACCGCGCTCGACAGTCCACGCAGCAATCCGCCCGCCTGCGCCCGCAACAGATTCGCTTCGGCCAGCTTCGGCTGATAGCGCTGCACTTCAATATCAAGATTGTTCTCAATGGCCAGCGCAATCGCGTCCTGCAACGACAGGTAAATCTTTCCCGCTCGCACAAGCGATTCCAGCCGCCGGGAATTCGAAAAATTCGCCGGCGGGATGTCCGGGACCGTATACCGGTGTACAAAACCCGAATACCAGTGCAAGTCCTGCGGCGCTACGATACCGTACTTGCCATACCTGTCCTGCCCAAACGAAGCCCTCGGAGCCACCAGCAAACACACGCAGAGCGCAGCGATAAGAAACTTAAAACGATCCATAGTAGGAATCCTTACGAACCTATTATGGTATCTCATGAGACGCAAAGGGCATCCCGGCCAAGCCCCGCGCGTTAACCAATCTTACGCTAAACCGCGATCCCCGTCACATATTTCCAATGAATAAAATTTGCTATTGCCTCAGGTCCGCCCTTGTATCCAACGCCACTGTCCTTAAGTCCCCGACCGAAACATCGGGTGGCACGCCTCGAATGCGATTGACATCAACGCTACCAACCCGCAGAACTCGGACAAGCGCCTGGCAATGCCGTCCGAATCGCCAAAATGTAGGCACCATACGGGTTCGTGTAAGACAGAGTCGGCCGGATACTCCTTTCCGATGAGGCCCCTACCCTCTATATCTCGCGCCGCAGTCCCGACCCTTTTGGAACAACGCGTTCACTCCCCCCGAGTTTGGTCGCGGAGGTGGAGCAGATAATAGCAATCGTGACCTTCGATTTCTACGCGTTGAGATTCACGTTCCGCGCCATCGATTCCCTGTATTTCCCTCAGGGCAAGTCTGCGAACGTTCTCCGTGGCGGGTTCGGTCTAATCTTCCGCAAGCTTGCATGCGTGCCCCAATGCCAAGATACCCGATCGTGCGAGCTTCGCACTTCATGCGCCTACGCGAGGTTATTCGAACCATCAGCGATCAGTGCGGGCCCAAGCGGATTGGCAGACTGGCCAAGGCCGTTCGTCTTTCGAGCACATCATCTCGACGGACAAACCATCCCGCGCGGTGAACAATTTCACTTCGACATAAACCTGTTCGACCTCGAAGAGTCGTCGCGTGCCTATCTGGCCCTAACATTCGCCGAGTTGGCGCGCGAGGGACTGGGGCCGGGCCGCGGACGCGCCGAACTCCTGTCGGCGGAAGGCCCGCGTCTGTGTCTCCAACTCCAGCCCGATGAGAACCCCGTGCAGCGCGTGAAAGTCCATTTCATCACGCCCACCGAGCTAAAGAGCGGATCACAACTGGTGACCCGCCCCGAATTTTCCGTCCTCTTTGCCCGGCTCCGGGACCGCGTGAGTACACTCCGTTCGCTCTACGGCGCTGGTGCGCTGGAAGTCGATTTTCGCGCACTGGGAGAACGGGCCGCGGCGGTGCAAATGACCCGATGCGACGTACGGGAAATCGAAATCGAACGCCGCAGCAGCCGTACCGGCCAGATACACTCTTTGGGCGGGTTCGTGGGATCTGCTGAATACGAGGGCGACTTGGCCGAATTTCTTCCATTCCTTCGCGCCGGACAATACACCGGTGTCGGCCGGCAGACAACCTGGGGCAAAGGCGAGCTTTCCATCGACTAAAAGCCTCACGTTAGTCTTGAAGGAGTGACGCAAGACGGCCCGTCTTCCTCTTTCTGGACTCCGATATCCAAGCCGCTTTTTCGTAACCTCTGGCTAGCTTCGCTATTTTCAAACATTGGCACCTGGCTGCAAAACGTCGCCGCCGCATGGCTCATGACGTCGCTTGCGCCGTCGCCGATATGGGTCGCATTAGTCCAGACGGCTTCGACCTTACCCGTATTTCTTTTGTCAGTCCCGGCAGGCGCTCTGGCCGATCTGGTGGACCGCCGGCGTTTCCTGCTGATCACGCAAACCTGGATGCTGCTGGCCGCGATGATACTCAGCGCGATCACTTTTGGCGGATGGATCGGCCCCGGCTGGCTGCTAGGGTTGACGTTCGCTCTCGGGATAGGAGCCGCACTGAACGGACCAGCATGGCAAGCCATCGTGCCCGAGTTGGTGAGCCGCGACGAGATTAACGCGGCTGTAGTGCTCAACTCCATCGGTTTCAACTTGGCGCGAGCTGTCGGGCCGGCATTGAGTGGGCTGCTGCTAGCCGTAGCCAACGCGGGAAGCGCATTCTTTCTGAATGCCGTATCGTTCGCGGGTGTACTTTGGGTGCTGTATCAATGGAAGCGCGAGTCGGCAGCCGCGGGCTTCGGAGCAACGAAAGAAATGATGTTCGGGGCCATGCGTGCCGCCTTCCGGTATACCTTCCACGCCCCGTTGCTCCAAAGCATACTCGTGCGCGTCGTCGCTTTCGTGATCGGCGCAAGCGCGCTCTGGGCATTGTTACCGCTCCTGGCAAAGCAGGAACTGGCCAGTGGCGCACTCGGCTACGGGATACTGCTCGGTTGCCTCGGGACGGGTTCCGTGTTGTGCGCCGCAATGATCCCGCGAATTCGAACTCTGATATCGACGGACCGCCAAGTAGTGATTTCGACCATTCTCTTCGGAACGGCCAGCCTGATCATTCCCGTTCTCCACTACTTCCCGCTGGTCTGCGTCTGCATGATTGGTGCAGGTGCCGGTTGGATGGGAGCAATGTCGAGTTTCAACACCTCGGTGCAGACAGTTGTTCCGGATTGGGTGCGCGCTCGAGCGCTCGGAATCTATCTGCTGGTTTTCCAGGGGTGCATGGCCGCCGGCGGTGGTATCTGGGGCGCGGTAGGAGAGCGCTGGGGAGTTAAAGTGGCAATCGGTAGCGCTGGCGTCACTATGCTGGCCGGCCTGATTACAGCCATTCGTTTTCGTCTAATGGAAACGCGCCATCTGGATCTGACGCCGGCCGCCCAATACTCGGAACCTCACATCACGCTCGATCTGGAACCTGGCGAAGGACCAGTGTTGGTAATGGTGGAGTATCGCGTAAAGTTAGCCGAGATGGAAAAATTCGCGAAAGTAATGATGGGGATGCGCCGGGTACGGCGCCGGGACGGAGCGGTTCGTTGGCGATTGTTCCGCGACCCCACCGACCCGGGCCGTTGTGCGGAGATTTACGTGGTGGAATCGTGGGCGGAGCATCTGCGCCAAACGGACAGGGAGACAGTCGCGGATCGCGAGATCAGAGAATCCGCACTCCGCTTTCATCAAGGACCTGACCGGCCGGCCGTCACACATTGGATTTCCATCAAAACTTCGTGGTGAAGTATTTCGGCCCGACATATAAGTGATGGCTGATGGAATCTGGAACGGTCAAATAGAGCGCGAATCCAAAAATCGCGTGGCCCAATCCGACAGCGTAGAGGTTCTGGTATTTCGAATAGACTCTCACCCCGGCATATCCACCGAACAGGGTCGTAGCCATCAGGAACCAGTTCGGGAAGTGGGCTAGAGAAAACAGTAGAGCCGCGAACTCTGGTCGAATTCGCCGGGCGAAATACCCGTTCAACATGTATTGCTGAAAGAGACCCCACAAACAATAGATGAAAAAATTGATGAGTGCGCCCTCTAATGGAATGTCCCGAATCGTCCCTGATACAAGGCCAGCGATCAATATGATCGTAGCGATGGCAAGAACGATCCTGCCGTAATCAATACAGCTTTCGACGAAACCATCCACACGGAATCCAAGTTCGGAGAGTGTTTCGCGCCGCCACACCTGGGAAGCAATCACAAATGCAAGAATGCAGACCCAGAAATAAGGAAGTAACGGCCGTAGCCACCAGATATAAGCGAGGATCGCCACGAAAACGCAGATGGCTTCAAAAGCAGACGTGCCGGACCGTATTGACCATCGCACGGAGCGCGGCGGAACAGACGACGCTAGAGCCTCGCTGAAAGACTTTTCCATACGCATAGCCGGCTATCGTCGCCAGAATCGCATATCTCCAGTTTGGCAGAGGACCAGGAGCGTTGTTCAAGTGACAAGGACCCGAAAATCAGTGCCGCGACAAAAAGGACGCGATTTTGTTTCACCGAACTTCTGCGTCAACCAATTCTGGATAAGCGCGAGGAAGAGACCGAAAACCGGAACCAAGACAAAAAACACAATAACCGGGGCACGAGCACGTTGTCCACAAAGCCCTGTACTTCGCGATGAATATAGCTACTGCCGCAACAATCATCGCAAAGGGACGACTGAAAGCGCTGCGCCAGACCAGGCAACCGTAGAGATGGCCAAAAGCAAACCAGCCGAAGCGAGAATCAGCCAGCGCCGCTCACGAAATCTATCTGAAGCGCCGCCTGCAAACGAGCCAAAGAAGACTAAGAATCGCGGCCAGAAAAGCCACCGGAACGACAGTCCGCACCAGTGCATTATCAGCGTGCATGAGCGTTTATTCGCGGCCCAAGACGCTCAGTGGCTCTCAACCTTCCCCAACCAACGAATCCGGAAATTGACCGTGCGCCCTTGCCCGCCGTAATAGGCCAGAAAATGCGGCGACGCAACATTGCTATTCACCTCGTTCGGATTCCCGTGTCCCGTAATATTATTGACCCCGGCCCGCAGCGCCCAATTATAGCCGCGAAATTGCAAACGCCGCTCGATATGAAGATCGAGTTCAAGGAAAGAAGGCAGCCGTCTGGCATCGAGCGCCCCCACCTGCCGGCCTTCGTCATTTTGTATCGTGAACGGGAAACCATCATGATATTCGAAGAGATAGGCGACCGCCCAATTTTTTCTCGGGAGCGGCAGATACGCCCAACTCATGAAGCGATTCGGGCTATCCCAAGGCATCCGCCCGGAGTTGTTGGTGATCAGCACCGGATAATCCGATGTGAGGTCGATCACGGAATTCGAAAGCGCACGCGATCGGACATAGCTCGCCAACCACTCGAATCGATCGCGGAGCGACTGCCGGATAGTGAATTCCACCGATTCGTAGGAATCGCGGCGTGAATTCGTCAATGCGTAGAACGACCCGGACACAGTAATGTCCGGAGTACCGTATGTCAAACCATTGCTTCCGCGTTTATTCAAGTAGCCGACACGCGCCAAAATACGCGCCGGCAGTTCCTTTTCCACGGCCGCGCTGAAATTCCGGTACCGCGGTGTACTCAAATGCCAGGGCCCGATCACAGTGAAGGTCGGCAACGGCGGACTAGCTACATTTCCCGCAGGATCGTAAATCGTGGTCAGCGCATACTGATCCGCGGGACGGGTAAAGAGCCGTAGTGACGGCATTTCGTAAATGATTCCGTAGCCGCCCGAAACACGGAATGAGCTCGACCCGCGCGGCGACCAGGCAATCCCGGCGCGCGGGGCTACATTGCTATTGCCAAGAAGTTGATTCCAATCCTGGCGCAAACCAAACTCGAGCAATACATGATGCGGAATGTTCCAGGAATCCTGAATGTACGAGGAAGCCTCGTACGTCGATTTGCCCAACACGCCCGAGCCGGCGAACAACACTTGGCTGTAGACTGTGTTGTCGATGCGAAAATTTTCGTAGCCGGTGCGGCTGATGTTCTGCGAGTAGGTCACGCGATCGAAGTCCACACCAGTCTTAATCTGGTGGCGGCCCAACCAGTGGAACGCGGGCAGAAACGTATTGCCGATCGCTTGCTGGCGTCCCCCTTTCCGGACGCCATCCACGTACGCGTTCCCTTGTTGTCCATCGGGAGTGATCAACAGGAGGCCGCCTCCCTGCGGAATCTGGCGTGCGAAGGTCTCATTACCGGCATAACCAAATTCGATCAGTGCTCCATTATGAAAATAGATCTGGTCGCGAAGATAGTAGAACCATTGCCGTTGCCGCTGATCGAGTGTCGTCGAAGGAGGAGTCAGCGCGCCGAGTCCGGTTTTCGGCGCGTACCAGTAGTTCATCAGAAAGCCCATGGACAACACGTTCGATGGCGTGAGACTGACCTGGGAACTCAGTAGGTTGGCGAATCGCCAACTGTTCGCGCGGTCTTGGCCCTTGGGCAGGTCCGGCACGATATTCTTGATGTATTCCACCTGAAGGCTGTCGGAATACCACGCGCGGCTTTTGCTGATCGGCCCGGAAACGTTGAATCGCGGCGACCAGTCCTTGAGCACAAGCCCCTTCTGTTCGCTGATTCCCGGAATAAAATTTGTCGCCGAGTAGCGTAACTTATCATCCCCAGTGGTGGTGCGTAGCGCCATGGTTCCGGCCGAATCCTTCCCGAACTCGGGAGCGAGGCGTCCGGATGTGACGTCCACCGTACGAATCGAATCGAGACTCAGGCGGCTGGTGAGCTGGCCCGTCAAGGGATCGGAAATATTGAACCCGTTCAACGTGTACATCACCTGGTCTTGTCCGCCGCCGTCAATATGGATCGCTCCTGACCGGTCCTGGATCGCGTTGGGCAGAATCCGCAGCGCGCTGGTGAGGTTATGATTCGACGGGTAGGGAACTTCGATAATCTGATTTCCGGTAATGGTGTGTTCGGAATTTGTCGTGGATGAATCGATTCCAGGCGGAGATGCGACGACGTCCGTGGAATCGTGAACTTCGTTCGCCGGTTGCAGCACAATGGTCACATCCTGCTCCGCGCCGGCGACGGTTACCGGACGGTCCTTGACCTGGAAGAAACCCTCCCGTTGCGCGTTTAGCCGGTAATCGCCGGGGGAGGGAAGCCGAAGTCGAAACGCGCCCGTGCCATCACTGGTTGCCTCCTGGGCTGCCGCTTCGGATGCGCCACGCGCCATCACTGTGACTTTTGCACCGCTGACGGCGGCATTATTCTCGTCAGTCACGCGGCCGTTCAACAGAACTTCAGCGTGTGCGGCTGAAATCGAAATGGCAACGAGTGCGGCGAATGCCCCTAGTCCCCACATCGGAGTATCCGGGTACCTCGCCTCAGTCTAGCGGATTTCGTAGCCGTGGCGGGCGATGCTGGTGGATAGAATTTCCGCGCTGCGGCCATGTAATTCGAAGATCTGACGCACGAGATCGCAAACCGTTTCACAGCCGCGCTCGTAAAACACTAAGATCGAAGGACCTGCGCCACTCAGTACACAACCCAACAGACCGGGTGCGCGGAGCTTCAGCGCCTCCGCAAGTCCGGGAACCAAAGGCGCGCGATACGGCTGATGCAGGCAGTCTTCAAGGGCCGTAGGAAAAGCGGAAGTGGCGCCCGTAGCCAGTGCGGCGATCAACAAGGCCGTGCGCTGAATATTGAAGACTACATCCGCCTTGGTATAGGTTTCCGGCAGCACAGAACGTGCCTTACTGGTGGCGAGCGCAAAATCGGGAACAATGACGGAAACACTGTAGCGCTCCGGAAGTTCCAATCGGACCGCATGCGCCACGCCCCCGGAGTCAATCGCGCTGGCAACAATCGAACCCAGTACGCAGGCAGCGACATTGTCCGGGTGGCCTTCAATCTTGGCCGCCGCGTCGAGAATGCGAAGAGGTTTCCAGTGCAGCCCAAGCAGCCGATCCGCAATCACGACGCCAGCCGTCAACGCCGCGGCGCTCGATCCCAGCCCTTTGCCAAGAGGAATGCCGTTGTCAATCTCCAGCTCGATGAGCGGCAGAGTTTCGCCGACGCCTTCCGCAACGGTAAGCGCGGCCTGCCAGATAAGATTGTCGTCGCCGCGTGAAATCAGATCGGCATCGCGACCCGCGACGCGAATCGAAAGCTGGCCGCTCTCACGGAACCTGCACTCCAAATACAAACTGAGCGCCATCCCAAGAGCATCGAACCCCGGACCAAGGTTCGCACTCGAGGCGGGCACTCGAACAGTCGTGGTCATCCGCCGATCGTGACTTTCTGGCCTTCACGGCAAGAGCGATAAGCGCTGAGCACCACTTCGAGGGCCTTGTATCCATCTTCGCCGGAAACCAGAGGGGTACGGCCCGTCTTGATAGCCTCGCCGAAATCGAGGAACTGGCGTTCAAACGGCTCGAGAGGGATCGCCATCGGATCGGACGCGCCCGATTCCACCTCTTTCGCCAGCGGCGGCGGATCGCCGGAATCGTTCTGCATATCCCACGTGACCAGCTTGTCACCCGCCAGAACGGCCGTGCCCTTTGTCCCATGAATTTCGATGCGCTCCGAATACCCGGGCCAGAACGCCGTCGACGCCTGAATCACGCCGGTCGCCCCGGATTCGTAGCGCAGCATCGTGTTGATTACATCCTCGGATTCGATGTTATGCATCGCGCCAAGCTGCCAATATCCGAACAATTCCTTCACCGGGCCAATGAGCCAAAGCAGAACATCCACCTGATGCACAGCCTGGTTGATGAGCGCGCCGCCCCCTTCCACAGCCCAACTTCCTTTAATCGGGCGGCTGTAATATTCCGCCGACCGATACCACTTCACATAAGCATCGGCTTGCAGAATTTTGCCCATTCGTCCCTCACCGATAGCTTTCTTGAGGAACCGGCTCGAGTCGTCAAAGCGATGCTGGCTCACCACGCCAAGAACAATTCCAGCGTTCTTTGCTGTGTCCACCATCTTGCGAGCGGTTTCGAGACTAGTCGAAATCGGCTTCTGCACTTGCACATGCTTTTTCGTCTGCGCGCAGATTTCGATGGGCTGCAAACGGAAGTCTGGGAAGGTACAGACATCAACATAATCGACCCTGGGATGCCGGCACACTTCCTCATAAGTCTTCACAAACTCGCAACCGGACTGATCAGCGAATTTCTTCCCGTTCACCTCGCTGATGTCGGTGCAGACGGTCACTTCGTATCCAATGTTTTTGTAGGCTTGCGCGTGTTTATAGGAAATCGCGCCGGCGCCGATAATACCGACTCGCAATGAGGTGTGCTCCTTTTGAGGTCTGAATTCGCCAGTATATCAGGCCTACTTGAGGCGCCGGAATAGACTCAAGATATGAGTTTTTGGCTCCTTCTCCTAATATTTCCTGCCGTTTTGTCCGCCCAGACCAAGATGGTGATCCGGCCTTCGTTGATCACACAATGCACCACAAACAAGTTGGGTCGCGCCAGGATTGCATGGGCTGCCTCAACAGGCCCGGCGCGAGTCCGCGTAGGCAGCGCGACGGGACCGTCCCTGACCGGTCCTGTCGCCGCAACAGGCGAATCGGAGACAGGCGACTGGGTCACGGATGGAATGATGTTTGTGTTGATCGACAGCGGCGGCGCTGAGCTGGCTCGCGTAACGGCCCAAGTGCAATGCGGCGGTAATCCCGATCCGCTTGCATCGGCGCTCGCCACCAGCACATACTTCCCGTTGCAAATCGGCAACGTCTGGGTATATCGCATCAACAGCCGCGTCACGACCTCGAGTTACATAACGCGGCGGGTGACGCGAACCGAAATCATTGGTGGGAAATTGTGGTTCATAGTGGCTGATGGGTCGGTTGAGACGCCCTACCGGACCGACGAACTCGGCCGCGTCTTTCAACTCGATTCCCGCGGGAACGAGTTTCTCTGGCTCGATCCCACGCCCACGCCGGACCCGGCCGCTACCCTAAAGGTACTCTACAAAGGAATCCCATTTCGAAATGCACTCGGCGCTTTTCAGGATTCCCTGCAACATCAAATATCGGGTCTCCTCAGCGAAAACGGAACCTTTGTTCGTGGGATCGGATTCATCTCGAAGTCGCAAAACCTGAACACCGGGTCGTCGGGCGGATTTTCCGAAAGCCTCGATCTGGTGTGGGCGCGGATTGGTCCGAATTTGCGGTTCGGTACGCCCACGATCGGCATCGAGCTTTCAGTAGAGAGCCTCGATTTCAACGTCTCTGGAAATGCTGTTACCAACTGTGCCGTCCCTTGCTACTTCCCTGCCTGTGGAATTGGGCCTGGTGCCGACCCACCGAATACTTACAAGCCCTGTTTCCAGGCAGGAGTACGCCTGCACGACCCGGCTCCGTTCGAATCGGCCAGAACACTCGCCATCGATCTGCTCGATTCCACGAGCGGCGCAGTCTTTCATACAACGCAACAACTGACCACCGGCGACGAACAAGAAGATGGAGTGATCTACCAGCAGGTTCCGCTGTACACCGCGCCGAACGCACCAGTACCGCCCGGAACCTATCAAGTGCGGGCAACTGTCGACAGCAGTACGGCCCAGACCACGCTACGAGTGCGCTGAAGTGACTGTACGGAGGGCCCGGCGCATGAACTTGCCCGAGGCTGTCTTCGGAATCTGATCGACGAATTCCACTTGACGCGGATATTTGTAGGCCGCCATGCGGTCTTTGCAAAAATGAATGATCTCGGCGTCCGTAACACGCGAAGCATAATCTTCGCGCAGCGCCACATAAGCCTTCACCGTCTCGCCACGATATTCGTCCGGCACACCGATCACGGCGGCTTCCCGCACCGCCGGATGCTGATAGAGGACGTCCTCCACCTCACGCGGCCAAACCTTGAACCCCGAAGCGACAATCATGTCCTTCTTCCGATCGACGATATAGAACCACCCAAGCTCATCCATAATGGCGACATCGCCGGTCCGAAAAAATCCACCATGAAACGCTTTGGCCGATTCTTCCGGCCGATTCCAATAGCCCGGAAACATCATCGGCCCACGCAACCCCAATTCGCCGGCTTCCCCAATTGCCGCCTCCCGATCGGGATCTTCGAGCGACAAGATGACCGCCTCGCAATTAGGAATGGGAACCCCAATCGACAGTGCGCCGCTCGTCGGATCTACCGGACCGCGAACGCCCATCGGAGTCGCATGCGACGGGGAAGTGCTCTCCGTAAGGCCGTAAATATTATGAATGTAAGTGCCGAACTGCGCTTCAAACCGCTTGCTCAGACTCGGCGCGACCGGCGCTCCACCGCTATAACACTTCGCCACAAACGGTTGACGCTCGCCGGGCTCGTTCATAAGCGCAATGTAAGCCGTGATGGCCGCGACGCAAAAGGTTGCCCGCCACTTCGCAGCCAGCCGTAGCGCCTCGGCGGCATTAAACCGGTGGAACAGAACCAGCGGAAGCCCAAGCATGGCGGAGGCCGCGAGTTGCGGCACCAATCCCGTCACATGGAAGAGCGGCGCGAGTCCAAGGATCACGTCTCCAGGGCCAAGCCGCATCCATTGCCGGAAAACCTCCACATTAAACGCCACGTTCCGATGCAGAATAATCGCGCCCTTCGGATTTCCGGTAGTGCCCGACGTATAAACAAGGTAAGCCGTATCGTCCGCGGACACAGGAACGCGCACATCGGAGCTCGACGGCGGCAAAGCATCGAACGCGGCCAGTGTCAGAATATGATCCACAACAATCGACGGCGGAGGCGTTTTCCCGCAAACGAGAACAACCGCCCCGGAATCGGCGAGATGGAATTCCAATTCCTTCGCTTTGAACATGGGATTGAGGGGAACCACAATAGCGCCGCGCATCCAGGCCCCAACCTGCGCCGCCGCGAACTGTGGATCGTTCTGTATCCATAACGCAACACGGTCGCCTTTTCCGATTCCCCAAGCCGCCAATTGCCCGGCAAATCGCTTAGCTCTTGCGTCGAGCTGTGCAAACGAAATCACCTCGTCGAAATAGTAAATTGCCGGCGATTCCGGCGCGCGCCGGACACACTGTTCGAAGCCCTCAATCACGGTGATGACATCCTCAGGCAGCGTGTGCGGAATTTGATACAGGTTCAACCACGGTTTCAGTGCGTACGAGGACATGAATGGGCTCAACTCTATCACGGGAGTCTCTTTACCGCAGATTTAAGAAACCAGCGGAGGGCCTGGTACGCCTAATGCTGGGTGTTCCAAACGGTTAAGTTGTGCTCGATCATGCCAGTGTTTGACCATCCGGTAGAATTGAATACTCGGGCGTGCAACTAGTGACGATCAATCTCCGGACTCCATTACTCTATTCCTGCCTTCTTTTTCTGGCCAGAACTCCTCAATGCTACTCGCAGCAGCCGCAAGCGCCAGTGCAGCCTGGCCCGCCGCAGCCCGCCTCGCAACAGCAACAAACATCCGCGCCGAAGCCCACGGCCAAGGTGCCCGCCGCACCAGCAGATGATTCCGAAAACACAGGAGACGGGGCGCTCTCAATCGAGCCCTGGGGCTGGCTGTCCACCAGCAAGCCTTTGCTGCGCGGCGGATTCCTCGACACCAATACTTACCCGTCGACGGTTCAGTTTCCCGACCGCCGGCCCATCTCACCCGGCGTGCTATTGAATATTCCCGCCGGCAGGTTCAACACACTCCGCATATCGTATTTTCAGACCCAGCGTTCGGCGAATACTACCGCGAATCAAAACCTCACCGTTTACAGCGTGAATTACGTCCCCGGAGACCTTCTGGCAACGGGATACAAGTTGCGAAACGTGAAAGCAGTGTGGGATTATCTGAGTTTTCCATTTCCCCCCGCCGGTCATAAGTTCCGGCTGAAGACTCTCTGGGGAGTGCAATATACAACTATCCGCACCACTATCGACGCCCCTCTCAAGACAGTGGTCAACGATTCCAGCGGTAACCCAATCTCCAACAGCGGAGCGGCAACCCGGTCGATCATCTTTCCCTCCTTGGGACTGGGCTTCGAACACTCGGTATCGAGATTTTTCCGCCTCGAAGGCGAGGCCTCGGGATTCGCCATACCCTATCACGCGGTGATCTGGGATGCTGAAGGATCGGCCGCCATCCGGGCGCACCACTTGGAGTTTCTGCTAGGGTATAAGACTTTTCACTTCAAGACCTCGCCAAAGCAAGCCGACTACGTGAGCTCGAACATGTATGGACCGTACGTAGGAATCCGCTGGTATTGGAAATAGAAGGTGTTCGGATTGGTGCCCGCTGCAAGACTCGAACTTGCGACCCCTTCCGTGTGAAGGAAGTACTCTAACCAACTGAGCTAAGCGGGCACGAAAGGTCAGTTTATCATACACATTCTGTATGATGAAAAGGAGGTTCAGGTCTATGGCAATAGCCTACGAGAACATCCTGCGAAGCGTTGAGTCCCTCAGCCGGACCGACCAGCTTCGATTGATTTCGGAGCTGGCCGACTATTTGCGTAAACATACGGAACCAGAAGCTCCCACCAGTATCCTCGAACTGCAAGGATTGGGCAAAGAGATTTGGCAGGGGGTTGACGCGCAAGAGTATGTAGATCACGAGCGCGCCTCATGGAATGGATAAAGTCCTTACGCGGAAGCGTAGTGGGCCTCGATACACACCTCTCATCTACCTCATCGAGGAGAATTCTATCTATCTTCGTACCGTATGAAGTTTTTTCGAGGCAGCCGATCAAGGGGAGTTTCAAATCGTTACTTCGATGCTGACGTTGACAGAGGTGCTGGTACATCCGCTGCTTCGCCGAGACCGTGAACTCGTTGGCCGGTACCGCCGAATACTGCTCAATGCCAGTCACATGACTACACTCCCTGTCTCCGAAGTGATTGCTGAGGAAGCAGCTCGGTTGCGCGCCAACTACAGCTTACGAACACCAGACGCCATTCAACTAGCGACGGCCATTCGTTCTGGAGCCTCCTCTTTTCTAACCAATGACAGCAAGTTGCCCAGCCTTCCCTGCTTGAATTTATTGACATTGAATCGGCTCATCGCGATCACACCTTGATATTCGGGCGATTGGCGGCCCGGCAACCGCCTCCCTGACTTCTCCTGGTATCATTCATCTTTCACATAATGTCGAATCCCCCATCCATCCTCACCACAACTGTCGGTTCATATCCCGTCCCCGACTGGCTCGCGGCGCTCCCCAGCGAGCAGGCGCGCACCGACGCCACACGGGTCGTCTTCAACATCCAGCGTCAGGCGGGAATTGATCTTCCCACCGACGGCGAACTGTACCGTTTCGACGTAAATCATCCCGACACTAACGGAATGATTGAGTACTTCATCACGCCCATGGCCGGCATTCGCACCAACCTCGGCCGCAGCGATCACGAGGCGTTCCAGCAAAAAGAGACGATGAGCTTCCGCCGCAAAGCGGCTGGCGTAGTCACCGGACCAATCGGCGAAGGCGGTTTAAATCTCATGGCTGATTGCGAGCTCGCGGCCTCAGTCTCGGGTGGTGACTTCAAATTCACGGTCACCAGCCCGTACATGCTCTCTCGCACGCTGCTCGATCACCATTACAACGATTTCGAAGCGCTGACCATCGCCATCGCAGAAGTGCTCGCCGAACAAGTGCGCGGCCTGCCCTGCGCCTGCATCCAAATCGACGAAGCGAATATTCCGGGTAACCCAAAGGACGCGCCGCTAGCCGCCAAAGCGATCAACATCGTCCTCGATGCCGCCGGACCCCGAAGCGCCGTACATCTCTGCTTTGGAAACTACGGCGGCCAGACAATTCAGAAGGGCCACTGGCAGGCGCTGACCGATTTCCTAAGCTCGCTGCACGCCGATCACGTGGTTCTCGAACTGGCCCACCGGCCAGCCGAGGACCTCGACGCTCTCCGCACCGTTGACACGCGTCTGAAACTCGGATTGGGGGTCATCGATGTGAAAATCAATCATGTCGAAACGCCGGAACAGATCGCGCGTCGAATAGAGGATATCGAAAACAAGCTCGGTCCAGGTCGTCTGGTCTGGGTTCACCCCGACTGCGGCTTCTGGATGCTGAAGCGTAGCGTCGCCGATCGCAAAATGGAATCGCTAGTAAAAGGACGGGACAAGTATCTTGGCCGGTAAAGGAAGCCTCTCTCCGCCCGAAATCACCTCGTTTCAAGACCGGGTGACAGGCGCGAAAATCTATCAGATAACTTCGCATCCATCCATCAATCACCCGTCATACTTTCTGCAAGGCTCATTTTTCCCGCACGGACGCGCACTGATTTTCATCTCCTACCGCACCGGCACAGCACAGCTATTTGAAGCGAAGTTTCCTTCGGGCGAGATCCGTCAGCTCACAGCCGGCGAGCCCATTCATCCGTTCTCGCCGGCCATCCACCCGCTGAGCCGCGAACTCTTCTTCGTCCGCGCGGGAAGCGTATGGATGCTCGACGTCATCACCGGCCGCGAACGCGAAGTAGTGAACTTTCCTGGCGCGCAACTAGGCGAGTGTTCCCTTACTTCGAACGGTACGTGGATCACCGCCGCCATCAAGGATGGCAGTCAACACGGGCTCGTGGTTGGCAAAGCCGACGGAAAGGAATGGTCGCTGATTCCATTCCCGCGAACCGTCATCCATCCACAGTTCCATCCAACCAACCCCAACTGGCTGATTTTCTCTGGCGACCCGGCCCCCCGCATGCATCGTGTCCGGCGCGACGGCACCGGAATGGAGTGCCTCTACGAGCACGGAAACGAGGAGTTCGTTGTCCACGAGACATTCCTCGGCCGCACCGGAGACATCGTCTTTACAGTTTGGCCGTACCGTCTCTGCCGCATGAATTGGGAGACGCGCCAAATCTCAACAATCGCGGACTTCAACGCCTGGCACATCGCACCGAATCGGGCCGGGACAAAGATTCTCTGCGACACCAACCACCCCGACCGCGGGCTATATCTGATCGATGCAGGCACTGGCGAACAACGGCATATTTGCATGTCGGATTCCACCAACCAGGGCTCGCAATGGACCACTTCGCGCTACGCCTTGGCCGAAGATTTCGCCGCCGCCCGCAGCGCCGCCACGACTGAAACCTTGAGTTGGATGGAAACCGCCGGGGACACCGTCTACGGACCCCAGTGGACACACCCCCATCCTTCGTTCTCTAATGATGAAAAGCGTGTCGCGTTCGCTAGCGACCGCACAGGGAACACTCAAGTTTATGTCGTCGAAATTTAAACTGCTCGCTATTCTTGCACTGGCCGGGTCCGCTTTCGGCCAGCGCTACACAATCTCGACCATCAATCCCGCCGCGCCGGACGGCAAGGCTCTCCAGCAGGGTATGTCGGAAGAGGACCCGGCAAAGAAACTCGCACTCCTCGAGCAATACATCACAGAGTTCGGCGGAAAAGACAAAATGTCTACCGGCTGGGCCCTAACGCAGATGGAGGGCCTGTATCAAAAGGCGGGCAACTACGACAAGGTTGTGGAAACCAGCAACAAGCTTCTCAGCATGGACGGCAGCGATCTCGATGCCGCTTATGCCGCACTAAAAGCCTCGGAAGCAAAAAAAGACGCTGACGGAATTATCAAGTGGTCCGGAGTGACGTCCGATATTGCACAGAAGACAATCGCCAAGCCGAAGACCGGCAATGAAGAGGAATGGAAAGCGGCAGTCGACTATGCAAAACAGGTCGACACCTACACCGAATACTCCCTCTATTCGACAGCCTTGCAATCGACCGATGCCGGCCGCGTGATGCAACTCGTAGAGACTCTCAATCAGCACAATCCGAAGAGCCAGTATCTGGCCCAGACGCTAGGCAAGTACGCCCAATCCGCACAACAGGCAAAACAGATGCCCCATGCGGCCGCATTCGGAGAGCAAGTATACGCCAACGGACAACTCAACGAGGATCTGCTGCTGGCGATGAGCGATTACTACATGGCGCAGAAGACCCAAATGGCGAAAGCGGCCCTCTACGGATCGAAGGCAGCGGAATTCGTCGCGGCCAAATCAAAACCGGACGGAATCTCCGATGCCGATTGGGATAAGAAAAAGGTTTCAGTGATCGGTCTCGGCAACTGGATGGCCGGCGTGAGCTACGCATCGGACAACAAGTTCGAGCAGGCGGACAAAGCGCTGCGGGTGGCGCTTCCGAACGTCCAGGACAATCTGACCCTGAAAGCGACAACTCTCTTCTACCTCGGATTAGCGGATTACAAACTCGGGCAAGCCACCAAGAGCAAGACCATGATCAACGATGCCTACAAATTCAGCCAGCAGTCCGCCGCGATGAAGAGTCCTGTGCAGGACCAGGCCGCCAAGAACGTCCTCGTCATCAAAAAGGAATTCAAGCTAAACTGAAAAGCGCCCATGCGGACTCCCTCCGGAATGCGGTACGCCTTCGTCGTTGCCGCGCTGCTGTGGCCGTTGCCAATGACACCACAAAACAACGATTTGCACCAGGAAGACCGCCAGGCTCTTCTGAAAATTCTGAGCGGCGTAGAAAGCGCCATTAACGCGCAGGACATCGAGAGCCTCATCGCGCAGATGAGTCCGGACTGCACGGTGACGTGGTGGAACGCGGAGATCTCTCGCGGTCACGACGAAATTCGAGCCTACTACCGGCGAATGGTCAAGGATGAAGGGCGAATCATAAGCAAGTACACCACCAAGGCGAAGCTCGGCGCTCATGCGCGCTTCGTCGGCTCCGCCGGCGACGTCGCTCTGGCCGACGGCAGCATGGAAGACGAATTCTTTCCCATCATTCGCGGCCCATTCAAGCTGAACTCGCGCTGGAGCGCCACCGCGGCGAAGTCCGGAGGCGAGTGGAAGATCGTAAACCTGCACTTATCCTCGAACGTCTTCACCAACCCACTGATCTCGGAACTGACCAGGGCACTTTGGTACGCGGGAGGCGCAGGCCTTCTAATCGGCGGACTGGCTGGCTGGTTCTTCGGACGCCGTGGGAAGCCGAGCGTGGAATGAAGACCTTTGCTACCCCAATCCCACAAACGGATTCACAACGCGAACCGTGCCATAAAACCGGTCATGTTGAAAATCCTCGGTGAGGATCTCAGGCAGGCCGTAGTGCTCCACGTATGATCAGAGGTGCGCGTCGAACCAGCTCAACTGGTACGCCGCACATCCGCGAGCCGCATCGCGAAGAATCGCCTCATTCGGGTAGAGCACGGTGAACTGCTTCAGGAATTCTTCCGCCTCTCGCAGGCGTCGGGTTGCTTGAGAATCGTGTAGCCACGAATCGGCCGTGTCACCGCCGCGACGAATTCAAGAATCGCTTGAACTCTCCTTGACAATCTACACATTGCCCTGCTATATGTAGATTGTCATAGAGAAAAACCGTGCCAATCGATAAATCCGACCTCCTCCAAGGAACACTCGACATGCTAATCCTGAAAATCGTGGCCCTCGGCCCGGTCCACGGCTACGGCATCTCGCAGCGCATTCGCCAGATCTCGAAGGAAGTGCTACAGGTCCAGCAAGGCTCCCTCTATCCAGCGCTACACCGTCTGGAAAAGCGAGGCTGGCTCGAAGCCGAGTGGGGCGAATCCGACAACTCCAGGCAAGCAAAGTTTTACAAACTTTCCGCCAAAGGCCGAAAGCAACTCGCCGCCGAACACTCCAACTGGAATCGGCTCTCCGAGGCCGTTCACGTCATCATGCAAGCCGCGCACTAGGAGATAAAAGCATGTGGTCATGGCGTCACCCGTTTCGTAAACCCCGTCCCGCGGAACTCGACAACGAACTTCAGTTTCACCTCGAGAAACTCGTACAAGAGAAAATCGCCGAGGGAATTCCACCCGATGAAGCGAGGCGTCAGGCGATCCTCGATTTCGGCGGTGCGGAAATCATCAAAGAGGAACTCCGCGACGTCCACCGCATCCCTGTTCTCGATGCGATCTCGACCCACCTCCGCTACGCCTTCCGCGTGCTGTGCGCAAAGCCCGCATTCTCGCTGACCGTCATAGCAACGTTGACCCTCGGAATCGGAGCGAACACGGCGGTATTCTCCGCAATCGATGCCGTCCTCCTGCGCCCTCTCCCATACCCAAACGCAGACCGTCTGGTGGTGCTCCATGAATACCGGCCGAAGCAAAAACGCGCCGAAGGTTTCGTTGCGCCCGTACGCCTGGAAGACTGGAACCGTCTGAATACCACGTTCCAGGCGATCAGCGGATACTACACCGAAGACACCACAGATACCACAAGAGGATATTACGCCGAAGACGCCAGCAATACCGCGGCGCCCCTGCCCGTCAAGATCAAGCGCGCATTCGTAGCTCCGCGCTTTCTGCAAGTGCTCGGTATTTCGCCCGCGCTCGGACACGATTTCACCAGCGCCGACGAGCACTTTCAAGGTTACGCGCCCGCCAGCGTGCTCATCAGCGAGCGCTTCTGGCGCGAGCACTTCCATTCGAACCCGGACGCTATCGGCAAGCCGTTATTACCAGGCAGTGGCTCGGCCACGGTGATAGGAGTAATGCCCGCGGGATTCTCATTTCCGGCGGAAGACGTCGAACTGTGGTACTTGGTCCCGCCCGATGCGCCCTACGCGCGCAATCGCCGAAACACATGGTACACGGCGATCGCACGCCTGCGCCCGGGAATCACCGAGTCGCAGGCGCGGGCCAATCTTGATCTTGTACAGCGTCAACTGGCACAGCAGTTTCCCGCCACTGACGCGGACCTCACCGTAGAAGTCCAAGGTCTGAAGGAAACAACTGTCGGGACCGCGCGGGCCTCGTTGTGGTTGCTGTTTGGCGCCGTTTCCATCTTGCTGTTGATCGTCTGTACCAATGTCTCGGCGCTGATGCTGGCGCGAGGAATGGAACGGGAACGCGAATTCTCGGTTCGCTCTTCGCTCGGCGCTTCGCGGTTCACCCTTATCGCGCAAGTGCTGACGGAAACCCTTCTGCTCGCGATTTGCGGGACACTTACCGGCTTGGCAATTGCCGCCGCATCCGCCAGGGTTCTGAGCACCATGGCAAAAAGCATCCCACGCATCGGTGAAGTAGGTCTAGATTGGCGTCTGTTCCTCTACACCGCCGGGTGCGCGGTCTTTGTAACGCTCCTTTCCGGATTGTTCCCCGCGTTTCGGGCAAGCTCGGCCACGCCATCGGGAGCGCTCTCCCGCGGCGGACGAACGCAGGTTTCGAGCCGTGGCAGAGCACAGTGGACCCTGGTTTCCATCCAAGTCGCACTGGCAGTGTGTTTGCTCTCCGGCGCGGGGCTCTTGCTGCGAAGCTTCCGGGCATTGTGGCAAGTCTCACCTGGTTTCGATGCAAGTCATGTGCTCGTTTTCCGTGTCACGGGCGGTTACGGAGAGACCGCCGATATTCCCAAACTCAGACAGAGCATCGGCCGGACGCTGGACGCGGTTCGCGCTCTGCCCGGCGTTCAGGCTGCGGCTACTTCCCTGACTCGGCCGGGCGTGCCGTTCGGCTACCCGCTCGAACTGGCCAGTCCCGATTCTGGGCTCGATCCCGCCAGAAAGATTATCGCCGAATCGCGCTATGTGTCGGATGGCTATTTCTCGGCGATGCGCATTCCGATGGTCGCTGGAGAGCCCTGCGACAAGCATTCTGAGGGTACCGGTGCCGTTGTGAATCGAAGTTTCGTTTCGACCTACTTCAGTGAAATCGATCCCATCGGGCATCATCTCATCGTGAATCGGAATACTCCAGGCGCTCAGCCAAGCACGATTCTCGGCGTCGCCGGCGACGCGCGCGAAGCCGGAATCAATCACGAACCTGTACCGACCGTATATTGGTGCGGACTAACAATCGACCCCAGCCGCGCCTACCTGCTCCGAACAGCCGGCGACCCGGCCGGCCTTACGAACGCAGTGCGGCAAACAGTTCATTCGGTGGAACCCGCTCGAGCCGTGTACGATCTCGCGCCGCTTCCGTCGCATCTGAACGAAGCCTTCGCCGAAGAACGGCTGCGAACGCTGTTGTTGACGTTGTTCGCTGTCACGGCGCTATTGCTCGCCTGCGTCGGCCTCTACGGCACGATGACATACTTCGTCACAACCAGAAGGCGGGAGATAGGCCTGCGCATCGCATTGGGCGCTCGCCGGAACCAGGTATGGCTCCGCTTTGTGAGCCAGGGTCTAATTGTTGCAAGCTCGGGTGCCGCGGTCGGCCTCGGCTTAGCGGCCTGGTGCGCGAAGTTCGTTTCCGGAATGCTGTACGATGTCCCGGCCAACGATGCCACAGCGCTGTCTGCGGCAGTAGGCACCATGCTGGGCGTTGCGCTGCTAGCCTCGGCGATTCCGGCCATCCGCGCCGCCCGCATCGATCCGATGAGAGCACTAAGGGAAGAGTAACCAAGTCACTCATTGAGTGCCGTCAGGTGAAGCTTGCGTAACCGCGCAGGGTTGCCGATGATATCAGCGCCGGCGATTTTGCCGTTCGTGATCGTGAACCTGAGCACTCTCGACAGGCGTCCACCGGGAGCCCATACGAGTCCCACCGTTCCATCGATCAGCATGGGTTGCAAGGATCTGGCAACCTGCGCGAAGGCAACCGCTCCCTTTGCCCAAGCCTGTGCGCCGCGGATCTCCGTCGGCCCAGCAGGACGTGCAGCAGCTTCATCGATTCGGACCAACACGTCCGGATCAAGCACAGCAATGAGACCCTCGAAGTCACCGCCGCGCAGCGCGGTAAGAAACGCGTCGACAACTTGTCGCTGCCGGTTGAGATCGGCGTGAGACGGTGTCGCCGCTCCATGCACCCGGCGCCGCGCCCGGCTCGCCAGTTGTCTTGCAGCGGCCGGCGAGCGTCCGACAATCGAAGCAATTTCATCGAAGGAAACGTCGAACATGTCGTGAAGGACGAAGGCGATCCGCTCGGTGGGCGTCAGCCGGTCCAGCACCACGAGGAGCGCAAGGCCGACCGAATCGGCTAGCAGCGCCTCTCGCTCGGGGTCGCTCATCGCTGGGCGGTTCACGGCCGCCTCGGACGCACGCGCCTCCAAAGTATCTTCCCGCCGCGAGGAGCGCGAACGCAATGTATCCACGCAAACTCGGGCGACAACGGTAGTCAACCATCCTCCAAGATTCTCAATCGCTGCAGCGTCGGACCGGCTAAGGCGCAGCCAGGCTTCCTGAACGGCGTCATCCGCCTCGCTTACCGAACCCAATATCCGATACGCCACTGCCCGCAGACGGCCACGATTCTCCTCGAATTGCTCCGCCCACCATTCAGGTTCGTTCATCGGTCACATTCTCGCGCCTTGATCCGTCATGGTGGTGACGGATAAAACCCACTGAATGTGACAAAGGAGAACACTGGTTATGCAATCAAGAATGAAAAACCCTGCGATGGTGATTCCTGAGGCGATGCAGGCCCTACTGGCCCTGGCGAAATCAGCGGAACACGGCGGCGTGCCGTTAAAGACACTCGGCCTTGTCCACTTGCGCGCAAGCCAGATCAATGGCTGCAGCGTCTGTGTGGATATGGCACTTCGTTTCAACAAGGCAGAGGATACAAACGAGCGCCTCTTTACAGTAGCGGCCTGGCGGGACGCGCCCTGGTTCAGCGACGCGGAACGCGCCGCACTGGCACTCGCCGAGGCCGTGACACGGCTGAGCGACCGGGCCGATCCTGTGCCGGACGAAATCTGGAACGAAGCCGCGCATCACTACACCGAGCCGCAGCTCGCCAGCCTGATCCTCTGGATCGCCATCACCAACGTCTGGAATCGGCTCAACGTCGCCACCCGGCAGGTAGCAGGCGAGTGGGCAAAGTCGGCGGAAGCGCAGAAAAGGGCGGAACCGAGCTTGGCCTCTTGCTAACCGACACAGCACGGTGCGGATATCGCGGTGCTGCGCGGTGACCGCACCTCCCGATGTTCTGGCCGGCTAGCATGGCCTGACGTGTCGGCCATTGGCAAGCAATCTACTTGCCTGGTAAGGGCGACGATAATGCGGGCTCAGTCTACACGCAGCCGGAAATTCCGGCGAGCGCCCAATGCGACGCGCAACGTCCCGGTCAACCATGCCATGCGGTAGATCCGATGCGGTCACGAAGGGAAGAATAAGTTCGGGCACGGGCATCGACGCGGTGTTTGGGGAGTCGCCGAGGGCGAAGCGCCGATGCCATCGGCGCGCAGCTGCTGGTGATTTATTCATGAAAACGTCACGAAAGGAGGTCTAAACTCTTGCCTATGCCGTCCAAGCCAAATACCTCCGATCCCCTTAATCCGGCGTTCGATTATCATTCGCACTCTTTGGCCGAGTTGATCGGGGCGCGAGATCTCTACCATCTGCACCTAACGAAGCGCAAGGGTGCGATTGCCACCGCCGTCGGATGCTACCTCATACGCAAAGGCGACTCCTGGCCCGGCGACGCCCACAAAGTCAAGGGAAGGGGCGTCAAGAACTTTGAGACTGCCGAAGTCCGGCCTTATTCCTGGCCCTGTATTTTGGTTTTCGTTGAAAAATGGGTCGATGAAAGCGATATGAAGGCGCAAGGCTACGGAGTGCACGATCTGATTCCCGACCGTCTCTTTATGCCCGATGGCAAGGTGGTACCTGTCTGCGTGGTAGAGGCGCCGCAGGAGCTCGTTGCCCGGCAGGAGCCCATGCATCCCCGCCTGCCAAAAAACTTTCTGGGCGGTGGGTATCCGGTCATCGCCGACGTTCAAGGCGAGCAACACATCGCTTCCATCGGATGTCTGGTGACGGACGGACATCTGGTCTATGCCCTGACTAATCGCCGCGTGGCAGGAAAGGCCGGAGAGACTTTGTACGCGCCGCTCGAAGGCGACCGTATCCCCATCGGTGTCAGCTCGGAGAAGCAATTGGGACGCATGGAATTCGAAGAAGTTTACCCCAGTTGGCCCGGCACGAACGTCTTCATCAACGCCGATGTCGGACTGATCGAAATAGCGGATAAGAACCGCTGGACGCCGCAGATTTACAGTATCGGAACCATGGGCCCCCTCGCGGATCTGTCCATCGAGAATCTGTCGCTCGATCTTTTGAAGACGGACAGGGACGGCAACGGCCTCGCAAACCTGTGCGGCTTCGGCGCAGCATCCGGAGAGATGTACGGGCGTATCTGGGCATTCTTCTACCGGTACAACTCTGTAGGCGGTTCGATTATGCCGCCGACTTGTTGATCGGCCCCCGCACCCGCGACGATCGAAAGCCACTCAAAACCCAGCACGGCGATTGCGGAACGCTGGGTAGTGGGCTAGCCCACTACCGAACGCTGTGGTTGCTTGACCCCCGCAATGGAGCGACCGGCAATGATGCAACCTTCAGGCCCATCGCCATCCAATGGGGCGGAAACGTCTTCACTGCGGACGGCGGCAAGCGCCGCCAGAGCTTTGCCCTCGCCACTCTACTGAGCACGGTCTGCCGCCTGCTCGAAGTGGATCCGGTGCGCGACTGGGGCTTCGCGCTTCCGGAATACTGGGGAACGGTCGGCCATTTCACCATCGCGAACCTGGCCGGCGAAATCGCGGGAAAGCCCACCTCGAAGTTGCGTAAGCTGATGAAGAACAACTTGGAGAACATCACCTTCCAACTCGGCGATATTACCATCGAGGGCACCAAAGGCCTAAGCCGGCAGGACTTCGTTCCCTTGGCCGACGTCCCCGATCTGGTCTGGAAGATGTCCCCCAGAATCCCCGGCGGCGGCGTCATCAAAGGCAGCCGGGGACCGCGCGGCCACAATCCTGAGCAACCGAATCACTTCGCCGACGTGGACCAGTCGCGGCCGGATGGGACCCCCCACCCTTCTCGAGCTCTGCGATGATCCCGACAATGTCGCCCCCGATGTGTGGATTGACTACGCGCGTAAATTCCCGCCCAAGAAAAAAGGAGAGGACCCCGCCAAGGAAATGGTCCTGCTTCCATTCCGCGTCTGGCAGATCTACGACGCCATGGTCGGTTTTCTCAAAGCCGGACAGCGCGATGAATTCGTCTGCGCCGCGGGGGTTCTGGCGCACTACGTTGGCGACGCGTGCCAACCACTGCACATTTCGTTCCTCCACCATGGGGACCCCGACAACCCCGTCACGACCACCACCCACACCAGTGGCAAGAAGGCCGGCCAAACCGAACCGGTGAATCTGAGCTTCGGCGTCCATGAGGATTACGAGCAGACCATGTTCCGCGACCGTCATGGCAACGCCCATGAGGGCGAGGATCTGAAGTCGCAGCTCCAGGCTCTGCTCAATCGGGGCGCCTCCAACGGCGCACTCGTCGAAGGAGGACGCGAGGCCGGTATCGCTACCGTGGAAATGATGAAGCAGACCTTCGAAACGATTGCCCCCAAGGAACTCTGCGACGCCTACGACGCGCCCTTCAGGATGGTTCTTCAAAAAACGAGATTCTCGAAATGCTGTTTACCAAGTTCGGAGACAGGACCGTAAAGGTGATGAGCTTCGGTTGCAGCCATCTCGCTCGCCTTTGGGAGAGCGCCTGGGCCGAGGGCGGCGGCGACTCCGCCATCGGTGACACCGCCGCGTCCGGCCAACCCGATTTAGTCGGCATTTACAACAAGCACAATTTCGTCGAGTCGTTCCTGCTCACAGAAATCGGCGCGAATCTCGCCGGCCGGAGTGGAGCGGGAGCCGGGCCCGTCCACTCCCGTGCCGACCGCGGAAGCGAACGCCACACCGTTGAGAGCGATTCCTTGACAATTAGGGATCAAAAGCGGCAGCGCCACGACGCCCGTGAAGGTACCGAGCTTATTCGTGTTCCCGAAGACCGAAGACCGCACCCTTACGGGTGGCGGCTCGGAACGGGCGGAGATCGCGGACGGCGGCGGTGTCGGCGTGGATGCGCGGGTTATTGGGATGCGCGGTAGACCGATTCCCCGCTAACAATCGTCTCCACAACATCAATCTTCTTACTCTCAGCATCAAGCCTGAACAATAAAAGATCCGCCCGTTCCCCCGGAACCAAACCCCGCTGCCGCCCCCCAATCCGCCCAACCCGAGCCGGATTCCGATTCGCCAAAGTCACCGCCTGACCCAACGACGCACCCGTAAACCGCATCACATTCGAAACACCATCATTCATACGCAAAGCAGAACCCGCCAGCCTGTCCTGACCCCGCAGCACTACCCGGTTATCCGCGGTCAGTTCCACTTCCTGCTCTCCCAGCTTGTAAAATCCCGGAGCCGCGCAAGCAGGCATAGCGGCATCCGTAACCAACAATGACCGCTCAAATCCCTTGGCCCGCATAGCCGCCTTCACAAACGCCGGACCAAGATGAATACCATCGAGAATAAACCCAGCCGAAAGCCGGTCCTCCGCCAGTTGCTCCCAAATGTAGTTCGGATGCCGCATCAGCAACTGGTGCGCACCATTTCCAAGATGCGTGGATTTCGTAGCGCCCGCGCGAACACAATCCTGAATCTGCGATCGCGTCGCCTTCGTGTGGCCAAGACTAACCACAACCCCTTCGCCGGCCAAGGTCTCAATGTAGCCGGGCGCCTCAGGCCACTCGGGCGAAAGCGTAACCAGGCGGATCAGGCCATCGGTAGCTTCCTGCCATCGCCGGTACTCAGTAACGTCCGGCGGGCGAACCCAACGCTGAGGATGAGCCCCGCGCGGGCCGTCATCCGGAGAAATATGCGGGCCCTCCACATGAAAACCCTCCATCGTCCCGCCATCCGCCAGCGCCGCCTTCGCGCGCGCAAGGTTCCGCAGCGATTCCAGCATATTCTCCGGCGAGCCCGTAATCACCGTCGGCAGGAATCGAGCCGTCCCCGTAGAATGTATCACCTGAATCGATCGAGAAATCTCTTCGTGCGGCGTCACCGGCGAGTTGTAATCCACCCCGGCGTACCCGTTCACCTGAAGATCAATCCAAGCAGGCGTGATAAACGGTACCCCGGCAAGCGGCGCGTCGATCAGAGAATCCACGCCGTTGATCACTCGGTCGAACGTGACCTCAATGTATTCGCCCGACACCGCATCAATGCCGTAACATTTCTTAGCCATACTGATTTATACACAGTTTTCCAACATGCCTTCAACGCTAACGTGATGACACGGCGCGCTGACAAATCTGTTGAAAAGCCGTTTTCACCCCTAATTTTCGCTGGATTCGTCCACGCGACCCTGTTACAAATGTTCACAGATCCTGAACGCGGGCGCGCAGGATCGGATGATCTCGGGGGAGGTAACCGGTCAGGCGCGCCCGTTTAGGGACTTACTTCACGCCCGCGAGTTTCGCTGCCGGAACTGGAGTCAACCAGCCGTAGCGATCCTCCACCGTTCCCCTCACGATGCTAAAGAACTCTCGCTGAATTCGCTCCGTGATCGGTCCCCGGCGCCCTTGGCCGATTGTGATCCGATCCACGGAGCGAATCGGCGTAATCTCAGCAGCGGTGCCGCTAAAGAACACCTCATCGGCGATGTACAGCAGTTCCCGCGGAATGCCTGTTTCCACCACCGGAATTCCCAGTTGCTCACAAATCTTCAAGACAGAATCGCGAGTGATGCCTGGCAACGCGCTCGCCGCTAACGACGGCGTCAAGATTTTTCCGTCCCGCACCACAAACACATTCTCGCCCGAACCCTCGCTGATGGAGCCGTTGTGGTCGAGCGCAATACCCTCCACGTAGCCGTTTACCTGTGCTTCCATCCGGATGAGTTGCGAATTCATATAATTCGCACCTGCTTTGGCCAACGCCGGCAATGTATTGGGCGCAATCCGCTGCCAGCTCGAGACGCATACGTCCGCACCCTCGGCCAGAACGTCGTCTCCCAGATATTTGCCCCAGCTCCAACAGGCAAAATAGGTCTCAGTCGGACACTTTGTCCCGTGCACGCCGATATCGCCGTAGCCGCGCATCACGATAGGACGGATGTAGCACGATTGCAAACCATTGACGCTGACGACGTCGACGCTGGCTTCGCAAAGCTGATCGATGTTGTACGGAACATCGATACGGTAGATCTTGGCGGAGTCGAGTAGGCGGCGCATGTGGTCGCGAAGGCGGAAAATCGCCGGTCCATTGGCGGTCTCATAGCAACGAAGGCCTTCGAAGACAGAGCTTCCATAACTGACAACGTGGGAAAGGACGTGGATCTTGGCATCGTCCCACTTAATCAAGCGGCCGTTGTGCCAGATCTTCTCAGTAGGCGTCAACATTACGTTATTATAACTGACCCAATGGGATGCGATCCTAAAGGGGTGAAGCGTTATGAAGCGATTCTATTCGACTTCGACGGAGTGATCGTCGACAGCGAACCCATCCACTACGAATGTTGGCGCGAAATCCTCTTGCCATATGGACTCGACCTCGATTGGGGCGTCTACGCAGAGAAGGGAATTGGCATCTCCGACCGCGCGATGCTCGCGATGTTCGCCGCAGAAAAAGACCCGCCGCTCGACATCGAAATGCTGGTTGGAGAATATCCACGGAAGAAAGACATGTTTCGGAACAGAATGCTTGCTGAGCCGTCTATCTCTTCCGAAGTGATCGAACTGTTGGAGTCGTTGCGTGGAATATACAAACTCGCGGTGGTGACCTCGAGCGGGCGCAACGAAGTAGAGCCGATTCTCGATGCGGCCGGAATCCTATCGAAGTTTGACACCGCCATTTACGGCGGAGATGTGAAGCGTCTGAAGCCCGCTCCTGATCCGTACCTGCTGGCCGCTCAGAGACTTCAGATCGGACGCGCGTTGGTAGTGGAAGATTCTGATGCCGGAGTGGCTAGCGGCACGGCGGCCGGCCACGACGTATTGCAAGTGAAGAACCAGGCGGAAATGGTGGAACGAGTCCGCCAACGATTGGAGAGCAAATGAGGTACCCCGCGCTAAGTCTCGTATGCGTCGCGCCGCTTCTTTTCTCGCAGGATGAGCGCCCGTTAACAGCGCTGCCCTACACCCCAAGCCTCGACTTGCAATCGCTCGACCGGTCAGTCGATCCGTGTTCGGACTTCTACCGTTTCTCCTGCGGGAACTGGATCAAAAACAATCCAATTCCGAACGACCAGCCGCGCTGGGATGTCTATTCGAAGCTCGAAGTCGACAATCTGCGCTATCTCTGGGGCATTCTCGAAGAAGCCTCGAAGCCAACGCCCGATCGCACACCCGTACAGCAGAAGATCGGCGACTATTTTCAGTCCTGCATGGACGAATCGGCAATCGAAAAAGCCGGTGCGTTGCCGTTGAAGAAGGATCTGGATGAAATCGGCGCGCTCAGCTCCCTTAACCAGTTTCCGAGGTTGCTGGCGCGATTGCATTTGGAAACAAAAGGCAACGAAATGTTGTTCGGTTTTGGCTCCAATCAGTCTTTCGAAGACTCCTCGCGCGTGATCGCGTTTGCGGAGGCAGGAGGACTCGGGCTTCCCGATCGAGACTACTACACGAAGACTGACGCAAAGTCAGTCGAGATCCGCGAGAAGTATCTGCAGCACATTCAGAAGATGTTCGAGCTGCTCGGCGACGAACCGGCCACCGCAAAGACCGAGGCGGCCGTTGTGATGGACATCGAGACAGCCTTGGCAAAATCGTCGCTGACTCGCGTAGAGAAACGCGATCCATACAAGCTATTTCACAAATTCAACGGCAAGCAGCTAGCGGCGCTCACACCGATGTTCCATTGGGGCGACTATCTTGCCGCTTCCGGAATCCCGTCGGTCTCTGAGTTCAACGTCACCGAGCCGGAATTCTACAAACAGCTCAACAAGCAATTGGAATCCCGGAGTGTTGCCGATTGGAAAACCTATCTTCGATGGCACCTCGTGGATTCAAAGGCTACATATCTTTCGACGCCATTCGTTCTCGCACATTTTGAGTTCTACAGCAAGTACTTGCGCGGAGTGAAAGAGCTGAAGCCGCGTTGGAAGCGATGCGTGCAGTACGTGGACCGGGATCTCGGCGAGGCGCTAGGCCAGGTTTTCGTCGAGAAAACCTTCGGACCCGATACCAAGGTGGCCACGCTCGTCATGACCAAAAAGATTCAGAAGGCCATGGAAGACGACATCGGCCAGCTCAGCTGGATGGGAGAAGCAACAAAGAAACAGGCCTTGGAAAAACTCCAGGGGATGATCAACAAGATCGGTTACCCAGACAAATGGCGTGACTACAGTGCCGTCGAAGTGATCCGCAGTGATTTCATCGGCAATGCAGACCGTGCGGACGTGTTCGAATCGAAGCGCCAGTTGGCGAAGATCGGCAAGCCCGTGGATCGCGGCGAGTGGCAGATGACGCCGCCCACCGTCAACGCCTACTACGACCCACAAATGAACGACATCAACTTCCCCGCCGGCGTCCTGCAGCCTCCGTTATTCGATCCTAAGATGGATGCGGCCCCGAACTACGGAAACACCGGCGGCACCATCGGCCACGAGCTCACACACGGCTTCGACGACGAAGGGCGGCAGTTCGATGCCAAAGGAAATCTGCGCGACTGGTGGACAAAGAGCGATGCCGAGGAGTTCCAGAAGCGGGCTTCATGCATCTCCAAACAGTATTCGCAATATACGATCGTTGACGACATCAAGATTAACGGCGAGCTAACCCTGGGCGAGGACACCGCGGATTTGGGCGGCATGGTGCTCGCCTACATGGCTTGGAAAGAAGCCACACAGGGCGCGAATTTGAAGCCAATCGACGGCTTTACACCCGATCAGCGGTTCTTCATCGGCTTTGCGCAGTGGGCGTGCGGAGATGAACGGCCGGAGACGAAGCGCGCGAACGCAATCACTAACCCGCACTCTCCGGTCGAGTACCGGATCAACGGAGTTGCCGCCGACATGCCGGAGTTCGCAGCGGCGTTCTCCTGCAAGTTGGGCCAGCCGATGGTGCGGGAAAAAGCATGCCGGGTCTGGTGACCTCGACCCCTCAACAATAACCAAGACTATGGAGCATCTCACCCGCGATACTTTGAACGACCTCTCGCTCCTCCCGGGATAAGACCCCTTGCCACCGGCCCGCGCGCGCCCGGTCGGGCGGTAATGCGATGTGCGGATGGGTACTCAGCCGCAACTCTCTGGAAAGCAGCCGGCCGTCTGTATGCCGAATATCGCCCATTTCCGCCAGACGTCCGGCGGCGGCCCGATGGTAGTTCAGCATTGCAGGCTCGAACGAAAGATCCAGGAACTCACACGCACTCTTGAGTATTTCCTCGGGCTTCTCTACCAGATCTTCGTACCGCAGCTCGAGATAGTTGGAGCGTCCTGTTCCCTGCCGGCGAATCTCCCGCACGGCATCCAACCACCATTTGGCATAGTCCGCAACGTTGGCCCGGTTGCCCCACCAGACTTCGACGTTGGAGACGACGACGTCCCTCCCGTCCCGAATCAAATGGATAAATTGAGCCTCGGGCAGCAGTTCACTCAGAGCGGAAATCAGGGTTCCATACATCGGCGTTTTCTCGCCGTATCGGGGTTTGCCAAACCGCTCCGCATACATCCGATAAAAGCACCGGATGCCGGAGCTTAAATCGAAGGGTTGAATCCGGCAGAGCTCTTCCCAGAAGCCCGCTCCATTGAGGTGGAAATCGTTCCACTGCCTGGCGTGAACGATAGTATCGTACAGTTCCCGCCGCAAAGGAGACCCCGTGCTCTCCAGTCCCACCGCCTCAAAGAGGAAATGGGTCTCCGCAGGTATCGCCACTGCGGAGTGCGCATCCAGCATGAGGCGCAGCAGGGTAGTTCCGGAGCGTGGAGCGCCCACGATGAATGGCATCGGCGGCGCGGCCATGATCTAAATAACTTAGTTACTCAGTAGTGCGGCGCTTCAGAGTCGGACGCTCGTCTTCATCACCAGTCGACTTCTTATCGTCGCCACTGGACCCATCGGCCGGAATCGTACCGTTCGGGCCTTTGCGGAGACGCGGCTTGTTGACGTCTTTATCATCGATGCGGCGGCGGTTGTGCATCGCGGCCAAGCGGGTTTTTACGTTGTTGAACTCTGACGTGGTCACAACGTATTCCGGTTTCGCCACCAGCATTTCCTGAATGTTCTTCTGCGCCGTCTTGATCCGATCGTCGGTCAATGGGTGCGAAGAGAAAACCTTGGCCATCGTGCCCGGCTTCTTCTTTTCATCGGACTGAATCTTTTCGAAGAAATCCACAAACGCGGTCGGGTCGTACCCGGCTTTATAGAGATACTGCAAGCCAAGCATATCGGCCTCTGCCTCAAATCCGCGTGAGAACGAGAGGAACCCAATCGGCACCAGGATACTTGTCGCCTGGCGAATGCCGTATCCGGTCCAGCCGCCCATGAAAATCAGCGGGATGGTTGCAAAGTTCACCAACTCGCCGCGAGTGGCCTGGCGTGTGCCGTGCCTGGCCGCGATGTGCGCAATCTCGTGCGCCATCACTCCAGCCAGTTCGGCTTCTGTTTCCGCTTTCAGGATCAAACCAGAGTTGACATAGAAGAAGCCGCCCGGCAATGCCATGGCGTTGACTTCCTCGCTGTCGAGCACTTTGATATTTACCGGTACCTTGACGTCGGAATTCCGGACAAGATTCTGACCCACTCGATTGACGTACTCGGCAATGGTCGGGTCGTCAATGATGCGAGCCTGCCGCTCAATCTCCTGAGCGAGCTGCTTGCCCATGGCAATCTCCTTCTCAATCGAGTAGAAGTTTACGCCTTTATCAACTTGACGGTCACCGATTTCATCCGGATCTTTCTTGTCGTTTTTCTTGGCAAAACCTGCGGGCGCTAGTGTGAACAGCATGGCCAACAGGCTTAGGTGGGCGGCGAAGCGACGATTCATTGTGCACTCCAAAAAGCCAGAAATCCTACAGTCACCAGTATATACCTCTGGCGCGGAAAAGGGGCCTAGTGGTTTAACGTATAGTCGAGGAGATGGGTTACGAATTATTAATAGCGACCGGCCGGGAGAATTTCCCGGTGACCGAACACCTGATCTATCTGAATCACGCGGCAGTCTCCCCGTTGTGCCGCTCCGCCGCGCTGGCGATGAAGCGCTGGATTGACGATTGCCTGGAATTCGGCTCACTTCACTACGACCAATGGCTCGAGGCCTACGGGGGCGTGCGAGTCGCCGCGGCCCGGCTGATCAACGCGAATCCAACCGAAATTGCCATCGTTAAAAACACCTCGGAAGGAATCGCCACGGTCGCCATTGGTCTTGACTGGAAGGGCGGCGACAAGGTGGTCGCGTTCGAGGACGAGTTCCCAGCCAACTACTATCCCTGGAAACGGCTCGAATCGAAGGGAGTCCGCCTGGAATTGCTCCCGGCGACCGCGCCTCTGGAGGCCATCGACGCAGCCGCCACCGGTGCGAGGCTGCTCTCCATCAGTTTTGTCCAATACCTCAGCGGATATCGCGCCAACCTGGAGGCAATCGGCGAGATCTGCCATCGTCGCGGCTGCCTGTTTTTCGTCGACGCAATCCAAGGAATGGGAGCTTTCCCCATCGACGTCCGGAAAGCCCGAATCCACGCATTGGCAGCCGACGGACACAAATGGATGCTCGGACCCGAGGGCTGCGGAGTGCTATATATCCAGCGGGATGTCCAGGACATTGTAGACCCGGTGGAGTTCGGCTACACGAACGTCGCGGCCTTTGCCGACTACGGGACTCGCAACATGACGCTCCGCAGCGACGCCGGACGATACGAGTGCGGAACCCTCAACACCGTGGGATGCTTCGGTCTCCGCGCGGCCATCGAATTTGTAATGGAAACCGGCGTGGCCAGCATTGCAAAAACAGTGCAGGCGCTAGGCGATCAAATTGCAGCCGGCGTCCAGCGCAAGGGATACGAACTCGCAGTGGAGAGGACGCAGGAAAACGGAGCCGGCATAGTGAGTTTCCGCAAGGACGGCATGAATTGCCGCGGACTCGTAAGCGAGCTGAAGGACAAAGGAATTCTCGCCGCGCCGCGCCACGGTTGGGTGCGCGCATCTCCCCATTTCTACATCCTGCCCGAAGAGATCGAGCGGTTCATTTCACTCATACCGTAGCGCCACCATCGGATCCACACGCGCCGCACGCCGGGCAGGGAAGTAGCCCGCCGCCAGAGCCACCACAGCCATCAGCGCCGTGGCCGCTTCCAATGTCACCAAATCCCGAGGATTCACTCCATAAAGCATCGACGCAATCAACCGGGAGAGAGCCAGGGCCGCGGGCACGCCAATCGCAATGCCGAGAGCCGCAAGTAGTGCCACCTCCCGCAGCACCATCCACACTACCTCGCTCCGGACCGCGCCAAGCGCCATCCGAATACCGATTTCGCGAGTTCGCCGCGTAACCGAGTACGCCATCACACCATATAGTCCGATGGCTGCGAGCAACGCGGCGAGAAGACTGAAAAATCCCGACAGCGTGGCGACCAGGCGGTCCGAGGCGAGGTCTTCTTCCACCTGCGCGTCGAGCGTTTTGATATCGAAGACAGCCACGTTCTTATCGACACTTCCGATTTCACGGCGGATCGCCGCAACCATTTTGGCCGGATCGCCAACCGTGCGCGCGTAGAGATTTAACCTGCCCGCGGACGTCCATTGCTCGTACGGGATGTACCAGAACCGGGGCGTCTCCTCGCGCAGGTTGGCATATTTGCCATCTTTCGCGACGCCGACAATCATGTAGTCCGCTGGCTTGCCTCCAGGTCCGATGCGGTGGCCAAGCGGGTTGCTGTTACCGAAATAGAAGTGAGCGAACTTCTCGTTCACGATAGCCACGTGCGGCGCATTCTCGCCGTCGTGCAGGTTGAAATCGCGTCCGAGGAGAATGGGGATGCTCATCGCTGTAAAATAACCCGGTCCCACGACGTCGCGGTCAGGCCCTCTGTCTCCTTCGCGTGGCGTGAACCCCTCGATAGCGATGCCGCTGCCCCAACTGTTATCGGCGACGAGGCCCTGCCCCGAAAAGGTCGCCGAGCGAACGCCCGGCAGCGAGGAGATACGTGCCAGCACGTCGCGAAAGAACTGCTTCGTCTGATCGGTTTTGTAGCCGGCAAGCGTTGGATTCATAGCCATCACGAGAATATTTTCACGAACAAAACCGATATCCATGGTCCTGAGGTTATGCAGGCTGCGCGTGAACAGGCCGCCTCCAATCAGCAACAGCAGAGAGAGCCCAACCTGCATGCTCACCAGCAGTTTGCGCCACTGAATGCGCATGCCCGGCAGCCCTGGAGTTTCTCCCTTCAGATCGGGAGTCACATTCAGCCTGGCCGATTGCAAAGCTGGCGCGAGCCCGAAGAAGACTCCTGTCAGCAGCGATACGGCAAGGGTGAAACCAAGCACTCGAAGATCGGGCGAGAGATCCAGCGCCAGCGAAAAGCCGCGTTTCGGAATGAACGAAACCAGCAGGTTGCCGGCCCAGTATGCGAACAGGATACCAAGAACACCGCCGAGCAGTGCGAGCAGAATACTTTCGGTGAGCAATTGACGTACAAGCCGCCAACGGCCTGCGCCGAGCGCGAGGCGGACGGCGATTTCGCGCTGACGAGACGCAGTCCGCGCGAGCAGCAGGTTGGCAATATTGACGCAGGCGATCAGCAGCACCACGCCGGTCACGCCCATTAGCACTTGAAGGCCGAGGCGGAAGCGCTTACCGAGGTTCTGGAAGCCTCTTGAGGCCGGCTCCAACAGCAGCCGCGAGGAAGCGAACACCCGGCGCCGATATTCGGTCGGCGTGCGGCCGAGGATCGTATCAAAATAGCCGGGCAGCATCGATTGCATCGCCGCTTGTGCCTCACTTTGAGTAACCCCGGGCTTAACGCGGGCAACCAGGGTCAGCCACCAGTCGTTGCGGTCCTCCAGTAACGGTGAGCCCGCCCGTATCTGCGCCTCCATCGTAACGGGAACTCTGATATCCCGCGACTGGCCGATCTCAAGTCCGTCGAAAGAAGGAGGGGAAACGCCCAGAACAGTGAAGGGGATCGTATTCAAATCGACAGTT
>Ga0105240_10001220_pt1 | contig 44719 bp, 48 predicted proteins | sample KBSC54metaG_FD_80426 | JGI IMG/M metagenome (GOLD analysis project Ga0105240, IMG submission 80426) | Corn rhizosphere microbial communities from Kellogg Biological Station, Michigan, USA - KBS C5-4 metaG | ecosystem: Host-associated > Plants > Roots > Rhizosphere > Soil | place: Michigan, USA... | reverse complement strand
GGCGGAGGCTGGGGGTTCATGATCGGTGACATCTGCGGCAAGGGTGCTAGCGCCGCACGCATGACAGGCCTTGTTCGTCACACAGCTAGAGCGCTCGCGGCAGCCGGCGTTGATATCGCCGACGTGGTGCGCCATGTGAACTCAGCGATGATCGAGCTCGCGGGTGGCGAGAAGTTCGTTACGATGATCATCGGCTTGCTCGAGGTCGCTGAGCACGGCGCGCGCGTCCGGCTCGTTTCGGCGGGACACCCCCACGCGCTGTTGGTCTTCCCGGACGGCACAGCGTCGTCGCACGGCGGCGGCGGCACGCTGCTTGGGCAGTTCGAAGAGATCACGTTGACCGACGAGACGCTCACGATCCCAAACGGCGCATCGCTCGTCCTATACACCGACGGTCTACTCGAAGCCCGAACCCATGCGGGTGAACAGTTCGGGCCAGACCGGCTCGCCGCGACCGCAGTCGCGCTCGCGGGCGATTCGTCAGCAGCAATCGCGATGGGGCTTACGGAGGCGGTTCTCCGTTTCGCCGCCGCCGAGATAGCCGACGACATTGCCGTGCTCGTGCTGACCCCGCGTGATGGCGTACCTGGCGCCGGCCGTGGCGTCCTAGCCGACGGCATTTCGGCATAACAGCCGTGTCACGACCCGGGAGGCGAGATGGAGGTGCTGCGCACGGACGTGGCCATCATCGGAGGCGGCCTCGGTGCATGCGCCGCGGCTCTCGCTGTTGCGCGGCTTGGCCGGCGGGTGATCCTGACCGAAGAGACCCGGTGGGTGGGCGGACAGTTAACCAACCAGGTTGTACCGCCCGACGAGCACCCGTGGATCGAGGACTTCGGCGCTACGGCGAGTTACCGGGCGCTGCGGCGGGGGATCCGAGACCATTACCGGGCGTACACGCCATTGACCTCCCGCGCCCGGGCAACCGCCCAGCTGAACCCGGGCAACGGTTGGGTCAGCCGTTTATGCGCTGACCCGCGGGTTGCTGTGGCAGTGCTACACCAGATGATGCTCCCGCATGAGCTGAGCGGTCGGCTGTTCGTGCTGCAGCCTCACCGACTCTTGCGAAGCCTGACGGACGGCGATCGGGTGAGCGGTGTCGTGGTGCGCGGAATCGAAACCGGTCGCGACGCGCTCATCGAAGCAACGTTATTCATCGACGCGACGCCGTACGGCGACCTGTTAGCGCTAGCCGGGGTGGAGCATGTTCTCGGCGCGGAGGCACGTGCCGACACCGGCGAACCGCACGCGGCCGACCGCGCAGATCCCAATGACCAGCAGGCGATCACCGTATGTTTCGCGGTGGAGCATGCGGACGGCGAAAATCACACCATCGAGCGGCCCAGACAGTACGCATTTTGGCATGACTTCCGGCCAGCGGGTTGGCCCGGACCGTTGCTGAACTGGACGACGGCAAGACCGGAAACCGGGGAACCAATGACCCGTTCCCTGTTCGAGGCACACGACGATCTTCCGTGGTGGCGCTTTCGGCGGATTCTGGACCGCAGCAATTTCGAGGACGGCTTTGCACGGGGCGACGTCAGCGTGGTCAACTGGCCGCAGAACGATTACTGGTTTGGACCTGTCGTCGGCGTCGATGACGCCGTGCGTGCCCGAAATCTCGATGCCGCAAGGCAACTGAGTCTTAGCCTGTTGTACTGGCTGCAAACCGAAGCGCCGCGTGCGGACGGCGGCCAGGGTTACCCAGGACTCCTGCTTCGCAGCGATGTGGTCGGCGGGACGCCAGACGGGCTTGCACCCGCGCCCTATGTCCGAGAATCACGGCGAATACAGGCCGAGACCACTGTGCTCGAACAGCACATCGCACACCCGCTGCGACCGAACGGCCCTCAGCTGTTCGATGACTCTGTCGGCATCGGCTGCTACCGAATCGATCTGCATCCACGCACGAGCGGAGCGGGCTACGTCGACCTAGGATGTTGGCCGTTCCAAATCCCGCTTGGCGCCATGATTCCTGTGCGGGTGGAGAACCTGCTGCCTGGTGGGAAGAACCTTGGGGTCACCCACATCACCAACGGCGCGTTCCGGGTGCATCCGGTGGAATGGAACGTCGGTGAGGCAGCCGGGCTCCTCGCCGCATTCTGCCTCGACCGAAAGACCACACCGAGATCGGTACGAAGCCGACCCGCGCTCCTCGGCGAGTTCCAATCGCTGTTGCAACAGCAGGGCGTCGAGTTGTCCTGGCCCTCGCTCACCCCATTGTGAGGCAGCGTTGACGAACCTCGTACAGACCCGTTCACGGATCGGGATTTCTGGCTCGTACGGCGGAATGAACATCGGCGACGAGGCCATCCTGCAGGGCATCCTGGCCGAGCTGCAAACGTCCGTAGCAGCCGAGATCACAGTCTTCTCGAAGAACCCGGCGGACACGCTCGCCCGACATCGGGTCGAGCGCGCCGTCAACCCGCGAACGCTCACCAGGCGCGAAGCGGCGTCCGAGGTTGAGAAGCTCGACCTCCTTGTGCTCGGCGGAGGGGGAATCCTCTACGACGGTGAGGCGGGGCACTACCTACGAGAGGTAGCCATCGCACACGAGTTGAACGTGCCCGTCGCCGTCTACGCGATCAGTGCGGGACCTCTCGCAACCCCTGGGTCACGGGAGGCGGTTCGGGAGACTCTCAACGGCTCGGGCGCCACCGTCATCACAGTGCGCGACCGGCTCGGGTACCGCCTTCTCGAGGACGTCGGTGTGACCCGCGAAATCCACCTCACCGCCGACCCAGCGTTCCTCATCGAACCTGAGCCTGCGGTGGGCGCGTTGCTAGCGGAAGGCGTCCATCTCGATAGGCGCCTCGTCGGCTTTTCCGTCCGAGAGCCCGGCCCCGCGGCACCGGACATCGACCCCGAAGAGTACTACGGGTTACTAGCGAACGCCGCCGATTTCATCGTCGCCCGCTACGACGCTGACATCGTGTTCGTGCCGATGGAGAAGACCGACATCCAGCACAGTCATCAGGTCATGGGCCATATGCAGCACGCAGAACACGCCGAACTTCTGAGGCGTCGTTACTCCCCCGGGCAGTTGCTCTATTTGATGGGCCTGTTTGACTTCGCCGTCGGAATGCGGCTCCACTTCCTCATATTCGCAGCCCACCACGGAACGCCGTTCACCGCATTGCCGTACGCGTCGAAGGTCATTGGACTCCTGGAGGATCTCGGGCTGGAAACGCCCCCACTCGGGAGCTTCGGTGTGGGCGACCTCGTCGCCAGGATCGACCACACGTTCGACACGCGTGACCAGGTTCGAGCGCAGATCCTGAGCAGGTTGCCCGACATGAAATCGCGTGCGAAACAAACCCAGCGCCTCTTGATGACGCTCCTCGGCGACGCAATGGCCGAGCCGACCAAAGGCAGTAGGCCTTGCTGATGTCGCAAACGCCGCGTGGTCGCGCCGGTAAAGCTCAAGCTCGTACAGCGGAAGCTGCGGCTCCTCGACCCGTCCCGCCGCCACGACAGCAGCCTGATGGCGTCGGCCCTGAGGAGCATCAGCCCTGCCGCGCGACTGAGAGCCATCACGTCGATGATCGGCGCCAGCGCCGGCGGGTGGGCACGACCGCCGGCTATCTAGGAGCCCGTCGAACGCGCGCGAACGATCATGACACTGGATCAACGGGCAAGTGATGACCTGGTCGGCGGTGATGACGTCGCCGCGCAACCACACACCGAGCACGGACTTGCAGCTTGGTTACTCCGGAAGGGCAGCGGACGCGCACCGCTGATGAGTTCTTCTAACTCTCGCAAACGATCGAGGAGCCGGCGATGGAAGCGGAAGCCGATCGGCGCATCGTGGTCGGCGTGGACGGTTCACCGTCCTCGCGAGAAGCCCTGCGCTGGGCGGCGACACAGGCGCGCGTGACCGGAGGTTGGCTCGAGGCGGTGGCCGCGTGGCAAATCCCGCCGACGCTGCTGATCGCATCGTCACAGGGTTATGTTGGAGGTTTCGAAGGGGCGCCACCGATCGATTTCGCTAGCTTGGCGCGGGGGATTCTCGAAGAGTCGCTGGCAGAGGTGCTCGGGGGTGACGCTGCGCTCCGGGTGACGTCGAAGATCATTCAAGGCCATCCGGCGACCGTGCTCGTTGCCCGGTCAAGCGGTGCCGAGCTGCTCGTCGTGGGGTCGCGCGGACGCGGCGGCTTCGCTGGTCTGCTCCTAGGCTCGGTCAGCACATACGTCGCGGCCAACGCGCACTGCCCGGTAACTATTGTGCGCCACATCGATGGCGAACCGTGAGCGGCAGAGTCCGCGTATGACGGATCACTCGCCGGAAGGGCCGCGATCACCGTCTTGGTCAAGGCGTCGCCGAGATGGCTCGCCAGCCCGAGCTAGGTACGCGATCAAACCGGTGGAGGTGACTAGCCCCATGACCTTGCCGTTCGACGGCACAACAGGCAGCGCCTCCGCGTCGTTCGCGAGCATCGCGCGGGTGACACGGGCCAGCGCCGCACCTCCCGTCACGGTTCGCACACGCGGATGCAGCAAGCTACCTACAGTCATTCGTTGTGTGGCTACGGGCCATCCGGCCAGGTGTTGCACACGCGACGGCCGTCGATGAGCCCCGCGACCCGCCCGCGCAGATCGGTTCCGACTGCGTCGCGAACGTCGATGCGAGACATGAGTGCCCAGGCGTCCAACACGTTGTCGTGAACCCCCACAGTGCGCACGAGTGTAAACATGACGTCGCGCGCCAAGCGTCGCACCATTCTGCTCGACCGTTCGTGTTCATCGCTTCCAGCGTCGACTCCGGTCTGCTGTCTCCCGCGCTGCTTGTGTGGCGACCACAAGCAGGTGATCGAAGCTACACGCAATCACCACAGACATCTGCACCACCTCGTGTGCCAGCGATTTGGCTGCGATGGCGCACTAAATAGCACGTCGCGCAGGTGAACTCGTCTGCCCGTTTCGGAATCACGGCGGCGGAGAGCACTTCCCGCGCGAGATCTATGTCGCTCAGCGCAATATCGCCGACGAGGTCTTCCCGATCGATGTCGCGACCGTCCGTCTGGCTCCTTAATCCGAGTTCATAGAGCTCGTCGACGGCATCGGCGTCGAGATCCGTGGCACGACGCGTGTCGTAATCCGTCTTCATGGCTTTTCGCCCCCGCCAGTCCGACTCCAACGCCGCCAAGCGACCTTTGTCAAAGTCATTCGGCGTTTACAGTTGGGGCAACTGGCCGATAGCACTCGCTTTGCTGCCGACCAATAGGTGAACGACTGCGCTGGGACCGGTTCGCGGCAGAACGTGCACCGCACGAACGAAGCGCCAGCGACTGCTGGCTCTATCGCGGCCCCGCTCGTCATCAACCGCGAGACAAGCTGCCTGTTTGTCGAATAGATCACGAGTCCGCCACCCTAAGCCAGAATACGGAGCGCCGAGGGAGCACAAGGTCCGGACAGATCCAGGCGCGCTGAACTTCCGAGTTTTTCACAGAGAGATTGTAGAAACAAGCGTCAGGAAGAGAATGTTTAATAGGCGCCTCGCTAGGCTACGGAAGCGATCCCCGATCCGATGCCGAGCGCGACGTCGCCGTGTCGTTGAGCATGATGCTCATTGTTTGGTGGGAGCGACCGAGATATTCCTCGCTATCGCCATTCTTTGACCAGCCGAGTCTTTCGAAGAACCTGAGATTCGGGACCTGGACGCGCGCAGTCATCTGGCGGCCCCCTCTAGCGGCGGCCTGGGCCACTGCGAAGCGCACCAGCGGAGCGCCCACGCCGTAGGCGCGACAAGGCCGGAGAACGGCGAGCCGGTCACCCTTCCAGAGGCCTTCTTCCGCGTCGACCGGATACAGACGTACTGCTCCGACCGGATGGTCGCCACGCATCGCCAACACGTGCACCACGCTGTTTCGCGCATCGTGCTCGTCAATGTCAGATAGCGCGAAGATTGCCTGTTCATCGACGAAGACGGCACGCCTTATCGCGTAGTGCATGGCCACATGCTCGACCTCAAGCGCCTCAAAGCAAACCACCTCGGGCGCCGGCACGCTTACGCCTGTGTCGACACGTCGCGATGCAGCGGCTACCGTTCCGATCGATTGGCCGGTCACGACGTTGCGGCCTCAGATGCACTCAACAAGGTCTGGACCGTGTTCATTGCCGAACATGCCTGGCAGCGTGCACAGCCAGCAGCGGCCGTGCCGCCGTCCATCCCACGAAGTGTCATGTACGACGACACACGCCGGTATACGAGGTTGGTATACAGCGGCGAGGGAGGCTCGGCGTCCTCCATCAGACTGCCCGCAACTGGGCGGAGCGGTACCACAAATGGGTACACACCGATGTCGATAGCACGTCGGCAGCCAGCAACCGTCTGTTCAACGTCCTCGCCCATTCCAAGGATGACGTACGTCGACACCTGCCCCGTACCGAACAGCGCAACCGCTCTTTCCCATGTTTCGAAGTACCGCTCAATTCCGGTTCGAGCCTTTCCCGGTGCGACCCGCGCGAGGACTTGCGGGTCGAAACTCTCGACGTGGATGCCGACAGAGTCGATCCCGAGGTCGTACACCTCGTTGAGTACGTCGAGCTCGCGCGGCGGCTCGAACTGCACCTCGACTGGCAAGCCCGCAGCTTCTTTGACCGCGTTCCCACACTTGGCGACGTATCTCGCACCACGGTCGACCGCATTGGAGCTACCGGTTGTCAGCGTTGCATCAACCGCGCCGTCCAGCTCTCGCGCCGCAAGGGCTACCTCTGCGAGCTGAGCAGGCGTCTTCTTCACGATCGTTCGGCCGGCTGCAAGGGAAAGGCCGATACCGCAGAACGCACACTGATCGGGCGTTTCCCAATATGAACACGTCTGGACGACGGTACTGGCGAACGAGTCGAGATGCATCAGCCCGATCTTCCAGTACGGCACACCGTCAGACGTGGTGCGATCGTAGAACTTTGGTCGCGGGGTACCAGTGACGTCGGCGAGCCGCGCGCCGTCACGGTAGACGCCGTAACCGGAGTCCTCCCATTTCAGCGAGTACGGCGAGGCGAGGGCCTGTTTCGTTCGGGTCGGAACGGTCGTAGGAACGCCTTCGATCCAGAGCATCCCCGAGTCGGTCGGACCTGCCCCACCCTCGCGGGTCTCGATCTGGGCTTCGACCCGTAAGCCCACGCTCTGCAGTTCGACAATCAATGCTGCCACCTGAGCAGACACCACGCCAGAAGGAGCCGAGGCACGCCCGCTAAGCATGTCTGTTAGTACTTCGCTACTCATTGGCCACCATCAGCATCCGCGCTCGCCTCGGGATCGAACAGCGGCGGCCCATGCAACTCCACCACGCGCCGGGCGCGTGCCGCGTCGACTGCTGTCGCCGGGTCGATACCCGCTTCCGTCAGGCGAGCCGCAGCTCGACATCGCGCAAGCACCCCCGCAACGTCGACCTCGAACAAGTCCTCGATGCTGTCACATTCCGTGCGCAATAGCTGCGCAGCTTCGACTACCAGGGCGACAGCGCCCTCGTACAGATCAGGATCGACCATGACGAGCGGGTAAAGGTAACCCTCTGCCGCCCGCCATCGCGCGAGCGTTGTCACCTCGGTCGGCATCGTCGGCATGCCAAAAGGCAACATCTCCGCGCCGAACGGCAACGCGTCTGTGCCGAATGGCGGCCACGTCGATGGCCTGGTCTCGTTCCGATTCTCACCCTGGCCCGCAGCATAAAGTGACGTCATGGCGTCTACTATAATAGCTGTCTACGTCGTATCATAGCGATGTTGATCGGTAGTTCCGAATCCCGTCGTAGTCGTCGGTGTCGAGACCTGGCCGATCTTGCTATTCGTCACACCCACTCGAGGAGCGCCGCGAAGCCGATGCCCAAGTCAGCCGTCGTCGCCCTCGGAGGAAATGCCTTCACGCGGGAGGGCGAGACCGGCTCGACCGAGGAGCAGAGTCGCAACGCCATCAGCATGGCCCGCACGGTGGCGACGATTCGCCGGGCGGGCTGGAACGTTGTGCTCGTGCACGGCAACGGGCCGCAGATCGGAAACCTGGCGATTCAGCAGGAGGAGGGTGCGATCCTCGTACCACCGCAGCCACTTTTCGTCTTGGGGGCGATGACACAAGGCGAGATGGGTAGCCTAATTAGCCTCGCGTTGCGCGAGGTGGCACCCGATCTTCGGGTCGCAGCTCTGATCACTCATGTCGTCGTTTCCGCCGAGGATCCGGCGTTCGCCTCCCCCACCAAGCCGATCGGTCCGTTCTTCACGCACGCCCAGGCTGGCGTCCTGGCCACTGAGCGCGGGTGGACTGTGATCGAGGACTCCGGGCGAGGCTTCCGCCGCGTCGTCCCATCTCCCCGACCACTTGAGGTCGTGGAGACAACCGCGATACGCGCGCTGATCGCAGCCAACACGATCGTCGTAGCCGGCGGTGGCGGCGGTGTCCCCGTCGTAGCGGACGGTGCGGCGTTACGAGGAGCAGAGGCGGTGATCGACAAGGATTACGTCGCGAGCCAGTTGGCGACTGCGCTCGACGCCGAGGCGCTCGTGCTGGTCACCGGCGTCGCACAAGTTCTGCTCGACTTCGGCCGCCCCACGCAACGCCCTCTCGCTGAGATCGACGTGGGCGAAGCGGAATGGCATCAACGTGACGGCCACTTCGCAGCCGGAAGCATGGGCCCGAAGGTGCAAGCCGCGACCGAGTTCGTGCGGTCCGGAGGCGAGGTTGCCGTCATCACGACACCTGAGCTTGCCCTCGCCACTCTGGGTTCCCCCGAAGCCAGGCATGACAAGCGCCGCCCGCCCACCACCCAACTGGGAACCCGGATCGTCGCGATGCCCGCCCAGACTCGGGAGAAGACATGACGACCGACGTCCGACTGTTCCGCGATACATACGTGGATTCTGTAGTCCAGCTTTCCGCCACGCGGGCGATGCTAGACCTGCCTGGCGTCGACTGGGCCGCCGCCGCTATGGCCACCCCGGCGAACCTAGAAACTCTCACCGCCGAGGGGTTTTCGGTAGAGGGTCGGGACTCCGCCAACGACCTCTTTCTCGCCGTTCGGGCTGCCGACGACGAAGCCGTGAAAGCCGCCCTTGGCGCCGGTGAGAATGCGCTGTTCGCCAGCCGAAAGAGCGCCGGCCTAGCAACCGCCAGGCCACACCGCACAATTAGACGCGCTGTGAGAGATCAGCCCGACACCAACGTGGCCATCATCTCCGTTCCTGGCGACTACGCGACGCTCGAGGCTCACGACGCGTTGAGCGCCGGACTGGATGTGCTGCTGTTCAGTGACAACGTCTCAGTTGACGACGAGATCGCGCTCAAAGAACGAGCCTCGGGTCTTCACCGTCTTGTCATGGGGCCGGGCGCCGGGACAGCGATGCTCGGCGGGACGGGCTTGGGCTTCGCCAACGTGGTCACTCCTGGTCGGGTCGGTATCGTCGCAGCAGCGGGAACCGGCGCACAGGAAGCGATGAGTCTGCTCGACCGCTGGGGCGTCGGAATCTCATGTGTGATCGGGCTCGGTGGCCGCGACCTTTCCGAAGCAGTGAACGGCCGGATGGCGAAGGCAGCCATCGCGTCTTTGCGCGCGGATAGCAGGACTGACCTAATCTTCTTTGTATCAAAACCACCCGCACCGCACGTTGCTCGTGAAGTGCTCGCGACGGCAGGCGAAGCGCCGTTCGTCGCTAGCCTCGTAGGCTTCGCAGACGACCGCATCGCCGTCCAGCATTTGCCGGACGGCGACCGCGCGCCACGCACGGGCCGCCTCGCGCGTACGCTCGAAGGCGGCGCATTGCAGGTGCTGGACGCACTCGACGTCGCCCGACCCAAGCTGGTCAGCGATGCTTTGCAAGAACGGGTTGCCCGAGCTTGCCGGACCGTGGCCGTCGATCGCACGCTGATACGCGGCCTCTTCTCTGGTGGCACGCTGTGTTACGAGTCGCTGGTGATCCTGCACGACATCGTCGGTGCCGTGTACTCCAACGCTCCGCTCGACGACTCGCTGCACGTACCCGCGCCGCCGGGTAGCCATATCTGCCTCGATCTCGGAGAAGAGGAGTACACGGTCGGGCGACCACATCCGATGATCGACCCGCAGGCACGCGTAGAGCTGTTACTCGAAACGGCAAGCGACCCTATGGTCGCCGTCATTCTGCTAGACGTGGTGCTCGGTCTGGGCTCGCATGCCGACCCTGCCAGCCAACTCGCGCCAGCGTGCGAGGCAGCCATCGACCATGGCATCGCCGTCGTCGCGTACGTGCTCGGCACCGAAGGCGACCCACAAAATCTCAAGCGTCAGCGCCAAATACTCGAAGACGTCGGGTGCATCGTCACTGAAACCGCAGCCCGCGCCTCGCTTGCGGCGTCCGCTATTGCTATCCGCGACCCAGGGATCTTGGTGACACAACTGTGATCATGGACGAAATCGCGCTCGTCACCTATTCGACTAAGCCGCGGGGCGGCGTCGTGCACACGCTGGCGCTCGCGGAGGCGCTCGTAGCCGGTGGTGTGCCGGTCCATGTCATCACAATCGGCGAACCGGGTTCGGGCTTCTACCGCGAGACGACCGCGCCCTTCACCGTCATTCCGGCCCCACCGTACGCGGATACCCTGGAAGAACGGGTGTTCGCTTCGGTCGACGCGCTTGAACGCGGCCTGCGCACATTCGGTGGTCGATTCGCGTTGGTGCACACCCAGGACTGCATATCGGCGCGCGCAGCAGCGCGCGTACGCGACGCCGGCAAGGGCCCGCTCGTCGTGCGCACCGTCCATCACATCGATGACTTCACGACGAAGGCTCTCGTCGACTGCCAGCGCCAGGCCGTGCTCGAGCCCGATCAGGTACTCGTTGTCAGCGAGATGTGGCGCGGACTGCTGCAGACCGAATTCGGTGTCAACGCTGACGTGGTGCACAACGGAGTTGACGTCGAACGTTTCGTGCCGATCACACCGGCCTATCGTGCAGAGTTGCGGTCGCGGGTCGGTGTGCGCGACAGGTTTCTTTTCCTGGCTGTCGGCGGGATCGAACCGCGAAAGGGCAGCATCTATCTGTTCGAGGCGCTGGCCACGCTACGCAAAACCCTGAAGTCCCCGCCAATAGTCGCGATCATCGGTGGGCACTCGTTCCAGGACTACCGGCAATACCGCAACGAGGCGATGGCGAAGTTGGAACAACTCGGACTCGTCGTCGGTCACGACGTGGTCGAGCTCGGCACCGTGCCGGAGGCGGAGATGGCCGCGTGGTATCGCGCCGCCGACGCGTTGGCTTTCCCCTCGACGAAGGAGGGGTTCGGCCTGGCCGTACTCGAGGCGATGAGCGCGGAACTGCCCGTCGTGACGAGCGACCTACCTGTATTCCGCGAATATCTGCTGGCCGGAAGAGACGCGCTCATGGCACCGGTCGGCGATGCCGAGGCACTTGCCGACGCAATGCGCGTCCTCGCCACCGATGCCCAGGTTCGCCGCGATCTCGTCGCAGCTGGACGACGACTGGCCCGCCGGTTCAGCTGGGCCGCCACCGCCGCCGAACATCGGGCCATCTACTCGCGACTGTTGCGGCCGGCGCGGATCGCCTAGGTTCGAATGGAGAAGGCGTCGTGAACGAACCGGACAGGCACGCGGAGCACGGCGACTGGCCAGGCACGCTCACACAGATGCGCGCCGCGCTTGCCAAGCGCGCCATCAGCTCGACCCAACTCGTCTCACACGCGATCGAATCCATCCAGACCTGGCAGGACGTGACGAACGCGGCTAGCCAGCTGTGGCCAGACGAGGCGCTCGCCGCGGCCCGCGCGGCGAGCCCGGAAGTAGCTGGGCCGCTGCATGGCATACCCGTGCTGGTCAAAGAGCTCTTCGATGTCGCCGGCCACGAAACCACCGGCTGCTGCGAGGCGTTTCGCGGAAACGTCGCCGCGAGTGACGCCTTTTTGGTGGCCCGGTTGCGGGATGCTGGCGCGATCATCGTCGGTAAGACGAACATGCATGAGTTGGCGGCCAGCGCGACAAACCACATTTCCGCGTGCGGTGCCACCCACAATCCGTGGGATCCGGCGAGGTTGACCGGAGGATCGAGCGGTGGCTCGGCGGCCGTCATCGCGACTCGAAGTGTGCCGTTCGCACTCGGCACCGACACAGCGGGGTCGATCCGCGTCCCGGCTTCATTCTGCGGGGTCGTCGGCTTGAAACCGACACACGGGCGGCTGCCGATGCGGGGAGTAATGCCACTGTCCCCCACGATGGGCTGCGCGGGTCCGATGGCGGCTACCGTCGAGGACGTCGCGTTGGGGTATGCGGCGCTGACCAGCGAGTCGGGTCAGCCCGCCTGGGCCGATTCTCTCGCCGGAGTGCGGATCGGGAGAGTCCGCGAGGGCTATTTCTCCAGGCTGATACACCCCCACGTCCGCGTCGCGCTCGATCACGTCGCCGACGCGCTTATCGACGCAGGCGCCGTGCTCGTAGACGCCTCCTTGCCCGACATGGACGGCGCGCTGCGTACGTGGGGTGACATCGCCTGGCCGGAGTTCGCGACCGTCTATCCCGACCTCGATCTTGACCATGTCGGTCACCAGATCGCCGAGCACTACCGCTATGGGAAGACGCTCGACCCCCATCGTCGCGCCGCCGCCTCTGAGCATGCGGAGCGGATGCAGGCCGCGTTCGTTGCGGCGCTCCGCGGTGTCGACGCCGTGCTCTTGCCGGCCACCGGCTACGCGGCCCCGCTCTTCACCGATGACGAGATCGCGGTCGGTGACGGCGAAAGCCTGAACGTCTTTCGCGGCGGCCCGGTGTGGTTCACGTGCCCGATGGACGTCGGCAAGCTACCCGCCCTTTCGGTGCCCGCGGGCTTCGACCCCGGTGGCCTTCCGCTCGGCGTCCAATTGCTCGGTGGGTTCGGCGCGGAGTGGACGCTGCTGCGGATTGGCCACGCGTTCCAGCGACTGACCGGGCATCACCTGCGCACTCCTCCCCCGCAACCCGGTCCCGAGGTCGCCGTCCCCGTGTCGGCGAGCGCGGGTTTCACGCAAGAACAATCTTGATCTGAGGCGACGCCGGTATGACCGACACGTGCGACCTGATCGTCCTTGGATTGGGCGTGGCCGGGATCGAGGTGGCGCAACAGGCAGCAAGAGCTGGTCTAACTGTCACCGCCGTCGAAGGCAACCTCGTCGGCGGCGAATGCCCCTACTGGGGGTGCATACCGTCGAAGGTGATGGTGCGAGCGAGCGACTCGCTGGCCGAGGCCGCGCGGGTCGTGGGGCTCGCCGGCGACGTCACCATTTCACCGAACTGGGCGCCGGTCGCACATCGAAACCGCAAGACGACCAACGCCTGGAGCGACGCCGCATCGGCGACCAGCCTGCAGGCGCATGGTGTGAGGCTGTTGCGAGGCACGGGAACGATCCGGGGGCCGCGCGAGGTCACCGTCGACGGGCAGACATTGGTCGCCAGGCGCGGGCTGGTGATCTCGACGGGGACGATGCCGGTGATCCCCGGCATCGACGGCATCGACGGGGTCGGCTTCTGGACGAACCGGGAGGCGATCGAAACCGCCGAGCTGCCACGATCGCTCCTGGTGCTAGGTGCCGGCGCCGTCGGGTTGGAGCTCGCCCAGGTGTTCCGTCGTTTCGGCGTCCGCGTGACCATCGTCGAGGCGGAGGATCACGTGCTGCCGATGGAGGAGCCGGAGAACGGCGCCGCGATGGAGGAGGTGCTACGCGCCGAGGGCGTAGAGCTTCGCACGGCCACGAAGTGCCTGGCCGTGCGACAGGTCGACGGTGGGATCACCGCGTCGTTCTCCTCGGGTGAGGCGGTCGAAGCCGAGCGGCTGCTTGTGGCGACCGGGCGCAGACCCAACCTGCGCATGCTGGGCATCGAAGTGCTCGGTCTCGACCCGGATGCGCCGGCGATACCTACGGACGACCGCCTGCGGGCGACGGACGGCGTGTGGGCGGTAGGCGACGTCACCGGGCACGGAGCGTTCACCCACGTCGCCTACTACCAGGCCCAAATCGCCGCGGCCGACATTCTAGGTCAACCCCACGCGGCCGCCGACTACTCGGCGGTGCCCCGGGTCACCTTCACCGACCCGGAGGTCGCCGGCGTGGGCCTAACCGAGACGCAGGCACGAGCGTCAGGGCTCGACGTCCGCGTCGGGCTGCTCCCCATAGCCGCGTCGGATCGAGGCTGGTTGCACGGCCCTGGGACCGAGGCCGGGGTTGTGAAGCTGGTGGCCGACCGGCAGACAGACATGCTCGTCGGCGGCTCGGCGATGGCACCCGCCGCCGGGGAAGTGATCGCATTTGTCGGCCTGGCGATCCGCGCGGGCATACCGATCACAACCCTGCAGGAGTTCATCTACCCGTACCCGACCTTCGTGCGGGCCGTCAAAGGTGCCCTTCGTCGACTGGGCGGCGCCACTGTTAGCCGCGACCGTGCGACGCTCTAGATCGCCCTTCGCGCGCCGTTGACGGGGTGACGCGAGGCCCCCAGTATTTCGGAGCACATCGCCTGGCGCTGCGGGCGCTGTGCGGTGTTAGCCTGGACCGTTCAAGCTGGCGTGGCCGTCCGGACCCTGCGTCTCCCGCCCGCTCTCCCTTGACGGAGGTGGCGAGCCATGCGCGAACAATCACGCCGAGTTGTGATCACCAGGACGGATCGCCTGCCGGCCGCGCCAGAACGACTTAGCACCTTCTGGCCGTTCGCGGTAGGAGGCGCAGCATGAGTGCCGCAGGCGTCGCACAAGCGACAGGGCCGCGAGTCGACGCCAGCGATGAGGCCAATTGCGCATGTCGGACAATGCGCGCGACGCGCGGCTGCAGGGGCACGTGGTCGCCCGCCCGGCTGTCCGCAGCAGTGGCGATAACTCGTCCCTCACGCGTGGCGACCCCATTCAGCGAGTTGTTGTGCGACGAGCTTGAGTTTTTCAAGGCTGTAGGCACCAGCGAGGACGTCGGCCCGGGCGTGGCGTTCATGCGCCGCGGCGAATCGGTTCACGACGTGTACCTTGTCGTCCGTGGCGCCATTGCAGCGGTCGTCAGCGATACCGCGGGGCGCCGCCCGATAGTCGCCTTCGCGCTAAAGGACGAGGTGTGTTGCGCGATACCTGCGCTGCTTCACGAGCCCTTGCCGTGGGACGGCGTGACCGTGGCTGCCTCCTCGCTGCTCGCGATCCCAGCCGAGCGCTTTAACGACGCCGTGCGCGACCGGTGGGCCGACCGATGGGCGACTCGTGCCCTTTGGTGGCTCACCGAATTCGGCGCCCGCGCAAATGAGATTGACGAGGCCAACCTCGCCAACGAGGTCGCCGCGCTACTGCTCCGCCACCGCGCGCCGAACGGCATCGAAGGCTGCAGCAGCGCGTTAGCCGATGTTCTCGACGTCGACGACGATGCGATCGAGCAAGTGCTTGCCTACTTGCGACGGCTCGGCGCGATACAAACAACCAACAGCGGCGTCATTCGCGTCACGCAGCCGGACAAGTTGCACAACCTTGTCGCCGACAACGGACGACGTGCAGCCGCGGCCGCGTCGTCATGAAGAGCCACGCGTACCAAGCGATACCCACAATGCCTTCGCCGGGCGCGGCCCAGGGTTGCGCCAACGATGTGGCCGATCCGCCTGCAGGTGCAGCGAGTCTCCCTGGCGGACTACGAAAGTCCGCTCGATCTCGAACTCCAGGCTTCCGCTGAGCACAAAGATCAACTCCTCGCCGGGGTACGCCAACGCGGTTCGGCCGCTGTCTGCAGCCGGCGCGATCGTCACCAGCGCGGCGGTCAGCGCGAACCGCCCCAACGGCCCGGCAATGTTTTCCATGTGTACGCCCTTGCGGGAAGCAAAAAGCGTGTCTCGGTCCTTCGCCCGCACGAGCACCGCCGACGAGGCCTGATCGCCGTCCTCGTCGATGAGGTAGCTCACCGACCGGTCCAGGGCTGTCGCCAGCTTCATCAAGATAGTGATCGTGGGAACCATGCTGTTCCGCTCGATCTTGTGGATAGAGGCGGCCGAGACGCCCGAGCGATCAGCAAGTTGCTGTAGAGACAAGCCTTGACCCTGCCGCAACAACCGGATTTTGACGCCGATCCCGGCAATGACGTCGTCCACTGAACCCCTCTGACCTTGCTGAAAGCGGCACTCATCGGCCCCCAACAGGATAGGCGACATCCCGTCTACCATCGTGCAAGCCGGATGGGTGCGGCTGCCGTGTCTTCAGACGGCCCGCCTCCCATCGGGCGACCCAGTCCGGGCTTAAGGACAGGAGGTGGCTCCGTCCCGGCGTCCCCAAGTTAGCATCGTTCCGCGAGATGGCTGCGGCACACCGTTCAATCGGTCAAGACGCCATCGCGCACTAGAGCGGCGTATGCCACGAGCGCGCCGGATATAGCAGCGCCCCCATCCGGCCCGTTGGTTCACGATCCGAACTGAGCATGCCACTGCGCTTGGCAACGCGTGAAGCGATGCTCGATACTATCCGAGACGACTATTGAGGATCCTCGGGGAGCTCGGTTTGTCTGAGGGTCGCAGATGAAGGGGCAAGCCGTGACAACAGACTCGCCGACGGCAGCAATTCCGACGCCGATACCGACACCAGCCCCGCCCCCACCCGCCGCCCCACGAGGCGTTCTGATTGGGGTCGGCGGCGATCCGCTAGTTGTGGGTCTGATCTTCTTCGGGATTGCATCACTTGCGCTCGGGATGGTGCTGGTAGGCCATCCGACCGGGTCGCAAGGAGCGATCCTTCCGATCCTCATCGTAGGTGCCGGCTTGTACCAACTCGTTACGACGGTCTGGGCGATCTTGCTCGGCCAGTCGCTGGTGGCGGCCATCTTCTCGACGTTTTCGGCATTTTGGCTCAGCTTTGGAGCGCTGCTTCTCGGCCTAGGCCATGGCTGGTTCGGCATCGCGGACACCGACGCGCCAGGAGCTCAGGAGCTGTTCTTCATCGCGTGGGCATGCCTCTTCCTGCTGCTGACCATCCCCTGCTTGGTCCTTCCCGTGATCTATCCGCTTGCCGTCTTCTTGGTATTTGTTGCCTGTGCACTCGCGGCCTGCGGCGCGTTCACTGGCTCGGAGAGCCTTTTCACAGCCGCTGGTGCGACCGCGCTCTCGTTCGCATTCCTCGCCTTCTACGCTTGGGTCCGGGTTGCTCTCGAAAGCGTGGGCAGCAAAGTGTTACCGCCCCTCGGACGCCCGTTGGTCCGCTGACGGGATCGGCGACGCGGCCCATCAAGGCGGTGCCGCGACCGAAGCCTTGAACTCCATGTAACGCTTTCAGGTCGCCCCGCCGCCCCGGCATGACAGTCATGCAGGGCAAGGATTCCGGTGAGTCCTTGCCACTCGCGCCAGCCGGACGTAAATCGTAGTCGCCTCTACTATCCGAGATGGGTCTGTTGTATGGTCGATGGCATGGCATCAGAACTAGTACATGACGCGCACCGCCACATCGGCCTCTTGCCCGCCTACGCCTTCTACGGCGGCCCGCCGGTTCATCCCGACAGCAACGCTCGCGGCACCGTCGCCGAACTCGTCGCGGATCTCGACGCGGAAGGCACCGAACGCGCACTGGTGCTTCCCAACTACGGGGTGCCCGATGCGTCCGTGTCGTTCTCCTTCAACGAACTCGTCCTCGAGGCGGCCGCCACAGATGATCGGATCAGCTGCGGCCTCTGGGTTTCCCCACGCCCGCAAGACGCGGACCTGAATACGGCCGCGCTCGCACACGTCGGCGAGCGAGGCGTGAAGGTACTCAAGACGAGTTTCCTCCTCGGCGGTGGTGCCGACGATCCCGCCTGCGCGCCGCAGATCGAGCAGATCTTCAAAGCAGCGCGGGAGCACGGGCTCGTGGTGCATGTTCACACGTCCTCGGGCGGTGCATCCGACATCGACCATGTCGGTACCCTCGTCGATCGCTACGGCGATGACGTGAAGATCCATCTCGTTCACATGGGTGGCGGCGTCAGCGCGCACATCAAACTCATCGGGCATCGTTTCTTCGACTGGATCCAGGCCGGCAAGCAGGTGTACACCGACACCAGCTGGGCCGTCGGCTTCGCCCCCCGCTGGCTCGCCAAAGAGATCGAGAAGCGCGGGATCGGTGAGGACCGTCTGGTCTTCGCGAGCGACGAGCCGTGGGGCGACTACGCGGGCGAGTTCGCGCGACTGCGCGCGGCAGCCGGAGACGGGGAACTAGGCCGAATGGTGTTTCGCGATAACTTCTCAAAGCTCTACGGCTAGGCGTCCGATCTGCCGCCGGAGTCGGTAGGTAGCAAGCCAGCTGCAACACAGCACTGATTAGCACGATGTGCATGAGACAACGTCCACTGAGTGAACTCTGGGAAAGGGGTCGTCCTGATGGCACAAATCGTTGGTGAGCGGGTGAAGGCGGGAGACGCAATAGTTGACTACGAGGACAAAGTCTTTCCGGATCATCAAGCGGAGCCAGGGCAGAAGGCCTTCGTCTTTTACCACTGCGTGCCGTTCGAAAGCTCGGCATCGTTGGTAAACTTGCTCACCGCGACCCGGATCCTTCGCAAGGGTTTTGAGACCCATTTCGTGATGTTCGGTCCCGGTTCGCTAGCAGCCGCCGCGACCCGTGGCTACCCGAAGGTCGGCGATGAAGGTTTCGCGGGCAACATGAATTACAACAACCTATTGCGCCGGTTCATGGACGAAGGCGGGCATGCCTACGCGTGCCGGTTCTCGGCAGCTGCCTTATACGGTATGCGCGAGATCGACATGATGGAAGGCGTAAAGCCTATCAACCCCAAGGACATACTCGACGCGGCGATTACCGCGTGGAAAGAGCGCGCGCTGGTTCTGAACACGTGGACGATGTAGTCACGGCGCGGGCACGCATTCCGGGAGGTGTGAGAAGGACAGCGATGCGGCCCGCGCATGCGCCGAAACTGGCGGACGCGCGGGCCGTGCAATGCGTGCCCCAACAATGCAGTCCGTGTGTGGAGGGTCGATGAACGGTTTGCATGAAGTGGTCGGCCGGTTGGAGCGGGCGCAGGTGCTCGACCGCTGCGCAAGACCGCTCGCCATGGTCGTGAGCCGGCTAGTTCGCCCTCGGCTGGTCCGCAACTCGCTTAGCGGCACCTACGTCGGCCACCCACTGCATCCGATGCTGACCGATCTGCCGATAGGCGCATGGGCGATGTCGGGCTTGCTCGACGTGGTTGGTGGCCGCGGCGCCGAACGGAGCGCTGACATGCTAGTGGCCGCAGGTGTGGTGGCTGCGGTGCCGACCGCAGCGTCGGGGCTGAACGACTGGTCCGACACTGTCGGATCCGACACTCGGATCGGTCTCGTCCACGCGGCGCTGAACAGCACGGCGCTCGGACTGTCCATGGCCTCGCTGGTCGCCCGGGCTCGCGGGCACCGTTCCCGCGGCAAGGTGTTCGGGCTCGCCGGCTTTGGGGTCTTGTTGGCTGGCAGCTATCTGGGGGGGCACCTCAGCTTCGTCAAGGGCGTTAACGTCAACCGAACGGCGTGGCAGGACGGACCACGCGAGTGGACCGATGTGCTCGCCGACACGGAGCTAGCGGACGGCGGTCATTGCAAGGTGGACGTCGCGGGAGCGCCGATCCTGCTCGCCCGTACGCAGACTGGGTTGTGGGCACTGGCCAATACCTGTAGCCACATGGGCGGCCCTCTCAACGAGGGGACTTTCACCGATGGCAGTGTCACCTGTCCGTGGCATGGCAGCACGTTTCGGAGCAGCGACGGGAGCATCGTGCGAGGCCCAGCCAGCACTCCGCAGCCGCGGTACGAAACGCGCGTCTCGAACCGGCGCATTCAGGTGCGTGTCCTCCCCTGAATGTTCGTCAGCCGGCGAGCGTCAGGAAGGCGGCGATGATCGTGCCGTACGCGATGTGCGCCGCCAAACTGACGGCTGGCGTTCGCAGACCGTAATTTCGGGCCATGAATCCAGGTGGCTCCAGCAAAGCCACGGTCGAGAAGTCAGACATCGGCGTCCCCATCCGCGGATGCACCAGTGGCAGCAGCACGTTGATCAAGACCGTGCCGGCAAACAAGCCCTGTCCTAACCCGAAGACTGCACCCAGCCACCAGTCGTGGCGGCCGAGCGCCAGGAACAATCCGTAATAGCCGAACGCGAACACTTGCCCCATCACGAAATGGGCGACATACCCGATGGCCTTGGCCCGTGTGCGGTCCGCAGTGACCGCAGTACCAAGGAGGAACGGAAGGTCCATCCGAGTGAGGTTGAACTCACTCGCCGTGCGCAACACGGTGGTGAGCACCAACGTGCCCGCGAACCCGCCTGCGAGCACCGGCCAAACGCTCATGGTTGTGTCGCAGCGATCGCGGTGGCGGCACTGATCAGTGACAGGTGGCTCAACGCCTGCGGGAGGTTCCCGAGGAAAGCGCGGCTCGCAGGATCGATCTCTTCGGCGTAGAGTCCGACGTCGTTCGCGAGAGCGATCAGCTGGTTCATTAAGCTCGTGGCCTCGACCGGCCGACCGACGCGGGCAAGCGCCTCGGCAAGCCAGAACGAACAACTGACAAACGCCCCTTCCCCGCCCGCAAGGCCGTCGGCGCCGGTGTAGCGGTGCACGTAAGGGCCGTGGCCGAGTTCACGCACGATCGCATCGATCGTGCCTTGCCACCGCGCCGAGCGAGACTGCCCGTAGCCCGAGAGCAGACCAAGCAATACACTGGCGTCGAGTTCCTCACCGCCGGCGTTCCGCACGTAGCTTTGCTGGGTGGTCGAGAAACAGTCACATTCTATAAAGTCAACGATCGCTTGAGCTTGTGCCAGCCAGCGTGCCCGATGTCGGGTCGGGACCAAGCCACGGTCGGCAAGGCGGGTGGCACGGTCAAGCGCAATCCAACACATCATCTTCGAGTGCGTGAAGTGCGCCGGCTCACTGCGAACCTCCCAGATCCCGGCGTCCGGGCAGCGCCACAACCGGCAGACCAGGTCCGCAACCTCGCCGAGTCGTCGTCCGATGTCGGCATCGATGCGGTTCCCGGCATCCGCGTACCGCCACGCCGTCTGCAACAGTTCACCGTAGGTGTCGAGCTGCAGTTGGTTCGAGGCTGCGTTGCCGAGCCGCACCGGCCGCGACCCTCGGTAGCCGGCCAGCCCCACCGAACGCTCGCGGGTGTGCGCACCACCGTCGAGGCGATACAAAGGCTGCAGCCGGGGATGGGTGAGCTGCGACGCGTGCATCAACCACCAGAAGTAGCCCCGGGCCTCCGCGGCACAACCCAGGCTCAACAAGGCGTCAAGAGTGAATCCGGCATCACGAACCCAACAGAATCGGTAATCCCAGTTACGCACCCCGCCGATTTCTTCGGGCAACGATGTAGTAGCCGCGGCGGCGACCGCACCCGATGACGCCTGCACCAACAGTTTCAGCACCAGTGCGCTACGAGCCACTTGAGGTTGCCACCGCCCGGTGAAGGTGCGCGCGCCGGCCCAAGCCCGCCAGGTCGATAGCGTGTCGTGGAAGCGCATGTCGAGTTCGTCGCGGGTGGGAAGGACCAACGGTTCCTGGTGCGCCACACAGATCGCGATCACCGCCCGCGATCCGGCGGTCGTCACGAAGGTGCCGCTGATCCCGACTTCGCCGACTTCGGCACGCCCTGCTCCGAACGAGCACACGGCGAGTGCATGAGCGCCGGATGCCGCCGTCGCAACGCCAGCGCGCAGGCCAAACCGGGCTTGCTGTTGCGCAAACGCGAATCCGGGCCGCATTTCCCAGTGCATGCTCACACGGCCCGCCACCCCGTCGATGCGGCGTTGCAGTTCACGGAACGGACCCAGCGCACCGCCTTGCAAGCTCATCAGGTCAACTACCCGCGCCGTCCCTGTGTTGGTAATGAACGTGGTCTCCAACACGTTGGTGTCCGGCAAGTATCGTCGGGTGACCTCGAACTCCGCCGTCGGCGCCAAGGCAAAATAGCCGCCGCAGGCGCTGTCGAGCACGGCAGCGAACACCGCCGGCGAGTCGATGTTCGGCGACGTTAGCCAATCGATCGTGCCATCGTCGGCGATGAGCGCGGCCGTACGACCATCGCCGATGACGGCGTAGGCACGTAAGGGAGCGTAACCGTCGGTTCGCAACGATGGTTTCACGAAGAGTTCGCCGGCTCCGTCAGGCGCCACAGACCAGCTGTTCTGTGGCAAGCCTCTGTACGACTGTGCATAGGCCTATAATAGGTGGACGTGAGACGATAGTGGAGGAGCGATGAACCCAGCCCAGCAGCTCCACCAGGCCGGCCAAAGCTTGTGGCTGGACTCGATCAGCCGGCGTCTGCTTACCACTGGCACGCTGGCACGTCACATCGCGGAACGCGCAGTGACTGGGCTGACCTCGAACCCAACGATTCTCGGCCACGCCATGGCTGCCAGCTCCGACTATGACGACTCGTTACAGCGTCACGTCTTGAAGGCTGTTCACGACCCGCAGAACCTGGTCTACGCGGTGGCAATGGAGGACCTAACCGCTGCCGCCGAGCTCTTCCTACCCACCTGGGAGTCGACGGAAGGCGTCGACGGGTACGTGTCGGTGGAGATCCCGCCTGGCCTCGCCTACGCCGCCGATCGCTCGATTCAAGCCGGTCGCCGCCTCCATCGACAGGCCGGCCTGTCGAACATCCTCGTCAAGGTCCCCGGCACACCAGCAGGGCTGACCGCCGTTGAGCAGCTGACCTCCGACGGCATCGGAACCAACGTCACTCTGCTGTTCTCCGATGGCCACTACTTGCGTGCCGCAGACGCCTACCTGCGCGGGCTGGAAAAGCGCGCCAATACGGGTCTCTCTCTCGACGTGCCGTCCGTCGCCTCAATTTTTGTATCACGCTGGGATAAGTCCGCCGACCCGCTACTGCCTTCACCGCTGCATGGCAAGTTAGGGCTGGCCATGACTCAGAAGGTGTATGCGTCCTACCGCTCGCTGCTGGCGAGTGAGCGCTGGCAGGCCCTGGCGAAAGTTGGCGCTCGACCACAGCGGGTGCTGTGGGCATCCACCTCCACGAAGGATCCGGCCTTCCCCGACACGTACTACCTCGGCAAACTCGCCGCGCCCGACACCATTAACACGATGCCGGAAAAGACGCTGCTCGCCTTCGCCGACCACGGAGAGCCGATTGAACTCATGCGACCCGACTACGCCACGGCCACGCAACGGGTAGCCGACATCGCGGCGCACGGCGTAGACGTTGACGCGCTCGCCGAATCGTTGCAACGCCAAGGTGCAAGAGCATTTGAAGCGGATTGGATAGCACTGCTCGACGCGATCGCTGCAAAGGCTAAAGCCGTCACACAGAGCAGCCGGCAGTCAGTCCGAATAGGGGCGCGCAGTCGCGGCCCCATCGACAACGACGGCGTCGACTCAGGCTGTTGAAATCGCGGCCTGCTGGTGTTGCACCAAGGCCCGGAGGCCCTCGTGAACCTCGCCCAGAGTGGCGCCCCAGGGCACCACGGTCATGTTGCCGTCTTGGATGACGCCTTCCTCGAGGTCGCAGCATTTCGTGAGAATGGGCAGCGGCCCACGTTGAACCAGATCGCGGGGGCACATCTCCACGTTGGGGGGGTCGTCGCCGTAGAAGTGGCGGTGTATCTGCCGCGAGCGCTCGCATCCGACGAGCACCCAGTCGTGCCGGGGGGGCCGCTCGTCGAGATAGAAGACCTCTTTGCCCTCGGGCGCGATGCCTGACCCGCGGCATGGAAAGAGGTATCGATCGGTCTGATGCGTCGCGGCGAGTTCGAGGATGTCGAAGATTTCCGGCTCGAGCAGTATCGGCGGCAGGTCTTCGGCCGTCTCAAGCACGCGGCTGGCTTGATCCACCAACTTTGCAGGGTACGGCGGGGCAACCTCAGCCACCCGCACCCGCAGGGGCGCCGGGTCGAGGATGAAGCTTACGTGCTCGTACATCCCATGCACGATCACGCAACGGGCATTCGATGACTGTGACAACGCCACGCGGCCTAGCTGGCTCGGCACGCCGAGGTCAATGCTCGGGTCGTGCACGAACGTGGTCTCGTCGGGGCCGGCCAACAACTCCACGCTCGTGATCGGCGAGAACAGATCAACGACCGACCCCTTGGCGACCTCAATGAGCGCGACGCCGCCCGGGCCATGGACCACGATGTAGCCGGTGCGCCGATACGCGTCGCGGCCGGTGAAGAACTCCCGCAGCCTTTCCCGCGTAAGGGGAAAATCAACGGTCGTGACAGCCACCTCGCGATACCGAACGGGCAGCCGGTTCGCCCGTCTCGCCGTCTCGGTCACGGCGTCGCGGCTTCACGCTCGGACACGCTACGCGAAGCTCGGCAGCGGAGAACCATGTTCACTTGCCCCACGCCCGGCGGTGGCTGCCTGGCATCGCCCGAATGATGTAGTGCTTTGTTTCCCACGGTAATCGTCGATAGATCGGCACGAAGAGATACTTCCAAAAAATCACCTGCGGCGTGCGCCGACCCACCGGTGGAGGCCGCCCTAGGTAACGGTGGGCGAGGTCTGCCTGTACCGCTTCCAGCAGGTACTTCTGGGAGTTGGAGCGCAGCCAGTAGAAGAACGAGGTCATCACTGGCCCGCTTTCGCGAGACCGTCCTGTGCGGCCAGCGCCATTGGCTCGTTGAGCGCGCCCATCGCGGGTGAGTACACGTTCTCCATCCACGCGATGTCATGCAGGGTCAGGCCTTGGCGGGCAGCCATCGCTAAGAAGTCACAGCGTTCTTTGATACCTTCCCCGCCGACCAGTTGCGCACCGATCAGCTTGAGCGTGCCAGGCTCGGCGAGGAGCTTGACGCGGATCTTCTTGTAGTCGGGGTAGTAGCGCGCGCGAGAAATGCCCTCGGCCACTCCCAACACGAACGGGATACCCAAAGCGCCCGCGAGCGTCTCGCCGAAGGAGACACCGCCGATCATCCACTTGCCGCCCACCAATCCCCACGGCACGTAGACCGGCTGGTAACTCCTCAGCGTGCCGGCAGCGCCGCTCCCGGCCACCTTGCCCTGCGCGTACGCGTGGCTACCCGACAGGCCCTGCACAGGCACCCCAGTCGTGCCCTGCGGTACCTCGACCGCGTCACCCGCGGCAAAGACACCCGAAGCGGAGGTTTGCATGTGCTGGTCCACGATAATGCCGCCTGTGGAGCCACGCTTGATCCCGGCATCCGCCGCGAGTCGATTATTGGGCAGCTTCTTCGTACCCATAACGACGGCATCGACTGCAATCTCGCCATCTGACGTCTTGACGGCCCGCACGCGCTCCGTACCGAGGAACTCTTCGATCCGGGTGTTGAAATGGATATGCACGCCAAGCTCTCGCCAGGACTCCTCGACCGGGGCCATAATGTCGGGATCGGCAATCTCGGCCATCGCCCAGGGATGCGGGTCAACGAAGTGCGTCTCGATACCGCGGTGGGCGAGCGCGGTCGCCATCTCCACGCCGAGCGGTTGGGCTTCGGCGACGACGGCCACCTTAACATCGTCAAGCACTTTGTCCCACCGTTCGGCAGCACGGATGTCGCGCACGTAGTACAAGCCTTCCAGTTCTGTTCCGGGTATGTCGGGTTTCTCGTACTGGAAACCGGTCGCGATCACGAGACGGTCGAAGTGAACGTCCGGCATCCCGGGCACCGTCACCGTATGAGCCGCAAGGTTGATCGAGCTGACCACCGTCTCGTAATGGATCTCGAATCCCTGGTCCTCGTAGAACTGCTTCCCTTGCAAGATCAGCCGATCGAACGAGTCAATCTCTTTGCCGTGCACATACGGGATGCCACAGGGGCTGTAAGCGACGTCCTGCAACTCGGTGAACACCGTGATCCGAGCATCGTGATCGACCTGCTTCGCGGCTCCGGCGGCACCCATGCCGGCGGCGCTGCCGCCGATAACCACGATGTCGGTCATCATTTCAGCCTTTCGTTGTGTGGCTCATCCTCGAGCCGGCCCAGGAGGAACGCGGCAACATTTAGTATCCGACTTATCCATCGACCATACTAGCTGGTGTGGCCGCTCAGGGTAGGGCCGAGGGTCGGAAATTCGGTCAGCGCCGCTCGTACCCCAAACGCGAGCGCGGCACCCGACGAACTGCCGAACCTGCTCAGCGTGGCGAGCGCACGAATGGTCGCCCCCGCGTCGGAACGCGCGAGCGCGTCCAGGAGATCATGTGCCGGCTCGATACATCGGCCTTCGGCGGCGCAGCGGAGGAACGCCAGGGCGATGTCGTTGGTCGCTACGTCCCGCAGGAGATCGCTAGGCGGGGGGAGCCGGCCCCAGATCACGCGCGCGACGAGGAGTGCGCCGGCCAGCATGTCGTCGCCGGCGGGTGTCAAGCCTGGACCTCGCCCTCCGAGTCTCTGGCCGAGGCTCGCCAGATCTCCCCACCGCAGCGCGGCGACGACGTCGGCGGGCAGCACCGCCCCCGCCGTGCCGGTAACGCCCAGCGGCGGGACCACCGGCGGCAACCATGCACCTGCGACGTCGCGTGCGGCAGCCAACGAGACTTGCGTTGGGAGTTGCGGTGCCCACACGGGCGCGTCCAACGGGAAAAGCTGATCAGAAATCCGCAGCCCATCGACGTCCACCCTCACGACGTCACCGCGCGAAACCGCGGGCAGTCCACGCACCCGCACGTGCAGTGGTCCGCGTGGCGCCGCACTCGTCGTGAGCACGACGAGCCCGCCGGGCAGGTCCAGGTAGATCGCGGGGTCGAACACCGCACGTACCCGCCCGCACCCCCAAACTCGCATGATCTCGGAGGCATCGATGCCGACGTCGAGCAGATTCAACGCAGCCGAGCAGCCAGGTCGTGAAGGGCCGCAGTGAAACAGTCGAGCGGCGCGGTGGCCACGCCGGCACCGACCTGACCGGTGCCATCGCTCAGGTGCAAAATCCCGGTGTTCACCTTCGGCGTGAGGCCGAGTTTCGTCACCAGGCGCGCGTCGACGCCTACCGGCGTCCCCCTGTAGTCCAAAGTCGGCAACTTGAAACGGCTGCTCACCCCATGGCAGACGTCGGTCATGTCCTCGGTCACGGCGACGGCGTCGGCCATCGTTCCCCCGAGGAAGGCGGCGACCGCCGGCGATCCGCCTGCCGCTGGGCCGCCGAGACCGACCAGTTCGAGTACTGCGCTGTCGCCGATGTCGCGAGCAGCCGACTCCGGGCCGAATCCTGCGTAATACAGCGCATCACCGATCTCAGGAGCTTCCGAGATGAACCACCGCGACGAGCCTGCAAGGCGGATGCCGAAAGTAGTGCCGTTGCGCGACATCGTCGTGACGATGCTGCTGTCGACGACCTGCTCGGCCCACATGGTCAGCGACTTCGCGGCCGCCATCGCCACGTTGAGGAAGAACAGATGATTCCCTGATAGAAAGCGGGCTAACTCGACCGCTCGCGGGCCGTCCTGTGCCACGAGGTGCGGTAGCACGTGGCGGATCAACAGGTTCGTGGAAGCCTGCGTACGCATGTGGACGTCGTCACCCATCGCCACTCCTTGGGCGGCAATCGTGAAGACGTCAACCGGCCCTGCGGCTTTGACTGCCGTATCCAGCACGGGACCAGCAATGTCGCGCAGGAACCGTAGCCGCTCCACTGCGGCCCCCGTGTCGCGGCCGAACCAGGCGACGTCTCCCGGGCCCTGATTGAGAGCAGAAAACGCTTGGGTTCCGGCTGCTTCGTTATCGACGACGATGACTGGCATCGACGGTCCAAGTGCGGTTGCCATCGGCAGTACGGTCGCGTGCGGATTGGCCGGCTCGATCGCGACTCGCCCCGTGCGCAGCAGACTGTCGGCTTCAGCGGGGTCACCCGCCCAGCCCTCGGCGATCGTCGCGGCGCGGAGGGAACGCCGCAACGGATCGCACACGTCGGTCCAGTCGATCGCCGGGCCGCAGTGCAGGAGTGTGGCGCCCTTCATGCCGGGCACCACGTCGATTGCCCTGGCGACCCCCGTCCAGAACACCGCCGGGGTGTCAAGGCGGCGGAAGACCTCAGCGTTCGCCGCGTCGACGCGCGCCGCCTGGGGACCGAACAGGGTCACCAACGACGCCAGCGTCTCAGGGTCGCCGCCGGCCGGGATCCGCCAATCCAGCTGGTCGGCAGGCCGGCCTTGCTGACGCACCGCATCCGCGAACAACGACAGGCCGACATTCACGACGGTGACCGTCGACGGAAGAGCAGTGGGACCAGGTCCGGTCGTCATGGTGCGCCTCCCTTTTGAGCGCGAGCAGACGCGGCAGCGGCGCCTTTCGTACGGTTGGCCGCAGCCGGATTCGTCGCCGCACGTTTTGTTGCGGCGACCCGCGCGACCGACCGGGCCGTCGCGAGAAGGTCGTCCTCAGCAGTGCGAAACGCATCCAGTCGCGCGGTGGCGGCAGCCGTCACAGCGTTCACCTCCGCGACGGTCGTCTCCAACATCTGCTCCACCGCATCACGGGCGGCACCACCAAGGGCTCGGCGGGTCTCTACTATCTGCGCCGGGTCGAGCACCGCTGCGATATCGGCGTCGACGAGTCCCCAACTCGTCGAGGTGCGGGCCAGGGCTGCTTCGTTCACCATCTGCGCCGTGAGGTCGAGCCCGCGGACGCCAGCGCGACTCGCTTCGCGCACCACGTCACCCACGACGAAGTAAGCGGTTCGGTAGTCGACGTCCCGAATTTGCGTAAGGTGTTCCGCCAAGTCAGTCGACTGCGCATACCCGCGAACCAGTTCATCGAGCATGCGCTCAGGGTTGACCTGTAACATCCGGACAACTCCACTCATCAACGCCGTCACGCGCTGCGCTAGATCAATCGCGCGGGGCACCTCGCCGTACGCGAAGATGAAGTTGTCGCTGCGCGCCGACGGACTCTTCGTGACGGCGAGGAATCCGGCGAGACGGCCAATCAGCACTCCGGAGGCGCCTCGAACGATCGATAGTGCGTACGGGTTACGCTTTTGTGGCATAAGAACGCTCGATCGACTGTAGCCGTCGTCGAGGTCTACGAAATCGAACTCGCTGCTGCAGAAGATTTCCAGATCCTCGGCCAGCTTGCTCTGGTTTGAAACGACGCTCACCGTCGTCGCAAGCACGGCGATCAGATCGTCGACTCGCCACATCGCGTCACGTGTGTGGGCGACGACACTCTCGAACCCGAGTAGCCGCGCCAGCTCGCTGCGATCGTGTTGCAGTCGAGTACCGTTGACGCAACCCGCACCACCCGGGCTCGCGTTGATCTGCTGAAGCTCGTCAAGCAGGCGATGCGCGTCCCGCAAGGTCGGGTACGCGAACGACAGCAGATAGTGGCCGAACGTCGACGGCTGAGCCTTCTGCAGATAGGTCTGATCGGCCATCAAGGTACTCACGTTCGCGCGTGCTTGATTCGTGATCTGTTCAGCAAACCGCGCCATCGCCAGTACCAGCTCGCCAATTTGCGTGCGCAGATGCAGACGCAACGAGATCCGGGCCGCCTCACGACGCGGCCGCCCAGCGTGCAGCCAGCCCGCGGTATTTCCGAGGCGTTCGACGAAGTACCGCTCACGGGAGTTGTAGGGCTCACCGAATTCCGGTCGATACGGGAAGTCATCCGCATCGGTCGCGTCTACGTCGAGCAACAATCTCAAGAGGGCGCGCGTCGCGGCGTCCGGGATGATGTCGCGCCACGAAAGGTCGAGGATATGCGCTATGTCTGCTAGGTTGAAGCCGCGATGCAGGATCGGTGCGTCATCGTTTTCGAGCGCGAAGCCCGACTCCACCAGTTCGGGCGCCGCCGCGGTTTGAGGCGGTCCGAGTTTCCGGCCGACCCTGGAATGATGCGTGTATCGAGTCACGAACCACACACCACGTCCGCGTCGGCGCCGATCTTTGCGTTGTCCGCCGTCGCATATGCACTGATGACCGCCGGCGCACCTCCGGTATGCCAGAACACCACCGGCACCGCTTCGTCTCTGCGTTCTTCGAGCAGGCGTAGCGCGATCGAAAATGCCCGCGCTGTGTAATGCGGATCCAATACAATCCCCTCCGTCTGCAACGCAAGCAGCTCGACTTCATGTTCGGCGCTGTCGCAGCCAGAGTCGTGGAAGCCGGCAGCCGCTTCAATCAGGTCTAGCGCAGCAGGGTCCGGTTCTCGTGCTCCGAGCAAGCCAACACAGGCATCGGCGAGCTCGCGCAGGTGCGGCTCCAACTCAGCGAGCGGCCGACTCACCGATACGCCAACGATCGAATATTGCGCACGTTGTGAAGCGCTGGCGGCGTACAGGCCCGCGATGCTCCCGCCTGACCCGACCGCGATCACCACCCGCGCGCGATCGTGGCCGGCATCCACGAGCTGGTCGCACAGCTCGGCGGCCGCACGGAAGAAGCCGAGGGTGCCGAGTGCGCTGGCTCCACCGCGCGGAATCGCCATCGAGCGGTGCCCTCTCGCGGTGAGCTCGGCCGCGCGCTCGCGGATCCTCTCGTCGAGTAGTTCTCGCGGGCCGCCGCTGAAGGTTACGTGCGCACCGCAGTCCAGCGCCATCGCCAAGTTCGCCGACGCCGGAGCGGGCGGCTTCCCCGGCAAAACGATGTGGCATTGGAGTCCGGCGCTTTGCGCGGCCACCGCAGCCCCCGCGCAGAAGTTGGACGTCGCGACGCCACCGACCACGAACGCCTCACACTCGTCCAGGACTGCACCTCCGAGGAGGTACTCGAGGGGGCGAGTCTTGTTGCCGGCAAACGCGAAGCCACTGAGGTCGTCGCGCTTGACCAGCAACGGCCCACTGCCCAATTTCGCCTCAAGCCTTCGAGCTCGCACGAGCGGAGTCGGCCAAACGCCGAGGTGGGCACGCGGGTATGCACTCAAGTCCATGACGGCAGCCCGCCTTGCGGGGGCCCGGTTCGCGAAGGCGCGCTTGCGCGCGCCCCTCGCGCGTGTTCGACCACCAGGTCAACCATCGCCCTGGCGGCGCCCATGGGCTGCCGTGCTGACCAGCCCTCGACTTGCGAAAGGCCGAACCCGCCGCGCTCGGCGACCGCTGCGACGAGGCCAAGCGAACGGGCTGCTCCCGATTCGACGACCTCGGCCATCATGGCCTGCGCCGCGTGATTGCCTTGAACCGCCGACAGCCCTGCCAGGATCTGCTCGGATCGCAGGTCATCGCCGCTGGCCGCAACGTTGCGTGCCATGGCGGCTGCATCAACGCGGAGGCCAGCGAGGAGCCTCTGCGCGAGCACAAGAGAGGTGACGGTCAGCTCGCACACTTCGGGAAGGGAGACCCATTCCGCCTTCCATCCACGGCCGTCACGTTCGTGCTGTTGATTCATCCCCTCGATCAACACTCCTGTGTGAGCGCGCACCAGCCTCGACAATGTGTCGAGGTGTTCGCTCCTTTCGGGATTTTGCTTGTGCGGCATAGTGATGCTGCTGACAGTGCCTGTCGGCGCTGTCTCGTGGAGTTCGCCGATCTCCGGGCGTGCCAACTCATAGACTTCGCCGCCGAATCGCGCCAGGGACGCGCACACCATCGCCAGCACGTGTGCGAACTCGGCGATACGGTCGCGACTGGTCAGCCATGAGATCCCGGGATCGCCCAGCCCGATCTCCGCGCAGAACCGTCGGCGCAGATCCAGGCCGAGATCCCCATAGAATCCCAGGACGCCCACCGCGCCGCCGAGTTGACCAACAGCCCATCGTGCGCCACCTTCGTGCAGCCGGTCCAGATGACGCCGAACCTCATCCGCCCAGGTGGCGACCTTGAAGCCAAAGGTGATCGGTGCGCCAGGTTGGCCATGAGTACGGCCTACCATCACCGTGTTGCGGTGCGCTGTCGCTAGGTCGATCAAGAGGCCCTCGAGGTGGTAAAGCTCGCGCGTCACGATGTCCCCGACGTCGCGCAAGACCAGGCCGAACCAGGTATCGGTGATGTCTTGAACGGTCGCGCCGTAATACACGTATTCACGCGCCGCGTCGGGCAGGATCCGCTGTACCTCGCGAATGAAGCCGAGCGTTGAATGGGAAGTGTGCCGCGCGTGCGCGGCGATCCGCTTGACGTCCAACAGCCTCGCGTCGGCGTTTGCCATGATGAGATCGGCGGCAGCAGCGGGAATGATCCCAAGCGATGCTTGGGCTCGCGCGAGCGCAACGAGAATATCGAGCCAGCGCTGTAACCGCTGGCGCTCGTCGAACATCCGGTCCAGTTCGGGCGCGGTCCACAGATGCCGGTAGGAGTCCGAGTCGGCTACCCGGGTCGCCACGGCGACTCCCGATTTCGTAAACCTCCGCGAACGTCGCCACCGCGCCGCCGCGTCGAGCGGCTCACCATGCGGGCACGCGCATCGGAACGGGCGCGGTGTCAGCGCGAAGGCCGAGCCGCAATGCCTCGACCCCGACGATATCGGCGAGCGCGATGTTACCGAGATTGACGCTTGGCCCAAACCGGTTGATCAACCAGGCCTGCTGATCCTTGCGCGGCGCTTCGAAAAGGATGCGCTCGTGCCCCGCAGCCACGACGACAGCATCGATGATGTCTTCGAGTACGCCACCGGACTCGTCGTATGTGCCGACAGTACCGCTCTCCCGGCCCTCGGTCACCACCAACCACGCGCCGCAGGCTAGATCGTCACTCACTTCTTGAGCCCATTGTGCAGGCTGCATCTGGCGGGCAGGATCTTTGCTACCAACCTCCGTCAGCACAGCGAACGATTGAGTCGCCCGAGATATGAGACGAGCCTTGTCGCTCGCGGCTATAGGCATCACGCCGCACGACACCTCGACCAGCGGCACCCCCGCGCGCGCGGCCCACCGAAAATACTCCTCTACGCGGCCTTGGCTCCACGCAATCTCCAGCAGAGTCCCTCCGAGGCATGCGCGAACGCCGTGCTCGGCCAATAATGCGAGCTTTTCCTCGAACTGTCGATCGAGGTAGGCGGTGCCCCAGCCGAACTTCCAGATGTCGATGAAATGGTCGGTGCTGTCGAGCAGTGCTCGAACATCCGGCGCGGGCATGCCCTTGTCGAGGACGTGCGTCAGTCCCGTTGAGCGGGGCTTCGCCGGGCGTCCTGGGAGGGTGAGGAAATCTGCCGGCATACATCGGATAGTAGACGACTGTACGATGATGGGCAACACGGGGCGAGCCGAGTGAGGTGCTGCAGGTTGATGCCACGGATGCGAGCGGCCGGCCCGACCACTGCCGCGCCTGGATCGATGCCGAACACTCGCCCCACCAACGACGGTGATCTTGCCCAACTCGTGAAAACCGTGCGTGAGCACCCCGGCCTGCTCGCGAAGTCGGCAATCGGCTTGGTGTCCGATGTTTTCGGACCGAGCGACTGGCTAACTGGGCCTGGTGACGACGGCGCCGCCGTGCCCATCGCCGATACCAACGTCGTGGCATGCGGCGAGGCGCTATGGCCGCCGTTCGTCAAGGCCGATCCCTTCGGTGCCGGACTTGCCGCCGTACTCGCCAACATCAACGATCTCGCGGCGATGGGCGCCGTGCCACTCGGTATCGTCGATACGATCGCCGCGGACACGGGCGTAGCGCGTCGGGTGCTTGAGGGCATCCGTTTCGCCTGCGAGATGTACGCAGTCCCGTTGCTCGGGGGTCACCTCACGCGCCATCCCGGTGAACCGGCGGTGTCGGCCTTCGGCATCGGTCGTGCCAACCATCCACTATCGGTACGTAACATCCGGGTAGGCCAGCGCCTGGTGGTTGCCGCCGCTCTCGAAGGCGACATGCGCGACGACTTTCCGTTCTTCCGATCCTTCCGCGAGCGACGTAGCCGCGTGGCCGGCGACATCGGCGTTCTCGCGCACGTTGCAGACACTGGCGCTTGCGTGGCCGCGAAGGACATTAGCATGGCCGGCCTGGTCGGCTCGCTCGCAATGCTGCTCGAGCACGGTCGCTTCGGCGTGACCATGGATTTAGGCGCTGTGCCACGGCCGGACACGGTGTCCCTGCCGAGATGGTTGACCTGCTTCCCAAGCTTCGGCTTTTTGCTCTGCGTCCCGCCGGGCCAAGAAGAAGCGTGCATGCGACCGTTCGCTGAACGAGGGCTCGCTGCGGCCGTCGTCGGGAACATCAACGCCAGCGGGAGCGTCGCCTTGCAGCGCGGGCCCGCGGTGGCCACGGTCATTGACCTGTCAGCCGAGATGGTCACCGGCTTGCGGCAAGCTACTCCGACGAGCGATTGAGGAGACTCCATGCCAGCACGTCAACCTGTCCCGCCGTTCACCAAGGATACAGCGATACAAAAGGTCCAGGGCGCCGAAGATGCGTGGAATAGTCGCGACCCTGAGCGTGTCGCCATGGGCTACACCGAGGATTCCGTCTGGCGGAACCGAGACACCTTCATCGAGGGAAGGGCCGCGATCATCAAGTTCCTCCGAGGCAAGTGGGAACGCGAGCTTGACTACGTCCTGCGCAAGGCCATGTGGGCCTACACGGAGAACCGAATCGCCGTGCGTTTCCAATACGAGTCTCACGATGCCGCACGACAGTGGTTCCGCAGCTATGGCAACGAACTATGGGAATTCGATGCAGACGGCATCATGTACCGACGTGAGGCCAGCATCAATGACGTGCCCATTAACGCAGTTGACCGTCGCTATTTCGGGCCGCGCACACCGGATGAACATGGCTTAGAGTTGCCGCTTGAGTGAGCTCGAGTCCATCACTTCAGCGCGACCGGTGATACGCCGCTAGTCGGCGAGATGCCGGCCTCGAGGCTCACGGACACTTGAGCGCCCTCGCGCACGGTGTTGGTCACGTAGCAGTCCCGCTGCGCGGCTTCAATCAATGCAGGAAGCTGGTCGGACGTCGGGCCCACCGCAGCAACCACGAGGCGCACCGCGTCGAAACGTCGCCCGGAATAGTGACCTATGGCGTCCACTCGTAGCATGGTCAATGCGATACTCCGCTTCGCGGCGTTGTGTATCAGCGCCAGCGTGAAGCACGACGCGGCAGATGCTAGAAAGAAGTCGGTCGGCTGCGGCGCGAGGCCCGTGCCGCCCGCCACCTCGGGCTCGTCAACGGAGATCGTGAAACCTTCCACGGCAACGTCGCACCGCAACGGGCCCGGCTCCCACGAGGCGCTCGCAGTACGGCTGCTCATCGTGGCGCGCCTGCGTCAGCCGAACTGATGCTTTCTGCGCGTTCCGTCGTGGTTCTGCTGACGGTCAGTCCCGTCCGTCGCGCACGTCTGAAGGTAAGGCAGCGCCCGTCGGTCGACCCGACGTTGGTGGTCGGCCGGCCGTTCGCGAACGCTCTGCACTCGGCCATATCAACTCCGTTCGGAGACGTGCCCCAACACTATCCGATACGCGGCCTCTCGACCAGAGATAGGCGTTGCGGCCACGAGTGCGCAACAAACCTGTACCGGGATCGTCCTGTAACCCGCGCGGTACGCGTGGCTAGGGGCAAACAATCTCCGGCTGAACGGAGAGCTAGCCGACCGAGCCCACAATGGGGCCACGCCGACTTCTCGGCGCGACCCATCGTGTGCGCTTGGCATTGCTTGAGTCTGGCTACGAATGTTGGCGACGCCACTTCCAGGCGGGGTCGAAGACACTCGCGAGCCTGGCAAGAGTCAGCGCGGCAAGTAAGAGGCCGAAATCGCGCAATGCGACGTCGTAAAAGCCGGGGAATGTGAGCAGGTTGATGACAATGCCCGCGAGCCACGCCGCAACAACATAGGCACCGTAGCGTGGCTTCAACGCGATTGCGAGAGCCGCCACGATCTCAACTGCGCCGATGATGAGCATTGTGTCCCGCGTGCTGAACGGGCTGAGACGATCAAGCCAAGGCGCCAGGTAGACGTCCCAATGAACGAGGACGTTGGCGAACTTGTCGATGCCGAACACGAGCGGCAAGGCGGTGAACCCGATCCGGAGCAGCATGTAGGCGCCGTAGGCGGGGTCGGTACGAGATCGATGAGCGGCAACAGCAACTGCGTGGGCTGATGTTGTAGGAAAAGTCGTGGCCGACACTGTGTCCTCCTTTCTAAGACTAAAAACGATTACTCTTACAGAGTACCTCAGACTAGCCGTTCGAGCGCACCTCGTGGAGGCACAATTTGCCTTTTGTCCTCCCGATCGGGACACCGGAGGCCCGGCGCGCAGCTGGCGCCAAGATACGAGCGCAGAGTGGGTGCGTGAGTTGTTTCAGCCGGAGTTCTTCGGGGTCGAGAGTGCGCTGGCAGCGGCAGGTAGCCTCGGATGCCCGACGATCTCAGGGTGGTGCAGGTCGAACGCCGGGCGCTCGGAACGGATACGCGGCAGCTTGGTGAAGTTGTGCCGCGGCGGCGGGCATGATGTGGCCCACTCGAGCGACGCGCCCCAGCCCCACGGGTCGTCGACCGCGACCTTCGGTGCGTAACGCCAGGTGCGCCACACATTCATCGCGAACGGAATCATCGAAATGCCCAGCAGGGCTGACCCTATGGTGGACACGGTGTTCAGGGTTGTGAACCCATCCGCGACGCGGTAGTCGGCGATACGCCGCGGCATGCCCTCGACACCGAGCCAGTGCATCACGAGGAACGTCGTGTGGAAGCCGACGAACAGCAGCCAGAAGTGCACCTTGCCCAGCCGCTCGTCGAGCATCTTGCCGGTCATCTTCGGCCACCAGAAATAGAACCCGCCGAACATCGCGAACACCACGGTGCCGAACAGCACGTAGTGGAAGTGCGCGACTAGGAAGTAGGTGTCGGTAACGTGCCAGTCGAGCGGCGGCGAGGCCAGAATGACACCGGTCAACCCCCCGAACAGGAAGGTCACCAAGAAGCCGAGCGCCCACAGCAGCGGGGTGTCAAAGGTCAGCTGCCCGCGCCACATGGTTCCGATCCAGTTGAAGAACTTCACGCCGGTCGGCACGGCGATCAGGTACGACATCAGCGAGAAGAACGGCAGCAGCACCGCTCCGGTGGAGAACATGTGATGCGCCCACACGGTCATCGACAAGCCGGAGATCGCGATCGTCGCGAAGATCAGCCCCTTATACCCAAACACCGGTTTCCGCGAGAACACGGGCAGGATCTCGGTGATGATGCCGAAGAACGGGATCGCGACGATATAGACCTCGGGATGCCCGAAGAACCAGAACAGGTGCTGCCACAAAATGGGCCCTCCATTGGAGGTGTCGAAGATGTGCGCGTTCAACTTGCGGTCGGCTTCGAGGGCTAGCAGCGCCGCGGCCAGCACCGGGAAGGCGAGCAGCACGAGCATCGACGTGAAAAGGATGTTCCAGGTGAAGATCGGCATCCGGAACATCGTCATGCCGGGCGCGCGCATCACCAGGATCGTCGTGATGAAGTTGACCCCGGCGAGAATCGTGCCCAGGCCCGAAACCACCAGACCCATGATGAACATGTCGCCGCCGACGCCAGGCGAGTACTGGCTGCTCGACAGCGGCGTGTAGGCGTACCAGCCGAAGTCCGCCGCACCTCCCGGGGTGAGGAAGCCGCCGAGGGTGATGAGACCGCCGAACAAGAACAGGTAGTAGCTGAAGATGTTCAGCCGGGGAAACGCGACGTCCGGAGAGCCGATCTGCAGCGGAACGATCACGTTGGCGAAACCGACGAACAGCGGGGTCGCGAACAGCAGCAGCATCGTCGCTCCATGCATGGTGAACAGCTGGTTGAACTCTTCGTTCGTGAGCAGCTGCAAGCCCGGCCGCGCGAGCTCGGTGCGCATCAGCAACGCCATGATGCCGGCGAGGAGGAAAAAGCCGAACGATGTGATCAGGTACAGCTGGCCGAACAGCTTGTGGTCGGTGGTGGTCAGCCAGTTCACGACCGCCAAACCACGCCTGGACGATCGCCGCGGACGAGCGGCTGTGCGGACGAAGCTTTGCGCCGACACCACAAGCATGACCTCCGTCCCGACGTAGGGCCCGCCTCGGCGCGGTGTTTACTATCCGCGAGATAGGGCTCGTATAGTGAGCGTAGTCGACCTGCGTCAGTGCCGACAAGAAGAGACGGCGTACCCCCAATCGGAGATGCACACGATGTCCTCCGAGCCAAGGGGACACTCCTACGGTCCCGACGCGCTCCGTCGAGCTTCGCTACGTGACTGGAGATACTCATGGCAGAGACCGTCTACCACCCGACAACCCCTGAAATCGCTAAGCGTCCAAGGAACTCGCGCCCAGTGTGCACGCAGCGTTCGAGGCATTCAGCCATTCCGTGTTCTCGGACGGTGCCCTGCCGGAAAAGACCAAGCAGTTGATCGCGGTCGCGGTTGCGCACACCACTCAATGCCCCTACTGCATCAACGGACACACGAAGCTCGCTGCGCGCAAGGGAGCAAGTCCTGAAGAGATCATGGAGGCAATCTGGGTAGCCGCCGAGATGCGTGCGGGCGGCGCGTACGCGCATTCGACACTCGCTCTCTATGCGCTCGGCGAAGAGTCTGGTCGGCGCTAGGAACCATTGCTTCAGGCGATGTGTGAAACGGCAACTAGACGAACCAGGCACGGCAGACGAGGAGCTCTCATGATGAACAAGGCTCACGTGCGTGTGCGCCGAATCTACGATGACCGGGAACCTGGCGATGGCGTCCGGGTGCTGGTTGACCGAGTTTGGCCTCGGGGCCTGAGCAGGGAGAAGGCCCACATCGACGAATGGCAGAAGCAGATCGCGCCATCGACCGGGTTGCGCAAGTGGTACGGTCACGACCCGCTACGGTTCGATGAGTTTAGCCATCGCTATCGCCTCGAGCTCAAAGAACCTCCCGGCGCGCGAGCGGTAGAGCATTTGCGAACGCTTGCGGCAACGGGCACCGTGACGTTGCTCACAGCGAGCAAAGCCGTCGACATCAGCCAAGCAACCGTCCTCGCCGTGTTGCTCGAGCCTTGACAAGGACAAGCGCCAGGAACCTCGTTGACGAAGATCCGGCATACGGTTCTACTCCGCGTATTGAACGGCCGGCCTGCCCCGAGACCGGAAGAAACGCGACTCAGCATCCAAGGCGACGACGTTCCTCTCCGCCGAGTGGATTCATTGAGAGGTGCTTCGTTCGCAAGGCGATGACAATCCCGACCAAGCCAAGCAGGCCGCACTCGCTACCGAGAACGAGCACCACCGCTCCGCCTGAACCGTGCAAGGTAACGCCGACGAACAGCAACGCGATCCCCGTGACAATGGATAGTCCAGCCGCCAGGACGGCTCGACGCCTGCTCAACCGTTGCCCCACTGGCATGGGTGAAAGCACTTCAGCCAATCGTGCATCCTCGCGGACCAGGTCGGCTTCGATCTGGTCCAGCCGTCGCTGCTCCGACCTCGACAACGTCACAGGCCACCTCCTCGAGCGGGATGTCCTCCGAAAGCGCCACCGGAACAAGCTGCATCCACCAACACTTTACACGAATAGAGTGGTAGGAAAGCCCAGGGACGTGAGGTGGCGACGGTGATCACGCTGAGAGACGATGGCGGGAGCGGTGGGACCCGCGGCGCCTTGTCCTCGGACGTACGACCGACGCTGGCCGACGAGCATGCGGTGCTCCGGTCCGAAACGAAGACCCGGGCCGACGCGCTGCTCTCTGCGATGAGCGCCGGCCTTTGGCCTGCCGGCGAACTCCGCGCACTGGTCGAATACTTTCGGGTGGAGGTGCTACAGCAGGCTGAAGCTGAAGAATGGCAGCTGTTTCCCACGAAAGGCTCCGCCAGGTTCACGCGCCTCAGCCATGATCACGCGCGGCTTCGCTACGGGGTTGAAGCACTGGAGCGCGCTGGCAGCGTCGAGACGAGCCGTTCACCCGCGCAGCTCGCTGCGACCGTGCGGGCGCTACTCGCTCAACTTGATCGCCATTTCGGCATGGAAGAGCAAGCCTTGGCACAGGCAAGCGAACCTGGCGTTGGCGAAGCGACCCCCGCCGCCTCCTTTACCCGTTCGCACGAGCGGTACCCGCTGACCGAGGGCCCGGTAATCGACCTCGACGCGCTACCGGACGAGCAGGCCGTCGACGCAACTGTCGATCGGCTATTGCGACTCGCACCAGGCGAACAGGGTAGGACTGCGCAGTCATCGCGACATACTCGCTGTTTGGCGACGGATGAACCACATCGATCCGGGCGGCTACGGGTTCGTATACCTCGAAGGCGGCCCCCCTTTTGGTCAGTGCAAGTGACGAGACGTCGCGAGAGGTGACGCCGGCCGTACTGTCGCGGCCGTCGCGACAGACCCCTTCACATCAGGAAAATGAGCGTTGAATATGACCATCGAGCAACGGCTGTCGCTGGTGGACGTTGACCAAGACGCCTACACCGCAGTCATGTATCCCGATCGCGGTTTCGCGGCTCATGGTCGATAGCAGGATTGCTGATCCCGCTCAGTGCCCGGGTCGGCTTCCACAAGTGAGTGACGGTCCAACCCCGATTGACCACCCCGGTCACGTCGACCGATTCCGCACACGCGTCACGCGCAGGACAACACTTCAAGGGTTCATCGAGGTGAGCGCGCCGCTGGGCGCCACTGTCGGCATGGACGAAGGGCAGGCGGGGCCACCAACACCCCTACGAGGGCCACATCACAGCAGCTCAGCAAGCGGGAACGCGCGGTGCGCCCTCGGCGGCAGCAAGTAGTTCTGGCGATGGGTCGTGGTGAGCATGTTAGTGAATCCGAGGTCGTCCTCCGCCAAGTGATGTCGCGCCCTGAGGTCCTGGCTGTCCATCTCGAGTCGCATCTTTGCGTAGTGCTGCGCGGACGGGCCGAAGCCGAGGAAGTGCACACCTGCACGCGGCGCAGCCGACACGCGGGTACCTGTCGAGAACCCGAATGGGTTCTCCACCGTATTGAAATCTTGGCGCAGGAAAAAGACAGTGCCCCGCTCCAGCTTTTGCCCATAGACAGTGGTTGTGTCGCTTTCGATGCGCGACAAGAACTGCATTTGCTCGTTGTGGCCAACCATCTTGTAGCGCTCGGCGTCGTTGTCGCGTTCTGCCCGGAACGTCGAGGACGCCGGCGACTGATCAGGGCTGAGCACCTCATCGCTATCCGTACGACGTGGGTGGAACATGCGCTTCAACCGCTCTTCCGGACTGAAGCGGTACCAGCGCTCCAAGTCGAGGGCGATATGCGACAGGTGCATCGCAGTTCCATGTGCGAAATAGCTGTCCGGAGTTTGGTCGGTGTACCCTGGCAAGGTTTCGAAACTCGGTAGATTGCCGGCGGCGAGACCGTGTATGTGGCTCGAGGTGAAGCCCATGAACAGCATGGCGCCAGCGGGGATCTTCTCGGCACCAGGGATGCGCAGTCGCTCCCCGATCAGCTTTGGCAAGTTGCGTCCGGCGAAGCCGCGCCGGATCGACGTAACGATCAGCAAATCACCGATATAGACACGCTCCGCCGGGATCCCGTTGAGCACCTGCTCGCCAGCCTGGAAGAGCGCCCTCATCGCGTCCTCGATGTGCTCACGGTAGTCGCTCTTGAAATGGAAGCAAACCTCGTTGTCTTCGAGCACCAGATTCGGTGGATCCATGGGGAACCGCTCACTGTCGACTACCGCCCAGTCGCCTTCACTTCCGGCCAGCGTCGACTTCGGCATGAGTTCCTCGCTCACGGAGTCGGGTATCCGCTGCCGAAAGTACGACGCGCCATATGCCAGCTGGATGAAGATGCCTGCCGGCTGCAGCGGATAGACATTCTCGATCTCTGCGAGCGCATCAATCAGACGCTGCTGCGCGTTGCGGAGCGTCGCATGATCGTGAAAGCCAAATGCCAGACGCGCTGTAACCACTACATGCCACAGGGGCACGACCGCGACGCGCACGCCATGGTGCAGTTCCTCGGTGATGCCAGGAAGCTCATACTGGGTCATCGGCGGATCGACGTGAACGCGCTTCGAGTAGTCGACGACCTTCGCCCAGTCGAACGTATCGGTCATCGGACGTCTCCTTCAGAACGTGGGTGCGAATGTCACATGAGAGTGCCGGCCCTATCGCCGTGCAAATTGCCGTCGGCATAGTGTCGACGGCGCGCGAGAAGCCCGAGAGCCCTGGGACATAAGCTGCAACGCGCGAAGAACCCCGACACCTGGTCGCCTGGGACATCGCATCACTGCACCTCTTGCTCTTGCGAGGACCGACGGGTGCAGGGTCTGGACAACCGTTGGAACCTGCTTCCACCGTACGACTTCTATATGCGCCGCGCGCACGTGTGGCCTCACGGCCATCCCGACTGTGCTGAAACGCACACTGTCTTGGCTGCACCAACTGGTGACATCCGATGCGCGCTGCGGCCGGTCGGCGCCGTCGGCTGCACGCTGCCCGGTGCCGCCCTGTCGCGTTGCCGAGCGCATTACGCGGCAACTTGGCGGCGCCGACGCCGCGGGCTTGGTGGTACTGCGTAAAAGCCTGGTTGCACGGGGCCTCGACTCTCAGCCGTTGCCCTCGTTTGGGGCACCGCGGGCGCTGACATCCTCGCGTGCAGCGCGTCCGCGCAAGCGACCTGCCCAGATCTGGTCGAGCAGCCGCCAAAATCGGCCCAACGGTGCCATTCGTCGACTGCTGGACGTCGTCGGCACGCTCCACGAACGGGCAAGCTGTGATCGGGCCGCACTAGCAAGGCCGTCGCCTAGCCGTGTGCGGCAACGCACGATAGCGTCGAGGTCGCTCCTCGTAAGCAACGAACAGCCCTCGCAGGGGCGGAGATGTTATGAGCGTTAGATCGGACAAGGGCGTCGGCCCGACGTTGGAGCAGGTCGTCAATCGCGGCGCCACCGCGTTGGGGTGGAATCTCGACGCTTATCGCCGGCGCGTCGATGCCTTCGGAGGCTGCACAATCGAGAGCGACCGCTTCGACGTGCGCGCGATCGACGACGCGTTCACCGGGCGACGCCATGGCACGGGCGATGGATAACGAGTCACTGCAACCGCACGGGGGCAACCGACTGCAGATCCCGCGCAGACGCCGGTCCTCGTTGTACCTGCGGGTCGTCGTCGTGGACGCGGCGCTTTTGCTCGGAAGCCTCTTACTATTGCTCTGGACTCCGATCACGGTGTCCGCTCCCGTCTCGGCGCGCCAGTCGATCGTTCTCGTTTCTGCGGTAGTCGTTTTGCTGGTCGCGGACGTCGCGATGATCAAGCTGAGCTTCACCGGGCTGGCGGCACTGGTGCATCGGATGCAGACGTTGGATGTGCTCCGTCCCCGTGAACGGTTGCCGGAGATGGGCGGCGCCGAGACACGCACGCTCATCGGAGGCTTCAACGCCATGCTTGATCGACTCGAGGCCGAACGGCGAGAAAGCACCCGCCGCACCGACGCCACCGTTGAGGAAGAGCGTCGGCGCATCAGCCGCGAACTGCACGATGAGATCGGGCAGCGGATGACTGGCATCTTGCTGCAGCTTGCCGTGATCCGCGAGGAGGCTCCGGACGCCGTGCGTTCGCGCGTTGTAGCAGCCCAAAACGAGATGCGGGCAGTGATGGACGAGGTCGGGGCGCTGGCGTGGCGAATACGACCGGCAATCCTGGACGACCTGGGCCTCCTTAGCGCCCTGACGACGCTCACGGGTTCGCTGGACGGCCAGGGCCCCGCGCGGATTGAGATTGTGCTGCCACGCAGACTGCCCCCGATGAGCGACAAGGCGGAATTGGCCATCTACCGCATCGCACAAGAGTCGCTGACCAATGCGGTCCGCCACGCCTGCGCGACGACAATCACCGTCCGGATGCGAGTCGACCTGACCGGCCTAGTGCTACAGGTCGCCGATGACGGGTGCACGCCGCCGGACGCCGGCGAAGACGGTCCCGGGCTGCGCGGCATGCGCGAACGCGCGCTCCTGATTGGAGGCCGGCTGAAGTTGAAGGCTAATCAACCGCATGGGCTGCTGGTCCAACTCACCGTCCCCACCGGCGAGTTCAGCCCATGACCGTGTCTAACCTCTTCCCCGCCCGCATCCTGGTCGCCGACGACTTCGCCGTCGTCCGGGAAGGGGTCAAGGCCCTGCTCGAACGACAGCCCGACCTGAAGGTCACTGCCTACGCAGTCGACGGCATGGACGCGGTCGTTAAGGCCACCACGGCCGACGTGGATCTCGCGATCTTGGACGTCGCAATGCCGAAGCTCACCGGCCTGCAAGCGGTGCGCGAGATCGCGCGCCGCCGACCGGACCTGCCCACCCTGCTGTTGTCGATGCACGCCAGCGAGCAGTACTTCTTCCAAGCGGTGGCCGCGGGCGCGGCAGGCTACGTGCTCAAGCAGCAGGTCGACTGCGACCTCATCCACGCGTGCCGTGCCGCGTTGCGCGGCGAACCGTTCATTTACCCGCCAGCTCTCGGCGCGCTGATGCGCCGCTACCTCGAGCAGGTCAGGCGTGGTGAGCAACCCGGGCGTGGCCCGCTCACACAACGCGAGGACGAAGTGGTCAAACTCATTGCGGAAGGCCGCAGCAACATCGAGATTGCCGACCTGCTCACCATCAGCGTGAAAACCGTGGAGCGGCATCGGGCGAACATTCTCGGCAAGCTCGGCATGCGCGACCGGGTCGACGTGACCCGCTACGCGATCCGCACTGGACTTATCGAACCCTGACGCTCCGGCAGGTACGCGCCGCACTCGCTCGCCGACGGTCGCGGAAATGGGGCCGCGCACGGATAGACCCACACTCGCGCTGGCGCGACGCTTAACCCATGTCACGAGCCGCGTCACGCACCCCGGAACTTGTCCGTACCGGCGACCCCGGCACCAGCTGGGTGTCGGCCGCCGGCACCTTAAGCGAGGCTCCTCGAACGAGTCCCGCGGATGCGACATCTCGAACGCTCCCTAGAACCACCGGCGATCGACGGTCTCACGCCACATGGTCGCCGGACCGGCTGGCAGCCGCGGTG
>Ga0105240_10001215_pt1 | contig 44901 bp, 41 predicted proteins | sample KBSC54metaG_FD_80426 | JGI IMG/M metagenome (GOLD analysis project Ga0105240, IMG submission 80426) | Corn rhizosphere microbial communities from Kellogg Biological Station, Michigan, USA - KBS C5-4 metaG | ecosystem: Host-associated > Plants > Roots > Rhizosphere > Soil | place: Michigan, USA... | reverse complement strand
GGCATCAACCTGGAGGACATCAAGGCGCCGGAGTGCTTCTACATCGAGCGCAAGCTGACCGAGCGGCTCAACATTCCGGTCTTCCACGACGACCAACACGGCACGGCCATCATCGCGGCGGCGGCGATCCACAACGGCCTGGAGCTGGTCGGCAAGAATATCGGCAAGGTGAAACTGGTGGTTTCCGGCGCGGGCGCGGCATCGATTGCGATCCTGGACCTGTTGGTGGGGCTGGGCCTCAACCGCGCCAACGTCTTCGCCTGCGACTCCAAGGGTCTCATCTACGAAGGCCGCGGCGACTCCTACAACCCCGAGAAGGCGCGTTACGCGCAGAAGACCCACCTGCGCACCCTCGCGGACGTGATGCCGGGCGCCGATGTGTTCCTCGGCTGTTCGACCGGGGGCGTGCTGAAGCCCGACATGGTCAAGGGCATGGCCCACAAGCCGATCATTCTGGCGCTCGCCAACCCGGAGCCGGAGATCCGCCCGGAGCTCGCCCTGGCCGCGCGTCCGGACTGCATCGTCGCCACCGGCCGCTCGGACTATCCCAACCAGGTGAACAACGTCCTGTGCTTCCCCTACATCTTCAGGGGCGCGCTCGACACCGGCGCGACCAAGATCACCGCGCAGATGAAGCTCGCCTGCGTCAAGGAAATCGCCGACCTGGCGAAGGCCGAGATCAGCGAGGAAGTCGCGAGCGCCTACGCCGGGCAGGACCTGGCTTTCGGCAAGGACTACATCATCCCCAAGCCTTTCGATTCGCGCCTGATCCTGCGCATCGCACCGGCGGTCGCCGCCGCCGCGGCCGCTTCGGGTGTCGCGACGCGCCCGATTGCCGATCTGGATGCTTATCGTCAGGAGTTGGCGCGCCAATTCTCCTCAGGCGGCATGCTGACGCGGCCGGTATTCGGCACGGCGCGCGCCTCCAACTGCAAGCGCATCGCCTACGCGGAAGGAGAGGACGAGCGCGTACTGCGAGCGGCACAGGTGGCGCTGGATGAAGACCTTGCCTCGCCCATCCTCATCGGCCGCCCGGCAGTGATCGAGGCACGCATCAAGAAGGCCGGGTTGCGCATGAAACTGGGCGCGGATGTCACGGTAGTCAACCAGGACGACGACCCGCGATTCAAACAGTACTGGCAGGCCTACCATCGCATCATGGGCCGCCGCGGCGTGAGTCCCGATGCGGCAAAAGCCGCGGTGCTGCGCTCAACGACGACCGTGGCCTCGCTGATGGTGCATCTGGGCGATGCCGATGGAATGCTCTGTGGCCTGCATGGCCGCTATGACGCCCATCTGGAGCACATCCGCGACGTCATCGGACTGCGGGAAGGCGAGACGGCGCTGGCGACGTTGTCGGGCATTACCATCGACAAGCGCACCCTGTTCATCGCTGACACCTACGTGAACGATGTTCCTTCAGCCGAGCTGCTCGCGTGCATCGCGCGCCAGGCGGTGCGTGAAGTGCGCTTGTTCGGCATGACACCGAAAGTCGCGTTCCTGTCGCACTCCAACTATGGCTCCTCGCGGCGCGAGTCCGCCAAACGCGTCCGCAGTGCTTACGATCTGTTCGTAAAGCAGAACCCGGACGTGGAATGCGACGGCGAAATGCACGGTGATGCCGCGCTCTCCGAGATCACCCGCCGCGGCTTGCTGATGGAAGGCCGCCTCACGGGCGAGGCCAACATTCTCATCTGCCCCAACATCGACGCCGCGAACATCCTGTTCAACGTGCTGAAGATCGTGGACGGCGAAGGCACGACCGTCGGCCCGATTCTGATGGGAGTCGACCGTCCCGCCCACGTGCTGACGCCTTCGTCCACATTCCGCCGCGTGTTGAACATGACGGCCATCGCCGCGGCGCAAGCCGGGTTGATCGCCAGCACGCGCCGGGAGGAAATGAGGCGGCTGGTCGCCGTCGAAGCGGCGAGCTGAGCGATCAGCCGCGCCTATCTGAGCTGCACCGCCACCCGCGCGCCCACAGGCGCATTCAGATCTGATCGCGCGCCAGCCGCACAGGCGCTGCGGCGGCGCCCGCTGCCTGAGGCGCGCCCGCCATCAACTGCCTGAGCAAGGCAGCCGTTTGCTCATGAGCAATGAATTGCCCCGCGTTGCGGCCATGACCGTCTGATTTGCCCAGAGCGGTATCCACTGGCGTGAAACCGCGCAGATCCTTCGCGTACAGGTTGGCGTGATTCGCAACGAGATACTTGATCACATCATCCCGGCCACAGTAGGCAGCTCCATGAAGCGCTCCCTGGCCTTTGTTGTCGACCACGTTGATATCCGCACCGGCCGCGAGCAGGACTCCAATGGAGGCGATCAGGTCCTGTTGGGTCGCGAATGCTCCCCGGGTATCGATCTCGTCGGACCCCAGACCCGCCGCCGCCATGAGCGGGGTAATCCCGAGGCTGTTGGGCAGGCTGGGGTTGGCGCCGTGTGCCAGCAGCAACTTGATGGCCTCCGTGTCTCCGGCTTTCGCGGCGCGAATCAGCGGGGTCGTACCGATGGTCAGCATCAGATCGGCACCGCGGTCCGCGCCGATGGAGCGGAACGGCGGGAACAGCTTCAGTTGCGCATTCGGATTCGCCCCTGCCTGCAGCAGCAGCTCGATCATCTTCAGGCTCGTGGTGCTATCGAGTGACAGATGGTCGGGTCTGCCTCCCGTGGGCAGCGTGTGCATGTCCACGGCGGCGTAGAGGGGAGTGCGACCCCACCAGTCCCACTGGTTGGGATTGGCGCCCTTCTTCAACAAAAACGCCGCCACGTCGAAATGCAGGTTCTCAGTAGCGATCAGCATCGGGGTGATGCCATCCGGGTCCGGCAGGTTGGGATCCGCGCCCGCCTTCAGCAGCGCCTCCACGCAGGACAGGCAGCCCTGGCGCGCCGCATACAGCAGAGGAGTCATTCCGCCGGGTGGTCGCCACTGGATGCGCGGCTCGGAGCTCACCTGCCGGCGATCGCGGTCGATCACGGAGCGCGCCTGCGGATCCGCGTGATGCTGCAGGAGCAGCTTCACCATATCGCCCTGGCTCTGGGCTGCTGCCCAATGCAGCGCGGTCTGCCCGCGCACCTGCTCGGTGGCGTTGACGTGGGCACCATAGTGGAGCAGCAACTCTGCCGCCGGCACATTCCCCGCACGCGCAACGAGCATCAACGCGGTCTGTCCGTCGGCGTTCGCCGAGTCCGGGTCTGCGCCGGCCTTCAGCAATTCCTTGATGACCGCCGCATCCCCAAAACCTGCGGCCTCGGACAGAGCCGTCGCACCATAGCGGTTAGCGGACTTGACGTTCGCGTGCGCCTTGAGCAGAGCGTCAACCAGCGCTCGATCGTCCCTGTGCGCGGCCCACATCAACGCCGTCGTGCCATCCTTCGACGGTGCGTTGACCTCGGTACCCTGAGTGATCAGCGCAATCGCCGCCGCCGTCTGGCCGCTTTCCGCCGCTGCCACCAGTGAGGACTCGCCGGCCGCCTCAGCACCCAGTGCGGCTACGGAGGCTGCCAACAAGGCTACGCCCAGCCAGGCTGCTCTCATGAGTCAGATCTCCGCAATCTCACCCGTGCTGTCGCCGACCTTGTCCTGCGGCACGCCGGCGCGGCGCAGCAGAGTCAACAGCAGGTTCGCAAGCGGCGTGTGCTCGGGATACACCAGGTGCTGGCCGCCTTTGATCTTCCCACAGGCTCCGCCGATCAGCGCCGTCGGCAAGGGATACTGGTTGTGCGCGTTGCTGTTGCCCATGTTGCTCCCGTACAGGACCATGGCATGGTCGAGCAGCGTTCCATCCCCGTCGGGGGTCTTGGACAGGCGCTCGAGGAAATCGGCCACCTTCTGCGTGTGATAGGTCTGGATCTTCGCCAGCTTCTCGAGCTTCACCGGATCGAACTGGTGATGGGAGGTGGGATGAAAGGGATCGGGCACGTCGATGAAGGGGAAGGTCATGTTGCTCCCCTCGTGGGCCAGGGTCATGCTCGAGATGCGGGTCATGTTCGCCTGCCAGGCGAGCGCGATCAGCTCGAGCATCAGCGCCTGCTCCTGGGGGAAGCTGGTCGGCATTTCCTCCGGCACCTTGGGCACGTTGAAGCGTGACAGGTCTACTTTCTGCAGCTCCTGCACGCGCCGCTCGATCTCGCGCACGCTTCCCAGGTAGTCATCCAGAACCGAGCGATCGGCCGGACCGAGCTCGCGGCGCAACGATCCGGCCTCCCCGGTGACGGCATCCAGAATACTGTCGTAACGTTGCCCCACGGCTTTGCGCGCAGCCGGGGTATCACCGCGACCAAACATCCGCTCGAACACGACGTGCGGCTGGTGCTCCATGGGCAGCGGCATGGTGGGTGTCCGGAAAGAGATCGTCTCGGAGAAGCTGCATCCATACGAGCGATCGCAGGTGCCGGCATTGCCGCCAGCCGCCGCCTCGGTGCTCACCTCCAGGGACGGCATCGGCGTGTCCTGGCCGATGTGTTGCGCGGCGATCTGGTCGATGGTGACACCGCCATGGGGGGCCTGCGTCTCCTGAGGGTGTACGCACGACAGCCAGGTGCCTGGAACGATGGCATGGGGCGAAGCGCTCTCCGCCGGCCGATTACCGAGATTGCTGACCACCACGAGCTGTTTCTGGTAGGGAGCCAGCGGGGTGAGGATGCGGGACAGCTTGAACTCGCGCCCCTGTCCCTGCGGCGTCCATTGATCGTTCCCCGGGAGCATGACGGCGCCGTGCGGGAAGTAGATGAACGCCATTTTCAACTTGGGCGCCGCGGCCGTCTGCGCCAGGGCCGTGGAGGCGGGAACCATGGCATCCAACAGCGGCAGCGCGATCGATGCGCCTACCCCGCGCAACACCGTGCGGCGGGAAAGATGCTTTTTGGTGATGAACATTGCTTTCTCCTCGAACGCTGCCGCTGCTGCCTACCGGGCCGATTGCGCGGGTGTGCGCATGACCTGAGCGGTCTTCAGGCTGCCCTCGCCTTCGTCCCCGCCGGGCAGGCGCTGCATCTGGAATGCCGGACTGGTGACGACGCCCAGAATGATTGCCGAGAAACGATCGTCGTCCTTGGCCGCCGCTCGCACGATGGCCCTGACCGTGGGCATGTCGTAGGACTCGAGCGGCCGTCCCAGCGCGTAGGTCATCAGCTTCTCCGCGACCGTCTGCACGAACTGTTGCGGGCGGGCCATGAGTGCCTTGCGGACATCGCTCGGTCCCTTGACGGCCATGCCGCCGGCCATCTCTCCCGAAGCCTCGATGGGCGTGCCGGTGTCGTAATCCTTCTGCCGCCACCGGCCGATGGCGTCGAAATTCTCCATGGCGAGCCCGATCGGATCCATCAAGCCATGGCAGGCATTGCAGGAAGGCAGCGCCCGGTGCATCACCATGCGCTCGCGAATGGTCAGCGGTTTCGCGCCCGGCACATTCTCCTTCAGCGGCGGAATGTTGGCCGGTGGAGCATGCGGGGGCTCGCCGATGATGTCGTTGAACACCCACGCTCCGCGCAGCACCGGAGCAGTCCGATTGCCGTAGGAGGTGCCCATCAGGATCGCCCCTTTGCCCAGCAATCCCCAGCGGTTCGGATCCTGGAGGGTCACGCGGCGGAACTCGTCCCCGCGCACGTTGGGGATGCCGTAATGCAACGCCAGCCGTCCGTTGACGAAGGTGTAGTCGGCCATCAACAGGTCGCAGACATCGTGGTCCTGCAGCAGAACGCTCTCCAGGAAGAGCTTCATCTCCTGCTTGAAAGCCGCGCGCAGATCCTGGTCGAAGTCCGGGTAGATCGAAGGATCGGGAGTGACCCCATCCATGTCGCTCACCTGCAGCCACTGGAACGCAAAGCTCGTCACCAGCGACTCGGCCTTCGGATCCGCGAGCATGCGGTGCACCTGGGTCGCGAGGACCTGCGGGTCGTGCAGCTTGTCCGCCACCGCCAGGTTGAGCAGAGTCTCATCCGGCCCCTGGCTCCACAGAAAGAACGACAGGCGCGAGGCCAGCTCGACATCGCTGAGCCGGAACGTGGCGCCGGCCTGCAGGTTGGCCGGTGTGTGCTCGATGCGGTAGAGAAAGTTGGGACTGGAGAGAATCGCGATGATCGCGTTCTCGATCCCATCGTCAAAGCTCCCGGCCTTGCGGCCCTGGGCGAAGAACTCCATCGGCACGGCCAGGTCGGCTTCCGTGATCGGTCGCCGGAAGGCCTCGCGCTGCAGCTTGGAGATGATCTGCCTGGCGCACGGCAGCTCCTCGGTCTGGCTGGCTGGATGGCAGATGAGAATCTTGCGGCGGCTCGGCGTGTCGCTCACTCCCAGCGGCTGCAACGGTCCCACGACCTGCAGGCTGGACAGCTGTCCCTGCCGCTCCAGGCCACCGCTGGGGTCGAGCGGCTGCAGCCAGTCATCCCCTTCCGCCTGGGATCTCTCCACGAAGGCGACGCCGATCTGGTGTGGCCCCGCAGTCACGTGGACGCGAACCGGCGGGAGGCGTTTTTTCAGCTCCTCGGCCCAGGCCAGCCGATGCTGGTCGGCCTCCTTGAAATCCTTCGCTCCGCCGAGAGTCTGCTCGAACACCTGCGTGCCATCGATCAGCAACAGCAGCCGGTCCTCGAACTGCAGGCCGCCGTTGTAGCCTCCGCCGCGGCGGCCACCGCCCCCGAGCTCCAGCTCATACTCGCCGTCGGCCGGAAAATCGTGCCGCGCCACGAACCCGCCGCGCGTGCCCAGCGGCAGTCCCTCGACGTGCTGGTTTTGATCGTGCGGCTCCGCTTTCAGGGTCACGGTCTTCCTGGGAGCCTGCGGGTTGCCCATCGCAAGCGTCGCCACCGTGCTGGCGGCTGTGATGTACTGATCGAGGAAGGTCGGAGAGACCTTCAGCACGTTGGCAATGTCATCGAACCCGTCCTCGAGCGTGTCCTTCGGGAGCAAGGTGCTGACATCCACCGAAACTCCCAGGAGCTGCTGCACGGAGCGCGCGTACTGCGTGCGGTTGAGGCGATGCAGGGTCACATACCCGGGGTCGGTGTTGCCGGCGTGATCGAGGCGGGTTTCCATCCAGGACACGAAGCCATCGAGCGTCGCCTGGCTGGGTTGCTTCTCTCCGGGTGGGGGCATGAGACGCCCCTGCAGCTTGCCGACGGCCTCCTCCCAGACCTTGGTATTCTGCGCGATCTCACCCGGCTCCATCGTGTCGAACGCGACACCTCCGGCCCAGTCCGTCACGTTGTGACATTTTTCGCAGTAGGTGCCGAGCATCTGCCAGTGCTGCTGGCCGGCCGCATCCGCGGCCTGCGCTGCCTCGTTCGCGCAGGCGGCTCCTGCGGCCGACATCGCAATGCCCACGACCGCGGCAAGGAGGAAATGGCGCGTCACCTCAGACAACCCCCTTGCCAAGATATTCGGCAATGTGGCCGTACATGCCCTCATAGGCGTTGGAGATGAAGAGGTCGGGGTTGCCCCACCGGGCGTCGTACTGGGCGGTCGGACGCGCGGCGATCATGTCGTTGGCCGACAGGCTCTCGCGCATCATCTTCCACAGCGTCGTATAGACCGCGGACAACATGTCGTGCTCGGCCTGCAGGTCAGTGCGAGTCTGCACGGGCCCGCTCCCTGGAATGATGCGTGTATGGTCATCGGTCAGAGCGAGCAGCTGCTGCGTCGCATGGGTCATTCCGACGATCCATCCGCCGGTGCAATAGTCCAGGACCGGATACCTGCCCACCGAGAGAACACCGCCGGCGACCAGGACATTCTGGCCACGGAAATAGACATAGATATCCCCGTCGGTGTGAGCCTGGGGCAGGTAGCCGTACTCGATCGGCTCGCCGGCGAACGTCATCCTGCAGGATTTGTAGTAGAAGGTCTCGGTGGGCCACGCCTCGCGTGGACGGGGCTGGTAGACGCGGTTCTCCCATTGCTCCCGGATCTGCGTGCCCATCCATAGCCGGGTGCTCTCGTGGGCGATGATCCTGGCGCCGGCACGCCTGAAGAGCTCGTTGGCCCCGGTATGGTCCACGTGCCAATGCGTATTGAACACGGTGTGGACGCGCCCTCCGCCGGGCAGAGTGGCCAGAGTCTGCTGCAGGCGGCGCGAGTGCTCGGCCGCTCCGCAATCGACGAGCAGTGTGCCCTCCGGCCCGCTCAAAGCCACCACATTGCCGCCCGCTCCGGAGATCAACACCAGGTTGTCGCTCAGCCGGGTGACGGCCAACGCCGGCGCAGAGCTGGGGAGCAGTCCCGCGGCCGCCCAGCGGGACATTGTGAGGCCCGCCGCACCGGCCGCCGCGGCCTGAAGAAATCGCCTGCGCTCCACCCTCATCCCCTTATCTTAATGGCGCCCACGGGTCAGCCTCATTCTGCTTTTTGAATAGAGGCTATGCGCACCGCCACATGGCCGACAACGACACTCCCGGCTGTCCTCAGGAGTGGGTTTTGAGAGCGCGTCCATAGTGAGCTCGTGCCCGCGTGCCCCTGCCCGCAGGCGTGCGGCCGTCCGCCACCGCTGTGTGGTCGTGAAAGGCGCCCGCGATCAGCGAGCGGAGCCACTTGCTGCGTGCATCGTGGCGGAATTTGGAGTGCCAGTGCTGGCGAATCTCCACGGCAGGCAGAGAAAACGGCAGCTCGACCTTGCGCAACGGAGCCCCGAGCGCCAGGAAATGCTCCGCCAGGCGCCGGGCGACGGTGATGATCATGTCCGATTCGGCGGCGATACTCGGCAGCGTGACCACGTGCGGGGAGATGAATCCGACACGACAACGGATGCGCTTGCGAGCCAGATGCAGATCGAGCGGCTCCTGGTGACGGATCGGCGCGCGCACCACGGCATGCTCGAACTCCACGAACTGCTCGATACCGAACTGCGCGGCCGTGATCGGATGACCGGCGCGCACCAGGCTCACGTAGCCGTCGGTGAACAGCGTCTGCTGGAAGAAATTCCGCTTGCACAGGTCCGGCAGATAGCCGACCGCAAGATCGATCTCCCCGGACTCGAGGCCGCGTGCGATGTCGGCGACCCGCAGATTCACAGAGCGGACGGGCGCGTACGGTGCCGCCCGCCGCAGGAGGGTCAACATTCGCGGCATCATCACCGTTTCGCCCGCATCCGAAAGAGCCAGGACGAAGGGCCGCTCCGTGGTCGCCGGATCGAAGCTGTCCTCGACGAACAGATCCTGGTCGATCTGCTCCAGGACGCCGCGCGCCGACTTGGCGAGTACCACAGCCCGCGGGGTGGGCTGCATGCCGTTGGTGGTGCGCACGAATACCGCATCGTTGAACAGCTCGCGCAGCTTGCCGAGCGCAACACTCACCTGCGGCTGGCTCATTCCCAGAAGCACCGCGGCTGCGCTCACGCTCCGGGTGTCATCCAGTGCCACGAGAACGGCAAGCAGATCCAGATCGAGTCGGCGGCGGCGTTGCCCAGCACGCAGCGCCGCTGAAGGCGCTTCAGCGTGACGCCGAGAATTCTTCCGCAGATGCATGTCCTCTCGAAGCGACGTGGCTTGTCGGCCCCGACCCGGCGCGCCTCATCTGTTGATGCAGCACGTAGCGGGGTATCACACCCATCGATGGCGGGTCAACGCTCGCAGCCGCCCGGATTCATTGACCGGATAACACTTGATACTTCTTCACGCGGCCTGCCCCGCACATTCGGATTTTCGAATAGGCGCTATTTAATTCCTCACATTGCCCTGACGGATATCGCCTTGCGATTCTGCGGCGGTTCACAGAACAGGCTCGCTAGTCAGGGGAGAGAGCGCGCCGGCATGCCGGGTCTCGTTCCATGCCGGAGCACGCGCATCGATGTACTCAATTGCAGACATCCCCCGCGACCGATTTGACGCTCTGGAAAGGGGGAAATCGAATGAAGATGAAGCTCGACGTGCTGCGCGCGGCATCCCTGCCGGCCGGTGCAATCCTATTTGCTCTCGCCGCTTCCACCGCCTGTGCCCAGGGCGCGGCTGCTGCCAAAGGCCCGGCCGCCGCCGCGGTGAATGCCACCGACCAGGACGGCGGCCTGCAGGAAGTGGTCGTCACGGCGACCCACGTCGAGGAAGGCGTCAATCACGTCGCGATCACCATGTCCGCCGTGACACAGGATGCCCTGGACAAGATCGGCATCACGGATGCGTCCTCGCTCGCCGCCGCCGTTCCGGGACTGAATGCCGGCAACGGCATCGCCGGCAAACAGACCTTCACGCTGCGCGGCATCGGCTCGACGGTGGGCGCCGCGACCACCGGCGTATACCTCGACGACACCCCGCTCACCCAGTACCAGGGCACGGGCGTGGACCAGAGCAACGGCGCTCCGGTGCCGGAATTCTTCGACCTCGAGCGCGTTGAAGTGCTCGAGGGCCCCCAGGGCACGCTCTACGGCGGCTCCTCCGAGGGAGGCACGGTGCGCTTCATAACTCCCACGCCGAGTCTCACACAGTATTCGGGCTTCGCACGCGCCCAGGTTGAAGACACGTGGTACGGCGCGCCGGGTTACCTGTACGGCGCAGCCTTCGGCGGACCTATCGTGGAGAACGAGAGCGGCTTTCGCGCCAGCCTGGTGGATCACAAGACCGGCGGCTGGCTCGACGTCTACAACCCCTACTCCACGGGTGTTTTCCCCGATCAGGACATCCAGGCGAACTCCAACTGGAGCGAGGAGTTTGCCGGCCGGGTCTCCTTCCTGGTCAAGCTGTCGGACGACGCGAAACTGCAGTTCAACTACTACCACCATCAGAATTTTCTGAATGCGCTGTTGAACGGGCCGACCGAGCCGCTCGCGCCCGGCCAGACGTTCACGACGCCCCAGGCCTGCTACAACACGGCGGCGGCGCGTGTCGGGGGCGGCGCGCCCCCGGCGGTGAAGTGCCCTGCCGCCGGCGCACCGCTTCCCGCCGGCGTCTATGAGCGGCCCGCGATGACCACGGGGCCCTGGGACTTCCTGAACGGCACGGACGCGGTGATCGTCGGCAATGCGTATCTGAACTATCCGCCCTCCAGCCAGCTGACCAAGATGCAGGTGCCGGCGCTGACCTTCACCTACGACTTCGGCCGGCTGCAGTTCAAATCCATCTCTTCCTATGTCCGCACCTTCACCAATGCGGACTACATCGATCGCAACGTCGGCGGCCGCGCCCTCGGGGTCCAGGAGCATCCCGGCACCGCCAACTATCCTCTCAACCCCGGCGATCCCAACTACACCGGCATCGCCGTCGGCAACAACACCGGCAATACGGTCTCGCAGGAGTTCCGTGTGAGCAGCCCGGCTTCCTCCGATAGCCGCTGGAGCTGGGTCGCCGGCCTGTACTATGCGAAAGCCCGCCTGTACACCTCCTACGACTTGTTCACTCCCACCAACGAGACGACCGAGCAGCTGTACGGCATCAGCTCTTATCAATACTTCGGGATACCCGACCAGCCGGGCCTGCGCACGGGCACGTACCGGCTGTACGTCACCAACATCGACAAGTCCGCCTATGCCAACGTCAACTTCAACGTCACCGATAAATTGCGGCTGACCGGCGGGGTGCGCGTGTCGCGCATCGACCTGGACTTCTGGCAGACCAACTTCGGGCAGGAGAGCCAGGACACGGCCGACAGTCCGCTGGCGCTCGCCGTCGGCACCCGCCAGAACAACCCCGTAGCGCCGATGGCCGGCGTGCAGTACAACTTCACGCCCAATGCGATGGTATTCGCCACCGGGTCCAAGGGCTTTCGCGCCGGCGGCGTCAACGAGCCGCTCAACGCCTTCTCCTGCGCGGCGCCCCTGCAGCTCTACGGCCTGACCGTCAGCGACATCCCCAAGACCTATGGCCCCGACGAGGTGTGGAGCTACGAGCTCGGCACCAAGCTCGGAATGCTCGACCGGCGCATGCAGCTGAACGTCTCGGCCTTCTGGATCGACTGGACCAACATGCAATCCTCGATCCCCACTCCTCCCGGCTGCAACACCGGCTGGACCGAGAACGGCGGCAAGGCGGTCAGCCGCGGCGTCGATCTGCAGCTGCAATACGCGCCGGTCGATGCGGTCAACTTCGACTTGCGGGCGGAATACGACGATGCGTACCACGCCACCGCCGTCCAGGGTCCGACCCCGTTGAACGGCTCGCCGCCAACCACGGTGATCGAATCCGGCCAGCCCTTCAACGTCCCGAAGTTCACGGCCAACTTCGGCATCCAGTACAACCTGCCGCTGTTCGGCCAGCGGACCTTCGTGCGCAGCGACTGGCAGTACCAGGGCTCATACAGCGCCGGGACTCCGTATCCGTTGAGCGGCTTCACGCCGTACAGCAACTACCCGGCGTGGTTCCTCGTCAATCTGCGCGCCGGCATGAACTTCCGCTGGGGCGACGTGCAGCTCTACACCTACAACCTGCTGAACCGGCAGGCGTGGGAAAACCCGCAGAATGCGGCCGGCATGAGCTCCTTCGGCGGCAGCGGTTGCTCGGTGTCCGGTGGACCGAGCTGCTCGAAGTTCATCGTGTTCTCGCCGTTCGTCACCGCGCTGGTACCCACTCCGCGCATCGTCGGCATCCAGCTCAACTACAACTTCCAGTAAGGGCCCCGTTCCGGGTAGCGGCGTCGAGCCGCTACCCGGGGGAATGCGTTGCGCGCCCGATGTCGCCGAGACGGTCAGGATGTCGGACGCGGCCCGTTGAAACAGGGCGACAGCCGGCTTGCGCAATCCCACTATCATAATGCCGCCCCTCGCCCACCGTTGCCGGTGTCTTCGAGATAGTCCGTGATCGCATCCCGATTGGGGGTCAGGCCCTTCAATTGCAGGACGGCCCCGGCATTCCCGCGGTGATAGTTTCCGTGCAGGCAGACATGCAGGATGATCTCGCCGCGCCGCATTCGCGCGGGCTTGCCGCTGGTGAACACGAACGCGACAGGCTGCTCGAAATCACTCTCCGCCAGTCCTCCTACATAAGCGGCGTACCAGTCATCGACCTGTCGCACGCTGTCGGCGAGCGCTGGCAGCTGGGGCAACTCTTTGGACCGGGGCGCCTGAAACGTGTGTGACCGTCCCTGCAGGTGGTGCTGAAAGATCCTGTCCACCACGTGCATGTGGTCGAGGATCCGCAGCATGATCGAGACTTCCTGGCTGCTCAGCCGGTCCAGATTCCGGCTGACCGCCTCGTACAGGCCGCGGTCCGCCCAACGCTTCATGTCGATGAGCTGGGAGTAGGGTTGAAACATGGCACTCTCCTTGCGTTGCGGTGTCGTCCGCTGCAGGCGATAATATGAGCGATCGCTCACATTCAGCTACTCGCATTCGGAGCGTCCCGCAATGGCCCGCAGAGCGCTCACAAATCCCAGGAAACAAGCCTCGCAGCAGCGATCGCGCGCGACGGTCGACGCACTGATCGAAGCGACCGCTCGCATTCTGGTGCGCGAGGGCTTCGACGCAGCCAGCACCAACCGCATCGCCGAGCAGGCGGGCGTGAGCGTCGGCTCGCTGTATCAGTATTTCCCCGGCAAGGAAGCGCTCGTTGCCGCCGTGATCGATCGCCACCATCGGGAGCTCATGCAGGTCGTGCGCGGCGCGCTGGCGGAGGTCGCGTCAGACCCGATCGAGGAGGCGGTGCGCAAGCTCGTCGCGGTAGCGATCAAGGCGCACCGCGTCGATCCCAAGCTGCATCGTGTGCTGACCGAGCAGATTCCGCGGACGGGAAGGCTGGAGAAGGTGGAGACGTTCAGCCGGGAGAACTACGCATTGTTCAGGGCCTATCTCGAGCGCCACAGGGATGAGGTTCGTGCCGTCGATCTGGGGTTGGCGGCATTCGTATGCGTCACGTCCATCGAGGCGTTGACGCACAGCGCCGTGTTGCACCATCCCGAAGTGCTGTCCGGGGAAGCGATCGCGGGGCTCATCGATGAAGCCACGCGACTCGTGGTTGGATACTTGCGGTAGCGCGGCACGCCCGCTTCGATCTGCTGTCCAACCGAAAACGCACCCCATCGGTGCGCGGATTTCACCGAACGGCTAACGGCCGCACATGCTGGCGGAGGGCCTCGACGAACGCGGTCGCATTGGTGAAGCACGCCCAGTGACCGCCGTCGATGGCAATGAAGGCCTTCTTCGGAGCGCGAACCTCCGCCACATACGCGCGTGCCACTTCGAACGGGGCGATGTGGTCGTCGCGGCCCTGGATCACGAAGAATGGGATGGAGAAGTCGAGCCCCAGTTTGCGCGCATCCAGCGAATATTCGATGGGCGCCAGCTTCTCCCCTGTGAATCGACCGCCCGCGAGCCAGTCAGCCGCGTCACCGTGAGTGGGGAGCGGTGGAGGTCCGACAAACTTCTCGTAGACCTTGATGTACTCGAGGTCGCTCGGGGACATCCGGTACTTGCCGGATGCCATGATCCGTCTCCGGTCACTCTCGGGCAGCGATGCCGTATCGCTGAGCGCTTTCAGCGACTCCTGGTCGCCGGCCGCGGTCGCCTGCTCCCGAGCCCAGCGCTCCTGACTCTCGATCTTCAGATGCCAGCTGACGGGCTGGCCCGTCCCCACGAAGGCGTAGAACAGCTCGGGCCATCGTTTCACGACGTGCAGTCCGAGCCCCGCCCCCCAGCTTTGACCGACAAGAATGATCTTCTTTTTGGAAAGGCGTCTGCAGGCGTATTGGGCGACCTCGCGAGCATCCTGCGCGAGGCGCTCGAGAGCCATCTCCGGTGTAGACATGCCGGGTGTCGACGGACCGTTCCTGCCATAGGTGCGGCCGCTTCCGCGCTGGTCCCAGTTCACCACCGTGAAGTCCGACTCCCAAGGAATGAACTCCTTCAGGAAGGGAGACTGGGCTTCGCCGGGTCCTCCGTGGAGGTAGAGAATCGCGGGATTGCGGCTATCACGGCCTTGAATGCCGATCCACTGGTCAATCCCCCCGATCGGGACGAAGCCGGTCTCATCGACTGCGGCCCCCGCAGCTCTGCTTTGTTTCCAGAGCAGTGTTGGAGCAGTGGCGATGAGACCCACGGCGCGCCGGCGCGTCATGTTCGTAGTCACGTCGATACTCCTTGGCTCGAGGCGCTACCCGCTGTCGAGCCAGGCTGGAAACATATCAGTTGTCAGTTCCCTCGATACACGGCTGGTCGGAAAGGACGCACGGCTGATCGGATCGTTGCCGCGCCGTCGCAGCCCCGATCGCCTTCATCAGGTACGTGCCCGCACGATGACGTTTCGCTGCTGGCCAGCGGCCAGCGGCCGGCGAGCGGGCGAGCGGGCGATCCCATGCTGGCGCGTCTGCCACGTCGAGCCCAAGCTATTGATTCGACGGGCTGAACGGAGCGGCTCGGGCGCGCCACCGCGCCCGCAGGCTTGACCTGGCCCGCGAGGTCGCGGCCGGCGAAACCTGCGACCCTCGCCCCGATGAAAACTGCGGCCGCGGCCTCGATCCGGTAGAATCGCAATGCCAGGCAGCGACTCCTGCGAGCCGTCTTCGTTCCTCTGGCATTGAAGCGCCGCCGCCACGGACATGCGCACCATCGCGTGACCGGCCGGCCGCTCACCAGTTGCCGAAACCCTGTAGTGCCGCGCACGTGGTACCACGTGCCGCGCTCGTTATGTTGATTGGTTACTCATGCTTGCTACTTCCAATGTCGCTATTCAATTCGGTGCCAAGCCGCTTTTCGAGCAGGTCACGGTCAAGTTCTCCGATGGCAATCGCTACGGTCTGATTGGCGCCAACGGGTGCGGCAAGTCCACGCTCATGAAGATCCTGGGGGGCGAGCTGGAGCAGAGCACCGGGGATGTCATGCTGCAATCAGGCATGCGGCTCGGAAAGCTGAACCAGAACCAGTTCGCCTACGAAGACGAGCGTGTGCTCGACGTCGTCATGCAGGGGCACGTGGAAATGTGGCAGGCGATGCAGGAGCGCGACCGGATCTACGCCGATAGCGAAGCGACCGATGCCGACTACATGCGCGCCGCCGAGCTCGAAGGCAAGTTCGCGGAGTACGGCGGCTACGATGCGGAGGCTCGGGCGGTCAGCCTCCTGACGGATGCCGGTATACCCGCATCCTTGCACAACGGGCCGATGCGCGAGGTGCCTCCCGGTTTGAAGCTGCGTGTGCTGCTCGCACAGGCGTTGTTCTCCAGACCCGACGTGCTGCTGCTCGACGAGCCGACCAACAACCTGGATATCCATTCGATTCGCTGGCTGGAAGGCGTGCTCAACGAATACGCCGCCACCATGATCATCATCAGCCACGACCGGCACTTCCTGAATCAGGTCTGCACCCATATCGCGGACCTGGATTTCCAGCAGCTCAAGGTCTATCCCGGAAACTACGACGACTTCATGCTGGCCTCCACGCAGGCGCGCCAGCGAGTCGAAGCCGCGAACGCCAAGGCCAAGGACCGGATTTCGGACCTGCAGGAGTTCGTGCGGCGCTTCTCCGCCAACGCCTCCAAAGCACGCCAGGCCACCTCGCGCCGCCGGCAGATCGAGAAGATCAAGATCGAAGAGATCAGGCCGTCGTCGCGCCAGAATCCCTACATCCGCTTCGAGCAGGCCAGGAAGCTGTACCGCTCGGCCGTCACCGCAGAAAAGCTGGCCTTCAGCTACCCGGGCTCGAACGTCGCGGTGCTGAACAACGTCAATTTCAACATCGAAGCGGGCGAGCGCGTCGCTATCATCGGCCCCAACGGCATCGGCAAGACGACGCTGATGCGCTGCCTCGCCGGCGAGCTGCGCCCCAGCGCGGGCCACATCACCTGGGTGGAAAACGCGCAGCCCGGCTACATGCCCCAGGACCCGCAAGCCGAGTTCGCGGAGAAGACCGACCTGTTCGCCTGGATGTCGACCTGGACGGGCAAAGCGGACGACGATCAGATCGTGCGCGCAACACTGGGCAGGCTGCTGTTCTCGGGTGACGAGACCAAGAAATCGGTCACTGTCCTGTCGGGCGGGGAGAAGGGGCGGATGATCTACGGAAAGTTGATGCTCACCAGGCCCAACGTGCTGTTGATGGACGAACCGACCAACCACATGGATATGGAAACCATCGAGTCGCTGCAGATCGGCCTGGAGAAGTACCCGGGGACGCTGATCTTCGTTTCACACGACCGGGAGTTCGTCGGCGCGCTCGCGACCCGCATCATCGAGCTGCAACCGGGCGGGAGCATCGCGGACTTCCACGGCACGTACGACGAATATCTCAAGTCGCAAGGGATCGAGGTGTAGCGACCACGGCGAGTCCTGCAAGCGTAAATGTAGCTGGCTCGATCGGGAAAGGCTCGATTTGGCAAGGTCTGTTCTGGTGGACCCAGCGCAGCCAATATCTTTTGTCGTTGCTCGCCGAGCCGTGCTCCACTGACAGCGCAAGCGAACGGTGGATTCAAGCGGATCCGATACACCTTGTTCGAGCTGTCGAAAAACACCACGAGACCCCGATCCATTTGCGGCAGGGCCTGTGATCCGTGTGTGGAGTTGTTACCGGGAACCTCGTGGTGTCGCCTACGCGAGCCTTGAGCGACCAAGAGTTGCTCCTGGGGTGAAAGCGAGCGGCGGCGCGCGGGGGATGTCGCGCACAGCAGGCGGCCATTCATCGCACGCCGTTCGCCCCGGAATACGAGGTCAGCTCATATGGCCCGTGAAGACCGCTAGTCCTCGTGACCGTGCCCCCTGCCGTGGTCATGGTCCTTATCATGGTCCTTGTAGTGTCCGTTGCCATGTCCGTGCCCGTGGTCACCGTCACCCTCATCGTGATGTCGGTGCCGCGGAACGTATTCCTTGTTGTACCAATCATCCCGCACAAAGTAGACCGGTCGGCCGCACGCGTGGTACTCCGCACAGTGCTGGCTCCAGTGTTTCTCATGCCCAGGTCGGACGTGCAGGTAGATAGGCGGGGCCGCTGCATATTCCGGCGATCGCGCGACCACGACCGGTTGCGCATAGACGACTGGCGGTGGCGGAACATTGCCAATGTCGATCTGACCATAAAAGCCTGGCTCGCCGAGGGTGATGGACACGCCCACATCCCCGGCAAATGCCGGTATGGCACAGACACCTAGCAGTGTGGCAAACAGAGCTTTCTTCATGGATCCCCTCACGGTATATCGGCGGTCGTAGTCATGTTGGCCGTCACGGAGATGCCGGTCTTGACCGGCGCGAAGGTCACCGTGCTGTCGGCCTTGTCGGGATCGTCCGTAGCAGCCTGACAAGTGAAGGCCACCGTGTAGCTTCCCGGCGGTAGAAACGTGAACTGGTAGTAGTACGGCGGCTGCGAATTGGCCACAGGCACTTTCGAGTTGATCGGCTGGTTGGTGTCGCTCGATGGCGCGGCGCTGTTCATATCTTCCGGCGCCGTCACAATACCGCTGTAGAGATAAACCCCGGGGCTGCATCCATCGGGAATCAGGACATTGCTGACGGCCCCCTGAATATTGCCGACCGCGGTGTTATCGATCAGGCGGTCGGCCGGTTTGAGCGTACACACCGGGGCCTGACCGGCCGGACACGTCAGATCCTTGCGCAGGTCGAAGTCGATGGTGTAGTCGACGACGCCGCTGCTCGGGACCGTGAATCCGGAGACGAGCTTGTAGCCGCTCTCCGAACCGCTCGGCACCTGCAACGCGTGCTGGGTGCCGTCCGACAGCGTGATGTAGGAATTGCTGGGGTTGCCGTCGGCGACGACCATCAGTCTGATCTGGCCGTAGTTACCCGCCGGAATCGGCTGATCGAAGAGCATGGCACTGGCTGTGCCGCTGTCCTTCAGCAGGTCGATGGTCTTGGGCTGGGCGAAGTTGATGGTGACCGGATTGCCGCCGTTGCCGGTCAGCTCCACGCCGGTGAATTTGACGACGACCGCCTGGGCTCCATCGACGGGCGCGTCGGCAACCGACAGCTTCATTTGCGCAGACCCCGCGCCGTCGCTGCCACCACAGGCAGTAAGACCGCAGAGCGTGGCTGCGAGGATCAAACTGTTAAATACCGGATAGCGTGCGCATTGAGCCATGTGGCTCCCTCCCCAAAAAAACCAAGATTCGCGGCGCAACGTATCTGACCAAAACTGGACCGGAGCTGAACGAGGCTCGCGCTTTGTCGCCTGGTGCAGACAGTGCCCGCGCCAGGGGCTCGCTTTGAGCCTGGTGAACCCGTCGCGGACGAGAGCGCGCCGCCGCATGCACGAGCATCATCGCTGCTCGGGAGCCGCCTGGACCGGGCCCTGAATCACGGTTTCGGAGACCAGACACGCGGCAGACTACCGGTTCACATGGACCACGCTCTCGAGGTGAAAAGGCGCTGGTCCGTGCTTTCGTCCACGCCACCCGGTACCCTGCCCGCCACGGTACTCGTCGTTGTACTGGCCACGATCAATTTCCTGCTCGGGATCGCCCAACCTGCGCACCTGGTATGGGATGAGCGCTACTACGTGACGACGGCGCAGCGTTACGAAGACGGGACTGCGCAGTTCGCCAGCCATCCACCTCTCGGACTGATGCTGATCGCCGCTGGCGATGCACTGCTTCATCCTAATCGCGGAACTGACACGCGGGCCATCGCGTGGGATAAGCTGTATGTGTTTGAAAATGCATTCATCGCGCACTTTCGAGCGGCCCATCTCGATGCGTTCCAGCTCGCATTCGCGCTGGCCGCTGTCCTGGCCAATTGACGCCCACGACGATCCCGATCCGCAGGCCGCGGCCCCCTTCCCGGCTCCGGCCTGCGGGTCGGTCGTTCGCGCCCAATCAGTGCCTGCGAGGCACTACGCCGCCTCCATGAGGGCGTTTGCGTGGATGGAAATGGCTCAAAGGTCTTCTGAGCTTCGCGATGGTGTGCAGTATCGGAGCACTTTCGAACCTCGGAGTGGCTTCCTATCTGTACCATGCGCGCTTCGGCTGGATCCCCTGTGCGGTCGCCGGCGTCGTGGTGGGTGCCGTGTTCAACTACGCCATGACCGGTGCATTCACCTGGAGAGCTGGGTCAGCGCGACAGGCAGGACGTTGAGGATCGATTGGCTGGTGTATAGTCTGGGCGAGGCGAGAAAGAGGACGAAGCTATGCGAACCCTGTGGGTCATCCTGGGCTGTCTCGCGCTGTGCGCCTGCGCAACGAGTCCTTCCGAGGACGAACAGGATCAGGACTACCAGTACATCCCGTCTCCGACCGCCAGCCTGCGAGGTTCGCCGCTGCTGGATGCAGAGGCTGTGCCCGGCTCGCCAATGAGCAATGCGTTCCGCAATGCGCTGCGCAGTCCCACTTACATGGACGACGGTGACAAACCGAACATCCAGCGGCTCGCGAACCAGCGCTTTCTGTCCCTGGACCCCGGTTTGTTTCCGTAGCACGCCGGCACTTCGACAGAGCGGGCCGATCGGCCGATCATCGCCCCATCAGCTCATCAAGCACCCGGCAGCCGCGTTTCGCGCGGCGCCTTGCCCATCTGTTCCCACGGAGTCTATCGAACGCTCTTCGCGGCATCGGGACCGACGAACGCCCCCAGCCAGTCGAGTTTGCGACCGTAAATCGCGAGCCCGTGTTGCGGATTGGTCATCCCAGCGGCAACTGGTTGCCTGAACAGTGGCCCGCTGGTAAGAAACGGACGGCATTGAGTAGGTCGCGATCGTTGGCTCCGGGTGTTCATTCGCCCGGCGCTGGCCGGCGCTACTACAACCGGGCGCAGTTATCTGGAGGGGGGATCATGATGCTGGAGCGTCGCGCGCTGCTGAAATTCCTGGGGGCAAGCCCGCTGTTCACGGCCCTCGCACCCTGGACACATGCACTCGCCGAGGAGCATCTGCCCGCCTCGGCAGCGGAAGCCCTGGATGTATTCGACCTCGAGGCGGTCGCGCAACGCCTGGTGCCCCCGGCCCACTGGGGATACCTGCAAAGCGGTGTCGACGGTGACGTCACGCTGAAAGCCAACCATGCTGCCTACGGACGCTACGAATTGCGGCCCAGGCGTCTGGTCGATGTGAGCCACGTCGATCTGTCGACCGAAGTATTTGGCATCAAGGCCGCATCACCCATCGGCTGCTGGCCGATCGGGAGCCTGCGTGCGCTAAATCCCGAGGGCGACATCGCCGTCGCCCGGGCAACGAAAAAGAAGAACCAGCTGCAGATCATGTCGACCCAGGCATCATTCCCGGTTGAGGAGATCAACGCCGCACGGGGCGCGCCGGTGTGGTACCAGCTCTACACCACCAACCAGTTTCAGGTCACGAAGATGCTGGTCAAGCGGGCCGAGGCGGCCGGCTGCCCCGTTGTTGCCGTCACAGTCGATACTCCGGCCGGGCGCAACACGGAGACCGCGACGCGCCTGCGCCGCGAGGACACACGCACTTGCAGTAGCTGCCACGCCGTCGACGCGCGTGGTAATCCGCGTCCAAACATGAGCCTCAAGCCGATGTTCGGCGGCATTGATACTCGAGGCCTTGGCCTCACGCAAGCATCGTTGACGTGGGACTTCGTGAAACGACTGAAGGACGTCACAAAGATGAAAGTTGTCCTCAAAGGAATTGAGGCAGGGGAGGACGCGGCACTCGCGGTGCAAAATGGCGCAGATGGCATCATTGTCTCCAATCATGGTGGACGCTCCATCGAGAGCGGCCGCGCCACTCTGGAATCGCTGCCGGAAGTCGTGAAGGCGGTAGCCGGTCGCATTCCCGTGCTCGTCGACGGCGGCGTGCGCCGGGGCACTGACGCCTTCAAAGCGCTCGCGTTGGGTGCCAGCGCAGTCGGCATCGGACGTCCCTATGCCTGGGGGCTCGCGGCCTTCGGCCAGGATGGCGTCGAGCGCGTCCTCGACATTCTCAATCTTGAATTGAGGCTCGCCATGGTCGGCTGCGGCGCACGAACAGTGAGCGAGATTACCGCGGCCACGATCATCGACACCGGGCGCGCGCCGGCCTCCTGATATCCTCAGCCGCGTCCATCACCTCGTCGCAAAGTAACGCCTGCCGGTCATCCTTGGGATGATGCGCTGATCTTCGAACGCGATGCCGCCGATGTGAAGTGCCGGACGCGCAGGCTTGCACAGTGCAGACGAGTATAGCGCCGCATCCAGTGCGGAGCGGCGATGCCACGGCGGGACACTCGGTGCTCGCAAACCGTCTGCTACGCGTACGCGCTCACAGACGCGGCGCGCTCTCTCGTGACGCTTTGGCTAGCTCATGGCGCAACCGGCGCCGTCACGTCCACGGCGCCAGGTACTCAGCCGGTTGGAGACGATGCCACGTACGTGGCTCAACCCTGCGCGAGTGGTGTCAGAGTCAGCTCGACGCGCCGGTTTTTCTGGCGTCCGGCGGGTGTGTCGTTACTGGCCACCGGGCGGGTCGATCCGTACCCGGCAGCCTCGATGCGCCGGTCGACAATGCCCTTGGTGCGCAGATACTGCGCGACCGTATCCGCGCGTTGTTCCGAGAGCGCCTGATTCTTCTGAGCCGAGCCAGTGCTGTCCGTGTGACCGGAGACATCGATCGTCGTCTTGTCATACTCCTTCAGCACGAGGGCGACCGAGTCGAGAACTCCAAAAAAGCTGGAATTGAGATCGGCGCTGCCGCTTGCGAAGGTGATATTCCCGGGCATCACGAGATTGATGTTGTCACCCTCACGAGCGACGGAGACGCCCGTGCCCTTCAACTGCGCTCGCAGCTTCGCCTCTTGGCGATCCATGTAGTTCCCAACTGCGCCGCCGGCGAGTGCGCCCGCTCCCGCGCCGATGAGCGCCGCCTTGCCGCGGTCATGTCCACCCGCCAATGCACCGATCGCAGCGCCGGCCAGGGCCCCGATGCCCGCCCCTTTCGACGTGTCATTGACCTTCTGTTGTCCCGTATAGGGATCCGTTGTGTAACAACCCGCAAGCAGCGCTGCGACGGTCGCGGAGAGCACCGCGGTGCGCACAAGATTCGATCGAGTCACGAGTTCCCTCCTCAGCCACTACGTGCGTAAGGTACCCACGCGCTCGCGCAATTCCACCTCGGAGCAAGCAGGTGTGACGCGCTTCACGTACTTCGTCGATCCACCACTCGCTGCCTCGATCGGGCGTGTCCTGCTTGGCCCACAGCGAGAAGGTTCATGGAGCGGGCCGAGAGTCTGCTCTTACGTTGGGCCAGCTCCCCCGCGATTCAGCTGGCGCTTCCGCGTGGGCTACTCGTTTTCGTGCTTCTTCTCACGACGCCTTTCCTCTTTCTGAGGATGCGGCTTCATTTGCTGCTTCTGCCTGTATGCTTGCGGCCGATTTCCCGCCTTCCGCTGAAATGCAGCTGGCCTCTCTGTAGCGGCCATGGCGGGGTGACCGCCATTGGCGTGTGCGAATGACGCGGGGTTGTGCTGCGCCTGCTGCACGTGCTGGCGCTGCATCGGAGTCGCCGCCAGGTGCTGTTCGTGTGCGAACTGCCGTTCCTGCGCCGTCGGTGTTGCGACTGTGCCCCCGGCACCCCCGTTGTAGCTAACGCGGTTGACCGTGACGTTGTTGACGACCGTGGTGTTGTACGTGTTGTGCACCACGCTGACATTGACGTTCGTGACCGCACGGTTATACGAGAAGGCTCCGCCAACCCACGCGCCGCCCGCGAAACCGGTGCCCACATACCCGAAACCATAGTTCACGCCGCCGTAGAAGCCGACGTGGGGGCCCCAATAGCCGGCGTGGAACGTGTATACGCCGCCGACGAAACCCCAATATCCGGGTGTCCACAAGAAGCCAACGCGCGGTGGCGCCACCCAGGTGCCAGGTACCCAGTAATAGCCGCCGGCGGCCCAAGCCCAATAGCCCGGCGTCCAGAGATAACCATCCACCGGACACGGCGGTTGCTCATAGTCCGGCAGGGGCGGCGGCGCTTCGCGCACCTGGACATCGACCTCCGCCGGTTCAACAACAACTGGCGGTGGGGCAGCGACGCGAACCTGTGCGACGCAGCCAGCGAGAGGTAGCGTGCAGACCGCAAGCAATTTGAAGAGATTGGCCGGACACAGAAGCGGTTTTGGCATCTTCGTAAACCAGGGTTGCCGGATTCGAAGAATTGTAACGCTCCACCCGCCGACAAGTTGACGACCAGTTCCTCAACGCCTGTCAGATTGACCGAGGACCAGAAACCTTGATGAAAGGTTCGTACAGGGATGCCGGTGCGTTGACGTTCAAAGGTGTCGCACAGGCAGAGCATTCGAGAGCCTTGCCGCCAACGCTCCCGTGCTGTCGAATGGCGGGCCCGGAAGCGAGGACGCCCGCAAGATCGCGGGCGTCCAGGTCCTACCGAAGACCGTGTCGGATCAGACGCTGCGCCGACGCCGGGCAAAGCCCACAGCAGTCAGGCCCAAACCGAACAAGCCGAGAGTAGCCGGCTCCGGTACTGAAGTCGGCGGTGAAGACCCGGGGATATCCATGGAGAGCAGGTTGCCCGTCGACTTCGTCTGGGAATCGGTGGCCCAGAAATCAACTTTCAGATGAGGCAGACTGAAGTCCGGCGTACCGCCGCTGAAAAAGACATCGAACACCATGCTGTTGGTGAGCGCAGTGGGTCCGCCGGTGGACAGAAAGCAGGCGAATCCAGGACTCGCCGAGCTGTCGCATCCAGTGCTGGAGCCATTGCTGAGTCCGCCTGGGTTGAAGGTGAACCCCGTGAGACTGGCGCTCGTGAACGTCCCGACGTCGTTGAGAGAGAAGGCTTCCAGGTACTTGATGCCGGTCCAGTCGCCGTTGGCATTCAGCGCGTTGTCGATCGTCAGCTGCAACTCCCCTCCGCCCAGATCGGTCGTGCCGAATGTAACGTTCTGAAATGTCAATGAGTTAGCCGACGCCGCCGAGGCGGCGAGCGCAAGAACCGCGGTGGCAACCCAGACAGTCTTCTTGTTCATTGATGTTTTGTCCTACAGCTGCGATTGATCAACCTGTAACTACATCCTTGCAATCCGCGGGCCACGCCACAATTATCCAATTAAATCAACACTTTATACATAATATCTCGAGCTGAAGCGCGTCCGCCTGCAAAGTCTTTCGACAGCGAGATTTTCCTTTTCCTGGCGCGACCGGCACTTCCTCCTCACGGCGAGCGTGGCGCTGTGAGAGAGTTCAGCAACTTGCGCGCAGCGTCCTGTTCGGGGAAATGACTGCCCACAATGGCCTCGAGCTCACCCTGCGCTTGCGGTTGCAAGCCACTCCTGGCGAGCGCAACGGCCAGATGATATCGGATATCGGGCCTGTCGGGCGCCATCGAGTGCGCCGCACGCAAAATGGGGAGGGCATCGGGAGCTTTGTTGAGCTGCAGGAGAGACCATCCGTAGGTGTCGGCAACGTCGGCGGAGCGCGAGTCGCGCTCGTAGGCACGCTTGGCTAAGGCCAGACCCTCCGCTACGGCACCGGCTTGGACCCTGAGCCAGGCCAGATTGTTGAGGGCCGGCACGTAGTCCGGGTGGTATTGGAGGAGGACGACGTATTGCCGTGCGGCAGCGTCATCATTGCGCGAGTCTTGCAGATCCTGTCCCAACGCCAGCCGCGCAGCCGCATCGTTCGGCGAACGCGCGAGCCAATCCTGCAGGGGCTTCTGGCGGGACGAGGAGTGGATGGCGCGCAGCGCCGCATACTCCCGCAGGGCCGCGCTTGCGCTCGGCATCGCCGCGTAGGACGCTGCGTAGTCCTGCGCCGCCTCCGAGGACTCCCCTTTACGCATCTCCAGGTCACCCTGGAGTGTAGCGACAAGCGCCTTCGAGGCTCCAGGCCTCGAGCGCAGGTGAGCGATTGCCTGGGCGGCTTCCGGCAATAGATTTTCCTGAAGGGCGACGCTGGCCTCGAACACCTCTCCTGCCGAGTAGTCCGGGTCCAGTTTGAGCGCATCGAGATTCGCGCGCCGCGCTTCAGGCAAGCGGCCGGCCATGAGGTAGGCCTGGGCGAGCCCGGCATGGAAAGCCGCGACGGCGGGGAAATCAACAATCAACGCACCGAATGCCGAGATGGCCTCCGGTATCTGGCGCTGTGCCAGGGACCACTGCGCCTCCAGCGCCCTCACCTCAGCGCTTTGGGGTGCAATTCGCGCCAGCTCGGCCAACAACTCCGGCAGGTGCTGCCGATCGTTTCCAGCCAGGTAGATCCGGGCAAGTCCGATACGCGGTCCCAGAGCCGCCGGTTGGGCATGGCGGGCGGCTTCGAGCAGACGGATCGCCTGATCCCGTTGGCCACTCTTCAGGGCAACCTCTGCTTTCCCCAGGATGGCGTCAACATCGTCCGGTTGAAGGAGCAGCACCGCATCGAAACTGCGCCGTGCCTCCTCTGTGTCGCCTCGCGACAGTGCAAGCATCCCAAGCGCGTTCCAGGCGGCGCGCTCCTTCGGACCCACTCGCGTCGCCTGAAGCAGCATTGCCCGCGCTGCTGCGGTGTCGCCTGCTGCCCAGATACCCCGGCCCACGGCATCCAGAGCGAGCGCGTCGGTCGGGTGACTCTTCGCAAAGTCGTGTGCCTCCGCCATTGCGGCAGATTGTTGCCCGCTCTGAGCGAGCGCGGTAATCAACAACTGCTCGCGCCGATTCACGAGCGGCCCCGAGACAGCCGTTTTGCGGAGGAGCGTGACTGCCTCACCTGCACGATGAGCTGCAAGGTACGCGTCTGCCAGCTCCAGCGCACTCGAGGTATCGGATGCCGCAAGCTCGCGGCGGCGCTCGAAATATCCGATGGCCGTTGAGGTATCACCGACGCTCAGGCTGACCCGGCCTCCGAGGGCGAGCAGATCGCTGTCCTGCGACGCGGAAGCCGCACCAATCAGCCTCAGCACTTCCCGCGTCTTGCCCTGTCGCAACTCCACTTCGGCCAGAAGCTTCCGAGTCTGTGAATCGTTGGGATTCGCGGCGAGGGCGGCGGAAAGATATTCATGCGCCAGATCAAGATAGCCCTGCCGTGCTTTAACAGCACCGAGCAGGAAGTTCCCCTCTGCGCTACGCGGATTGTTGGCGAGGAGCTTCTCGAGGGGCGCTTCCGCCTCGTCGTCACGACCGGCGCGTACGGCGAGGCGTGCCCGCAGAACCAATGTCGGCTCGCCACTCGGGAGCACCTGCTCCAAGCGCTTCACGGCCTCCTGCGCTCCGGCCACGTCGCCCGCGGTCAGCGCCACATCGGCCAGGCCGATGAGTGCAACCGCCTCCGTCGCGCGGTTCTGACTGGCGAGTGCCAGCGAGGCCGCTTTGGCGAAGTGCTCACGGGCGGCGGGCACGTGACCGGCATGGGCTTCCCAAGCGCCGACCGCCGCCTGCACGAGGGGGTCTTCGGAGCCGAGCTCGACGGCCTTGTCCAGCTCGGATTGGACTGCGCCGGAATCTGCGAGGCGGGCGTCGACCGTTGCCATATCGACGTGCGCGCGGGCGTCCCTCGGACTGAGGACGATGATCTGACTCAGAATGGTCTTCGCCTCGCCATTGCGGCCGACTCCGAGCAGCGCTTCCGCGCGCAGGCGCATGACTTTGGACTGCCGCGTGAGTGCAGGATCGAGATTCAGAGCGAGTGCGCCGGCAAAATCCCTCTTTCCGACCAAGGCTTCGAGGAGCCGCGGGCCGACGTCCCCGGGGGGCGCGCCGAGCTGCTGCGCTTCGAGCAGCTGGTTCGCCGCTTCGACATAGTTGCCAGTGGGCAGGAGCGCGTCCGCATACCGGATCCGGAACAGGGCGTTATCGGGCTCCTGCTGGGTGAGTGTCCGGGCATCGATGGCAGCTGCATGGTAATCGCCTCTCGCCATACTGGCGTCCAGGCCCGCAAGGAGGTGATCCCGGCCGTCTCGGCAGGAGCTGACCAGAGCGGCTGCGATCCATACGGCCAGCATGAGGGGGGGCCCTGGCGTGCGCAGCAGCGGGACCGAAGCAGCGCGTTCATCTCGACGGGTATTGCCACGCACTTTCACGGCAAGTGCTCGAGAGACTCTCTGCATTAAGCCATGTTGTTGCTGGTGCATGGTGCACCAGTCTACTGCGGCGAGAATCGTTAGTTCGTGACACTGTAGGCATTCCGCAACGCGGCACTGGCAGCGGAGCCGGCATCCAGAGTCTTTTGTCGTTGCTCGAAGGGTCATTCCGCGTGGGTATTCGCTATGGCCCGGGGCTCGGTGGCACCAGTAACATCAGCCGTTCAGCTCGCACGCAGCGGTGCGGCAATAGGTGCCTTTGCGGCACGCAGCGCCGCCGGTGCCGCAGCACTGGACAGATCTAGTTCAAGTATCTCGATCGGCAGTGTTGCGACTCGGGGTAGGCCTACCGGCGCTGGCAACACACGTTGAAGCGGCTCGCGATTCGCTACCCGCAAACCCTATGTCGCGCGCCACACGTCGGTGAGTTGGAATCTGACGACTGGCTGCAGTCCCTAGCCGCGGTCTCCTTGAGCTCGTCGCGCTTGGTGGCGAAAAAGCACGGCCACCGTCTCACCACCATTTGAGTGCGTACGCCGCGTGGATCGAGAAGGCAAGGAGGCGGATGTCGAGGCCACTCAGCAGGCAATGGCCGCTCGGGCGTGGCGCGCGATCGGCGCTACTGACGCGACCGATCCCAATGCCAGCGCAGTCCCCATGCTATGCCGATCGGACAGGGGTTACTTCGTGGATTTCGGCCTGGCCTGTTCGAGCAAACTCTGTAGCTCGTCGATATCCCCCGGCTTGATCAAATAGGCGTCGAACCCTACATCGCGGGCAAGGCTGCGATCCTCCTCGCGACCGTGGCCGGTCAAACCAATGAGACGCAAGTGCTCCTGGTGTGGTGGCGCGCAAGCGCCGGGCCACGTCGTAACCATTCATCCGCGGAAGCCCGATATCCAGTCAGGAAGCCCCCGTCGGTGCGGTCGATCGCAGAGTCCACTTGCGTGAACAGGTCGAAGATGCGCTCGCGCACGTGCTTCCCTCGCACAGGAATGTCATGAGCTTCAGCCCCTTCATGTACTCGAACCCTCGACCCCGGCATTTTGAGAGCGATGGAGTGATTAGCAGCCTTCAAATTCAATCACTTGCCGACGGGCGCCCGTTTCAATTGGCACGGCCGAGCACGACGGAGCAGGACCACTCACGCAAAGATCCGGCGCGATTTGGGGTATCACCTCTGGCCGGGCAACGCTGAGGCATGTGGAGTATACTGTGGGCTCCTATAGCTATCCGCCTCCACAGCCATGAAGACGATTCAGATGACGATCGATGACCGGCTGTTGAAGGTGGTCGACAAAATGAGCCGAGCGAGGAACACGACTCGATCGGCGTTCATTCGCGACGCACTTGAAGCGGAGATCCGCAGAGTTCGGATTCGGGAGGAAGAAGCACGTCATGCGGAGGGCTATGGCCGCAAACCAGTCGCTCCTGGTGAATTCGACGTCTGGGTCAACGAGCAGGACTGGGGCGCGCCGTGAACCGCGGTGATGTGTGCTGGTACACATTCAAAACGCCCGATAAGAAACGCCCCGTGTTGGTTCTGACGCGCGACTCCGCGATAGCCGTGCTGAACACGGTGACCATTGCGCCGATTACCTCGACAATCCGCAGCATACCTACCGAGGTAGTACTGACTGAGGAAGACGGCTTGCCGAGCACCTGCGCAGCTAACTTCGACAATCTGCAGACTGTACCAAAAGCAAATATCGGCAATCCCATCACCCGGGTGAATGCCGCTAGAATGAGAGAGGCCACCATAGCAATCGCATTTGCCCTGGGCTTCGACTCCGAGTAGCGCGCCGACCCGCGGCGGCGACGACAGGCCGAGGAGCCTCGCCTTCGCATGCCTATGACTCGAGCAACCGTCGCATCGACCGCCATGGTTGAGCTGATAGGCATCCAGATGCGCCGGGGCGCACGGCGACAACGCTTCTCCGATCAGCTCGATTACCAAGCGCCGTGATTCCACGCTGAGGCGCACGCGGGAACCTACCGCGCAGCCATGGTCAGTTCTCCTTGTGGTTGGCTGTGGTCAGGCGCCCGGGGTGCTCGTAACACCTTCGGGCGCCGGAAGGCGATTGCGCCCGGTGTGATCCCGTTATATAGTTATCTGGCTATGTTTCAAGCTGAACAACTGGACCGCGCGTTCCATGCGCTCAGCGATGGCACACGACGGGCTATCTTGCACGAGCTCGCCGGCGGCGAGCCACGCTCGGCGGGAGAGCTGGGACAGCACTTCAGGTCGGCGCAGCCGACGATATCCAAACACCTGAGGGTGCTCGAGGACGCGCAGCTCATCGAACGGACCGTGGACGGCCGCGTACATTGGTTCCGGCTGCAACCGAAGGGCCTGCGCGAAGCGACTCGCTGGCTGGCTCGACACCAGGCGTTCTGGGAGGGGGCTGTAGATCAGCTGGAACAGCTCTTGAGCCAACGGAGCGGACGTGGCGACACCTGAGACTCGTGCGGAGGTCACGCGCCGCCTCGGAGCGTCCCCGGAGCGCATCTTCGGCGCTTTCGCCTCTGCGGATCTTGTCTCGCGGTGGCTATCACCCTCTCCAGACATCGTGCTGCAAGTCCTGGCTTATGACTTCCGGGTGAACGGTGCGTACCGATTCGAGTACCTCGTGCCGAGCGGCGCAGTCATGCACGTTCACGGCATCTTTCGCAGCATCACGCCCCCTCGCGAGCTGATCTTCTCCTGGGTGATTGAGCCGCCCGACGAGCACTCCGGTATCAATTCGGAGGTCCGAGTTTCGATCACTGAGACAGCAGGCGGCAGTCTCCTGAGCATCGTGCATGAGCGGCTGGACCGAGCGGGCGCCGCTGAACGCCATCGGGGTGGCTGGCTAGGAGCTCTCGAATGCCTGGAATCGCTGCTTCGAGGGAGAACACAGGAATGAACGCAGCCAATGACGACCTTGAGTTCGTGAGGGCCTCATTTCGCAGCGTCACGTCCGTCCGCGAGGTCAAGATGTTTGGCGGTACGGCCTTCCTGGTCAATGGTCACATGACGGTGGCAGTGTCGCCTCGAGGGCTTCTGGTCCGTGTGGGTCCCGACAACCACGATGACGCGCTGAAGAGACCCGGTACGCGCCCAATGGAGATGCGCGGCCGAGTAATGACGGGTTACGTTTTTGTCGATCCCGTTCCGAATGACGCACGGACGGTGCAGACGTGGGTGCAAAGCGCACTCCGCCACAATCGTACGTTACCGCCGAAAGGCATGACTCGCGCTGTCTCTCGGAAGCGCAAAACTGCGAATCGGGGAGCTCGCCCATGAGCAAGCGCTACATTCTCGGCGCTCTGGCCTACCTGGTACCGACCTTTACACTGGGCTTTGTGTGGCACCTGGTGCTGTTCAAGGACTACTACGAGTCACTCGCGATCTACCGCGCGGAGGTGATTATTCCGCTTGGATTTCTCTCGATGCTCGTCCAGTCGGTGCTTTTCGCCTGGATTTACGATCGCATCTTCACAGCCGCTTCTGGCTCGGCGACCTCGTTGATTCTGAAGTATGCGATTATCGGGGCCTTGCTCTCCTGGAGCTTCACAACGCTCGCCGTGGCCGCCAAGAACATCATGAGCTCGGTGCCACGGTTCATGGCTATCGAGACCGCCTTCACGGCGGTCCAGTGGGTGATGGTTGCTCCATTGACGCTTCTGGCGTTCCGTGCCGCCCGCGACGCAGCTTCGATAAGCCCTGGCGCTCGTCTCAGCCGGTAGAGTACATGCCTCGCGGCGTCTACATCCTCTCCTTGATTCCGCGAGTCACGAGCCACCAGTTGACGGGATAAGACGTCAGAAATCCGCAGGTCATCGCCACCTGCATGGTGAACCAGAATTCCGCGCTGTTCGTGTGCAGTTTCACCCGTAGCAGATCTCCGAACACCCGGAAATAGGCAACCGCCATCAGGGCGTACATGCCGACTTGCCAGGCGGTCAGGGAGAGCGTGTCGGCTTTGATCGCCACTCTGCGCAGAGATCTCCCAGCGCGCAGCCACTCCCACAGTGCAGGCACGCCGTTGCGACCGAGACAGGAAGGGGTGTCTCATTTGTGTGCGAAGCCTGATCCCGCCGCATCGCTGTCCTGACGGCTTCGGCCGCTGGCTCGGGCTGGCCAGGGCACACTCCGCGACTTCTGGAGAGTGAACGAGGTCCTCAACGGAGTGGAAGTCTCCGCCTGCTTGCGATCCGGTGCGTTTTAAGATACATACTGTCTCGTATTTGCTCTTGGAACCTGGCAGTTGCCTGAATCGAACGTGTCGGGCGAGACTGATGTGCCCGATGACGTGCGCACTCTGCTGCGCACGCGCATCGAAACGTACGAGCAGATCGAAGTCCTGCGCGTCCTGCAGAGCGACCCACAACGGGAGTGGAACTCAGAGGAGCTCGGTGAGCAGCTGCACCTGGCACCGCAATTCGTCGAGGTCGCGCTCGAGGCGCTGGATTCCGGGGGCTTCGTTCGGCGCTCCGCCCCGGAGCCAAGCCGGCGCGGCTGCTACTCCCCAGCGACCGCAGAAATCAAAGCCTCGGCTGAACGCCTTTTGCACGAATACCGGGAGCGCCCGCTGCGGGTGATTCAACTCATCAGCACCTACGCGATCGAGCGCCTTCGAACGGGTGCGCTGCGGGCATTTGCCGACGCCTTTGTTCTGAGGAAGGATCGCGACCGTGGCTGAGGCGGTCTACGTTCTGTGCGCCCTGACCAGCATGGTCTGCGCAGTACTGCTGCTCAGAGGTTACCGCACGAGCCGGACAAGACTGCTGTTTTGGTCGAGCATCTCATTCGCCGGGCTGGCGCTGCACAACATCGTGTTAGTCCTCGACCTCGTGGTTCTACCGAAAATCGACTTGTTCTATTGGCGCGCGGGTATCGCTCTGGTCTCGATGTTAGTACTGCTGTACGGACTGGTCTGGGAGTCGCGCTAGAGGTCCCGCAATGAGGCAGTTCATACTCGGCCTGTTGACGATGACTACGCTGGTTGCTGGGCTCTTTTTCCTGCGATATTGGCGCTCCAGCGGTGACAGGCTCTTTGCGTTCCTTGCGCTCGCATTCGCAACGATGTCCATAAGCTGGTTGGCTCTGGCGGCGACGAGCGCCCGCTTTGAAGGGATTCACTACGTGTACCTCGTTCGACTGCTCGCCTTCGTTTTGATCATCGTCGGCATCGTGGATAAGAATCGGCGCGCCGGACGCCTGTAAGGAAGCTACGCGAGAGTCGGGCTTTGTCACATGGCTAGCGTCGCCCCCGCCCCCACGTAGGGACGGACGCTATCGGCCACTGAATCTGCGATATGCTCCTTGGTGATTACGCCCGCGACATTGCAGGCACTCGGTGTACCTGTGCCCCTGACGACGACAATCATGGAAGCGTTTGTCTGCCAGAACCGCTGGATCACCTCGAACATCGTGTCCTGCTCGTGAGCAAGCGTAAACGTTTCGCTTGCAATGCTACCCAGAGTGACGCCGGTATAGGCGCCCTCCAAACCGTGCCGGAGCGCAGTGTTTACTCGCAAAGTCCCAGCAATCCGTTCACCGTCCGTGATCACGATGTGCCTGAGGGCCGCATCCTGCTCCGGCTGGCGCAGGAACTGATCGAAGCCAGTGGTTGCGGGGAGCAGCAGGAAGTCTCGTTCCATGACCTCACCGGCGAGCCGAATCAGGAACATGTTGGCGTGCATCGCCTTGGGAATAAAGTGGCGCCTGCCTACGAGCTTGATCGTGTAGATGTTCTCCGGGCTCAGCAAGCGCCTGACTCCGATGCTCACCGCAACGGCGACGATCATGGGCATCACGATCTCGTAGTCTCGGGTCATCTCGAAAATCATGGTGATCGCGGTCATGGCTGCCCCGGTGCCGCCTCCTACCATCGCCGACATCCCGATCATCGCGAAGGCGGGAACGGTGATGTCGGGGAGTCCCAGCAGCTTGTGGACGAGCGCACCGAACGCGCCGCCGATGGTCGCTCCCATGAACAGCGACGGCGAAAAGATTCCTCCGGAGGAGCCCGAGCCCAGGCTGAGCGACGTCGCTGTCAGTTTGCTGGCAAACAGCAATGCCAGCAGGGGGCCGGCGGCAAGGCCACCCACCAGGATGTCCTGAATGGTCGAATAGCCGACGCCGTCGATGCGGTAGTGCCCGGAACCGAGCAGAAAGGCATACATCATCACGCCCACGCCGGCCATCCCTGCCATATGCCGCAGATACGGATTGCGGACACGCTCGAACAGGCCTTCGGACGCGTGCAGGCCACGAATGAAAGCGGTCGCGGCAAGGCCACAAATCGCTCCTAGCACTGCGCACAGGAGCATGGTATTGAGCGAGGTCGGAGCTGCGGCGAGCGTCAGGCGGGCAGGAACCTGAAACGCCGGAAGCACACCCAGAAAGTACCTCCCGATGAACGTGGCCGTTCCGGTGGCGAGGGCCACGGGCAAGAACGTCCGTACGCTGACCTCCGGCATCATCAGCTCTATGGCAAACATCACCCCGCCCAGAGGAGTGTTGAACGTGGCGGCGATCCCGGCCCCCGCACCGGCGGCGACCAGAGTGATGCGCTGCCACGCCTCGAGCCCGATCAACTGTCCGGCCGTTGAGCCAAGTGAGGCACCGATCTGGATGATCGGCCCTTCGCGCCCAACCGCTGCACCTGTGCCGATGGCGAGCGCTGAGGCGAGGGATTTCACGGCGGCGACGACCGGCCGGATCCTGCCCTCCCGGTAGAAAATCGCATCCATGACTTCGGGGACGCCGTGACCACGCGCCTCGGGTGCAAACTTGGAAACGAGGAACACGACGCCAAGGCCACCAATGATGGGGACCAGGATGATTCCGGGTCCCCAGGGGCTCAGGGCATCGTATCGATTGGCGTCATAAAAGAACGAGAAGCGCCCGTAGTAGGAGGCGTTGTGAATCACGCCGATCAGTGCACGAAAGGCGAGCGCGCCGATGCCCGTTACGACACCTACGCCAACAGCCAGTATCGACAGGGCCAGCAGGCCCAAGGTTCTCTCCGGTATTTTCTGCAGTTGCATGCGAATGCTGTACTTGCATGGGAAGTGGGGATCCGCGCAGGTCTGATTGGCCTCTTGCGTTCATTTCGGGACGTAGTGTAGCGTATTACCTGGCTGACCACTCGGCCTCTCCGTCTGGGTCCGCCCGAGAACGGAGTTGGCTGATTCTATCCAACACGGTAGCGGCCAAGGTCGCCGCTGCGGCTGGGGGCTATTCATGCTGAGCGTGCAAAACTGGCGCTGGCACGTCCGATTGGCCGGAATGACGAACTTCGTGCTCGGAGCGTTGGTCTCGGCTTGGCCCCGCGTGCTGATGTTTCCGCCGGTCGGCGGATTTCTGGAGCGTTACTTCGTCATCTGTGGCACGGTGGCATCACTGTGCGGCGCAGGCAGCGCGCTACTACCCGAGCGCAATGTGCTGCTGAGCGTCGGCTCCCTTGTAGTCGGGTTTTGCGTTCTCCTGTCCCCCATTGCATTCGAATTCGAGATGACTTGGCCGATGGTCATCGCATCCGCTTGCATCGGTTTGGCGCTTATGGGGCTCTCCTGGTGGAGCATCTCGGAAACATTGCAACTGCGCGACTCTGCGCGCCAGTGACCCAACGGTCAAAAAACAACGCCGGCGCGGGCAACAGCAAGGTGGATCCCGGGACACCCGGTCCGCCACTGGACACCGTCAGTGTCTATCCTCAGTCCACTGCAACCACTCGCAGCACGTAGCTCACGACGTCCTGGGTCAACCGTCGAGTAATCGGCGCGTGTCCAAACAGCTGCCGGTAGTAGAAGGGGCCCGTGAGCATGTCGATCACCAGCTCGATGTCGAGGTCTGAGCGCACCTCCTGCCGTGCCCTCGCCCTGGCAAACGCATCCCGCATGGACTTGCGGCGCGCGGCAAGGACCTCGTGACGAATCATCTCGGCTAGCTGTGGATCCCGTGCCATGTCTGCTACGATGCCGGCCAGTGCCTTGCCCAGGGGGCCGCCGAATGCACTGAGCAGCGTCCCGACCGCAGCCTCCAGGTCCCGCCGCAAGCTGCCCGTATCGGCAGCTGGATTGCCTCCCATCTCGCTGACGACTGCGTACGCCACCAGGTGGCGTTTGCTGGGCCAACGGCGATAAATGCTCGACCTGGCTCGCCGGACCCGCTCAGCAATGCCTTCCATGGTGACGGCCTCGTAACCTTTGGACCGCAATACGCTCAAAACGGCGGACACGACCTCGCTGTCAATGCGCTCGTCGCGAGGACGACCGGGCCCGTGCTCGGCAGTTGCGCGATCCCCCACCGTACCTATGGACGGTCCCGTCCTCGTATTCCGAACTGACTTCATTCCCGCACCTCGTCCCGACTCCGGCTGCCAATGGTAGCAATAGGGGGCGATATCCGCCGAAAGAACCCCTGCTGCGGTTGGGTCGCTGGCTTCACAGTTCGCCCGACGGCGGGTGCGACCTGGGCTCGCACGTGCTTCGGGAATCCTTGCGTCTATTACGAGACATGGTGTAGCGTATTACGCAGACTCAAGGGAGCGCACAGCTTGACACGCTTCTTGCTCAGCGGCGCGATGCTCCTGGTCCAAACCTGCACGAGCACCACGCCTCTCACTGGCAACTCCGGCCCGCCACGCGGGAGGGTCTGAATCAGCCGTGGCGCGGCGGCGCAGAGCGCCTGGATTCTCAACCGGAAACCTGGCACAGACGCGCGGCACGTGGCGCACCTCCTCTGTAGGCCGAATAACGCGGAAAACATCAACCATGAGAGTCGCGATCAACGGCATCGGGGTGGCGGGCCCTACACTGGCCTACTGGCTACGGCGCTACGGCCACGAACCCGTGATGTTCGAGAAAGCACCTGCGCTTCGCACCGGCGGACATGTGATCGACTTCTGGGGCCTCGGCTACGCGATTGCCGAGCGAATGGGCTTGATCCCCGTTTTGCGGCAGCGCGGCTATATGATGAAGCGGCTGCGAATGGTCGACGGCCATGGCCACGATGATGCGAATCTGGATCTCACGATGATGCGTGAGCTGCTGGGCGGACGATTCATCAGCCTCGCCAGAGGCGACCTGTCATCCGGACTGTTTTCCGCCTGTGAAGGAATTCCCGCTCACTTCGGCACCACGATCACCGGGCTCGTACGGGGCCGCAATGCGCTCATGCTCACGTTCGATAACGGTCGACGCGACGAGTTCGACTTCGTGGTGGGCGCCGACGGGCTGCACTCGCAGGTCAGGCAGCTCACGTTTGGTCCTCAGGCGAAATTCGAGAAACCCCTGGACTGCTACGTCGCCGCGTTCCGAATCTCCGGTTATCCCCGGCGCGATGAGCTCACATACGTCTCGCACACAGTTCCCGGTCGTCAAGTCGGACGCGTCTCGCTGCGGGGTGACGAGACCCTGATACTGCTCATTTGCCGGGCGTCGCTGATCGGCAGTGAACCCCCCGCCCTCGAGCGGCAGAAGGAAGCGCTACGGTGGGCATTCTCGAACATGGACTGGGAAGTGCCCGACATCCTGGATGCGATGGATGGAGTCGAGGACATCTATTTCGATCGAGTGAGCCAGATTCACCTGCCCTGCTGGTCCTCAGGCCGTGTTGCGCTGATCGGCGATGCCGCCGCGTGCGCCTCGCTCCTGGCCGGTGAAGGAGCGGGTCTGGCGATGATCGAAGCCTATGTTCTGGCGGGTGAGATCCATCGGGCGAACGGCAACTTTCAGCGCGCCTTTGCTTCTTACGAAGCCCGTCTACGTCGCTTCGTGACTGCCAAGCAGCAGTCCGCCTTACGGTTCCGCTCCTTCTTTGCGCCGCGGAGCGCTTTGGCTCTGGGAATTCGCAATTTCTCCGTCAACTGCCTTTCGCATCCATTCTTCGCCAGGCGCTTCGTAACGCGCTCCATTCAGGATACGTTCGAATTGCCTTCGTACTTGAGATCCTGATTGCCGCAGTCACAAAGTCAGCAAGGCATCAGGACGCGAGCAGCCGGTGCAGATCTGAGGCGATCGTCTCGGCTTTGGAGGTACTCCCAGCCAGCAGGCGCGGCTCGCCAGTACGGTCGAACACGAACACCGCGCTGCTGTGATCGACCGAGTAGTATCCATCTGCACCCGGTGCCTCACGGTGGTACGCGACCCGGTATCGGCGTGTCAGCGCATTCAGTGCCGAATCATCCCCCCGGAGTCCGACAAACTGCTGGCCGAAAGCGTTGACGTAACGCTTGAGCACGGGCGCGGTGTCGCGTTGCGGATCGACGCTCACAAAGAGAACGCGAACGCCCTCGGCCTGAGAGCCGAGCGAGCGAAGTGCCTGCTTGAGCATCGCGAGAGTGGTGGGACAGGCGTCCGGGCACTCGGTATATCCGAAGTACAGCAATACGACCTGGCCACGGAACGTTTGCGCGGAGACGACGCGGTTGTCCTGGTCCGTGAGGGTGAATTCGAGCTTCGGCATGAGCCCAGTGATGTTCTGCAGGAGAAAAGGCGGCTGCGCCTTCGTACAGGCGGCCAGGGTCAAAAACAACACGAGGCTCGCGAGCGCGGCAAACAGTCCTCTCATAGGAATCGTATCTGAACGTACCATGGCTAGAGGCTCCGAGACTCGCCAATGGCAGGTACCAGCGAGCGTTGCTGTCGTGTTTCCGAATCGTGCATCAGGTGGTACAGGACGACGAGAACGCCCACGCCGGACATCATTGCCGCCGGAATCCACGTCGCCAGCCCCCCGAGTTGCTGATCGACCAAGGGGCTGAGATTCCAGGCGCGGCCGCAGATGGCGTAGACGTCGAACAAGACCGTACGGTGCAGGGTTATGTATGCGCCAAGAAGAATCTGTAGTAGTGCCGCAAGGCACAGGATGAGTATCCGAATGCCGTAGCCGACCGCGAACGTCCCCTGACGGTCGCGCCTGGCAATCATTAGCCACCAGAACAAAATGCCATCGACCGCCATGCTCCAGTTCATGAGCAGATAGCGATGCACGTCCAGCATCGCGGCGAAATGCACCGACGGGATGAGCCAGTAGTAGATCAAACCGACAAACAGGAGCAGGGCCATGGCCGGGCTCTGAATCAAGCGCAGTGCCCCTCTCACTGCGGTCTGCCGCGGGAGCGGCTCCAGCACGCGCTCTTGCAGCCATTGGGGTAATCCGCAGCGAATCGTCTGAAACGGAGCTGATGCCACCAGTAGAATGGGAGCGATGTGATGCAGCACCAGGTGCTGCAGGCGATGGACCCAGAACATGTGCTGGGACAGGTAGTCGAAGTAGGTCTGCAGTGCTGCATAGTCCAGCGCGAGCCCCACGAAGAACGCGATTGACTGCCAGGTGGCGGGTTGCGCCATTCGCCGCTGCCTGAGCACAGCCAGCCCGCGCACATAAGCGACCGCGGAGAGCAAGCAGATCAGCAGGACCGTCGGCGAGAAATCCCACGGCAGCAGATACTGCACGAGAGTTTTCATCGACGCCTGGCCATACAAACTGCCGCACCCATCGAGCTGCTACAAACGTCGCGCTCGTGAGTCGGCGCGGTCCGAGATCTGCGCTTTACGATACACTATGTCTCGTATAAGAGGAAATCGACATCCAGCCAAGCTCGCGAGACGTCGCCTGAGTGTCACGTTCGATGCCGCATGCGGGCCCCGCCAAGCGGTAGCGGCGACTCGGGGCGCTGTCGATGATCTACAGTGGAATCCAATGAACCGGGAGGCGATTGGTTGCTCGCCTCGTAGCCTGTAAACGGCGCTGAATAGCGACCTCTAGGCCAGCAGCGAACGCAGCATCCAACTCATGCCACGTCTCTCGGCCATGCGCACGGCCGCGTTCCTGAGCCCAATCTGCCACCGAGACACCGCTACGAGCCATCTCCTCAGCGGCAACAGTTCGGAGCGAGCTTGCTTTCGATGCGCTGCAAAAGCTCCTCTGCGCGTGCGCGGTCCGAAGTCCCGGAGGCCAGCCGCGCACTACACCTGAGCGATCGAGCTGAACTGAAAGGAGGAGCCCTGCGGATTCTCACCGATTCGCACCTGTGACTGATCGAGGAATCGGTGGGGCGGGACCGGAAGGTTGTACGGGGCGGGGACGCCCGTGAACACCCGCGCCGACAGGTCGTAGCGCGAGCCGTGGCAAGGACAGAAGTATCCGCCCGGCCAGCCCGTCCCGAGAGCCCCGTCCGGCTTTGGCTCATAGCGCGGCACGCAGCCGAGATGGGTGCAGATCCCGACGACGATCAAGTACTCGGGCTTGATCGAACGGTGCCAATTCCTGGCGTACTCGGGTTGCTGTATTACCTCGGAATCGGGATCCCTCAGCAAACGAGTGTCGCTTGGCTCTTGCAGCACCTCCAACTGCGCGGCAGTGCGATGCAGGATAAACACCGGATGGCGGCGCCAGGAGGCGATAATCATCTGCCCGGCTTCCACTTGGGAGATATCAACGTCCGTGGGACCCCCGAGCGCTCGCGCCCGCTCCGACGGCAGCCAGGATTCGATGAACGGCACTGCAGCGAATGCAGCGCCCACGGCCCCATAAACAATCGTTGCAGTGCGCAGAAATTTGCGCCGACTCAGATCCGGCCCACTCTCAGGCGTATCAACATTCTCGCTGGTGGTTGCAGACATCGTGAGAAGCGGCGAAATCGAAGCTCAGGATTCCGATCGACACATGAGCGCGAAATCTGTGCTCCTATTAGACAGGCAGGCGCACCGGAGTTCATGACTTGAAGTCTCCCGCAGGCAAAAAGTTCGCCCGTGCCGATCCTCCGCGGAGCAGATCGACGCAGCTTTTGCTACCATCGTTGCCTGCCTGATTGCTCGAACCGCGACCCGGAGACACGTGACGCGCTCCGTTGGCCTCTAGATCGAGGCTCAGTACCGAGAGTCCTATGATGATCGTGCTCTATCACCACGGCTCCTCGACGTGCGCCGCAAAGACCCGCTTTGCGATCGATGAAAAAGGATTGCCGTGGGAGAGCCGCTACGTGGATATCCTGCGCGGAGAGCAGTTCAAGCCTGAGTTCCTGGCCATCAATCCAAAGGGCGTTGTGCCGGTACTCGTCCACGACGGCGCAGTGATCCGGGAATCGACGGTCATCTGTGAATATCTCGAGGAGGTCTTCCCCGAGCGCCCCATTTACCCCCGCACTCCTCCTGAGCGCGCTCGTATTCGCTACTGGACCAAAGCAGTCGATGAGGAGCTGCATCCTGCCTGCTCTGCGTTGACCTACGTCGTGTCTCATCGCCATACGATTTTGCGAAACGGCGCCGGAAGTTTCGAGCAGTTTCTCGCTGAAGGTAGTGCTGAAGGACGCGCCGCGCGAACCCTGAAATGGCAGTGGATTCAGGAGGGCCTCGCGGCCCCGGGCGCTGCCGACAAGATCCGCCTGTACGACGGATACCTGCAAACCATGGAGAACACTCTCTCCGAGTCCCCATGGCTCGGAGGAAGCGAGTTCTCCATGGCAGATATCGCTCTGGCCCCCTATGTCAACCGGCTGAGTGCGCTGTCGATGCACGGCATGTGGGCTCAGGGCCGTCTGCCGCGCGTTGAAGAGTGGTTTGCAAGAATTCGCTGTCGGCCGGCATTCACATCGGCGCTCGTGGAGTGGGTACCACAGGAGCTGAGCGAGGAAATGCGCGAGAACGGCGCGAAATCCTGGCCGGCCATTCGGGAACTGTTGCGGCCCGAAATTTGAATCGGCACCATGCATACCCGAGTTGGCCGCGTTCCACTGCATCGGCTGCTGCCTCGAGCAGTGTCGAGCTCACGGCTTCGTGCACACGCCGGGCGGCAAATATGCGGACGAAACGCTCTCGAGACTCGCGGCCCATCAGCGCGCCTGCCACCAGCGCACTATCCAGAAGTCGAGCGACACCCGGCCCGGGCCGAGAGCGACGATGGCGACGGCGAGCGCCGCCCACGGTAGATGAAAATTCGCCCAGCCTTCCGGCACCGTGAGTTGGATGACGATGGTCATTACCAGGATGCCGAGCGCACTTGCACGCGTCGCCAGTCCCACGATCAACAGACACGGAAGCACGATCTCCGCCACGCTATCGATCCACGCGAAAAGGTCAGGCGCTGGAAATCCGTACGTTCTCCCGAAGATGTGCAGCTTGAACTGCTCCTCGAATAGAAACTGTGCCCCCGGGGAAAGCGACAGAAAGCCGCTCCACTTTGTCAGCCCCGAGCGCAGGAATGGCACGGCAAGCGCAACGCGCGCCAGCGGGGAGGCGAGGAGAGAGGCCGCGTAGGCGAGCCGGGCGAGTGCCTTTCCCGCGGCAGGCGCGGAATTCAAGTTCGGGCTCTGCTCTTCGCGCATCGAGGACATACTCAACCTTCCCCGGTTGGTCGATGCCAGCCGACGAAGACGCCCGCGCTGAGCAGCACGGTGAGATGCTCGGCGAGCTCGAATGATGGCGCGACCACCAGGGCAGCCTCGGCGGCCTGATCGAGAGACTTACCTCGGCCAAGCGCAACCAGCAACTCAGCGCCGCCGAGCGGAGCGTTTCGCACTTCAACGTCGGCTTGCGGACGCACAATGAGCACGTCTTCCCCGCCGGCTTCGAGGTCAACAGGCCCCGGAACGCCACCGGCGATGTTCATACGCCAGATCGACAGCGCCGGGAAGCTCGATCGAATGATCCGCAGCGACGGATGCAGCGTGAAACAGACTTCTCCAGGACGGTCGTGCAACACTCTTGTGAGAGTTGCCGGATCCAGTGGCGCAGCCTCCGGCGCATGATAGGCCTCCAGCCATGCGCGCTCGATCCGAGCAACATCCCGCAAGTACGGCAACGACTCGAGCGCTTCGATCCGGGTGAGAAAGTCCGGAATGCTCGCTCCGTATTCGAGCAGTACGGGCGAGCTCGGGGGACATTCCCGAATATATAGAGGTGCAAGCGCGCGGAAGCACTCCTCGCCCAGAATGCGATGCACAGCGGGGTAGCTCTCGAGCAGAGCCTCCGTGAGACTCACGATGACATTATTTCGATAGACGTCGAACCGCTTCGCATCCGGCTTGCGGTCCGGGCCGACGCAGCCGGCTGGGATTGGCCGCCGCGGATCGAACAACGCCGCCGCGAACGTGCCCTGACGCTCAGCAAGCGGCAGCATGTGAGGGCTCTTGGAATTGATTGTTCACATTCGACAGGGCGAGCCTGATCTCCTCGGCCCGGCGAGCTTGCGCGTACAACTCGGACCAGGCCGGCACGTGGGCATCCCACTCGATCAGAGTAGGAATGGGACTGAGCCTCTGGAGCGCATGGGCATAGAGCATCCAGACCGGCTCGGCGACGGGCCGATCATGCGAGTCGATCAACAATGGCCGGCCGGCCCCATCGGCGTCCGGTGTGTATCCCGCCAAGTGAATCTCGCGCACATGGGCCAGCGGATAGTCATCTATGTAACGCATCGCATCCCAGTTGTGGTTGGTGCAGGCGACATAGACGTTGTTGACATCCAGCAGCAAGCCGCAACCGGTGCGCCGCACGACCTCACCAATGAAGTCCACTTCCGAGTACGTGCTCTCCTGGAAGGCAACGTAGGTCGCGGGGTTCTCGAGCAGCAGCCGCCGTCCGAGGGTTTCCTGAACGCAATCGATGTGCTCGATCACCCGCGCCAGGCTCTCTGCACAGTACGGCAGAGGCAGCAGATCGTTTAGAAAGGACGAGCCGTGCGTCGACCAGGCCAGGTGCTCGGAGAAGAGCGCGGGCTCGTAGCGCTGGATGAGCGTGCGAAGTCGCTCCAGGTGCGCGCGATCAAGCGGACGGTCCGCCCCGATCGAAAGACCCACGCCGTGCAGCGAGAGGGAATAATGCTTCCGAATCGCAGTGAGGTATCGATGCGGCGGGCCGCCAGCGCCCATGTAGTTCTCCGCGTGGACCTCGAAAAACCCGATGTCCGGCAAAGACTCGAGAATCGTCCCGTAATGCTGTGACTTGAGGCCAACGCCGGCGCAAGGCATGCGACCGGGACGCCCGAAACCACCGAGGTCCGGGCTCGTCCCGCGCGCGGCCAGCACCGACGAGCCTTCTGCCAGGCTCGCCTCCGTCGACACCGTCAGCTCGACTTCTTCTTCAAGCTACCCGGGCCGTTCGGAGTCTGCATCTGGGTGCAGGTCCCCTTGGGCACGAGCTTGAAGGCGTTGCCTTGATAATCCTTGGTGCTGGTCCCGGCGCAGGTGGTGCCTGGACCCGCGAAACAATCGTTCTGGCCAGCGCGCGCAACGCCCCAGCATTGCTCGACCTTGCCGCCCTTGAGTTCCTTCATGGTCATCGCCTGCTTCTCTTTCATCATCTTCATCTGCTCAGGGGTCATCTTCTCGCCCTGAGCAGAGCTGATGGTTGGAACCCAGGCGCTGAGAGCCGTCGCCAGAGCGCCGGCTACGAGGATGGATGTGGTTCGGTTCGACATAGCTGCTCCTCACGAATAAAGGACGAGATCGAAGCGGCAGGCGGCGGGGACCCGTCAAAAGATTCGCATTCGGCCGAGTGCACTGAGGATGACTGTCGACGGGAGACCACCGCCAAGTCTCGTACCCCGGCAGCCCACGGGGGGGCAGCCTAAGACTTGAGGATCCAGAGAGTGGTCAAGGGACTGCGACAGCATCAGCGCTCCGCGGCGTAGCTCAAAGGCGGATCGATCGCCCGTCAACCAGACCGGGCCCACAGCCAATCTATTGCACGGTTACGCACACGTGGCGTGCTCGCTGCAAAGGTCTCGCTTGCCTTGGCGGGATCTATCGTTAGAGATTGAGCCAGATTGCAGCGGTGCAGGGGGCCGGAATCGCCGAGCTGGCCTGCTTTCTCGTGCGGCACCCTGTCGCCTCCCTAACCGCTGGCCGACTGTGGCCGGTGCGCCGCAGATCGTAGCAGCCCCGCCGTAGCAGGGCAGCTGATTCGGCGCGACACCGGGCGGCGGAGTGGCAGTCCCAGCGGCTCACAGGAATACCGTGCGGCTCGGCTTCGGTGGGTTCCTTTGGGCAGAATGAACCGCCCGTTGCCATGAGCCAGCAACTCGGCGAAACCCTCCCGCGAGACGGGTCGTGAATGTGCTCGCGTACGCAGCCTACGAGGTCTCCGTGACGAAGCTGCAGGGGCAAGATAATCACCG
>Ga0105240_10001212_pt1 | contig 44945 bp, 43 predicted proteins | sample KBSC54metaG_FD_80426 | JGI IMG/M metagenome (GOLD analysis project Ga0105240, IMG submission 80426) | Corn rhizosphere microbial communities from Kellogg Biological Station, Michigan, USA - KBS C5-4 metaG | ecosystem: Host-associated > Plants > Roots > Rhizosphere > Soil | place: Michigan, USA... | reverse complement strand
GCACGGGCAAATGAGCACAGTGAGAGACCGACGATGAACGAGCAGCACCTGATCGAGATGGCCAACCGCATCGGCGAGTTCTTCGAGTCGATGCCCGATCGCGACGAGGCCCTCGCCGGCATCTCGGAGCATATCCGGCGCTTCTGGGAGCCGCGCATGCGGCGGGCGATTCTGGCGACACTCGACGATGCTCAAGCGAGCGCCGCGATGCTGCCGATCGTCAAAGACGCGTTGGTCCGGACACGCGAGAAGCTCACGCCAGCCGAAGCCGCTTGACGTTTTCCCCCGGGGAATCGCTCCCCGGGGAAACATGAATCATCAACCGTTTTCGCGCCTCGCCGCGAACCACGTCTCGCAATGCCTTGCCAGTGCGCTGGCATCGGTTGCCGGACGGCCACGCGCACAAATGTAGCCGTCGGGCCTCAGCAGATAGAACGCCGGGCGCGTCCTTCCGTAAGCCTCCATCAGCGGCGTGCCGCTTCCGCTTTGCGCATCGGTCACATGCCAAATGCGCACATTCCCCGCCAATACACGCTCGACGAGCGAGGCAAGCTTCTCGATGCTCGGATCGGGCGGGGTGGACGTCGCGGCAAGCGCGTCGGTGGCATCGAAACCCCTCGGATTGTCGCCGGGCGCACCCACCAGTAAAAAGAGCGAAAAGTAAGCTGGGTCGTGCAGATCGAAAATGCAGCCGGTGCCCGGTGCCCGGCCGAGCGGCCCATCGATCACATGCACGAGTGCATCCGGCGCGCGCTCGCCGGCACGTGGGCCTCCATCGAGCACGCGCTCGAGCGTGAGCGCGCTGCGCCGGTACTGGATCGAGAGCTCGCTCACCATCAGGCGCGCCGCATCGCGCAGCGGCCCGAATGCCGCGAGGATCGGCATCGCCCGTTCGCGCAACAGCTTCAGCGCCCCCCGTTCGGCCTCGGCCAACTGAGTAATGAAGTTCGTCTGCCGCAGCACGTCGCGCTCGATGGGGTGACGCTCCGCCTGGTAGGTATCGAGCAGGTGCTCCGCGGCGTGCCCTTTGAGCACGCGCGCCAGTTTCCAGCCCAGGTTGAATGCTTCCTGGATGCCGGTGTTCATGCCTTGTGCGCCGGCCGGACTATGCACGTGCGCCGCGTCGCCCACGAGGAAAGTACGCTGCACGCGCAATCGCTCGACCATCCTGCTGTTCAATCGAAAGTACGACGACCATTCAAGCCCCGACAACTCGAGCGGACGATGAATGCGGCGCCCGGCAGTCTCGCGAAAAAGCGCGAGCGGTGGATCGCCGGGCGGATCGTCACCGTCGCGCGAACTCGCCTCGGCGTGCGCCTGTGGCTTTGCCTTTCCATCGGCGACCGGCTCCGGATGATCGGCGATGAACCGGTGACGGCCGCCGCCCATCGGGAACAGGGCCGCCAAGCCTTCTCCCGATGCGAATAGATGGAACTCGTCGTCGGGCAAATCCCAATCGGCATGCAGGTCTGCCAACATGAACGTCTGTTCGAACATCTTGCCGGCAAAGCTCAGTCCGAGCAAACGGCGCACCGTGCTATGAGCGCCGTCGGCCGCGACGATGAATGGGACGTGCACCGTCTCGCGCCGGCCGTCGGCGTCAACAAGTTCGGCCTCGGCGCGCGCGGCCCCCTGCGTCAGGCCGACCAGTTCGGTACCCCGTTCCACCGTCACGCCGAAAGTGGCGAGATGCTCGGTCAGGATGCGCTCCGTCACCGTCTGATCGAGGCACATCAAGTAGGGATAGCGCGTGTGCAACGGGTCGAAATCGAGCCGCGCGAGCCGATGACCGTTCGAATACAGGTTGGCGGCTCGCAGCCGGTGGCCGGCCGCGAGAAACGGCTCGACGACGCGATGCTGCTCCAGGAGTTCGAGCGTGCGGGCTTGTATGCCGATCGCACGCGAGTGCGCCGCCGGTTGCGGCGCTCGATCGATGATGCGCACGGCGACCTGCGCACGTGCGAGGCTCATCGCGGCGGCAAGCCCGGTTGGGCCCGCGCCGACGATCAGCACGGGCTGCTCGTTTGCGGCGGCGGCCATGCGTTTTCCTCCGGCGAACCACGACTCGCCTAGTGTACGCTGGCCGCCCGCTGGCCGGCGCGGCGAACGCGCTTTTCGCGTGGCGCGGCGAGTGTGGGAAAATGCCGCGTTCACCGCTTTTCCTGCCGTCATGGATTCTCTTTTCGCTCGCGCTTACGCGGCGCATCGTGACGGAAGGCTCGCCGACGCCGAGCGCGATTATCGCGCGGCGCTCGCCGCCGACCCCACGCACGCCGACGCCCTGCATCTGCTCGGCGTACTGCGCCATCAGCAAGGACGACACGCCGAAGCTGCCGATCTCGTCGGCCGCGCTGTACGGCTGCGTCCGGACGACGCCGGTCTGCAGCTCAATCTCGGCAATGCGCTGAAGGCGCTCGGCCAACTGGACGGCGCCATCGAGCGGTTTCGAAACGCGCTGACGCTTGCACCGGAGTTCCCGCTCGCGCATTACAACCTCGGCAACGCCTATGCAGCGGCGGGCCGGCACGCGGACGCCGTCGATGCATTCGAGCGCTCGCTGCTTCTTACGCCCGGCGACGCGCCGACCTGGAACAATCTCGGCAACGCGCTGCACGCGGTCGGACGGCACGACGACGCGATCGAGGCTTTCAGGCAGGCGCTGGCCCTGCGCCCCGATCACGCAGGCGCTCATAACAACCTCGGCATGGCCTATGCGGCACTCGGCCGAGCCGATGACGCCATCGTCCATTTCCGCCGGGCGCTGGCGCTCGAGCCGCGCTTCATCGCCGCACACTTCAATCTGGGTAACACGCTCGACGCGACAGGCCAGCACGAGCAAGCCGTCATGGCATTCGAGGCGGCACTCGCGCTGCACGCGCCATTTGCACCGGCACTCCTCGGGCTCGGCAATGCGCTCGCCGCGCTGGGCCGTCATGCGCAGGCGATCCCCGCACTCGAGCGCGCGGTCGGGCTCGATCCGCGCATGAGCCTCGCCTGGCTCAGTCTCGGCAACGCGCACCACGCGCTTTGCGCGCACGATGCAGCGTTGCGCGCCTACGATCAGGCATTGCGGCTGCGTCCGGACCTCGCTTCGGCCCGGCTCAACCGGGCGCTGACGCTGCTTGCGCTCGGCGACTTCGCACGGGGCTTGCCCGAATACGAAGCCCGGCTGGAACTCGCGGCGACCGCCGACGCGGCGTCGGGCCGCGCGGTGCAATGTGCCCTGCCCCGCTGGCATGGCGAGCCGATCGAGACGCGGACGCTACTCGTCGAAACCGAACAGGGCTTCGGCGATACGCTTCAATTCATGCGCTTCGTGCCGCTCGCCCGCGAACGCGCGGGGCGTGTCGTATTTGCCGTGCAGCCCGAGCTGCTGCCGCTCGTCGAGCCGCTCGGGCCGCTTTGGCGGGTCAAGATCGTCGCGCGCGACGAAGCTCGAGTCGAAGCGGATCTGCAGTGCCCGCTACTGAGCCTGCCGCTTGCGCTCGGCACGAGGCGCGATACACTGCCCGCCCAACGCCGCTACGTCGAAGTACCCGGGGCTTACCGGCGCCGCTGGCGGGGCTCGCTGGGCGGTCACGCGCGTTTCAAGGTGGGGATTGCATGGGCCGGCCGCATTCAGGCCCATGAGACGCGCACGATGCCGGTCGACGCACTCGCGCCGCTTTTCGCGCTCGCGGGCATCGACTGGATCGTTCTGCAGCCGGCTATCGGCGAACTCGATGCGCAATCGCTGGCCATGCACGCCAAGCGCGCGTCGATTCATCGTTACGACGGCCGGATCCGCGACTTCGCCGATACGGCCGCCATCGTCGAAAGGCTCGATGCCGTGGTTTCGATCGATACGTCGATCGCGCACCTTGCCGGCGCACTCGGCAAACCGCTTTTGCTGATGCTGCCGTTCGCCGCCGATTGGCGATGGCTCACTGCCGAGCCCCGCACGCCGGCGCAAGGCGACATGGCTGGGGAGCCCACTCCGTGGTATCCGAGCGCACGCCTGATTCGCCAACCGATGCCCGGTGCGTGGCTGGAGGTGACGCAAACCGCCGCGCGGCTTTTGCGGCGCGAACTGGGTCTTTGATGAGGCTCGATCCGTCGGAAACGTTTCGACGAACGACGAGAGCCTTGCGCGCCATGCCTACAGAATGCCGCCGCGCTCGCGAATTTGAGGCCAGGCAAGCTTCATGTAATACAGCATCGACCAGATCGTCAGGACGGCAGCGAGATAGATGAGCCAGACGCCCCAGACGTGTGTCGCGATGACCCACCCGCCGATGCGCAGCGGCGCCTCGAAGAGCAGCATCGGAATCGCAACCATCTGGCAGGCCGTCTTGAACTTGCCGAGCTGATTGACCGCCACGCTTTTCGATGCTCCGATTTGCGCCATCCATTCGCGCAGGGCTGAGATCGCGATTTCGCGCCCCACGATCACGAGCGCGATCGCCGCTTCGATGCGGCCGAGCTGTACCAGGATCAGGAGCGCGGCCGTCACCATCAGCTTGTCGGCCACGGGATCGAGAAACGCACCGAACGCCGAAGTCTGATTCCATTTGCGGGCGAGGTAGCCGTCGAACCAGTCGGTCAGCGCGGCGAGCACGAAGATGACGCACGCCGCCGCGTTGCGATGCGGCTCGCTCATCCACGCGTCCGGCACATAGAACACGCCAACGACGAGCGGAATCAGCACGATCCGCAGCCACGTCAGGAAAATCGGAAAATTGAACGGCATGAGCGAATGGCCGGCGGCCCCGCGAAGTTGACGGAACAAGGAGACGCCATTGTGCCGTGTCGACGGACCCGCCACAAGCCAAGCCGCAGCCAAGCCGCGGCGGTGGGCGACTCGGCCGCCGACGCCCTTCGCGCCCCTTCAGTGCAGTTGCCTGTAGATCTGCTCGGCCAACGCGAGCGAAATACCTTCGACGCTTGCCAGATCCTCGACACTTGCCGCCACCACGCCGCGCAGCCCGCCAAATCGCGCCAAAAGCCGCTGCCGGCGTTTGGCGCCTATGCCTTCGAGCTCTTCCAGCCGCGAGGTCTGGCGCGCCTTGGCACGCTTGGCGCGCATGCCGGTAATCGCAAAGCGATGCGCCTCGTCGCGAATCTGGGCGACCAGCATGAGCGCAGCGCTCTCCTTGCCGAGCTCCAGCGGTGCGCGGCCGTCGGCGAACACGAGGGTCTCGAGTCCCACCTTGCGCCCTTCTCCTTTCGCCACGCCGACGAGAATCGAGCGGTCGATCCCCAGCTCCGCGAAGACCTGGCGCGCGACCTCGACTTGCCCTTTGCCGCCATCGATCAGCACGATATTCGGCAGCGTGCCGCCGGCCGCGGTCGGTTCGGCCGCATCGGCGGCGAGCCCCGGATCGGCTGCCGCCTCGGGCTGCAGCTCGGCAGCGCGATCGTCCGCGTTGCCCGCGGCCGACTCGACCATCTTCTCGTAGCGGCGCGTCAATACCTGGCGCATGGCCGCGTAATCGTCCCCGGGCGTGATTCCGGTGATGTTGTAGCGCCGGTACTCGCTCGACTGCATCTTGTGATCGCGGTACACGACGCACGATGCCTGTGTGGCCTCGCCCATCGTATGGCTGATGTCGAAGCATTCGATACGCAGATGCGCGAGATCGTCGCATTCGAGACCGAGCGTTTCGGCGAGTGTGCGTGTACGCGCTTGCTGCGAGCCCTGCTCCGACAGCAGCCGCGTGAGCGCAAGACGTGCATTGTTCTCGGCCATGCCGAGCCAGACGCGTTTTTGGCCTTGCGGTTGACGCACGAGCGTGACCTTGTGGCCCGCCTGCTCGCTCAGGAGATCGACGAGTTCGCGGCTCGCCGGAGCGTGGCTGACGACGAGCACCGGCGGTACTCGATTGCCGAGATAGTGCTGCGCGATGAACGCTTCGAGGACCTCGGCTTCGATACCCGCCGCGACGCCCGATTCGGGCATGTCGTCGGCATCGAGCGGCGCGGGCGGATCGAGCGCAGCCTCCAACGCCGGCTCCTCGACGCCGGCCGGGGTGTCGACATGCGCCGGGAAATAGGCCTTGTCGCCGAGGTGCCGCCCGCCGCGGACCATTGCCAGATTGACGCAAACGCGTCCGCCTTGCGCGACGACGGCGAGGATGTCCACATCGCTGTCGCTGCCGACTTCGATCGCCTGCTGATGGAGGACCGTCGACAGCGAACTCATCTGGTTGCGCACGGCCGCGGCCTGCTCGAACTTCAGCTCCGCCGCGAAGGCATGCATCTTGGCCTCGAGTTCTTTCATCACCTCGTTTTGGCGGCCGAGCAAAAAGCGCGATGCGTTTTCGACGTCGCGCGCATAGTCCTCCTCGTTGATAGCACCGACGCACGGCGCGGTGCAGCGCGCGATCTGATGCAGCAGGCAAGGCCGCGTGCGGTTGTTGAACACCGAGTCCTCGCACGTGCGCAACTGAAACACGCGCTGCAGGATCTGGATGCTTTCGCGCACCGCCCACGCGCTCGGAAACGGCCCGAAATACTGATTCTTCTTGTCGACGGCTCCGCGGTAATACGCCATGCGCGGAAACTTGTGCCCCGTCAGCTTGAGATAGGGGTAGGACTTGTCGTCGCGAAACAGGATGTTGTAACGCGGCGCCAGCGCCTTGATCAGATTGTTCTCGAGCAGCAGCGCTTCGGCTTCGGAGCGCGTCACCGTTGTTTCGACGCGTGCGATGCGCGTGACCATCATCGCGATGCGCGGCGAGAGCTGCGTCTTGGTGAAGTAGCTCGAGACGCGCTTTTTGAGGTCGCGCGCCTTGCCCACGTAAAGCACTGCACCGAGCTTGTCGTAGTACCGGTAGACGCCGGGCATATGCGGCAATTGCGCGAGGATGCGCTTCGGCTCGAAGGCGGGTTCAGGGGCGTGCGGTTCGGTCATGCGGATATCGGACGGAAAGCGCCGCGCCTGGCTGCGAGGCCGCACGGCGTGCTTTAGAATCGCCAGTTTAGAACATTTGCGCCGGCTCCCGCGCCCGCGCGGCGCGCTGCATCATGTCCGATCCGTCCCATCCGAGCGCCTCGGCGCCAGCGAGTGCAGCGCCGTCCGTGCTCGCCTGCGACATCTTTTGCGCCGTCATCGATAACTTCGGAGATGTCGGCGTCTGCTGGCGTCTGGCCCGCCAGCTCGCCGGCGAACATGGCTGGCAGGTGCGCTTGATCGTGGACGATCTTCCTACTTTCGCGCGGCTCGAGCCGGCCGTCGATGTCGCCGCATCGAGACAGACAGTGGCCGGCATCGAGATCGAGCAATGGCACGACGTTCATGCCGGCGAAACGCTGCGCGTCGCCGATGTCGTCATCGAGGCGTTCGCCTGCGAATTGCCGGCGCCCTATCTCGCGGCAATGGCACGACGCGGGCGCGTGCCGGTCTGGCTCAATCTCGAGTACCTGAGCGCCGAGGACTGGGTGGCCGGCGTCCACTTGAAGCCCTCGCCGCATCCCCGCCATGCGCTCGTGAAGACGTTTTTCTTCCCCGGTCTCGGGCAGGGCACGGGCGGTGTCATCAAGGAGCGCGATCTCGACGCGGCGCGCGCGCGCTTCCTTTCGTCCAGCGAAGCGCGCCAGACGTGGTGGCAGCGCATGACGCTCGGGCCGCCCCCCGGCCCCGAGGCAACGGTCATTTCGCTGTTCGCGTACGAAAACCCGGCCGTGCAAGCACTGCTCGCGCAATGGCGCGACGCGCCGGGCCCCGTGATATTGCTCGTGCCGGAAGGACGCCTCTCCGGTGCGGTCGCGCGCTTTTTCGATCTTGCTTCGTTCAAGGCCCCCGCACTGGCGGAGCGTGGCAACCTGCGCGCGCATGCGCTGCCGTTCGTGCCCCAGGCTGCCTTCGACGCGATGCTCTGGGCAAGCGACCTGAATTTCGTGCGCGGAGAAGACTCTTTCGTGCGCGCGCAGTGGGCGCGGCGGCCGTTCGTCTGGCACATCTACCCGCAAGCCGACGCCGCCCATCTGCCGAAGCTCGATGCCGCGCTCGCCCACTATGCGGCCCCGCTGCCGGCCCCGGCTCGCGCGGCGATGGATCGCTTCTGGCACGCCTGGAACGGGGCCGGCACGCCCGACTGGGCGGACTTCTGGTCCCACCGGGAAGCCTTTTATGCGCGCGCCGCCAGTTGGGCCGATGAGCTCGCGACGCTCGGCGATCTCGCATCAAACCTAGCGCAGTTTGCAAAAAGCCAGTTAAAATAAGCGGTTATCTCCAACGGCGGTCTGGCGTTTTCAAGCGATGTCTTCAAGCGATCGATGCCGTTGAGCAACAGGAAACCTCATTCGCAAGGACAGTGTTTTTTATGAAGATCGCACAAGAACTCCGCACGGGCAACGTCGTGATGATCGGCAGCGATGCCATGGTCGTCCAGAAAGCCGAATACAACAAATCGGGCCGCAATGCCGCCGTCGTCAAGATGAAGTTCAAGAACCTGCTGACCGGCGCGGGCATGGAAACGGTCTATAAGGCGGACGACAAGTTCGACGTCGTCGTGCTCGACCGCAAGGAAGTGACCTACTCGTACTTTGCCGACCCGATGTACGTGTTCATGGACGCCGACTACAACCAGTACGAAGTCGAAAAAGAGATGATGGGCGATGCGCTCAACTATCTCCAGGAAGGTATGGTCTGCGAAGTCGTGTTCTACAACGAAAAGGCGATCTCCGTCGAACTGCCAACCACGGTCGTGCGCGAAATCATCTACACGGAACCGGCTGTGAAGGGCGATACGTCGTCGGGCAAGGTCCTCAAGACGGCCAAGATCAATACCGGGTTCGAGCTGCAAGTCCCGCTCTTTTGCAACATCGGCGACAAAATCGAAATCGACACGCGCACGCACGAATATCGCAGCCGCGCGTAAGCAATTTGAAAGAAAAAGCAAGGGCAAGCACCCTGCCGAATCCGGGCGCCCCATCGGGGCGCTTTTTTTTTCGTATGAGTGGTGTATGGTTGAGAAAACTTTACCGGTCGTTTTTTCCGTCCCTGGCCCGACAAACCCGCAGCGATGCTTGGCGTTTTTTGCTAGCGCGCTGTTTTGAAAGCAAAAACTTTTATGGCGTGAAACCTGCTTGTCGCAATGATTGCCGCTTCGGCTCAAACGTTTTCGCCCCGCCGGCCCAGCTCCGGCCCACTCCCGGCCCAGTCCGCCGGGCGAGCCGCTCCTTTGAATTGATTGATTGCCGCCCGCAATGCCACATGCTCTGATTGTCGAAGACGATCCCAACAGCCTGTCCGGCCTGTCCGCGATCGTCGCAGCAGACGGATTTTCCGTCGACACCGCCGTCTCGCTCGCCGAAGCGCGCGCCGCGTTGAGCCGCTTCATTCCCGATGTCGTGCTCATCGATCTGAACCTGCCCGACGGCAGCGGCCTCGATCTCCTTTCGCACCTGCCCGCCCAGCCGGATGGCGTACTGCCGGTGATCGTCATGACCGGCAATGCGACGGTCGAAAGCGCGATCGAAGGGCTGCGCCACGGCATTTGGGATTACCTGCTCAAGCCCGTCAACATCCCGCGCCTGCGCAGCCTGCTTGCACGCATTCCGCGGCCCTACGAGCTCACCGAGGAAGTTCAGGCATTGCGTGCGAAGTTGCGCCGGCTCGGCCGCTTCGGTCCGATGATAGGACGTAGCAATGCGATTCAGCACGTCTACGATTCGATCGAGCGCCTCGCACCCACCGAAAGCGCGGTACTGATTGCCGGCGAAGCCGGAGCCGGAAAAGAAGTGGCCGCCCGCACGCTGCACGAGATGAGCCGGCGTCGCAAGGGTCCGTTCGTGGTCTTCGATTGCCGCGGCTTCGCGCGCGACACCGACAACGATCGGCCGCTCGATAGCATCCTGCTCGGCCAGGAGCCCGGTATCGGCGCAGAGCGCCGCGAGCCGGGGCTGTTCGAGCAGGCGGCCGGCGGGACGCTGTTTCTGGACGAGATCGCCGAGCTGCCGCTCGCTCAGCAAGAAACGCTCGTTCGTGCGCTGGATTCGCAAACCTATACGCGTGTCGGCGGCGCGAATCCGATCAGTCTCGATTGCCGGATCGTCGCGACGATGCGCAAACCGCCTCGCGAAGCGGTCAACGCTGGCGTCTTGCGAGAGGATCTTTGGCTGCGGCTCGATGCGGCTTCCGTGGCGCTGCCGCCGTTGCGTGAGCGCGACGACGATGCGGTGCTACTGGCGGAAGCCCTCGTCGACGATCTCAACCGCGAAATCAACGCAAGCGGGCTCGCCACCGTCAACAAGCGCATCGGGCCGAACCTCATGCGCGAATGTCTCAGTTACGACTGGCCGGGGAACGTGCGCGAGCTCCATGAGCGCGTGCGGCGCGCCTACAACGTCTCGGACGATATCGTCGATACACTGCGCGCCGACGAGGCCGCCACGATCGGCGGCCGGCGTTTGAACGGCGGCAGTGTTCAGGTGACGGTCGGCACGCCGCTTTCGGATGTCGAGGATTTGCTGATTCGCGCGACGCTCGATGCGGTCGGCGGCACGCGCCACCGCGCGGCGACACTGCTCGGCATCAGCCCCAAGACGCTCTACAACAAGCTGCAGCGCATGAAGATGGCTTGAACCGAGCATCAGGCCGCGGCCCACCGGGGGTCGCGTCAGCCCAGCGTGCTGCGCAGCAGCCTTTGCGCGGCCTGATAGTCGGCGCGCGCGACGAGCTTGCCCCATCGGGGCGGCTTGCCGCGCCCGCGCAATTGACCGATCCTGCGCCCCGATTCCTTCGACGGCGCATACCTGAGTTCCTCGAGCACCGTCTCGGCCGCTTGAGGCTGGTTGCAGATGAGCACCATGTCGCAGCCCGCTGCCAGCGCCGCCGCGGCCGCTTGCGTCAACGTACCGCCCGCGCGCGCGGCCTCCATCGACAGATCGTCGCTGAAAATGGCACCGGTGAAGCCCAGCTTGCCGCGCAAGACTTCTTCGAGCCAGATGCGCGAGAAGCCGGCCGGCTTGTCATCCACTTGCGTATAAATCACGTGTGCCGGGATGATCGAACCGAGCGCGATGTCGAGCCAGCCATAGGGTGCCGCGTCGTCACGCAGGATCGTATCGAGCGGGCGATCGTCGGTCGGCAACGCCACGTGCGAATCGGCCGTCGCGAACCCATGCCCGGGGAAGTGCTTGCCGCAGTTGCTCATGCCCGCGAGCGCGAGGCCGTGGCTGAGGCTCTTGGCGAGCAAGGTTACGACGCGCGGATCGCGGTGAAACGCGCGGTCGCCGATCACCTGCGAATGACCGTAGTCGAGATCGAGCACAGGCGTGAAGCTGAGGTCCACGCCGCAAGCGCGCAATTCGGACGCCAGGATATAGCCCGTCGCGGTCGCGACCTTCGTCGCCAGTAGCACGTCCTTGTCCCAGAGCTCGCCCAGCCGGCGCATGGGCGGCAGCACCGTAAAGCCATCGGTGCGAAAGCGCTGCACCCGCCCGCCTTCATGATCGACCGCGATGATGAGCTCCTCACGCACCGCGCGGATGGCGTCGGTCAGCGCCTTCAGTTGCGCGCGGTCCTCAAAGTGGCGGGCAAACAGGATGACGCCGCCCGTCATCGGGTGCGAGAGACGTCGTACATCGTTTTCGTTGAGTACCGTGCTCTCGACATCGAGCATGACAGGCCCGGGAATCCGCTTCATCGATTGAGATCCGTTGCGAAAAAATAAGGAGAGGAAAGCGTGCGGTGCGTTCAGTCCGCCGGGGCACCCGTTTCGGCGACGACGAAGGAAACGGCATAGTCGCGTTCATCGCTGAGGGTCACGCTCGCGCTGATACCGCGCTCGGCGAGCCACGCGGCGAGCTCTCCCGACGCGACGACGAACGGCTTGCCGCTCGCCTCGTTCAGTGTTTGCAACGCGCGCCAGGTCATCGGCCAGTGCATGCCGAGCCCGATTGCCTTGGAAAAAGCCTCTTTCGCCGAAAAACGCGTCGCCAGATAGGCCAGCCCCCGCGCTTCCGAGCGCGCGCGCCTGGCATGATAGACACGCAATTCGTCCGGGCCCAATACTTTTTCCGCGAAGCGCCCATTCGTGCGCGTCATCACCGCCGCGACGCGGCTTACCTGGATGAGATCCGTGCCGATGCCGTAGATCGCCATGCGTTTTTTCGTCCTTGCAGCTTGCCCCGAAGGCCAATCAGTGCGTGGCCGCGAGCCGCGCGGCTACCATGATGGCTTTCATCTCGCGCACAGCGTTTTCCCACCCCGTGAACACGGCGCGCGCGACGATCGCATGCCCGATGTTGAGCTCGACGATGCCCTCGATCGCCGCAATCTGCTGAACGTTCGTGTAGTGCAGTCCGTGGCCGGCGTTGACCTTCAGACCGAGCGACGCGCCAAGCGCAACGCCGCGCACGATCCGCTCGTACTCCGCGCGCTGCTCGCGCTCGTCCTGCGCATCGGCATAGCGCCCCGTGTGCAGCTCGATGACGGGCGCGCCGGCATCGTGAGCGGCGCGAATCTGCGCTTCGTCCGCATCGATGAAAAGCGACACGCGCGCACCCGCATCGGCCAGTTGTCTGCAGGCCGAACGCACGGCTTCCAGATGACCGGCGACATCGAGCCCGCCCTCGGTCGTGAGCTCGGCACGCTTTTCGGGCACGAGACAGACATCGTGCGGACGGACGTCGCACGCGATGTCGAGCATCTCCTGTGTCACGGCACACTCGAGGTTCATCCGCGTAGTGAGCTGCGAACGCAATGCACGGACGTCGGCATCGCGGATGTGGCGGCGATCCTCGCGCAGATGCAGCGTGATCGCGTCCGCACCGGCACGCTCGGCCAGCAGCGCAGCCTCGATCGGATCGGGGTAGGACGTGCCGCGCACGTTGCGCAGCGTGGCGACGTGATCGATGTTGACACCGAGATCGATCACGTGGGGCGACGTAAGAAAAAAGCTCATAGATTCTGGAGGTCGATCAGGATCTGGCGCGTCGCAAGCGGTGCGCCGCCAAGATAGGTGTTGAGCAAAAAGCGCATGAGCGTCTTGCTTTGCGCGACAGTCTGCACGCGATGGTAATCGTCGTTTTCCATATCGAGCAACGTCTGTCCGGCGACGACGGGCCAGTGGGCAGGCATATCGGGCGACGCTTCGCACACGCCGCGTTCGGGATCGAAGACATAGCGGCCCGCGGCGTTGACCGCACGGCGCGCGGTCGTGCGATCGAGGGCCATCGCATAGCCGGTTTCGCGCAGCAGGACCCGCTCGAACGAACGGAGCACCTGCACAGCCGGCTCATCGTGCGCAAGCCGGGTGAGCGTGACCACATAGTGATGGAAAAGCTGGGGATGCGGGTCTTCGCGCGCGCAGAACTTGACGAGCAATTCGTTGACGTAAAAGCCGCACAACAGTGCGTCGCCGGAAAGCGGCAGCATGCCGCCCACCCATTCGGCGCCCGTCAGCGTACGCATTTCGGATTTGCCCGACCACGACATGGAAAGCGGCTGGAATGTCTGAAGCACGCCGCGCAATGCCGAATGTGGACGCTTCGCGCCCTTCGCCACGAGCGCGAGCCGGCCGTGATCGCGCGAAAACACATCGATGACGAGACTCGTTTCGCGATAGGGATAGCTGTGCAGGACGAATGCCGGCTGCTCCGCGATGCGGTATTCGGACGCACGCGCGGATGTACGGGTGTCAGCGCGGGACTCCCCGTGCGTCTGGCTGCCCTGACGCCGGGCGCGCCGGCGCGGCGGGGCGTTGGTCGACGCGCTGCCGCCCTCGGCTTCACCGTGGCCAGACTGTCCGTCCGCGTCACCCGGCCCGAGGGCCGATTCGCTCACGCACGTGTCATTCGTACCCATAGGCACGCAGCCCGGCTTCGTTATCGGCCCACCCGCTCTTCACCTTGATGAAAGTCTCGAGGTAGACGGGCCCGTCGAACAGTTTTTCCATGTCCAGGCGCGCCTCGGTACTGATCTGCTTGAGCTTCGCGCCCTTCTGACCGATGATCATCGCCTTGTGCGAATCGCGGTCGACGAGAATCGTCGCGAACACGCGACGCAGACGGCCCTCGGTCTCGAATTTTTCGATGAGCACCGTGCTCGTATAAGGCAGTTCGTCCCCCGTCCAGCGAAACACCTTTTCGCGCAAAATCTCCGCGGCCAGGAAACGCTCGCTGCGATCGGTCAGATCGTCCTCGCCATAGATCGGCTCGCCTTGGGGCAGATACGGCTTGATCGTTGCGAGCAATCGCGTGATGTCGTCAGTATGCTTGGCCGAGAGCGGAACGATCTCTTTGAAATCGCGCAATGCGCCCATTTTCTGAAAAAACGGGAACAGCGTTTTCTTGTCGCTCACACGGTCCAGCTTGTTGGCGATCAGCAGCGTCGGCACCGACGGCGGAATCAAATCGAGTACCCGCTGGTCGTCGGGACCGAAGCGCCCGGCTTCGATGACGAAGAGGATCGCATCGACCGAAGTGAGCGTCGACGTCACGGCACGGTTCAGCGAACGATTCAGCGCACCGCTGTGCTGGGTCTGGAACCCCGGCGTATCGACAAAGATGTACTGCGCACCGTCGAACGTATGGATACCCGTGATGCGATGGCGCGTCGTTTGCGCCTTGCGCGACGTGATGCTGATCTTCTGGCCGACGAGTGCGTTCATCAGCGTCGATTTGCCGACGTTCGGACGGCCGACGATCGCGATCATGCCGCAGCGAAAACCGGTGGAGAGGGGGTCGTTCATGTGGCTGGCTGCCGGTTCGGATAGGGGCGCGTCGTTCGCTCGGGGCGACGAACGCACGGTTTCGCTCATGGATGATCGGGTTCGGCCGCGTGCGGCCGGGCACCTCCGGCGATGTCGGAGACGAGTTCCGTATCGCCACCGGCGGCCGCGTCCGGCGCGACGTTCGAAGCGTCCGCCTTGGCCGCCGCCTCCGCCGGCTTGACCGGGGCTTCGCCTTGCCCGCGCGAAGCCGGCTTGTGCTCGACGTGTGCCGCGCGGATCATCGCCGGCGGCACGGCTGGCGCGCGCTCGGCCGATTCGGCGTCCGCCGTGGCCGCCCTGGCTTCGCCGCGCGCCGCTTTGTCCTTTCGCTCGGGCGCTCGCAGATCGAGCGCAGCCTGCACGCCCTTCACGCCCGGCACGACCTCGGGCTCACCCTGCTTGGCCGTACGCGCGCCGCGCGAGCGCTTCGTCTTCACGCCCATGGCCGGCATCAGAGCCAGCACTTCGTCGAGCGCCTTTTTCGCCGCGGCCTGCTCGGCCGCACGCCGGCTTGCACCGGACCCCGAGACCTTCACCTCGAGCTTCGGCACCGTGCATTCGACTTCGAACTGCTGGTTGTGGGCGGCACCGTGGGTAGCCACGACGGTGTATGTCGGCAGCGCGATCTTGTGGCCTTGCAGGTACTCCTGCAGCAGCGTCTTCGAATCCTTGCCGAGCGTGCGCGGGTCGATGTGATCGAGAATCGGCACGTACAGACGCTTGATGACCGTCTGGGCGGCCTCGAAACCGCCGTCCAGGAAGATGGCACCGAGAATTGCCTCGAACGCGTCCGCAAGGATGGAAGGGCGCCTGAAACCGCCGCTTCTCAGTTCTCCCTCGCCAAGCCGGAGGCTGTCCGCGATATTCAGGGCCTGAGCAATCTCGTACAGCGACTGCTGTTTGACGAGGTTGGCGCGCACGCGGGAAAGATCGCCTTCGTCCAATTTGCCGAATCGCTGAAACAATAGTGCGGCCACCGCGCAATTTAGAACGGAATCGCCCAAAAATTCGAGCCGTTCGTTGTGCGAGGCACTGTGACTGCGATGAGTTAACGCCTGGCGCAATAATTCCGCATTGCGAAATTCGTAGCGCAACCGGCTTTCCAGCGGAGATAGCGGCATGTGCAGAGTATAACGCGCACGTCAGCCCGGTCGATTGGGCGCGGTTGGTGCGCGCAAAGCGTAACGCGAGTGGCGTCGAAAACGATCCGACGCCACGACTGAATGCGAGGCGCGGTGTCGAGCGAGAGTGAGAACGAAACGGCGAGGCCGGCGATGCCGGGCCTCGTAATCACTCGAACGAGCCGATGCGTTTCAGATTGCTGAAGTTCATCCAGATGAAGAACGCACGGCCCACGATGTTGGCATCGGGCACGAAACCCCAATAGCGGCTGTCGGCGCTGTTATCGCGGTTGTCGCCCATCATGAAGTAATGTCCGGGCGGCACCTTGCAAATGACGCCGCGGCTGTTGTAGGTGCAGTTGTCGCGATACGGGAAGTCCTCGGCGCCGATGACGAAAGGCGGCACCGCCGGATTGTTCAGAATCGCGTTCTTGCGCGAGCCGAACGACTCTTCGAACCGCTTGGCGTAACCGATGCGCTCTTCATCGAAATAATCGGGCAGCGGCGTCTCGGGCACCGGCTGGCCGTTGATCGTGAGTTTCTTGTCCTGGTAGGCGACGACGTCGCCGGGCAGGCCGATCGCGCGCTTGATGTAGTCGACCGACTCGTCCTTCGGATAGCGGAACACGACGACATCGCCGCGTGCGAGCGGCCGCCCCGCCGTGATCTTCGTATTGACGATCGGCAGCCGCAGACCGTACTCGTATTTATTGACGAGGATGAAATCGCCGACGAGCAGCGTCGGCACCATCGAACCCGATGGAATCTTGAACGGCTCGACGACGAACGAGCGCACGAGGAACACGACGAGGATCACCGGGAAAAAGCTTGCCGTGTATTCGAGCCACCAGGGCTGGCGCAGCTTTTCTTCGCGCAGCCGCGCACGGGTTTGCGGAGCGTTTTCGTCGGCGAAGCGCTCGCCGACGCGGGCTTGCTGGCGATCGAACTCGGCTACCGCGGCATCGGCCGCGCGCCGCCGCTGCGGCAGAAAGATCAGTTTGTCGGCAACCCAGGCCACGCCAGTCAAAATGACCAGCACAAAAAGAATCAGTGCAAAATTCATGAAAGTCGGGATCCTTTGTTATTTGTCTTCCACGCGCAAGATTGCGAGAAAAGCCTCCTGCGGGATCTCGACCGACCCGACCTGCTTCATTCGCTTCTTGCCTTCTTTTTGCTTTTCGAGGAGCTTCTTCTTGCGCGTGATGTCGCCGCCGTAACACTTCGCGAGCACGTTCTTGCGCAATGCCTTGATATTTTCGCGCGCAACGATATGCGCGCCAATGGCCGCCTGAATGGCCACATCGTACATTTGACGCGGGATGATCTCGCGCATCTTGGCCGCCACTTCGCGGCCGCGATACTGCGACTGCGAGCGGTGCACGATCACCGAAAGCGCATCGACCTTGTCGCCGTTGATCAGCATGTCGACCTTGACGACATCGGACGCGCGATACTCCTTGAATTCGTAATCCATCGACGCGTAGCCGCGCGAGACGGATTTCAGGCGATCGAAGAAGTCGAGCACGATCTCGGCCATCGGAATTTCGTAGGTGAGCTGCACCTGCCGGCCGTGATACTGCATGTTGATCTGCGAGCCGCGCTTTTGCGTGCACAACGTGATGACCGAGCCGACATAGTCCTGCGGCATATAGAGGTTCACCGTGACGATGGGCTCGCGAATCTCTTCGACTTTCGACGGGTCGGGCATCTTCGCGGGATTTTCGACCATCATCGTCGTGCCGTCGCGCTGCACGACTTCATAGACGACCGTCGGGGCGGTCGTGATGAGATCCATGTCGAATTCGCGCTCGAGCCGCTCCTGCACGATCTCCATATGGAGCAGGCCGAGAAAGCCGCAGCGAAAACCGAAGCCGAGCGCTTGCGAAACCTCGGGCTCGTATTGCAACGACGCGTCGTTGAGCTTGAGCTTTTCGAGCGATTCGCGCAGCGCGTCGTACTGGTTCGCTTCGACGGGGTAAAGCCCGGCGAACACCTGTGGCTTGACTTCCTTGAACCCAGGCAGCGGCGCAGGTGCCGGCTTCGCCGCGAGCGTGACCGTATCGCCGACCTTCGCGGCCGTCAGTTCCTTGATCCCCGCGATGATGAAACCGACCTGCCCGGCCGAAAGCGATTCAAGGTTCTTCGACTTGGGCGTGAACACACCGATGTGTTCGACCGGAAATTGCGCATCGGTCGCCATCAGCTTGATCTTGTCCTTCGGGCGCAACGTACCGTTGACGATGCGCACGAGCATGACGACGCCGACATAGTTGTCGAACCATGAATCGATGATGAGGGCTTGCAACGGCGCGGACGGGTCGCCCTTGGGGGCCGGCACTTTCGCGATGAGGGCCTCGAGCACGTCTTCGACACCGAGCCCCGTCTTGGCACTGCAACGCACCGCATCGGTCGCATCGATGCCGATCACGTCCTCGATTTCGGCAATCGCGTTCTCGGGGTTGGCCGCCGGCAAATCGATCTTGTTGAGCACGGGCACGACTTCGACGCCGAGTTCGATCGCGGTGTAGCAATTCGCGACGGTCTGGGCCTCGACGCCCTGGCTCGCGTCGACGACGAGCAGTGCGCCCTCGCAAGCGGACAGCGAGCGGCTCACCTCGTAGGAAAAGTCGACGTGGCCAGGCGTGTCGATCAGATTCAGGTTATAGACCTTGCCGTCGCGCGCGCGATAGCTGAGCGCCGCGGTCTGAGCCTTGATGGTGATGCCGCGCTCGCGTTCGAGGTCCATCGAATCGAGCACTTGCGATTCCATTTCACGGTCGGACAAGCCGCCGCAGATTTGGATGATGCGATCGGCGAGCGTCGACTTGCCATGGTCGATGTGCGCAATGATCGAGAAATTACGAATATGATCCATTCAGTGCCGATCAAGCAAAAAAGGCGCGCTCGGACAACCGCGGAGCACGCCTCGTAAGTACGTGAAAAACCGGGCTATTTTAGCTGAAATGGCCGTCCGACGGGGGATTTCGGCGACAAGCTTGGCACAAACGCTGCTGGGCGCGCGTACCGTGCCCGCGCCGATGCTCATCGTGGAGTACGCGTTGCGGCGAGCGCCGTGCGCACCCGTGCCGCATCGAGCCGGTGATGGCAAAGCTCGACGCCGCCATGCACGAGCACCGGTACCAGTACGTCATAGCGCGCTTCGAGTTCTGGATCGCTGTCGATATCGATCACGTCGACCTGCGCGCCGAACTCGGCGGCAAGCGGTGCAAGAGCCGCGAGCATGTCGCCGCACAGATGACACCAGGCCCGTCCATACAGCGTCAGCCGCGGGCCGCCCGTCACTTCTGAGCCGGCGCCGCGCGAGGGCGCATCGGCACGAACTGTGTGTTGTCCCCGCGCCGCACGAGCACGGCTACCGTCTTTTGCGGATCGAGATGCGCCACGGCCTGATCGAAATCTTTCGCCGTTGCGATGTCCGTATCGCCGATGCGCAAGATGATGTCGCCTTTTTGCAGTCCGACGCGCGCAGCCGGGCCTTCGACGCTCTGCACTTCCACGCCGCCGTTATGCAGCTTGAGCGCCTTTTGCTGATCGGCCGGCAGGTCGGCCACCGTGACGCCAAGCAGGTTGCGCGGCCGCGCTTTCGGCGCCGGCGCGCGACGCTCCGTGGTTTTGACCGTTTTATCGGTGGGCGTCTCGGCGACCACGACGGGCAGCTCGGTCGTGTGGCCCTTGCGCCAGATCGTGACCGTCGACTTGGTGCCGGGCTTCGTATCGCCGACCATGCGCGGCAGGTCGGTTTCCGCCTCGACGGGTACGCCGTTGAACTTGAGGATGATGTCGCCGGGCTGGATGCCCGCCTTGTCCGCCGGCCCGCCCGGCTCGACGCTGCTCACCAGCGCGCCGCCCGCCTTCGGCAGCCCGAGCGAATCGGCGACATCCTTCGTGACCTGGCCGATGGCCACCGCGATACGTCCGCGCACCACCTTGCCCGTTGTCTTGAGCTGTTCCGCCACCCGCATCGCTTCGTCGATCGGAATCGCGAATGAGATGCCCATGAAGCCGCCGGTTCGGCTATAGATCTGCGAATTGATACCGATCACCTGCCCCTGCATGTCGATGAGCGGGCCACCCGAGTTGCCGGGATTGACCGCAACGTCGGTCTGGATGAACGGCAGGTAGTCGCCCGTGTCGCGTCCCTTCGCGCTGACGATGCCGGCCGTCACCGTGTTGTCGAGGCCGAACGGCGAGCCGATCGCGACGACCCACTCTCCCACGCGGACCTTGTTCGAATCCCCGATCGTCACCGTCGGCAGATTCGCGGCGCTGATTTTCACGACGGCCACGTCCGTCCGATCGTCGGCGCCGATCAGCTTTGCCTTGAACTCGCGCTTGTCCGTCAGCGTGACGTAGATGGTGTCCGCGTCGTCCACGACGTGCGCGTTCGTCATCACGTAGCCGTCGGCCGACAGAATGAACCCCGAACCCACGCCCGCGCTTTGTTCGGAATCGCCGTTGTCGGAGCCGTCCTGGCCACCGCCGTTGTCGCCCCGGTCGCCCCGGTCGCCCCGGTCGCGCGGTGCGTTGGGTGCGTTCGGCGTATTGGGCGTATTGGGCAATGGAATGCCGAAGAAGCGCCGGAAGAACTCGGACATGTCGCCTTCGTCGGCGCCGGGGGGCAGCGCCCGCTGAGTCGGCGAACTCGACACGCGCGCGGTCGTGCGGATATTGACGACGGCCGGTCCGACCTTGTCGACGAGATCCGTGAAATCGGGCAGATTGGCCGCCGGCGAGGCCGCTGCCGCAGGCGAAATGAGCGGCAGGCACGCGAGCATCGCCGCGGCCGCGAGAAAGTTGCGCACCGAATGAATCGTCATAAAGGGATCGACCGAAGTGTTACTTGCCCGGGTATTTTATGGCAGAGGCAAAGAGCTGCAGTGTGCCTTGCGGAACCTCGCCGAGCAAGGTGATCCAGTAATCCCCGTGCCGCGTGACGAGCACATGCGTCGCGCCGCTCGCGCCGGCTCCCTCCTTGCGCGAGCTTTTCTCGACGGGTTCGACGAAAACGGACACCGTCGCGAGGCCATCCGAAAACACCGCCTGATCGACCGGAATCGGCGGCGCGCCGGCTTCGCGGGCCGCCATCGGCCGCCGCAACTCGCGAATCTTGCGAAAACCCGGTACTTCGGGACCGAAGCGCCAGCCTTGCGCCTCCATATCGACGGGCTGCAACGGGGGGCGAACGAGCGTCCAGCCCGCCGTATTACGGATGCCCGCCGCAATCGGCGCCTTGTTGACCGGTACGCCGATGCGCAACTGCGTGAACGATATCTGCTCGAGGACCTGCGCGCTCGCGTCGAGCGTCTGGGCCCGCAGCAAAAGCCCCGTCTTCGCATCGGTCCAGAACTTGTAGGTAAAGCGATAGGCGTCTTTGGGGTCGAGCTCGATCACTTGCGCATCGATGCCGGCAACCCGATCGGGGCCCAGCAGCTTCGGCTCGTAAGTCGCCAACACCTGCTGCCCGCTTTCGCTCAGCAAAGCCGGGAACGAATCCTTGTTCTGGCGCTGTTCGAGGATGCAAAGATGGCGTTCCGGGACGAACGTGTAGAGGCTGTCGTCGTGGCGCAGAAGTTTGCGCGGTTTGCCGTCGAGGCTTTCGAGCGACTCGAACTCGCCGTCGCCGCGCGTCGCATAGTGCGCGATACGCGAAGACTGGACGAACGTGCCGCGCTGATAGACGAACACGCCCTCGTAATTTTCCTGCTGCGCCGCGCGCGGAATCCTGTCGAGCCAGGCCGCGGCGCGCTCATGGACGGCGGCCGCGGTGGCGGAGTCGGAGGCTGGGGCCGTCCCGGCCTGCGCGAATGCCCCTTGCGCCACCGGCAACAACACAGCCACGGAAAACAATGCGACGCGCCGCCGCGCCGAGGCGGCAAGACGGCCTGCTCGCGAGGTCGGCATCAGTTTATTGACCTTGCGTCGTCATCGCGGCGGCGCGAATGAACGGAGCCGAACCCGGCACCATCGGCTGCTGCGCGAACTGCTGGTGCGCCTCGAGGTATTGGTCGAGCCCTGCATCGCGAATGATGTTGCCGTCGGAGCCGGCCGGGCCGCCCGCAGCGGCCACTTGAAGCGCGGCATCGTGGCGGGCAGGCTGGGCGGCCATCTGCACTGCGGCGTGCGGTGCATCCGCGCGCTGCAACTGAGGCAGCACGATCCAGCTCAGCGTCGCCGCAGCGGCGGCCACGGCGAGCCCCGGAATCACGCGGCGCTTCACTGCCCGCAGCGCCGATGCGCGCGCGCGCGCGCCAGCCGCGGCGGGTGCGAGCACATGCGGTTCGGCTTCGAGCCGGGCCGCGAAACCGCGCAGAAAGTTGCTGCTCGCGACCGGATGCACAGCCAGGTCATCCGAGCGCAACGCATCACCGATGAGGTGGTACTGGGACCACGCGGCGCGCTCGGCGCCGCTCAGCTCCGCAAGAAATTCGCCGATATGCCCGGGCCCACCGGCCCATTCACCATCCACAACGGCAGATAGATGCTCGCTGCGCGAGCCCACTTGCGACTGCATCGAGACCGACCCCATGACGCTCCCCATCTCACAAACACCCCGTAATCTACCTACCCATGTCCGCCGCCACGCCGGTACTTCAAGCGACGCCGGTTCTACCAGCGCCTTCCTTCCGGCGTATCCAGCAACGGACGCAATTTTGCCGCAATCGCCTCGCGTGCGCGAAAAATACGCGAACGCACGGTGCCGATCGGGCACCCCATCATTTCGGCGATTTCCTCGTAACTCAAGCCTTCGATCTCGCGCAGTGTAATCGCCACGCGCAATTCCTCCGGCAGCAGCGCCATCGCGGCGTTGACCGTCTGGGCGATCTGCTTGCTCATCAACATCGACTCGGGCGTGTTGATATCCCTTAGTTGATCGGCGTCCGAGAAAGTTTCAGCCTCTTCCGCGTCGGCTTCGGTCGAAGTGGGGGCGCGCCGGCTTTGCGTCGCCAGATAGTTCTTGGCCGTGTTCACCGCGATGCGGTAGAGCCAGGTATAGAAGGCCGACTCGCCGCGGAATTGCGGCAAGGCGCGATAGGCCTTGATGAACGCGTCCTGAGCGACATCCTCGACCTCGGCGGGATCGCGCACGAGGCGCGAGATCAGCCGAATGATCTTGCGATGGTATTTGGCGACCAGGAGTTCGAACGCGGCTTTATCGCCCTTTTGCACGCGCTCGACCAGCACCTGGTCAATTTCTTTTTCGCTCACTGAATGGGTCCGTTTGCCTGGAAAGATGCGCTTCGCGGGAGCGCTATTGTAGCGTCCCCATCAACGCGGCATGCCGCATCTGTAACGGCCGTTACTGTCTTTACAGATGGTGATGCGCGGCGTTGCGCGCCCGCACGGCCAGCGAGCGGAACGTCTCGGCATCGAGCGAATCCGCTGCGACGACGAGGGATGCCGCCCGGGTTCGCCCCTCCGGCCGGATGGCGACGACGAGCAGGCGGTTCGCCCACTGAGTGCAGCCCACGATGGGGCCACGCACAAGAGTATGCCCCCGGCGATCGTAGGCGGCGATCGAGTCGGACTCGATACCGAGCGCGACGACCCGCCCCCACAACTGCGCACGCGCCACGAGCATCAGCGCGGCGTAGCACGCCAGGGATAGTACGAGCCCGGTAGAGGCGCCCGCGAGCGGTGCCAGCATCGCATAAAGGCCGAACGCGGCGACCGAGGCGAACCCGAGCGCTGCCGCGAGGAGTGCAGACGAACGCCGCAGCGCAACGACCGCTGACGGCGAATACGCCGCCAGCGTAGCTCGACTACCGGCCAATGGCTCGCCGATCGCTTACACCCGCTTGAACACGAGCGTACCGTTGGTGCCGCCGAACCCGAACGAGTTCTTCAGCGCCACGTCGATCTTCGCATCGCGCGCCGTATTGGCACAGTAATCGAGATCGCACTCGGGGTCCTGGTTGAAGAGATTGATCGTCGGCGGCGACACCTGATGATGCACGGCGAGCACCGTGAAGACCGACTCGAGACCGCCCGAGCCGCCGAGCAGATGGCCCGTCATCGACTTCGTCGAATTGACGATCACGCGCTTGGCCTGCTCGCCGAGCGCCCGCTTGATACCTGTCGTTTCGGCGATATCGCCGAGCGGCGTGGACGTGCCGTGCGCGTTGACGTAGTTGACTTCGTCGGCATTGACGCCGGCATTGCGCAGCGCGGCCTGCATGCAGCGGCGCGCGCCGTCGCCGTCTTCGAGCGGCGCCGTCATGTGATAAGCGTCCGCACTCATCCCGTAGCCGGCGACTTCCGCATAGATCTTCGCCCCGCGCGCCTTCGCGTGCTCGTACTCCTCCAGCACCATGACACCGGCGCCTTCACCGAGCACGAAACCGTCGCGATCCTTGTCCCACGGGCGGCTCGCCGTAGCGGGATCGTCGTTGCGCTGCGAGAGCGCACGCGCGGCCGCAAAGCCGCCGATGCCGAGCGGAGAGACCGTCGCTTCCGCACCGCCCGCCAGCATGATGTCGGCATCGCCGTACTCGATGAGGCGCGAAGCCTCGCCGATGCAGTGCAGGCCTGTCGTGCAGGCGGTGACGAGCGCGAGGTTCGGGCCCTTGAGGCCAAACCTCATCGACAGATGCCCCGAGATCATATTGATGATCGATGCCGGCACGAAGAACGGCGAAATACGCCGCGGGCCGCGATTGAGCAGCTCCGTCTGCGTGACTTCGATCAGCGGCAACCCGCCGATGCCCGAACCGACGACGACGCCGAAACGCTCGGCGTTCGCCTCCGTCACCTCGAGGCCGCTGTCTTGCATCGCCTGAACCCCGGCCGCCATGCCGTAATGGATGAACGTATCCATATGGCGGGCCTCTTTGGCCGGCATGTAGTCTTCGACGTTGAAACCCTTCACTTCGCCGGCGAAGCGGGTCGAGAAGTTCGCAGCGTCGAACTTCGTGATGGTGGCGATGCCGGACTTGCCGGCCACCAGATTGGCCCACCCGTCGGCGACATTATTGCCAACAGGCGACACCAGCCCCAGGCCAGTAACGACAACACGACGGCGGCTCACGATAACCCCTTTTTCATAAATGACAAAAGCAAAAGCCACAGCGGCCACAGGGACCTGCCCCTGTGAGCCCTGTGGCTATGAATTCGGCACCCGCTTAGGCATCAGATGCGACTCGCGCGTCGGACGCGGGCAGTGCGGGAAGTATGCGACAGGCCTTAGGCCTTGACGTTGGCGCGCGCGTAGTCGATCGCTTGTTGGACCGTCGTGATCTTTTCCGCTTCCTCGTCGGGAATTTCCATGCCGAATTCGTCTTCGAGTGCCATGACGAGTTCGACCGTGTCGAGCGAGTCCGCACCGAGGTCATTCACGAACGAGGCTTCGTTCTTGATTTCGGCTTCCGCGACGCCCAGTTGTTCGGCGACGATCTTCTTGACGCGCTGTTCGATGTTGTCCATTACCCCTCCGAGGGAAAAAAGTTCAAAAATCCAAGTGCGCGCATTTTATCAGGTTTGCTCTGGCAAAAAAGCGCGCGCAAGACTAGCCGATGGGCCGCGCCGAAGGCGCCTTTTAGAGTCGGAGCCACCAAGGCGCGGATGGTACCTGAATTCGGTTACGACATATACATGCCGCCGTTGACGTGCAGCGTCGTGCCCGTGATGTAGCCCGCGAACGGCGAGGCCAGGAACGCCACCGCATGGGCAATGTCTTCGGGGCTGCCGAGCCGTCCGAGCGGAATCTGGGTCTTGAGCGCCGTTTGCTGCTCCTCGGGCAGCACCTTCGTCATGTCGGTGTCGATGAAGCCCGGCGCCACGCAGTTGACCGTGATGCCGCGGCTGCCGATCTCGCGCGCGAGCGCACGCGTCATGCCCGCCACGCCGGCCTTGGCCGCCGCATAGTTCACCTGTCCGGGATTGCCCGCCGAGCCGACCACCGAGGTGATATTGATGATGCGACCGCCACGCGCCTTCATCATCGGTCGCAATACCGCGCGCGACAACCGGAAGACAGCTTTCAGGTTCGTATCGATCACGGCGTCCCACTCGTCGTCCTTCATCCGCATGGCCAATTGGTCCTGCGTGATGCCGGCATTGTTGACGAGCACGTTCAGCGCACCGAATTCCTTGACCGTGGCATCGATGAGCGCATCGACCGCTGCCGCGTCGCGCACATCCAATACTGCACCGCGCCCGGCGACGCCCGCAGCCGCCAATGCTTCGTCGATGCCCTTCGCACCGGCTTCGCTCGTGGCGGTGCCGATTACCGTGGCGCCTTGCCGCGCGAGCTCCAGCGCAATGGCGCGCCCGATGCCGCGCGAGGCGCCCGTGACGAGGGCGGTCTGTTTGTCGAGTGCTTTTTCCATGTTCTATCCGAGTAATCCGCCCGCATCGGCGCTCGGCTCATGCCGCGCCCGGACGTTGGATCTGTATCAAAAATGGGTGAACGGTACGCGCCGCGCGCGCGGGGCAGCGCCGCCCCGTCCCTGCCGCCGCTCAACCGGCGACGAGCTTGAGCGTCTCTTCGAGCGAGGCCGGATCGACGATTGCGCCGCCGACGAGGTTGCCATCGATGCGCTTCGTCAGGCCGGCCAGCACTTTGCCGGGGCCGCATTCGATGACGTGCGTCGCGCCCGCCTTGGCGATCGCCTGCACGCATTCGACCCAGCGGACGGGTCCGGCCGCCTGGCGCACGAGCGCATCCTTGATCGCGGCGGGCTCCATGGCCGTGGCGACATCGACATTGTTCATGACGGGGATTTGCGGGACGCTCACTTCCACGCTGGCGAGGTACTCACGCAGCCGTTCGGAAGCGGGCTTGAGCAACGACGAGTGAAACGGCGCGGACACCGGCAATGGCAATGCGCGTTTTGCGCCCTTCGCTTTGGCCAGCTCACAGGCTTTTTCGATGGCGGCCTTGTGACCGGCGATCACGACCTGCGCCGGTGCATTGAAGTTCACGGCCTCCACGACGCCTGCGCTTTGCGCGGCCGCTTCGGCACAGACCGCGCGAACCGTGTCGTCATCGAGACCCAGAATGGCCGCCATGCCGCCGACCCCGACGGGCACAGCCGTTTGCATCGCCTGCGCGCGAAAGCGCACGAGCGGAACGGCATCGCGAAAGGCGAGCGCGCCGGCCGCGACGAGCGCCGTGTATTCGCCGAGACTATGGCCCGCCACGATTGCCGGAACCGCCCCCCCCGCGTCGCGCCAGGCGCGATAGATCGCATAGGCGGCGCTCAGCATGACGGGCTGGGTATTCGTCGTCAGATTCAATTCATCCGCCGGGCCGTCGGCGATCAGCTTGCCGAGGTCCTGCCCAAGCGCGTCGGACGCTTCCTGGAGCGTCTCACGCACGACCGCGCGATCGGCGAACGCGTTCAACATGCCGACAGCTTGAGAACCTTGTCCCGGAAAAACAAACGCAAATTTCATATCGTCCCCAGTTGCCGAGGTCATAAGGGATACGCGCGCGGCATGGCAGAGCGCGCCAGAGGCTTGGTTCGAGCGCCGCAGCCGAATACCGCGGCACCCCCCTGCATCAGTAGCGGATAACGGACGCGCCCCAGGTGAAGCCGCCGCCCACGCCTTCGATCAGAACCGTCTGACCGCGCTTGATGCGCCCGTCGCGCACGGCGAGGTCGAGCGCGAGTGGAATCGATGCGGCGGAGGTATTGCCGTGCTCGCCGACGGTCACGACCATGCGTTCCAGCGGCAGACGCAGCTTGCGGCACGTGCTGGTCATGATACGGATATTGGCCTGGTGCGGAATTAGCCAATCGACCTGGTCGGGCGACAGATGCGCCTTCTCGAGCGCCTCCACGGCAACTTTTTCGAGCACATGCACGGCGAGCTTGAATACGGCTTGACCATCCATATGGAGAAAGGCGTTACCCGCCACTGCGCCGCCGTTGACATGCCCCGGGACACAGAGGATGTCCGCGTGACTACCGTCGGCATGCAACGCGCTGGCGAGCACACCGGGCTCTTCCGATGCGGACAGAATCACGGCACCGGCGCCATCGCCGAACAGCACGCAGGTGGTACGGTCGTCGAAGTCCAGAATGCGCGAAAACGTCTCGGCACCGACCACGAGCGCCGTGCGATGCTGACCGCTGCGGATGAGTGCATCGACGGTGGCAAGCGCATACGCGAAACCGGAGCAGACGGCCTGGACGTCGAACGCGGCGCCGTTGTTCTTGATTTGCAGCTTGTTTTGCAACAAGCACGCGGTGCTCGGAAAGACGAAATCGGGCGTGGATGTGGCCACGACGATGAGGTCGATCGACTGCGGATCGATATCGGCCGCTTCGATGGCGCGCAGCGATGCCGCGAGGGCGAGATCGCTCGTCGTTTGATCGGGCGCGGCGAAGTGGCGCGCGTGGATGCCCGTGCGCGCGACGATCCATTCGTCGCTGGTCTCCACACCATGCTCGGCGAGACGCTCCGCCAGGTCCTGATTCGTGACGCGGTTGGCCGGCAGATAACTGCCGGTGCCGAGCACGCGGGAATAGATTGTCGATTGGGCCATTATGCTTTCGAAGATACCGCAGCGTAGGGCTCGGCCGAGCGGCCTGGAGCATTCGCGGAGCCGGCGCCGCCCGCATCGCGCGCGGCCTGCTCGAGCGGGTAGGCGTTTTCTTCCATCGCGCGCGCTAGGCGTTCGAGGACGCCATTTTTGACGGCATCATACCCCCGTTTGATAGCCCACTCAAACGCGTAGGCATCTGCCGAACCGTGGCTCTTGATCACGAGACCGCGCAGACCGAGCAACGCCGCACCGTTGTACTGCCGATGATCGACACGCTTTTTGAAACGCAGCAGAACCGGCAGCGCGAGCAACGCCATCAATTTCGTGAGCAGCGAGCGGCCAAATTCTTCGCGAATGATTTCGGAGAGCATCTGGGCGAGACCCTCCGACGTCTTCAGCGCGACATTGCCGACGAAACCGTCGCAGACGATTACGTCGGTCGTGCCCTTGTAGATATCGTTGCCTTCGACGTTGCCGTAGAAGTTGAGCGTGCTCGCCCGCAGCAGTTCGCCCGCGCGCTTGATCGTTTCGTTGCCCTTGATCACCTCTTCGCCGATATTGAGCAGCCCGATCGTCGGCCGCTCCTTGCCTTCGAGCGCCGAGACGAGCGCGTGTCCCATTTCGGCGAACTGCAGCAGGTGCTGCGGCTCGCAATCGACGTTCGCGCCGAGGTCCAGCATCATCGTGTAGCCATGCGGGTTGGGCAGCGCCGACGCGATCGCCGGCCGCTCGATGCCCGCGAGCGTCTTCAACACGTAACGCGACACAGCCATCAGCGCGCCCGTATTGCCGGCCGACACGCAGGCCTGCGCCGCCTCCTCTTTCACGAGGTTGAGCGCGACGCGCATCGACGAATCTTTCTTTTTGCGCAGCGCGACTTCGACGGGATCGTCCATGGCGACGACTTCCGATGCCGCGACGACGGACAGGGCGTCGAGATCCTGTGCTTTGAGCTTCTTCAGTTGAGCGCGGATCGGGGCTTCGAGGCCGACGAGCACGAGGTGGGCGTCGGCATGCGAGCGAACGAAGCTGACGGCAGCGGGAACGGTCACGGAAGGGCCGTGATCGCCACCCATGCAATCGATCGTGAGCTTTATGGTCATTGACTGCGGCGAATTTCAGGCGCGGTGCATGAAACTGGAGTCGGCACGCAAAGCGCGCGCATTCCAGTCGACGCAAAAAAGCGGCAGTTGAATGCCGCCTTTTCGTTGAACCGGGAAAATGTCAGACAAGCGGTCCGACAAGCCGCCGGCCACGCAATGCGCGACCGAGCCGGACAAGCATCGCACCAATCGCGATTAGTCGTTTTTCGTCTTGACGACTTTCTTGCCGCGGTAGTAGCCATTCGGGCTGACGTGGTGACGCAGATGCACTTCGCCCGTGCTCGGTTCGACGGCGAGCGGCGCTGCATTCAGGAAATCGTGCGAGCGGTGCATGCCGCGCTTCGACGGCGACTTCTTGTTTTGCTGAACTGCCATGGTAACTCCTAAAAATTTTCGGGATTCTAACACAGCGCAACAGGCGCAATGCCACTGGCCATCAGGCCGGGCCCTCGCGTGCTGCCGCGCGTTCCACTCATGCGCCGCACGGTACGGTCAGTGCGTATTGCCGCCCGTACCGCCGTCGCGCTTCAATGCTTCGAGCGCCGCAAACGGATTCGGCTTGCCGCCTTCACCGTCTTTGCCACCCTCGCCTTCATCCGACGATTGCTCGCCCGCCTCGCCCGCCAATTCCCCGCCGGCTCCGGAGCTCAAGCTCTCGTGTACCTGCGGACATACGTCGTGCTTGGGAACGAGCGGCAACGACAGCAACAGTTCCTCTTCGATCAAATCGACGAGATCGAACTGGCGCGAGCCAACGATCACGTCGAGTTCATCGTCATCGAGCGGATAAGCCTCGGCCTCTTCCTCGGTCTCGACGAGCCGATAAGTGGCATCGACATCGAACGACTGCTCGTACGGCGCGAGGCAACGCTGACATTCGAGCCAGGCCGAACCGTGCACCGCCAGCCGCAAATACGGCTGCGGGGCCTCACTGCCGTCGTCCTGCAGTTCCGGTTGCGTCGAACCCTCGGCTTGCCAGGTGAACGACGCCTCCCGCTCGCGGGCATCGGCCGGCACCTCGTTCGACAACCGCGGCAACTGCGATATCCGCAAACCGCCAGCGGCCTGCCGCCCGCTTCGCGCGAATTCGAATACGTCGAGCGCGTGCGGATCCACGACGCCGCCTGCGCCGCCTGCGCCGCCTGTGCCACCTGCACCACCTGCACCACCTGATTTACCAGCCTGCTGAGTCATGAACACGCTCCTCGGCCGAAGGCGCGAACTGGCCGTGAAAAGCCAGCTAGAATAATGCTTTTGCCGTTTCCCGTCAAATACTTAACAGGTCAACCCGGATGTCGATTCGATCCGCCCTGCTGCCGCGTCTCATTCTCGCTTCGAGCTCGCCCTATCGCCGAGCGCTGCTCGAGCGGCTGCGCATCCCGTTCGAGGTGGCCGCACCGTCACTCGACGAAACGCCTCATCCCGGAGAAGCGCCGGCCGCCACGGCGCTGCGGCTCGCCGAGGCCAAAGCCCGCGCCGTCGCCGCACGCGCCACCGATACCCCTGATGCGCCGGGGACGGCCGGCATGCTCGTCATCGGCTCCGATCAGGTCGCCACGTTCGACGGACGCCAGATCGGCAAGCCCGGCGGCCACGAGGCTGCGCTCGCTCAATTGAAAGAGATGCGTGGGCGCACCGTCGAATTCCATAGTGCGCTCACGCTGTTCGACGCCGCGCGCGACGTCGTCCAGATCGAGGACGTCGTCACGCGCGTACGCTTTCGCGACTTGCCGCAAGAGGAGCTCGAGGCCTACTTGCTTGCCGAGACGCCATACGATGTCGCCGGCAGCGCGAAAGCCGAAGGGCTCGGCATCGCACTCGTCGACGCCATCGACTCCGACGACCCGACTGCGCTCGTCGGCCTGCCGCTGATCGCACTCACCCGCATGCTGCGAACCGCCGGCTATCCGCTTTTCGGCACCGCGCGAGGTGTGCAATGAGCGGCACCCTCTATTTGATTCCGAACGCATTGGGGGACGGCGACGCCACCGCGCTCGCGACCGTCCTTCCGGCCAGTGTCATTGCGCGCACCGCGCAACTGCGCTACTTCATCGGCGAAAACGCGAAAACGACGCGCGCGTTTCTGAAGCGCGTCGGTACCGAGCGCCCGATACAGGAAATCGAAATTCGCGAGCTGAACGTCAACACGCCCGCCGCCGGCATCGAGCAATTGCTCGCCCCCGTGCTCGCGGGCGCCGACGCGGGCCTCGTCTCGGAGGCAGGGTGTCCCGCCGTCGCGGACCCGGGTGCGCTGCTGGTGCGCCGCGCGCACGAGCGCGGCATCAAGGTCGTACCGCTCGTCGGACCGAGTTCGATCCTGCTTGCGCTGATGGCATCGGGCCTCGACGGTCAGCGTTTCGCCTTTCACGGATACCTGCCGGTCGATGCCGGCGAACGAACGCGCAAGCTGCGCGAGCTCGAAGCGCACTCGCGCAAGGCCCGGGAAACGCAGATATTCATCGAGACGCCGTACCGCAATCGCGCACTGCTCGACGCGATACTGGCCGGCTGCGCGCCGTCGACGCTCGTCGCCGTTGCCGTCGACCTGACGCTCGAGACCGAAACGATCGTGAGCCGGCCCGTATCGGCCTGGAAAAAGGCCGGTGCGCCCGAACTGCACAAGCGGCCCGCCATCTTTCTGATGCTCGCGACCTGAACCGGCCGCGAGCAAGGCCTATCAGCGCAGCGATACACCGGCACCCGCCAGCGCGTGCACGGCTGCGGCACCGAAGGCGGTGCCGAACTTGCGGGCGATCCGCTCGGAAATGCTCTCCTTCACCGTGTAATCGACGACGCGCGGCGCCTTGATGACGTCGCGCGCGACGTAACCCGTATCGCCAAAGCCGTCCGCCAGGCCCAGTTCGACGCTCTTTTCGCCGGTCCAAAAGAGCCCCGAGAATAGATCGGGCGTCTCGTGCAACCGCTTGCCACGGCCTTCGCGCACGGCCTCGATGAACTGCCGGTGGATCGCGTCGAGCATCGCTTGCGCGTGCTCGTTCATGGCGGGCGTTTCGGGCGAGAACGGATCGAAAAAGCCCTTGTTGGCGCCCGACGTATGCAGGCGCCGCTGGATGCCCAGCTTGTCCATCAACCCTGTAAAGCCGAAACCGTCCATCAACACGCCGATCGAGCCGACGATACTTGCACGGTCGACGTAGATCTTGTCCGCGGCCGCGGCGATGTAATAACCGCCCGATGCGCACATGTCCCCCACGACGACATAAAGCGGGATCGACGGGTATTTCGACCGCAAACGGCGAATTTCGCGGTTGATCATGCCTGCTTACACGGGCGAGCCGCCGGGACTGTTGATCTGGAGCACGACACCTGCCGTGTCCGTGTCTTCGAAGGCCCGGCGCAACGACGTGGCGACATCTTCGGCGTTGGCGTTCTTGTCCGAGGCGATTTCGCCGTCGATCCTGACGAGCGCGGTGTGGCGGCCGGCCACCGCGACCTTTTCGCCCGGCACGTCGAACAAGGCGAATGCGACGAGCGCCAGCACGAACAGAAACGCGAAGCGGAAAAAGATCCGCCAGCGCCGCGCGGCCCGCTGCTCGCGAACGGCGGCGAGCGCCACGCGCTCGAGGACGGCGCGCTCCCAGTTGGGCTCGCGCGAAGGCGGCGTCTGCGGCGCGGGTGCGGCGCCGGAGGGGCGATCGGCGTTCTCGCCGGATTCAGGAGTCAAATTGTCGGTCATGCTCGATGATGAATCGCCGCAGAGGAAAGGAAGTGAATGAGGGTGGGAACCGATGCCCGGCCCCGCTTTGTACCCTACTCGGGAGCCGGACGAAGCGATTCGTCCGGAAGCCAGAATACCGCCCGGCCATCGGGCGTTTCGCGCTCTTCGACCGTCACGGGCCGCAAGCGGCCGCCGCGGCACGGCCCGCCGACGCAGCGCCCGCTATCCGGCGCATAGATGGCGCCATGGGTGGCGCACATCAAGTATAAGCCTGACGATTCGAAGAACTGGCCCTCGACCCAGTCGAGCTCCATCGGTACGTGCGCGCACTGATTCAGGTATCCGTAGACGGCCTCGCCGTAGCGCACGAAAAAAACCACCGCGTCCTGGCCGTCGTAGCGCGCCGCAACCCGCACGCCCGCCCCGCCATCGACGAGCGCGCCGGAGGCGCACACGCGCACCGCCTCGGGGCCCTCGGCCCGACCGCCCTGCGGCCGAGCGTCGCTCATGCGTGCTCCCTGAGCCAAGCGGCCAGCGTCGCCACGCTGTCGGCCACGAACCGCGGCGCGAGCGCCTCGAGCGCATCGGCCCGATGCGCTCCGTAAGCCACGCCGATGCCTGCCGTTCCGGCGTTTTGCGCCATCTGCAGATCGTGCGTCGTATCGCCGATCATGACCGTGCGGGCGAGATCCTGCCCCAATTCGCGCGTCAACTCATGCAGCATGGCCGGGTGCGGCTTCGAGAACGTCTCGTCCGCGCAACGCGTGCCGTCGAACATCCGCAAGAGGCCCGCGCCGTCGAGCGCGCGATTCAGCCCGACCCGGCTCTTGCCGGTGGCCACCGCGAGCAGATAGCCCGCATCGCGCAACTCTTCCAGCAACTCGCGCACCCCATCGAAAAGCGCGATCTGCGCGTCTTTGAGCAGGAAGTGATAGCGGTAGCGCTCGGCCAGACGCGGATACCCGCTCGGGTCGAGCGTCGGCGCCGCAATTTGCAGCGCGTCGCGCAACCCGAGTCCGATCACGTAGCTCGCCGCCTCGTCGGCCGGCACGGGCAGCCCGAGATCGCGGCATGCCGCCTGGATGCTGCGCGTGATGTGCGCGGTGGAATCCATCAGCGTGCCGTCCCAATCGAAAACGATCAGGTCAAAGAGTTCTCGGGCCATCGGCTCGCGCCTCGTCGGTCGATTCGTTCAGTTGATCCAGAAAACGCCGGCATTGCGCGGGCAATGGCGCCTCGAACGTCAGCGGCTCGCCTGTGACCGGATGCAGGAGACTCAAGCGGTGCGCGTGCAAAAACATGCGTTTGAGCCCCGGCCGGGCGTCCGCGCGAGCCAGCGCCTTGTTCAGCGCAAAATCGCCGTACTTCGCATCGCCGACGATGGGCAAGCCGAGATGCGCGAGATGCACGCGAATCTGGTGCGTGCGCCCCGTTTTCAGCTCCGCTTCGACGAGCACATAGCCGGGCCACCGCTCGACGAGATTGAACACGGTATGTGACGCAAGCCCATCCGGATCGACACGCACGCGACGCTCGCCGTCCGCCGTCAGGTATTTGGTGAGCGCGACCTTGACCGCGCGCCGCTGCCCCCAATCCGGCGCCCATTCGCCGTGCGCGCAGGCGTAATAGCGCTTGTCCATGCGGTTCTCGCGAATCTGTTCGTGCAAGCCGACGAGCGCGACACGCTTTTTCGCGAGCATCAGCACGCCCGAGGTTTCGCGATCGAGCCGGTGCACGAGTTCGAGAAACTTGCCGAGCGGCCGCGCCTCGCGCATTTGCTCGATGACGCCGAACGCGACGCCGCTGCCCCCGTGCACCGCCACGCCGGCCGGTTTGTCGATGACCAGCAGATATTCGTCTTCGAACAGCACCGGAAACTCGGCGGCCGGCGCCGCCGGTACGAATGCGGCCGCCTCGCTCAGCGCGACGCGAATCGGGGGCACCCGGACGAGATCGCCCGTGACGAGACGATATTTCGCGTCGACACGCCCCTTGTTGACCCGCACTTCCCCGCTGCGCAGGATCCGGTAAATGTGACTTTTCGGCACCCCTTTGCAGACTTTCAGCAAAAAATTGTCGATCCGCTGGCCGGCAACGCCGTCATCCACCTGTATGATCGAGACTTGGTCGCTCGCGACCAATTTCTGGGATATTTTGCCTAACTCATTCATTCTGAATATAATTTGCCCCAGCAGCCTGCGGCTGCCGGCGTGTTGGCCGGCGAATCCGGCGAGCTGCGCGGGGGCGAAGCGAGAAGCTGCTATTTTACTTGCTTGGCGGTACCCCAGGGCGCGTTGCTTGCCCTTTCAAAAGTAGCAACGAGTTGCACGCACGGAATTGGCGAGCGGCAAGGACGGCGCCCGCAGGCGCGTTCGGTCGCAGCCGGTTCCGACGGTAACGGAAGGTTGGTAAAAAAGAATTCATCAGGCGAGCCTCGGTATCGGACGATGTCGTAGGTCACGAGGCTCCCGATTGCGAAAACTACGGCGAGCGCCCGCGAGCGTTCCGCGACGAGCGGAGCTTTTGGCGACGTCAATACTGGCGAGACATCCCGCGCGGCTGTCGAGCGTCATACGGGCTTCGTGCCGCGTCGCTGACGACGCGGCACCGCTCCGGCCGGCAGGCGTGCGCCGCACGTCACGAGCCGCGGCACGCGAGGCACTGCGACGCAAAGCGCGCCCTGTGCATCGCCGTTATTTGAAGCCGTGTTCGCATGCGCCCGGCGGTTCGCGGCCCATTGGACCCGCAGCGAACCCCATCCAGGCAATTCTCCCCGCCATCGTTCCTGCTCCAGCGTGCTTGTGACAACAAAACGAAGACGCGGCGCGCCTTCGCGAATGCGGTCGCGGCTCCATGCCTCGCCCGCCCTCGCCGGCCAAGCCGCTCTGGAGCCGTTCAATGAAACGCATGCTGTTCAATGCGACGCAGCAGGAAGAACTGCGCGTCGCCATCGTCGATGGGCAAAAGCTCATCGATATCGATATCGAGACCGCCGGGCGCGAACAGCGCAAAGGCAACATCTACAAAGGCATCGTCACCCGGATCGAGCCGTCGCTCGAAGCCTGCTTCGTCAACTACGGCGAAGACCGCCACGGCTTCCTGCCGTTCAAGGAGGTCGCCCGTCAGTACTTCCGCGACGGCGTGGAAATGCGTTCGGCACGCATCCAGGATGCGCTGCGCGAAGGTCAGGAGTTGATCGTCCAGGTCGAAAAGGAAGAGCGCGGCAACAAGGGCGCGGCCCTGACCACCTTCATTTCGCTGGCCGGCCGCTATCTGGTCCTCATGCCGAACAACCCTCGCGGCGGCGGCGTGTCGCGCCGAATCGAGGGCGACGATCGCCAGGAACTGCGCGAAACGATGGCGCAGCTGCAACTGCCCGACGGCATGAGCATCATCGCGCGCACGGCCGGCATCGGCCGCAGCGCCGAAGAGCTGCAATGGGATCTGAACTATCTGATGCAGCTGTGGCGCGCGATCGAAGCCGCCTCGCAAAGCGGCCAGACCGGCCAGCCCATGCTGATCTACCTCGAATCGAGCCTCGTCATCCGCGCGATTCGCGACTATTTCCAGCCCGATATCGGCGAGATACTGATCGATACGACCGAAATCCACGATCAGGCCCGCGCCTTCATGGATATCGTCATGCCGGACAACGTCGGCAAGGTGAAGCGCTACCACGACGACGTTCCGCTCTTCTCGCGTTTTCAGATCGAGCACCAGATCGAAACGGCGTACTCGCGCACGGTGCCGCTGCCCTCGGGCGGCGCGATCGTGATCGACCACACCGAGGCGCTCGTCGCCATCGACGTCAACTCGGCGCGTGCCACCAAGGGCGCGGACATCGAGGAGACGGCCACGCGCACGAACCTCGAGGCGGCCGACGAAGTGGCCCGCCAGTTGCGTCTGCGCGATCTGGGCGGCCTCATCGTCATCGATTTCATCGACATGGAATCGGCCAAGAGCCAACGCGAAGTCGAACAGCGGCTCAAGGATGCCCTCAAGCACGACCGCGCCCGTGTGCAAATGGGCAAGATTTCGCGCTTCGGCCTCATGGAGCTGTCCCGCCAGCGCCTGCGCCCGGCGCTGTCCGAGGGTAGCCACGTCACCTGTCCGCGTTGCAACGGCACCGGCCACATCCGCGATACCGAATCGTCGGCCCTTCAGGTGCTGCGCATCATCCAGGAAGAGGCGATGAAGGAAAACACCGCGGCGATTCATTGCCAGGTGCCCGTGGAGGTCACGGCGTTTCTGCTCAACGAGAAGCGTCAGGAAATCAACAAGATCGAATCGCGCTTCAAGGTCAACGTCGTCCTCATTCCGAACAAGCATCTCGATACGCCGCATTACAAGCTCGAGCGCCTGCGCCATGACGACGCCCGCCTCGACGATCCGCGCGCTTCATGGAAAATGGCCGAAGAAGCCGCGCGCGAGCTCGAATCGGAGACCGGTTACAGCAAGCGCAGCGAAGACCTCAAGCCGAAACAGGAAGCGGCTGTCAAAGGCATTACGCCCGAGAAGCCGGCGCCGAGCGCGCCCACCCGTCCGGCACCTGTCGCGCAGCCCGTCATCGCACCCGCGCGCGCAGGCGGCGGTGGATTCTTCGGCTGGCTCAAGGGACTGTTCGGCGCTGCGCCGGCTGCTCCGGCGCCCGCCACCCCGGAACCCGTGCAACAGCCGAAGCCCGCGCGCGAGCGCAGCGAGCGTAGCGGCGGCGAGCGTGGCCGGAACAACCGTCGTGGCGGCGCGGGAGGTCGAGACGGCGCAGCACGCGCCGAAGCGTCAGGCGCGCGCCAGCAAGCCCCGGGGCAACGCCGCGACGAGCAGTCGCCGCCGCGCGAGCCGCGCGAACCGCGCGAAGGTCGCGGCCAGCGCGAGCAACGCGAAGGTCGGGAGGCCCGCGATGGCCGCGAACGCGCGCAAGAGCGTACCGAACAAGGTGCCGAAGCCACCGCACGCGGCGAACGGCAAGAACGCGGCGAGCGCCGGGAGAGGCCCGAACGCGGTGAACGGCCGGAACGCGGCGAGCGCCGCAAACCGCTGACCGAAATCGCACCCGAGACGGTCACGCGTCCCGAAGCGCCTGTCGTCGAAGCCGGAGCTTCAGCCGCGGCTACGGCGGGAGGACCCGCCGCTGCCGCCGAGCAGGATGCGGGGGCCGCCCGTGAAGGAGAAGAGCGTCGCCGCCGTCGCCGCGGCCGCCGCGGCGGGCGTCGCGAGCGCGAAGAGGATGGCGTGAACGTCACGCATGCGGCCGATGTCGCCGAAGCCGAGGGCGCCGTGGCCGAAGTCGCACCGCAAGCGCCGGCTACCGCTCATGCCGAGCCCGCCGCCGCAACGCACGCGGGCGATGCCGTCGTCACCCCCCTGCCGATGCAAGCAGCACCCGTCGCAACGCCGCTGCCGGAGACCGAAGCCCCCGCGGCGCCTGTCGAGGCACGCGAGCCGACGCGGGCCATTCCCGCCGAGGCGCCGATTGCCGCCGCCGAGCCAGCGCCGGAGGTCGTACCGCACGCCGAGCCGCTGCCGGCCGCAGCCGAAGCTGCGCTCGAGCGCATTCCCGTCGAAGCCACCCCTGCGGCCCTCGGCGCGGTCGAGCAACCCGCAGCTGCCGCAGCCGAACCGGTGTCGGCGGTGTCAGGCGGCGCGCTGTCCGATCCGAACGTCGCCGCGAAGCTCGCGCCGACGCACGCCGAACCGGCAATCGAAACGCCCGCGGCAGCCGCTCAGCCGACTGCCGTGGCCGAAGAACCGGCACAGCGACAGGCAGCGGTCGAAACGACATCCGTAGCCGCGCCCGCCAAGCGGGCAAACGGTCTATCGGTGGGCGACCTGCAGCCGATGCTCGAATCGGCCGGCCTCGTCTGGGTCAGCACCGACGCCGAAAAACTGCGCAGCGCGCAGGAGGCGGCCGCGCGGATTGCTCCGCCCGCTCGAGCGCCGCGCGAGCGCAAGCCCCTGCCGCCCGTCGACACCACGCCGATGCAGCAGATCGAAACGCGCAAGTCCGAGTAATCCGAATCCGGTTGTTGTCCGGCCGCGCCAGCCCGCCTCCTCGAGGCGGGCTTTTTTATGCCGACGGGACCTGAAGCGCGGATCTCCCCGCTCGGCGATACCCGCAACACCGACCGGGCAAAACCGGCCGAATGTTGCGGGTTCGGCTAGAATGGCCTTCTGACCTTTTCCAGATTCGACCATGTCCCGCCGTATCATTCCCGTCGCCGATATCAGCGCGGTCCCCGATATCGCCGGCGCCGCGTTCGCGCCCCGCGGGACACTGACCGATGCACGCAGCCGTCCCATGCGCGATTTGCGCATATCGATCACCGACCGGTGCAATTTCCGCTGCGTCTACTGCATGCCGCGCGCCGTGTTCGACAAGGATTACCCGTTCCTGCCCCACAGCGCGTTGCTGACGTTCGAGGAAATCGAGCGTCTGGCGCGTATTTTCGTCGCCCACGGCGTCGAAAAGGTCCGGCTGACCGGCGGCGAGCCGCTTTTGCGCAAGAACATCGAATGGCTCATCGAACGGCTCGCGCGTATGAGTACGGCCAGCGGCCGGCCGCTCGACGTGACACTGACGACGAACGGCTCGCTGCTCGCGCGCAAAGCCCGTTCGCTCAAGGACGCCGGGCTCACGCGCGTCACGGTCAGTCTCGACGCGCTCGACGATGCGCTCTTCAAACGCATGAACGACGCCGACTTCGCGCCGTCGGCCGTCCTCGACGGCATTGCAGCCGCCGAGGCGAGCGGCCTCGCGCCGCTGAAGGTCAACATGGTCGTCAAACGCGGCACCAATGACGGTGAAATCCTCCCTATGGCCCGGCATTTCAAAGGCTCCGGCGTGGTGCTGCGCTTCATCGAATACATGGACGTCGGTACGTCCAACGGCTGGAACATGACCGAAGTGCTGCCTTCGGCCGAAGTCGTAGCGCGAATCGGCGAAGTCTTTCCACTCGTTCCTCTCGAGCCGAATAGCGCGGCCGAAACGGCTCAACGCTGGGGTTACGCGGACGGCGCGGGCGAAATCGGCGTCATTTCGAGCGTCACGCGGGCCTTTTGCGGTAGCTGCACACGGGCGCGGCTCTCGACCGAAGGCAAGCTGTACCTCTGTCTTTTCGCCTCATCGGGGCACGACCTGCGTGCGCTCGTGCGCAACGGATCGTCCGACGCCGATATTGCGACAGCCATCGCGCGTATCTGGCAAGCGCGCGAGGATCGCTACTCGCAGTTGCGAGGCAGCGGCGTGCCGGCCGGCCGCGACAACGATGCACCGCGCGTCGAAATGTCCTATATCGGCGGTTGATGCCGCCATGGCTCGCATGGAGCGCACGCCCCCCTCCCTCGTCACCGGCCTGATCCTCGCGGGCGGCCGCGGTACACGCATGGGCGGCCTCGACAAGGGGCTGCAGCCGCTGCGCGGCGAACCGCTGGCGCTGCATGTCGCTAGACGCCTCGCACCGCAGGTCGGCGCGATGCTCATCAGTGCAAACCGTAACCTCGATGCCTATGCGTCGCTTGGCACGGCGTTTCAAGCGAACATCGTCAGCGACGCCAGCGGCGACTTCCCTGGCCCGCTCGCCGGCATACTGGCCGGGCTGCGAGCGGCGCGCACGCCGCTCGTCCTCGCGGCGCCCTGCGACGCGCCGAACCTGCCGTCCGATCTCGCCGAGTGTCTCGGCAAGGCGCTCGATGCCGCGTCAGCGGACATCGCCACCGTCATCACACGGGACGGCACCGGCCGAACCACGCTGCATCCCGTCTTCGCGTTGCTGCGCACATCGCTTGCCGACGACCTCTCAGCCCGGCTCGCGGCCGGGGAGCGCAAGGTTCGCGCGTGGTACGCGCGCCACAGGCACGTCGAAGTCGCATTTGCCGACGAGCACGCGTTTTACAATGCCAACTCCTTGCAGGAGCTCGCCGACCTCGAGCGTGCCTGATATCGAAGGTGTGGACCGGGCCAGGCATGCAAGCCGCCGGTACGCGCACCGCGCCGACGGCCGGGCTAGCCCAAAAAGAAGGACGTTCGCGGCCAATCGCAGATAATCGCCGCGTCCAATCATCGATGACCACCTCCGAAGACATTTCCCGCTGCGTCCCCGCACATGACGCCCAGGCACTGCCGGTCGCGCAGGCGCAAGCCATCGTGCGTCGCTGGGCGCAGCCGGTCGCCACGGCGGAGCGCGTTGGATTGCGCGCCTCGCTCGACCGCGTGCTGGCCGAAGATGTGATTTCCCCGATCGACGTGCCGTCGCACGACAACGCCGCCATGGACGGCTATGCCTTCGACGGCGCCGTCCTCGCCGATCCGGCCCCCGGCCCAGCGGAGCTCGAACTTGAAGTCGCCGGGCAGGCGCTGGCCGGACATGCGTTCACTGGCCACGTGGCGTGCGGTCAATGCGTGCGCATCATGACAGGCGCGCCGATTCCAGCCGGATGCGATACGGTCATCGCTCAGGAGCAAACCGTACGCACCGGCGAGCGCATTGCCTTCGACGCACGAAAGATCTCCCGGGGCGCCAACTGCCGCCGCGCCGGCGAAGACCTGGCGCGCGGACGCGCCGCGCTCAGCGCGGGGCGTATCGTCCGCGCCGCCGATGTAGGTCTGCTTGCTTCGCTCGGCGTGGCGGAAGTCGCGGTTCATCGCCGGCTGCGCGTCGCTTTCTTTTCGACGGGCGACGAACTTCGCTCGGTGGGCGAGCCGCTCGATGCGGGATGCGTCTACGACAGCAACCGCTACACGCTCGGCGCGATGCTCGCGCGCCTGAATGTCGAGGCACTCGATCTCGGCATCGTACGCGACGAGCCGGCGGCGCTCGAAGCCGCATTGCGAAGTGCCGCGTCCTGTGCGGACGTGGTTCTGAGTTCGGGCGGCGTCTCCGTTGGCGATGCCGATTTCACGCGCCGCCTGTTCGAAACGCTGGGCGATGTGGGGTTCTGGCAACTCGCGATGCGCCCCGGACGTCCGCTCGCATTCGGCCGGCTCTGGCCCACGCACCGGGACGACGATCTGCGCCCCGCGCTGTTTTTTGGCCTGCCGGGCAACCCCGTTGCCGTCATGGTGACGTTCTATCAATTCGTGCGCGAAGCGCTGCTGGCGATGTCGGGAGCGAAAGTCGAAGCACCTTTGCAATTGCGGGCGACCAGTTCGACACCGATCAAAAAACGCCCGGGCCGCACCGAATATCAGCGCGGCGTTGCGACACGCGCAGCCGACGGCACGTGGCTCGTCGCACCGACCGGCTCACAAGGCTCGGGCGTTTTGAGCTCGATGAGCCGAGCCAATTGCCTCATCGTGCTTGCGCACGAGCAAGGCGACGTCGCGGCCGGCACGCCAGTCGAGATCGTGCCCTTCGACGGCCTGATCTAATCGTCCAATCGAAAATATCGTCTCCAACGGGGCCTGTTCCACATGAAAAAACAAATCCTTTCGATCGCACCCGGTCAGACCGCCAAAGCGCTCATCCTCGTCTATCTCACCTTCAGCGTACCGATCGTGCTGCTCGGCATGCTCGTCGCGTTCATCAAGTACGGTTCCGTCGAACTGAGCACGATTTTCAGCGCGTTGCTGCTCAACGCGATCCTCGGCTTCGTACTGCTGTGGATCGCCTGCCACGCTTATAACTGGGTGGCCTCGCGTTTCGGCGGCATCGAGATCGTTCTGGCGGACGTGCCGGAAGAAGCCTGACGGCCATTGTCACGGCCGCCCTCAAGCGTCCGATTCCGACCCGCCCGAGTCCGCCTCGCCGAGCAAGCCCTGGGCTTCGTCTCCGGGCAAGGCTTCGACCGTGCGCAGCTTGGTACTCATGACCCGCGTCCGGCGCTCGGCCGCCTCGATCGAGCGCGTCACCGTCTCCAACTGCGATTTCGTCTTTGCGAGCACGTCGCCGAACTTGCCGAATTCGGTCTTCACCGCGCCGAGCACCTGCCAGACTTCGCTCGAACGTCTTTCGATCGCAAGCGTACGGAAACCCATCTGCAGGCTGTTGAGCAATGCACTCAGCGTCGTGGGACCCGCAACCGAGACCCGGTAATCCCGCTGCAACAAGTCGGTGAGCCCGGGGCGGCGCAACACCTCGGCGTATAGCCCTTCCGTGGGCAGAAACAGCAGCGCGAAATCGGTCGTATGCGGCGGCGCCAGATATTTTTCGGCAATCGTGCGCGCCTCGTTGCGCACACGCGTCTCGAGCGCGCGCGATGCTTCCTCCACGGCCACAGGATCGGCGCGCTCCTGCGCGTCGATGAGCCGCTCGTAGTCTTCCCGCGGAAACTTCGCGTCGACGGGCAGCCAGACAGGTGCCGCGGCGCCCTCGCCGTTACCGCGTTCCGATCGTCCCGGCAGCTTGATCGCGAATTCGACCCGCTCGCCGCTTCCGGGCACCGTCGCAACGTTCTTGGCGTATTGGTCCGCCGTCAGCATCTGCTCGAGCAGCGCTTCGAGCTGGACCTCGCCCCAGGTGCCGCGTGTCTTGACGTTCGTCAGCACCTTCTTGAGATCGCCCACACCGGCCGCGAGCGTCTGCATCTCGCCCAGCCCCCGGTGCACCTGCTCCAGCCGGTCCGATACGAGCTTGAACGATTCGCCGAGGCGCTGCTCGAGCGTCGCATGCAGCTTTTCATCGACGGTACGGCGCATCTCCTCGAGCTTCGCCGCGTTATTCGCTTCGATGTCCTTCAGGCGCGCTTCGAGCGTTGCGCGTACTTCGGCAAAACGACGGTCGTTGGCTTCCATGAGCTGCGCCAGTTGCTGCGCGAGCGTGTCGCCAAAACGTTTGAGCGTGGCGCTTTGCTCTTCGCGAGACTGGAGCGCCTGACGTTGCAAGCTCTCGCGCATCGATTCCAGTTGCTTCGCATTCGTATCGATGAGCAACGCGAGACGCTCCGAGAACCCGTTGATCTGCTGGTTCTGAACCGCGGCGACACTCGTCAACTGCGTCGCAAGCGTCTGTTGGAACTGCGCGAAACCGCCGCCGAGTTCCACGCGGGACAGCCGCGCCGTTTCCGCGATTTCCGAGCGCAGCTCGCGTTCGAGCCGCTCGTATGCCTGCGCCTGGTGCTGCCCGGCGGCCTCGACGCGCTCCCCCAGTTCGGCGAGCGGGTCGCGCTCGCTGGCCCGCGTGAGGCCGCGCAAGGCGAGCGCCAGCGAAAAAGCGAGGATAAGAACCGCGATCGCGAGCGCGACGGTAAGCAGTGTCGTCATGAGCGCGCCTTCCCGAGCACTTGCGGATTGATCGGATTGGGCGGCTGCCCCGCACGCGGTCCGACGCCGAGCCCCGCTATCAGATTGTCCGCCGCGAGATTGGCCATCGCCCGGCGCGTCGTCTCGCTCGCGCTGGCAATGTGCGGCGTCAGCACCACGTTCGGCACCGAAAGCAGGCCGGGATGCACGCCCGGTTCGCCTTCGAAGACATCGAGGCCTGCGGCCGCGATGCGCCGCTCGCGCAACGCGACGGCGAGCGCCGCATCATCGACGACCCCGCCGCGGGCGATATTCGTCAGGGTGGCCGTACGTTTCATCAGCGCGAGCTCGGCCGCGCCGATGGTATGGTGATTCTCGGGTGTGTACGGCAAGACCAGGACGACGTGATCGGCTTCACGCAGCAAATCCGCCTTCGGCCGGTACTGGGCGGCAAGCTCGGCTTCGACGTCGGGCGCGACGCGCGAGCGATTGTGATAGATGACGTGCATGTCGAAGCCGCGCGCGCGTCGAGCGAGCGCCTGCCCGATGCGTCCCATGCCGATGATCCCGAGCGTCGAACCATGTATATCGACGCCGAGAAAGCCGTCATGGCGCCAGCCCTGCCATTGCCCGTCGCGCAGCCAGCGCTCGCTCTC
>Ga0105240_10001211_pt1 | contig 44946 bp, 35 predicted proteins | sample KBSC54metaG_FD_80426 | JGI IMG/M metagenome (GOLD analysis project Ga0105240, IMG submission 80426) | Corn rhizosphere microbial communities from Kellogg Biological Station, Michigan, USA - KBS C5-4 metaG | ecosystem: Host-associated > Plants > Roots > Rhizosphere > Soil | place: Michigan, USA... | reverse complement strand
GCGGCGCCCGCCGCTCCGGCCGAGGCCGAGGAGGCCGAGCCCGCGCCGCCGCCCGCGGCGAAGCCGGCGGTGAAGCACCGTCCGGTCGCGAAGAAGAAGCCAGCGCCGCCGAAGGCCGCGGCCGCCAAGAAGAAGCACCCCTGAGGCGGGGCCGGGCCGGGCCTGGCTACCGGAGCCAGCGAGCTGGCGCGCGTGTCAGCGAAGCGGGCGTCGCTCCAGGACCGTCTGCACGCGACCCACGATCGCCGCCGTGACGTCCTCGACGGAGCCGCTGCCGTCCAACGACACGACGTTGGCGACGACGGCAGCCAGCCTGCGGTAGTTCTCGGCGACGCGGGCCAAGGTTCCGTCCGCGTCGTAGCGCTCGACGGGCCGGCCAGCCTTCAGCCGGCGCTGCGCGGCCACACCGATGTCCACGTCCAGCAAAACGGTCAGATCCGGCGCTCGCACGCCTTCGGACAGCCGCTCGACCCAGGCCCGGTCCGCCTCGACCGCCTGATAGGCGAGCGATGACAGCAGGTAGCGGTCCGAGACGACGTCGTAGCCCGCCGCCAGCGCCGGTTCGATCTCGCGCGCCAGATGGTCGCGCCGATCGGCCGCGAACAGCAGCGCCATGGCCCGCCCGTCCAGCGTCGTTCCGTCGGGGTTGGCGTGGCGGCCGGCCAGGATCTCGCGCAGCAACAGGCCGATGGGGCCGGTGCTGGGTTCGCGGGTGGCCACCACGCGCCGGCCGCCGGCGCGCAACGCCGCCGTCAGCCGCTCCAGCTGCGTGGTCGTCCCCGAGCCGTCGATGCCTTCCAGGACGATGAACAGCGGCGCGGCCTGGCTTGGGGAGTGAGGGCTCATGATCTAGAGTCTCCCTGATCTACACGCTGTCATCCGGCAGCGGAAGCGGATCGCCCCCGCAGCATCAACGACAGACCCCGATGCGACTTCTCGCGCTCGCCTCGCTCGTGCTGGCCACGCTGGCGGCGGGCGCGTGCCATCGGGAGCCGGGGAACCCGGTCGAGCCGGCCGCCACCAGCGCCAGCGTCAATCCGCGCGACGTGCGCTGCGTCGAGCGGCCCGAGGGCTGCATCTTCTGCGATGGCCGCGGCACTCCGCTGCCGTTGCTGGAGCCCGACGAGGCGCCGTCTTCCCTGTGCGATCCCAAGGATCCGGCGTCGTGCGTGGAGTTCTGCTCGCGCCTGGCGCCCGACTGCGCCACCCCCTGGCATCATGGCGCCACCTGCCTGCTGGCCTCCGAGGAGGAGTTCCGGCGCGAGATCTTCCGGCGGGACACCAGCGACCGGCCCGAGGTGATGCTGCAGGGCCGGGTCACCGACGACGCGGCCAAACGGGTCGAGGGGGCGAAGATTCGCGTCTGGTTCCAGGGGACGGCCATCGCCGACGAAGTGACGGCCAAGGACGGCAGCTTCCGCCTGCGTCTGCCCTCGGCGCCGCTGCCGTACACCGTCCGCATCACGCACGCGGGGCTGGCCACCGAGATCGCCGAGGTGCGAATGGCCGAGGCCCGGCTGGAGCGGTCGCCCACCGTGACGCGCTCCTTTCGCCTGGCCCCCGAGGTGACCCAGAAGGGGCGCGTGGTGGACGCCGCCGGTGCGCCCGTGCGGGGCGCCGACGTGCGCGCGATGCGCGGGCCCGACGACGTCGTCGAGGTGGCCTCGGCGCAGACCAGCGACGACGGGCAGTTCGTGCTCACCGGGCTGGAGGCGCGCAAGTACACTGTCGTGGCGTCCAAGTTCGGCTGGTTGCCGGGCACCACCGTGCGGACGCCGGGAGTTCCCGGGGCGCCCCGGGTGACGATTCACCTGGCCCGCACGGGCGTCATCAAGGGGAGCGTCATCGACTCCGAGGGGGACGCCGTGGCCCGGGCCGTCGTGATCGCGCTGCCGTCGGGCGCCTTCGGCGCCGGCGCCTCGCCCATCATCTGGACCACCGACACAGACGGCCGGTTCGCGCAGGATCGCTTCCGCCCTGGCACCTACTACCTGTGGGCCCGCCACGGCGAGATGCTGGTGTACCCGCCGGAGAAGATCGAGGTGGGCGATAGCAGCGCCGACGCCGAGATCGAGCTGGGGGTCACGCACCGCGGGGCGCGCGTCCGAGGCCGGATCGTCCACTCGTCCGTCCCGCCCCTGGACCCGGAGACGCGCGCGGTCCTGGTGGGACGCTCGCCGCTCGCGTTCCCGCGCAAGGCCGTCGGCGAGATCGACAAGAACGGGAACTTCGTCATCCCCGGCGTGCTGCCCGGCCGCTACGAGATCTCGGTGCGCGTGGGCCCGCGCGTCCTGTCCATCACCAGCGGGCCGCGCGAGATCGAGGTGCCCATCGAAGAGGGTGCGACGGTCGACCTGCCGGAGGCCATCGCAGTCCGGCCCCGGCCGGCCGAGTGAACAGTCCGGCCCCGGCCGGCCGAATGAGCAGTCCGGCCCCGGCTCAGTGCAGGACGCGCATGCGCGTCAGGCAGTCGGCCAGGATCCGGTGGCTGTCGCTCTCGAAGGCGGTGAAGCGGACGGCCATGCCGGAGATGGCGCGGCTGGCGCCGTCCTTCATGTAATTGATGAAGTAATGGTTCTTCACTTCGCCCACCGCAACGACTTCGCCTGAGCCGTCCGGGACGGGAAAGCAGACCCGCAGCGTGGCGCCGAGGGGCAGGGGGTCGCTCAGTTCGATGAAGACGCCGCCGGCCGAGATGTTCCGGGCCACGCAGACCATGTCGCCGAACAACAGCGACTCGATCCGGACGGTGAACACCTTGTCGAAGCGCAGGTGCTCCCGCCGCTGGGGCGCGCGGGCGGCGAGGCTGGAGACCTTGTCTGCCTCGGAGCTGTCGTCGGTCTGAGAGGAAGAGCGAGCAGGCTGGGCGATGGGCATGGCAAGACGATAGGTCTGTACGGCGATGAAGTCAAAAAACCTACATGTGCGACAGGGTCGGTCTCAAGAAGGCGCCTGCGATCCGGGGCCCGGCATCCGACCGCGACCGCGGGCATCGTGGCGGCCCCGCGCCCACGGGACGGGCGCGAGGAAGTCATCCGCATCGTCATCGCCCGCGCCGCACCCGGGCCGGCGAGGGGGGCCGCCCGGCGTGAGCAACATGACATCACCGGGCGTCCCTGTTACGATGACGGCGGCGCGCGTGTAGCGCTCTTGCCGATGATTCCGGACGAGAGGACCACCCACAACAACGCGGTCACCTTGCCCGCGCATGTCGAGGCGTTGGTGGTGGCGCCGGATCGAAACGTGGCGCGACCCTTGATCACGTTCCTGCGGCAAGAAGGGGTCGATGTACGGGTCTCGGCCGATCTGGACGCCGCCTTCGAGGAAGCGCTGATGTACCCGCCCGACGTGGTCATGATTGACGAGTCCGTCGGCGGCAAGCGGGGCGTCGAGCTGTGCGCGCGCCTGAAGAGCAGCGTGCGGACGCACTTCGTGCCGACGATCTTGCTGACCTCCGACGAGGACGCCGCCCTGCGGCTGAAGGCGATCTCGGCGGGAGCGGACGCCGTCTTCTCTCCGGCGGTGGAGGGCGTCGAGCGGCGGACGCGCCTGTGGGCGTTGTTGCGCACCCGCGCGCTGTTCCGCCGCTTCGATCGCAAGCAACGGAACCAGGGCACCGAGATCAACGAGCGGCGGCGGTGGTTCGCGTACCTGCTGCACGACCTGCAGGGGGCGATTGGCGCCCTCACCGCCAACGTGGAGTTCCTGTCCCAGTTCGCGCCCGCCAAGGACGACCGGCGGCGCCCGGACTTCGACGAGGCGGTGCAGGACGCCGGGCTGGTCCTGGACCAGTTGCTTCAGAACGTGCGCACCGTGCTGGACTTCGACCGCTTCGAGGCCGGAACGATGTCGCCCGCGCTGGCGCCCGTACGCATGGGTGAGCTGCTGCAGGAGGTGATCGTCGAGGTCGGGCGCAATACCAGCGATATCGAGCTGGTCCCGAACGGCGACGATCCCGTGTTGCGCGTGGACCCGGCGCTGATGCGCAACGCGCTGGTGAACATGTTGATGCATTGCCGGAAGCACGCCACCGGGAAGACGAAGGTGAGGGTGCTTTCGCGGCGACCATCCCAGACCAACGTCTGCGTCGAGATCTCCAGCCCGGGGCTCCGCTTCTCGGAGACGGACAAGCTGCGCATGTTCGACGCGTACCATCGGCTGGACGAGCGACCGGTGGCCTATGGCGTCGGGCTGGCGCTGGCGCGGGCGGTGGTGGAGGGCCACGGCGGCGAGATCTGGGTCGAGAACGCGGTCAGCGAGGAGAACACCGGGTCGTTCGTGTTCTCGCTGCCGACCACCCCCGAAGAGAGCCAGCGCGGGAGACGCCCCGCGTGAGCGGACGCCAAACGGGGATGGGGTCGATGAGGGGAGCCCTGGGAGGGTTCCCAAATCCTCCCGCGAAGGCAGGGCGCCCGCGGGTTGCGCTGCAGGCGCTGGTGTTCTGGGGGATCGCGGCGGTGGGCGCCGGCGCGGCGTTCGCGGCCGGCGGCACAGGCAAGAAGGTCGAGACGGTGTGCCGGACCTTGAACACCGACACGAACTACAAGATTCGCGTCCAGGCGGCGCTGGTGCTGGGGAAGATGGGCGACCCGTCGGGTGCGCCCTGTCTGATGCGGGCGCTGGACGACGCCAACCGCACCGTGCGCGCCGTGGCCGCCGAGGCGCTGGGGCAGCTGGGGGATCGCGACAGCCTGCAGGCGCTGCGCGGGCTGGCCAAGAGCGATCCCGATCCTTTCGTGCGCACGCAGGCCGAGAAGGCCGTGGCGGTGCTGGCGGCGGCGCCGAGCGGCGGCGGGGCCGGGCCGGCCGGCAAGGCGAAGATCTTCCTGGCGTTCGGGCCGTTCAGCGGCGGGGTGAAGCAGGCGGCCGGCGAGCCCGTGCGGATCGTTCACGACACCCTGCAGAACGAGCTGGGGAAGATCCCGACCATCACGCTGGCCGCGAACACCGCGCCCGTCGGCAAACCCGGGGGACCGGCGGGGTTCTGGATCGACGGCAACATCTCGAAGCTGGACGACGTGACGTCGGGGGCGGGCAGCGAGACCTCGTGCGGGGTGAAGGTGATGGTGGCGCGCTGGCCGTCGAAGAGCATCATCTCCTGGACCAGCGCCGAGGCCAGCGTCCAGGCCGGAAGCCGACCGCGCGATCGCGAGAACGCGCGGCGAGAGTGTCTCGAGGCGACGGCGTCGCAGCTGGCGGAAGATCTCGCGAAGTTCTTGAAGGCTCAAGGCGGATAGTCTCGGAGGCCCACCGATATGAACAGCACAGACAGCGCAGCAGGAGCACCGAAGTACCGCCGCAAGATGCGGAACTACTTGCTCGATGTGGGCCTTCAGGTCCGCTACACGATGACGATCGTCATCGTGGCCGTGTTCCTGACAGCGGGGCTCGGCTACAAGATGTACCAGGCCACCCGCGACATCTCGAAGGTCATCGAGCTGTCGGGGATGGCCGACCCCGCGGTCGCGGAGGAGCTGCAGGCGCAGTTCGCGGCCAGCGACCGCTGGGTGCTGTGGGGCATCGTCGGGTTCGGCGTGGTGCTGGTCATCTCGATCACCGCGGTGGGCATCCTCATCACGCACAAGGTGGCCGGACCGCTGTTCAAGATCTCGGGGTTCTTCGCCCGCATCCGCGACAATCGTTTCGGCGCGCTGCCGGGCGGCCTGCGCAAGGGTGACGAGCTGCAGGAGTTCTACGGGACGTTCCTGGACATGCACCAGGCGCTGCGGCAGCGGACGGAGGACGACGTGCGCCTGCTGGGTGAGGCGATCACCGCGCTGGAGACGGGGCCGGCGAACGGCGCCGGACCCCAGAAGGCCGTCGAGGAGCTGCGCCAGCTGCGGCGGCGCAAGGAAGAGAGCCTGGAGGGGGGCGGCTGAGAACTGCCGACCGGCGGCCGCCGGCTACGTCCTGCGCATGCGCGCGGCGCTGACCAGACACAGGCCGTGCAAGAACAGGCCGGGCAGGAAGCAGCAGGCGTATCCCATCAGCGTCGTGGCCATCCAGGCCACGCCGGTGCCGGCCCGGCCCGAGTAGATGTGGCCGGCGCCGGGGATCAGCATCGACAGCAGCACGGCGGTGGCCGGGTTGTGGTTGTTCCGCAGGGGCTGCAGCAGCGACGGGTCGCCGATCACGATCGGCGGAGGGCCAGCCGTGAACCCGGCGGCCGGGAACGGGGCGCCGGCTCCGGCGGGCGGGACCAGCGGCTTGCGGCCGGGATAGTAGTACTCGACGACTCCTTCGGACCCGGTGCGCACCAGCAGCGTGCCTTGTTCGACCATGCGGGCCAGGTGCCGCTCGGCGCCGCGGACGGACAGCCGGCCCAGATAGGCGGTGTGGGCGGCGGTGACCGGAACTTCCGTCTCGAAGAGGAGCTTCAGAACCAGTTGCTCGAACTCTTCGAAATCCATGGTCCGACCGTCAGAATAGCATAGGACTTCGCGAGGGCTCGCCGCGCGAAACGACCGCGCCTGGAGAGCGGGCGCAGGCAGGAACCTTGTTTCCGGTGCACCCCGCGAACGTCACCGGATTTGCTCGACGACCCCGCGCGATGCCACAGGCGTCGCGTTCGTCCGCGAGTCGGCGCCGGAGACTGGGAAGAGCGTGGCGTGCGTCCCCAAGAACCGCCGCCCGGAGACTGGGAAGAGCGTGGCCGGCGCGACCAGAGGCTGGCTCGGTGCCTGGACGAGAAAGCTGCGCGGCAGGTTGCCGGTCGGGACGGCCGGACCCCGGGGGCCAGCCGCAACGTGGTCGAGTTGACATAATATTTCTTATCGGCATTTTTGACAGGCATTCCGCCGGTGGTCCTGGGGCTGAATTTCCGCGGAATACCGGCCGGTTTCAGGGCCGCCGGCGGCCGCTCAGCGCGGCGATGCGCGGGTTGTCGGTGCTGTCTGCGCCGCGCGCCGCCTGGAACGGATCGCGGCCAGCCAGCCACTCGTCAGCCACGCGCGCCGGGTCGTCGAACAGGATGCGCATGGCCGCGGTCAGCTCCAGCGGGTGCGTCTCCAGCCCGTGCAGCTCGTCCAGCGCCAGCTGCAGACCGGCGCTCAGCGCGTGGAACGCGCGGACCGGTTCCAGGTAGCACGGGAAAGTCCTGTCGCCCGCCACGAAGGCGGCGCGCGCTTCCCGCTCGTGCAGCAGCTCGGCGCAAGCCTGCGCGTCCAGTGAATTGGTTCCTCTACAGGCCAGCGGCCGCGCCTCGTAGACGCCGCACCGGCCATCCTCGAGAAAAGGACATGGCAGGTCCGGCGACAAGCGCTGGGCGCTGGTCAGGCCGCGGGTGCGATCGTCGGCCTGGCGGACGCGCGCCGCCAGCGCCTCCCGTTGCTCGGGCGAACGTGTCGCGCGGACATGCGCCTCCAGGGCCAGCACCTCGGGCACGGACACGCCCACCGCCTGGTAGCAGCAATGCGCGCAGCCGGCCTGACAGGCCACCGATCGCTCGCTGGCCCTGGCCAGCAAGCCGTCGATCAGCTGCGACGCTGCGTCCATCATCTTTCGGCCGACGCCGGCGGCGCCTTCGCGGGTGTGACTGTCGGCCAGCGCCATGTGCGCCGCGCCGGCCGCGCCGAGCGCCAGCTCGTTCTGCCAGTCGTCCTCGAACACCGGCGCCGCCAGCGCCACCACGCCCGGGCCGCCCCCGCGCGGCGCCTGCTGGATCACCAGATGGACGCGTCCCAGGTCGTCGCGCTGTCCGGCTGCCCGGGACGGCCGCGGTTCTCGGCGCTTCGAAGCCACCGGCCGTGAGCTTAGCGCGAGTTCCCGGCCGGCCCGCGCCGGAGGCGTCGTCAGACGCGCAGCGCGCGGCTGGCCGGCATGAGCGGCGTCGAGCGGTCGCCGCTCGCCGGCGCCGCTTCGGGCGGCCGCGGATGGTACGACCGCGCCGGCGGCGGGAACCCGCAGGACGTGCCGTCGGTGTGGACGACCTCGCCTTCCCAGGGCAGCCGGTACGTGCCCGCGACCAGGTCGCGCATGTACGTGTAGGGACAGTCGCTGGCGCCCCCCTTCACCGCGACGTAGCCACGATGCCCGAACTGATAGATGTTGTTCTCGACGCCCCAGTGGCGGCGCGCCTCGCGCACCAGATCGGGACGGACCTCGGCCGTGATGATCTCGTCGGGCCGGCTGCCTCCCGTGGCCAGCGGCACGCCGTCGAAGTTGACGATCATGCCTTCGCCCATCGAATCGAAGGTGCCGTCCGACCCGCACAGGCAGACCGACGCCGTGACCGCCAGGTTGCAGAACGCGTTCGCCTCGTTGGTGATGCGCCAGGCGTGGCGAATGGGTGCCGTGTAGCCGGCGGTCCGCAGGATGATCTCGGCGCCCTTGTAGGCGCACTCGCGCGCCATCTCGGGGAACATCCCGTCGTGGCAAATGATCAGCGCCAGCTTGCTGCCGCGCGGGCCCTCGCAGACGGGAATGCCCACGTCGCCGGGCTCCCACGGCTCGACGGGCACCCACGGGTGCAGCTTGCGATAATAAAGCCGCAGCGCGCCCGTGTCGTCGAGGATCAGTCCCGTGTTGTACGGGTTGCCGTGGGGGTTCGCCTCCATGATCGAGAAGCAACCCCAGATGCCGTTCTCCCGGCAGGCGGCGCGAAACGCGTTCACCTCGGGGCCGTCCAGCGCGCACATCAGCTCGGGCGCCGTGCTCATCGACAGGCCGTGCAGCGCGTACTCGGGGAAGACCACCAGATCCATGGCCGGCAGGTTCCGGCGCGCCTTGCCCACCATGCTGACGATGCGCTTCGTCTGGGCGGCCAGCTCGGCCGGTGTGGTCACGGTGGGGAGCTGAAGCTGGACCATGCCCAGCACGACGCCCGCGGGCGCGCGGTTGAGACCACCGAGACCACTCATGCGCGAACCTCCTTGGGGCAAATCCGTGGGTGAGGCCCCGGGCGCCCCTGCTGGGCGCGCGGGCCTACACCAGATGGTTTTGCCCGAAGGATGAGGCCACCGCGTTTCGGCGCGGTCGACGTCATGTAACTTCGACGCCGGGCGCCCCCTGCCCCGCCGGTCAGTCCCGGGGGGCGCGCCCCGCCAGCGAGGACCGGATGTCCTCGTCATCGGCGCGGACCATCATCTCGATCAGCTCCTTGAAGCGGACCTTCGGCTCCCACCCCAGCACGCGCCGTGCCTTGGCGGGGCTCCCTTCCAGGTGGTCGACCTCGGTCGGTCGCAGGTATCGCGGATCGATCTCCACGTGCTCGTGCCAGTCGAGGCCCAGCGCCCCGAACGCGACGTCCAGCAGATCGCGGATGCTGTGCGATTCACCCGTCGCGACCACGAAGTCGTCAGGCGTGTCCTGCTGCAACATGCGCCACATCGCCTCGACGTAGTCGCCGGCGAAGCCCCAGTCGCGACGGGCGTCCAGGTTGCCCAGGTACACCTTCTTGTCCAGGCCGTGCTTGATGCGCGCCGCGGCCCGGGTCACCTTGCGGGTGACGAAGGGGATGCCCCGGCGGGGCGACTCGTGATTGAACAGGATGCCGCACGAGATGAACAGGCCGTAGGCGTTGCGGTAGTTCTGGCAAAGCTGGTGGGCGAACACCTTCGCGCAGGCGTACGGGCTCTGGGGCATGAACGGCGTCTTCTCGTCCTGGGGCGGCTTGGCCGCGCCGAACATCTCGCTCGACGACGCCTGGTAGAAGCGCGTCTTCGTGCCGGTCTCGCGGATGGCCTCCAGCAGGCGCAGCGTCCCCATGGCCACCGTCGACACCGTGTACTCGGGCGCGTCGAAGCTGACCCGGACGTGGCTCTGCGCGCCCAGGTTGTAGATCTCGTCGGGCTGCACCTGCCGCAACGTCCGCGTCAGCGCGCCGCCGTCGTCCAGATCGCCGTAAACCAGGCGCAGGCGGTAACTCGGCACGTGCGGATCTTGGTAGATGCTCTCCAGGCGCTCGGTGTTGAAGGAGCTGGACCGGCGGATGATGCCCGTCACCTCGTAACCCTTGCCGAGCAGCAGCTCCGCCAGGTACGAGCCGTCTTGACCGGTGATGCCGGTGATGAGTGCCTTCTTCATGGGTGGTCCTTCATGCCAGGTGCCGGCCTTTTCTAGCTGTGGGGGGAGCTGCCCGCGTCAATCGCGGCGCGATTCTGTTCGTAATATTTGACGGTGCGGCGGACGCCCTCGTCGAAGGACACTTCCGCGACGAAGCCGAAGCGCTCGCGGGCCCGGCTGACCTCCAGGCGTCGTCGCGGTTGGCCGTTGGGCTTGCTGGTGTCCCAGACGAAGCCCCCGGTGAAGCCGGTCTCGCGAGCGATCAGCGTGGCCAGATCGCGAATCGAGATCTCGCTGCCGCTGCCCAGGTTGACCGGGTCGCTCGAGTCGTAGCGCTCGGCGGCCAGCAAGATGCCGCGCGCCACGTCGTCGACATAGACGAACTCGCGCGTGGGCGAACCATCGCCCCACAGCACGACCTGGTCCTGGCCGCCCAGGCGCGCCGCCACGCACTTGCGGATCAGCGCCGGGATCACGTGGGACGAGTGCAGATCGAAGTTGTCGCGCGGTCCGTACAGGTTCACCGGATAGACGACGGCGCTGTTCATGCCGTACTGCGCCCGATAGGACGCGGACATGACCGACAGCACCTTCTTGGCGATGCCGTAAGGGGCGTTCGTCTCTTCGGGGTAGCCGTTCCACATGTCGTCTTCCCGGAACGGAATGGGCGCGAACTTCGGGTAAGCGCAGATGGTCCCGGCCGCCACCAGCTTGGGGACACCGGCCAGCCGGCATTCCTCGAACACGTGGGCGCCCATCATCAGGTTCTCGAACAGGAAGCGTCCCGGATTGTCGCGGTTGGCGCCGATGCCACCCACGCGGGCCGCCAGGTGAATCACCAGAGCGGGGCGGGTCTCGGCCAGCAGGCGCCGGACGGCGGCGCGGTCGACCAGATCCACGTCCGCGCTGCGCGGCACGGTGGTACGCGCCCCCAGGGCGGTCAGGCGATCGACCACGAAGCTGCCCAGGAACCCGGCGCCGCCGGTGACGACCACCCGCTTGTCCTTCCAGAAGGCGGCGGATGGAACGCCGGTCAGGGGCGTGGCATTGATCTCGTTCACGGATGCATTCCCTCTCGTATCGGTTTTCGTCCGGCGGCCACCTCGGCTGCGAGCGCGGTCAACTCGGCCAGTGACGACGTGGCGTCGGCGGGCGCGGCCGAGACGCCGCCTGCCTTCACGGTTGCCCCGTAGGTGGTGACCACGAACAGTCGCGTCGCCTCGGCGCGCTCGGCCGGCAGCGCCTCACCGTAGGCGGTGACCAGATCGACGAGGTCGTGGGGCGCGTGGCCCGCCGCGGCGGCGCGCGCCCAGGCCGTCAGCAGCTTGACCTGAAAGTTGCGCACGGGACCCAGCACCGCGGCCGGGCTGACGCCCGGAGGCACCCGATCCTTGACGAACGGCGCGTAGACGTCGTTGGGCGCGACCTTCCGTCCCACCCCCTTGGCCTGAGCCATCCTGTAGATGAGGGCCGCCACCACGCCCGGGTCGTTCACCAGCTCGCTCGCCGGGCGAAGCACCTGGCTGTCCGGCTTGAAAACGAACGAGTTCTGGCGCACCGCCGCGAACCGCTCGCGCTGCGTTCCGGTCCCGGCGTCGGGCGCCACGCGGCCCATGGGACCCTCGCCCACCCGCCATTCGCGCCCGATCACCTCCATGGCCAGCGCATAGCCGTCGATCAGGGCGTTCGGCAGCTCGGCGGCGGTCGCCCCCATGCAACCGGCCACGCGCACGCCGACCAGCCGGCCAATGCGACCAGCGGCCGTCTGCACGAACGCGGGATCCGAGACCGGATCGTCGCCGACCTCGATCCACATCGGGTTGGGATCCACCCGCTTGCGGCCGAAGGAACCGGGCAGCTCGACGCCCACGCCCAGCGCGGCCTCCTCGCTGCGCACCGCGCGCGGCCCGGCCAGCACCAGCACGGTAGGCTCACCGGCGCGCGCCTGGACCTCCGGCGAGAAGGTCTTGCCCCCCACGCCGCTGCGAAGCAGCTCCTTGGCCAGGTAGTCCGTGCGCAACATTTCGCCCACGAAGCCGTCCGTGGCCGCGCGGTGAATGGGGACGGCGCGCGGATCGTCGATGGCCACGGGCCGCAGCGCGCGGGGTGGCGCGACCCCCGTCGCCGCTGCCTGAGCGTCCGGGGCCGGCTCGTACACGAGGTAAGAGTCGGGCGGACCAAGCGGGCCCTTCGAGCGGTCACAGCCGAACACCGCCGTCGCGATCCCCAGCACCAGCGCCGCCCGGATGGCCGCGCGTGGGGCACGCGCGCCGGAGCGTACCGAGGGAGCCGCTGTCATGGCGGCGTACTGTACCACGGGCCTGTTTTGCAAAAATGCGGGCGTACCGAGGTAAACCGCGGGCGATCCGCCGTCGTCGAATCCATTCGCGTGCTTGACGCCTTTGGCTCGCCCGGACCAGACTGTCGGACCATGAAACGCGAGACCTTGCGATCCAGTGCGGCCATCATCATCGGGTTGGTCGGGGTCGGGGCGCTGGGGACCGGTTGTGGAAAGAGCGACTCGCCGCCCACCGTCGCGTCCTTCTGCGCGCAGAAAGCCGAGAAGGAGTGCGGCACCAAGGACAAGGGTGTGGCCCACGATTGCCTGGCGACCCTCAGCGTCTGCACGACGACGCGCGCGGCCGCGTGCATGGCGATTGCGACGCAGCAGAGCCTGACCTACCCGCTGCGGGCGGACGCCATCGCGAACTGCCTCAGCAAGACCGAAGCCGCCTATTCGCAGCCGACCATCACGCCGGCCCTTCGCGCAGCCGCGGACGACGCCTGCGCGCGGGTGTTCTCGGGGATGAACAAGGGGAGGCCCACCGACCCCGCCTGCACCAGCACCGCCGACTGCGACACGGGGCTGATCTGCGACCGAACCATCTGCGCCGCCCCCGTCACCGTGGCGGCGAACGCGCGTTGCAACAACCCGGGCGAGACCTGCCCGGCGACGCAGTACTGCGCCGGGGTGTACCCGCAGCAGATCTGCACGGACAAGAAGGCGGCCGGCACCGCGTGCGACGCCGTGACGCCTTGCCTCGACACGCTCCGCTGCGTGAACGCGGTCTGTGCCGACCGGGTGGGCTTGCGCGGCGCCTGCATCACCGACGCCGACTGCGCTCCCACGGCGCCCTACTGCGATCCCTACAACGGAAACGAGTGCTTCCAGGGCTTCTCGCCGGCCTCCGCCGGCGGCACCAACGAGTGCGTCAACTTCGGCGGTCCCACGCCGGGCACCGGCGCCGGTGGAGCGGCCGGCGCCGCGGGCGGCGCCGGCGGTGGCGGCGCGGGCGGCGTGTCCGGTAACGGAGGCGCGGCCGGCCAGGGCGCGGGCGGCGCCGCGGGCGGCTCGGGCGTGGGCGGTTCGGTGGGATTGCTCTGACATGGTCTTCACGGACGTCACCCAGTCGACCGGCCGCACGCCGCTGATCGAGCTGCGGCGCATGGACACCAAGGGCGCGCGCATCCTGGTGAAGATGGAGTCGCGTAACCCGTGCGGCAGCGTGAAGGACCGCGTGGGCATCGCGCTGATCGCCGACGCCGAGGCGCGCGGCCTGCTGCGGCCGGGGGCGACCCTGATCGAGCCGACCAGCGGCAACACCGGCATCGCGCTGGCCTTTGCGGCGGCGGCGAAGGGCTACAAGCTGAAGCTGACCATGCCCGAGCACATCTCGCAGGAGCGCGTCGCGTTCCTGCGCATGCTGGGCGCCGAGATCGTGTTCACGCCCGGCGCCCTGATGCGCGAGGCGGTCAGGAAGGCCGAACAGCTGCAGGCAGAGAACCCCGGAGCGGTCATGTTGCAGCAGTTCAAGAATCCCGCGAACCCCGAGGTGCACCGCCGCACGACTGCCGAGGAAATCTGGAGCGACACCGGCGGCGAGATCGACGTGTTCGTGTCGGGCGTGGGCACCGGCGGCACCATCACGGGCGTGGGCGAGGTGCTGAAGGCGCGGCGCCCTACCTGCCGCGTGGTCGCCGTCGAGCCGGCGACCGCCGCCGTCCTGTCGGGCCGCCAGGCCGGAGCGCACCATCTCCCCGGTCTGGGCGCCGGCTTCATCCCCGAGATCCTGAACCGGGCGGTGATCGACGAGGTCATCCCCGTGACGGAAGAGCAGGCCGTTCGCGTGCAGATCGCCCTCGCTCACCGCGAAGGCATCGCCGCCGGCATGTCGAGCGGCGCCGCCCTGTCCGCGGCCCTGACCATCGCCGAGCGCCCCGACAGCGAGGGGAAGCGCATCGTGGTGATCCTGCCCGACGGCGGCGAGCGCTACGCGGGGAACCCGGTGTTCACGGAGCTGGCCCGCACCGTGGGCCGCGTGTGATGGGAGGGGCTGGTGCCTTCGAGACCGCCCGCCGCAGCGTCGTAAAATCCCTCTCCTGGCGCCTGCTCGCCCTCATCATCACCTCCAGCGTCGCCTTCGCCTTGACCCGAAAACTGACCTTCGCCGCCGAGATCGGCGTCATCGACACCGCCATCAAGCTGTTCGTCTACTTCGCCCACGAGCGGGTCTGGAACAAGATCGACTACGGGCGCGTGAAGGCTCCTGACTACCAGGTCTGACCGGATACAATCGCAGCACATCGGCCCCGTAGCTCAGGTGGATAGAGCGCCGGTTTCCTAAACCGTAGGTCGCCCGTTCGAATCGGGCCGGGGTCACTACAGCAGACGCGGCTGCTGCCGCGCGAATGGCAGCGCGGCGGAGGCCTCTCGATCGAGCGCGCGTCTCACGACCCGGAGGGCGAGACGATCTGGACGCCGTTCACGGGGGCGCGGGTCTGGGTCCCGCTCCCTGTTCCCGGCGTCGCGGTCAACGTGAACGTGGCGCTGGAGAGCTGCTTGAACACCACGTAATTGCCGGCGCCCATGCTGGGGGCGAGCGTGTAGCCGGGGAACGTGGTGCTGGTCGGACCGGTTTGCGAGACGACCGCCGCAGCCGATCCGATCGCGTAGTTGTACGTGCGCGTCCCCGAGGGGACGTACCCCGTCACGTAGACGTAGACGTCGTACCCGGCCGTCGTGATCGACGCCGGCAATCCACTGACCGTTACCGTGGCCGGCATGGTCGGATCGCCTGGGTCCAGGTATCCGTTCATCATCCGCGTGTCGCCGGTCATGTCGGCATATCCGACCCGATACGTGCCCGTGGCCGAGCCTGCCACGGGCGAGCTCCAGACGAGCGACGCGGTCACCGAGGTTCCGTCGGCCATCGTCAGTGTCGCCAGCGTACCGGCGTTTCCGGCGGCGCTGTTCCACCGCATCGCCGGCTTGACCCCGGCCGTCTCGGTCGGCCCCATGGCGACGGTCCCGGGCGCCCCGGCCGGCCCGCCCCCCACGAAGTCCACGCTGATGATGCGCGGGCCGCTCTGAGGGCTGCCGCCCACCCCGCCGCCGCCGCCCGCCCCGCCGGCGCCGCCCGCCCTTCCTCCGCCTCCCGCCCCGCCGCTGGCGGTGGTGTTCCCGCCGCTTCCCATTCCACCTGAACCGCTCGGTCGGCCGCCAGCACCGCCGCTGCTGGAGGACGTGCTTCCTCCCGTTCCCAGGCTGCCACCGGTGCCAGGGCTGGTGGTCTTTCCGCCGTTCCCGCCCGCCCCAGGGGAGCCGCCGCTGCCGGCCGCAGGCCCGCTCCCGCCTCTGCCGGCGCCGCCGGCACTCCCGCCGGTGCCGGCGCCGGCTCCGCCGTGCCCGCCCCCGTTGCTTCCGAGGTCGCCGCCGGTGCCACCCCCGACCCCCAGGGTTCCCCCGCGTCCACCCTGGCCGGGCGAGACGGTCCCGCCCGAGCCGGCGCTGATCCCGCCGGTTCCGCTGGCGCCGGGGGGGCCATCCGGACCAGCGTCGGGAGCGGGGGTCGTCTCACCTCCCCCGCCGGTGCCGGCGCCTTCGATGATGCGCGAGTAGTTCCCTCCGGACCCGCACCCAGCTGCGGCGAAAGACGCGACCAGGTAAAGCATCAGCGGTCCGGGCGCGTGCGAACGGGAACGGGATCCGGCGGGGAGCCGTGTTGAAGCCCCTGGTCGAGACATGCGGCGAACTATCGACGAAGATCGGGTCGGTTGGAAATTTGCCTTGCGCCGTTCGTAATTTCCAGCTTTCCTAAAGCTCCGACGTTCGTTCGAACCCGCCGGGGCCATTTACTAATGATGCCCGGGCGCGCTCGATGGCGCGCCGCGCTGAACGGTCGTTCGACTGCCCCTCTGTAAATGCGACCGCGACGAGCGAATCGACGCAGTGACCAAAGCCTATCGGAATGGTTCAATTTTCTGATTAGCGCGGCGTGTCGTGCGAAAGTTGAAAATTTCTTTTAAAGAACGACTTGGTAACGACAGTTACGCGGTGGCAGCCGGGTTATGGCGGTCGGACTGGGTGAGGCGGGCTGCAACGCAACCACCGAGACGGAGGCACATGAAACTTCACACAGTTCGTGCGGCTGCAGCCATCCTTTCGCTAGGGATGCTCGCTGGTTGTACTGGCCAAATAGGCGCTGGAACCGAGGGGACGGGCAGCACCACCACCCCTGGGTCGAGCTCCGGGGGCGGAAGCGGCGCCACGTCCACCGGCGGACGCAGTGGCAGCAACAGTGGCAGCGGCAGTAGTACCGGCACCGGTAACGGGAGCGGCAGCAGCAGCAGCGGCGGTTCACCCGTCACGGGCGGTACGGCATCCGGGGGAAGCACCGGCGCAACCGGCTCCGGCGGCTCGGGAGCGATCGCCGCAGGGGCGCCCGGTTCGCTGAACCTGGACGGCTCGCCGAAGTATTACCGGGTCATCCGGTTGTCGAACGCCCAGTGGGCGTCTGCGGTGCAGACCGTCCTCAACATCTCCTCGGGGGGCCTGGAGCAGAACTTCGAGGGTGTGGTCACCGGCATGACCGACTTCTCGAACAACGAGCTGGTCCTCGGCTTCGATTCGCGTAACTGGCAGGATTACCAGTCGGCGGCGGAGGCGCTCGCCACCCAGGTGACCGCGAGCACCACCGCCCTGGCGAAGGTCTACAGCGGCACCGATGCGGCCGGGCTGATCACGACGGTCGGACGGCGCGCGTACCGCCGGCCCCTCACCACGACCGAGCAGCAGGCGTACATGAACCTGTACACCACCGGCGCCGCCCAGACGACCGGGACCGGGACGGCGTTCACCAAGGGCGCCTATCTGGTCATCAGCGCGATGCTGCAGTCGCCGAACTTCCTGTTCCGGACCGAGCTGGGCGCCAAGGGCGCTCCGCTGAGCGGTTACGAGATGGCGGCCAAGCTGGCGCTGTGGCTGCGTGGGACGAACCCCGACGACAAGACCCTGGACATGGCCGCGGGCTCCGGAAAGCTGGACACCGCCGATGGCGCCGCGGCCTTGGCGCAGACGATGATGACCGAGACCGCGACCGCCAGCATCATGCGACAGTTCCACAACGAGTGGCTGAGCATCGACGACTACGCGCAGGTCACGAAGGAGAACGTCCCCGCCTTCACGAGCACCCTGCCCGCCGAGTTCCAGGAGTCTTCGTACCGGTTCTTCGACAACATCTTCTCGCAGGGGCTGGGCCTGAAGGACGTGCTGACGTCGACCAGCGGCTTCTATGGCCCCGGCATGGCCAAGCTGTACGGCGTGACGGCCCCGGCGGCTGGTTCGTACTCGCAGAGTGATCTCGGAGCGAAGCGGGTCGGGTTCTTCTCGCAGATCCCCTACCTGACGCTGAACGGGCTGAACGACGAGCCGAACCCGATCCTCCGGGGTGTCACCCTGGTCAGGAGCATCCTGTGCGCGACGCTGGGACCGCCGGCCGCCTACATCCCGCCCATTCCGGCGCTGATGCCGGGCCAGACCGATCGGCAGCGAATCGACACGCTGACGGGCAGCTGCGGCTCCGTCTGTCACAACAACATGATCAACCCCCTCGGCTTCGGGTTCGAGCACTTCGACGGTTTGGGCCAGTGGCAGGACACCGAGAACGGTGGCCTGACCATCGACTCCAGCGGCTCGTACACGTTCGCCGACGGCACGACGAAGACCTGGAACGACGCCACGGGAATGATGCAGGCCCTCGCCTCCAGCTCCCAGGCGCACACCTGCTTCGCCAAGAAGCTGGCCAGCTTCGGCATGCAGCGCGACGTCGTGATGAGCGACATGCCGCTGCTGAACTCGCTGACGTCCGCCAGCATGACGAGCGGGACCAATTCAGAGAAGCAACTGATCCTTCAACTCGTTCGCAGTGACTCGTTCCGCACCCATGGAGGGCCCTAGTGATGAGTAAGCCCAAAGGAGAGCTGGTCCGTCCCCTCGTCGACAGCGAGTCGGGAAGACTGCAGGGTTTCCGGTTGTCGTCGGAGGGGGTGCGAAGGAACGCCATCAACCGCCGGGCGTTCCTTCGCGGCGCCGGAACCGTGGCGATCGGTCTGCCCTTCCTCGAGGGGCTTCCCGAGCGTTCGGCATGGGCAGCCGGGGCGCAGCCCGTGTTCACGCTGTTGATGGTCGGGTCATGCGGCGTGGTCGGGAAGAGCTTCTTCCCCTCGGCGAAGGGACCGCTGACCACGGCGGGGCTGGCGGGAGCGACCGACAGGGCTGTCAGCAACCTGTCCGCTCACGCGGCGAACCTGCTGTTCGTCGACAACGTCAACTGGGTGCAGGGCGGCCCGAAGAGCTGCGGTCACGCCGAGGGCCTCGTGCAGTCCCTGACCGGCGCGGCGCCGGGCTCCAGCGGCAACACCGCCTATTCCAGCGGGCCGTCCGCGGACATGGTCATCAGCCAGGCGGTCAACCCCTCCGGAACCGATCCCATCTGCCTCTACTCGGCGGCGAAGGGCGCTTACATCTCCGATCGAATTTCGTTCAAGGGCGCGGGGGCCGGGCAGGTGCGCGCCGGTGATCAGAACCCGTACATCCTCTATTCGAAGCTCGTCGGGCTGACGACGACCTCCTCGAGCGGTGGGACGACCACCGATCCGGTGGCCGCGCAGCTCGCCGCGAACCGGAAGAGCGTGAACGATCTGGTCAAGGCGGAGCTCAACAGCCTGATGGCCAACCCTGTCCTCAGCGCGGACGACAAGGCGCGCCTCGACCAGCACTTCCAGAGCATCCGGGACGTCGAGGTCCAGATGGGGAACATGGGGCTGATGTGCTCGACCACCGGGCTCGACACGACGACGCTCAACTCCTACAAGAGCAACTTCTCGTTCAAGACGGACGGGATGATCGAGAGCATCTCGTTGCTGCACATGCAGCTGGTGGCGCTGGCGTTCGCCTGCAACTACAACCGGGTCGCCACCCTGCAATGGGGAGACGGGACGGACGGGACGAAGTACTCGGTTCCGTCGAACTCTGGCCTGGGCTGGACGTTCCACCAGATCTCCCACCGCATCATGTCGGACTCGGCCGTCGGCAGTAATCCGACGGCGGAGCAGGCGCACCACGAGATCGACCTGCTGCGCATGCAGACGCTGTCCAAGGGCTTGGACGCCTTCAACTCGCGTGGCCTGGCCAACAGCGCCGTCGTGCTGTGGACCACCCACATCTCCGACGGCCCCAGCCACAGCGGAAAGAACGTCCCTCACATCATCTGGGGCAACGGCGGCGGCTTGTTGAAGACCGGTCAGTACATCGATGGCGGCAACGTCACGAACAACAAGATGCAGAACACGATCATCACCGCGGCCATCCGGGACAAGAGCTCGGCCACCGTCAACTTCGGCATGGGCACAGGCACCGGAATGATCTCGGGGATGCTCGCTTGAAGCGAAGGACAGGCGTCGTCGTCTGTGCCCTTCTGCTGGGCGCCGGCGTTGGCTGTGGTCCGGCCGAGAACAGCGGTCCTCCGGGAAGTGGAGGTACCACGGGCTCCGGGGGAACCTCCTCGTCCTCCTCGGGTGGCACCACCGCCACGGGGGGAACCACCTCGTCGGGCGGTACCACCGCTTCCGGAGGTGTCACCGGCTCGGGCGGCGTGACCGCTTCGGGTGGAATCGTGGGCTCCGGCGGCGTCAGCGCTTCTGGGGGAAGCGTCGTCGTCGGCACCGGTGGAACGGCTAGCCCGGGCGGGATGGTCGGGGGCGGCGGACGGAGCGGCGGCACGGGGGGACGAGGCGGAGGCACCGCCACGGGCTCCGGCGGCTCGGCCGCCGGTGGATCCGGCACGGGCGCGGGCGGCGCCGGCACCTCGGGCTGCGCGTCCGCGCAGATCTGCGAGGACTTCGAGACCGGGGCGCTGAGCTCGAGCACCTGGAAGACCTCGCAGAGCGGCGGTTTCACGGCCACGGTGGGGACCGACCAGGCCCACAGCGGCACCCACTCGTTGCACATCGTGGCGCCGAACACGGGGAACAGCGCCTTCATCACCGAAACGAAGACCTTCCCTGCCACTGACTTCTGGGGCCGGGCCTGGTTGCGTTTCAACGGTCCGAACGGTGGTCACCAGATGTACATCTACGTGACTCTGTCGGGCGACCAGCTGCGGCTTCTCAATCGCCTCGGCAGTGACCAGATCAAGGCAAACTTCCAGAAGACGGACATTTTCTACACCTCGCCGACCACCATCCCCCAGACGACGTGGTTCTGCTACGAGTGGCACGTCACGACGAGTGCGACCACGCTCTACAAGGACGGCGTTCTGCTGACGACCGACATGAAGATCCCGGGAATTTCTGGAGGGACCGCGCTCAGCCTTGGGTTCCAGCGCTTCGCCACCGCCACCGCGGCCGCCGACCTCTGGATCGACGACGTGGCGGTCGGTACCTCGCAGATCGGCTGCAACTAGCGACCCTGGTTTAGAAAGACGGCGCGGTTCGCTCCCCGAGCGAGCCGCGCCGTTTTGCTTTCTAGAGCACGGTCTCGACGACGGCAGCCCGCGGGCGGCGCCGGCGGAAGTACTTGAACATCGTCTGGATGATCGAGGCGACGGGGACGGCGAACAGCGCGCCCACCAACCCGTAGCTGTGCTCGCCGGCGATCAGCGAGAAGACCACCAGCACGGGGTGGATCTTGGCGGCGTTGCCCATGATCTTCGGGTTCAGGAAGTTCGCCTCGACCTGGTGGATTCCGACGATCCACAGCAGCACCTTCAGGCCGCGGAAGATGTCGAAGTGGCCCGACGCCACGAGCGCGATCGCCACGATGGGGACCGAGGACAGCACCGAGCCGAAGATGGGGATCAGGCTCATGGCGCTGGCCAGGCCGGCCAGCAGCAACGGGTACTTCACCTTGAACAGCAGCAGGCCGACGTAGGTGAAGAAGCCGTTGATCAGGCAGATGATCAGCTGGCCGCGGATCACGCCCGACAGGCCCTGATCGATGCCTCTGACGATGTGGTCGTAGTCGACCTGGTACTGCGGCGGCACCAGCGAGCGCAGGAAGATCCGGATGCGCGCCATGTCGATGAGGATGAAGGCAGCGACCATCAGCACCAGGACCAAGCGGGCCACCCCGCTGACGATCGCGGTCACGAACTTCTGCCCCCACTCCAGCGCCCGCCGCGTCTCCCCTTCGGTCGACTTCATGCGCTCGCCCAGCCAGCTCTTGATCGAACGCTCCCACTTCCCCACGCCCGCGCTCTCTGCGCTGTCCGGACGGGCCTGGCTGATGACGTAGCTGCCGCCCGGACCTGGCTGGACCTCGAAGCGGAGCGACTGCAGGTCGATGCGCATCTTGCCATCGGGCAAGGGTTCGACGATCAGGCTGCGGTGCCGCTCGCGCCATGGTCTCTCGGGGTGCTCGAGCGGTCCCATGACCTCCGGGGTGTCAGGCGCGGGCGGGGGCTCGGCGTCCTCGTCGCCGTCCGTGCCGGGGTCGGCGGCCGAGGTGAAGCGCTCGTCGATCCAGGCGCCGGCCTTGGGGACCCACTCCTTGTTGATGCGCGCGATCAGCTGCGGCGCTTCACGGAACATGCGGGCGAAGTCGCCGGACAGACGGGGGACGAAATACCCAATAAAAATCGACAGTGCCGCGATGATGTTGATGTAGACGATGATGACGGCCAGCCCGCGCGGGAAGGGCTTGCCGCGGATCTTGAACCGCTCGAAACGGTCGACGACGGGGGCGAGGATGTAGGCGACCAGGATGGCGAACAGGAACGGCAGCGCCACCTCGCGGAAGATGTACACGATGAAGATGCAGAACAGCGCGAAGCCCCACAGCTTCGCGAACCGCCGCAGCCAGGCGATCGTCCGCGACCGCGGGGCCGGCGCCACGACGATGGTCGGCGGCGGCTGCTCGCCAGGGCCAGGTGACGCCTCCGGGCGAGCCTCGTCAGACATGAGTCCTCAGTAGATCGCACGCCGATCTCGGTCTGTCCAGGAAGGTAAGAAGAAGGGAGCGGGAAGGGAGGCGTTCTTGGAACGCAGGTCCCCCGGTCGCCCTCTCCCGCCGGGCCTTGGAAACGCAAAAGGCCGCGGGGGTCCGCGGCCTTTTGCAGTCGTTCTTCGGTAGGGAGGACGACGTCCCCCCTGCCCGCCTCTACTCTTTCTTGGTCTTGCCGGACAGGGCGGCCAGCTTGTCGCGCATGACGTCGCCCAGGGTCGCCGTGGGGGCGCCGCCCGAGAAGCCCTGCGCGTCGGCCAGCTCCTCGGCGCGGGTGGCGCCGCGGAACGACAGGCCGATCTTTCGCTCGGCCGTGTCGATGTTGATGATCTCGGCCTTCAGGGTCTCGCCCACCTTCACGAACTGCTTGGGATCCTCCACGCGATCCTCGGAGAACTCCGAGACGTGGATGAGGCCCTCGATGCCCTTCTCGATCTCGACGAAGGCGCCGAAGTCCAGGACCTTGATGACCTTGGCCTCGACGATCTTCCCCACCGGGTAGTCGTAGGGGATGCGATCCCACGGATCGGGCACCAGCTGCTTGATGCCCAGCGACACCTTCGGCTTCTCGCCGTCGAAGTCGATGTTCAGCACCACGGACTCGACCTCGTCGCCCTTCTGGAAGAGCTCCGACGGGTGCTTCACGCGCTGGGTCCAGGACAGATCCGACACGTGCACCAGGCCGTCGATGCCCTCCTCGATCTCGACGAAGATACCGAAGTCGGCGATGTTGCGGACGATGCCCTTGACCACCGTGCCCGGCGGGTACTTGTCCTTCAGCGACGCGAACGGGTTCGGCTCGAGCTGCTTCATGCCCAGGCTGATCCGGTTCTGGCGGGGATCGATGTCCAGCACCACCGCCTCGACCGCGTCACCCACCGCCACCATCTTCGACGGGTGCTTCACGCGGCGGGTCCACGACATCTCGGAGATGTGCACCAGGCCCTCGATGCCCTGCTCCAGCTCGATGAACGCGCCGTAGTCCTTCAGCGAGACGACCTTGCCGCGCACCACCGTGCCGGGCGGGTACTTCTCGGCGGCGTGGGTCCACGGATCCTCGCTGATCTGCTTCAGGCCCAGGCTGACCCGCTCGGTCTCGACGTTGAACTTCAGGACCTTCACGCGGACGTGATCACCGACCTGGAACAGCTCGGACGGGTGCGTGACCCGGCCCCAGGACATGTCGGTGATGTGCAGCAGGCCGTCGATGCCGCCGAGATCGATGAACGCGCCGTACTCGGTCAGGTTCTTGACGATACCCTCGACGATCTGGCCTTCCTTCAACTTCTCGAGCGTCATCCCCTTCAGCTCGGCGCGCTCCTTCTCGAGGAGCACGCGGCGCGACAGGACGATGTTGCCGCGCTTCTTGTTGAACTTGATGACCTTGAAGCGGTGGGCCTTGCCGATGAACGCGTCCAGGTTGCGAACCGGGCGCAGGTCCACCTGCGAGCCAGGGAGGAACGCCTTGACGCCGCCGCGGATGGTGACCGACAGGCCGCCCTTCACGCGCGCGCTGATGGTGCCCTCGATCAGCTCGTCGCGCTCGCAAGCGCCGGAGATCTCGTCCCACACCTTCAGACGGTCGGCCTTCTCCTTCGACAGGACGCACAGGCCGTTCTCGTCTTCGCGGGTCTCGAGGAAGACGTCGATCTCGTCGCCTTCCTTCACCGAGACGGTGGCGTCCGCGTGCGTGAACTCGTAGAGCGGGATGGTCCCTTCGGACTTGTAGCCAATGTCGACGACGACGTGATCCTTGCCGACGTGAATGACCTTGCCCTTGACGATCTCGCCTTCCTTGAAGGTGTCGTTCTTCAGGGACTCTTCGAACAGAGCGGCAAAATTTTCTTCCATGGGGTTAGAGCTGGTGCCGCCCGTGACAGTAGAAACCATTCGTTGCCTTTCGTGCCTTGCTGAGACGGTCCTGGGCCGCGTCCGGCCTGGGAGCTGGGGAAATCCTCGACGCACCCGACCATTCGGGCGCCCGAGGGCGGGGTAGATAGCGCCGCGCTGAGACGAAGTCAAACGAGCATGAGGGGTATTACGGATATCGTCGCCGATATCCGCGTCAACCCCCGCGGCGGCGAACCTCGGCCCACAGGAGGTCGACCACCTGAGCGGGGGTCATGGCATCGGAGTCCACCTGCACGGCGTCGTCCGCCCTGCGCAGGGGGGCGACCGCACGCTGGGTGTCCCGCTCGTCGCGCGTCACGATGTCCTTGAGGACGGCCTCTTCATCGACCACCCGCCCGCCCGCCCGCAGCTCCAGCGCCCGCCGGTGCGCGCGCTCGCGCGCGGCGGCCGTCAGGAAGAACTTGGCGCCCGCGTTCGGAAATACGACCGTTCCCACGTCCCGGCCCTCCACGACCACGCCGCCGGCGGCGCCCAGCCGGCGCTGCAGCTCCAGCAGGGCCGCCCGCACCGGGGGCAGCGCCGAGACCCGGGACGCGCCGTCCGAGATCTCGGGGCTCCGGATCTCGGCGGTGACGTCGCGCTCGCCCACCCGTACGCGGTTCACGCCGTTTTCGAACTGAAAGCGGATGTCCAGCCCGGCCGCCAGGGCTGCCACGCCGTCGCCGTCATCCCACGAGACGCCCCGCTCGCGCGCGAGCAGCGCCAGGCTGCGGTAGATGGCGCCCGTGTCCAGCAGCGCGTAGCCCAGGCGCTCGGCCAGCAGGCGCGCGGTCGTGGACTTCCCTGCCCCCGCCGGACCGTCGATGGCGACCACCAGGCGGTCGCGCGGCGATGAGGACGAAGATGTAGGAGGTCCGGACGGCGTCATCGCGATGCACCCTAGCATGCGCGACGCGCGCTGCGCGCCGGTGATGCGCGCGTCCGTGATACGATCGAGGGGCGTGGGCGCCTTCGCTTTCGGACAGCTCCCGGGCGCTCGGGCGCGGCGTCTCCTCGCCGCACTGGCGCTGGCGAGCGCGCCGCTTTCGTCCTGCGGCAAGGCGGCGGGGCCCGTGCCCCAGGCCGCGACCTCAGGAGTGGTCGTCGCGCGGGTGGGCGCCGTCCCCATCACCGCCGAGCAGCTCGCCGCCCAGATGGCGCGCGCGCCCGGGCTGACCGTCCGCCAGGCCGTGGACCAGTGGATCACCTTCGAGGTGCTCGCGCAGGCGGCGGCCGGCGACCCGATCGCGCCGACGCCGGAGGACGTCACCGAGCGGAAGAGAATCGAGGTCGAGCGGCTGGTCGAGCGAGAGCTCGAGCCACAGCTTCGTCCGGAGAGCATCCCGGACGCCGACGTGCGGGCGCTGTACGAGCGCGGCAAGCCCCGCTTCGTCCACGGCCGTCTGGTCCAGGCCACGGTGCTGTGTCTGTTCACGGGGGCGCGCATGAACGCCCAGCGGCGCGCCCAGGTCGAGGCGAACGCGAAGCTGCTGGCGGCCCACCTCGGCAGCCATCCGGCCCGCACCTCGGCCGAGCTGGAGGCGCTGGCGAAGGAGCCCGCGTGGGCCGAGCGTCGGGTCACCGTCACCACGGTGTGGCAGGACGAAGGGGCCAGCGAGCCCTTTCCGCCCGTCGTCGGACGCGCGCTGGCCGCCCTGCATCATCCGGGCGAGCGGACGCCTCTGGTCGGCGACGAGACGGGGTACTACATCGCCTCGTACGTGGCGGAGGAGCCGCCGCTCTCCCAGTCGTTCGAGGAGGTGGCCCCTGCCCTGCGCGCCCAGATGTACGAGCCCTGGCGCCGGCAGCGCTTCCTGCGCCTCACGACGGACCTCGCGGCCGGCCACGAAATCGAGGTCTTCCCGGACAATTTGAAGCTGACCGAACGCTGACCCCGCGGGGGCCGGCCCCTCGGGATGCGGTGACCGTCAGGTCCATCGTCGAGGGGTGGCGCCCTCGCGCGCGTCAGGCCTTGCGGAAGCGGGAGACCGGCGGCTCGGAGAACTCCTTGTCCGGGTGCAGTTCCTTGGCGCGCGAGAACAGCGCGTCCTCCGTCTCGGGGTTCTTCGGATCGGGCAAGCAGCACTCGACGGGGCAGACGGCCTGGCAGGCCTCGTGATCATGGAAACCGACGCACTCGGTGCACAGCTTGGGATCGATGACGTAGATGTCGTCGCCCTCGCTGATCGCCTCGTTCGGGCACTCGGGCTCGCAAGCCCCGCAGTTGATGCATTCTTCGGTGATGTAGGTGGCCATCGTCGGCGTGTATATCTCCCACGTGGGGCTGGTGGATGCAAACTTCCCGTTTCGGTCCTGTGCTGAAGATTTCTGGGGGGATCAGGCCTGGGGGCGGGACTCGGTCAGGACGGTCGCCTTGGCCCGCTTCCCGTCCGCGCCCGGCCGCAGGTTCACCCCCACCAGCTTGGAGACACCGGGCTCCTCCATGGTGATGCCGCACAGCCGGTCGGCGATCTCCATGGTGCGGCGGTTGTGGCTGATGATGATGAACTGGGAGCGGTCGGTCATGGCGCGGACCATGTCGTTGAAGCGGCCCACGTTCGCCTCGTCGAGCGGGGCGTCGACCTCGTCCAGGACGCAGAACGGCGACGGCTTCACCAGGAAGATGGCGAACAGCAACGACACGGCCGTCAGGGCCTTCTCGCCACCCGACAGCAGCTCGATGTTCTGGGCGATCTTCTTGCCGGGCGGGTTCGCGACGATGTCCACGCCCGTCTCCAGCATGTCCCCCTCGTCCGTCAGGCGCAGGTGGGCGCGGCCGCCGCCGAACATCCGCGGGTAGACCTCCTGGAACTTCGCGTTCACCGCGTCGAACACCTCGCGAAAACGCTTGCGAGAGGCCCGGTTGATCTTCTCGATGGCCGATTCCAGCTGCTCGATGGCCGATTCCAGGTCGGCTTTCTGGGCCGACAGGAAGTCGAACCGCTTCTGGGACTCCTCCGACTCCTCGATGGCGGTCAGGTTGATCTCGCCCATGCGCTCGATCAGGCCACGCAGCTCGGTCATGCGAGCCTCCTCCACCTCGCCCACCGGCGGGCGCATGTGGAAGTCGCTGACGATGCCGATCAGGTCGACGTCGGGATAGCGGGTGCCGACATGCTCGGACAGCGAGGTGCGCTTCAGCGACACCTCCTGGCACCGCAGCTCGAGCTTGGACAAGGTCTGGCCCATGCGCGCCACGTCGCTGCGCGCCGTGCGCAGGTCGGCTTCGCGGCGGCTCAGCGTGCCGTGGCGCTCTTCCATGGCGCCCTGCCGCTCGGCGTGCTCGCGCGCGCGCTCCTCGGCCTCGGCCTGCTGCAGCCCGGCCTCCTCGCGCAGCAGGGCCGCCTCCTCGCGCAGCGTCTCGGCGCGCGCCACCGCCTGCGTGCTCGCCGTCTCCAGGCGCTCCATCCGGGCCGCCTGATCGGCCGCCTCGGCCTGCAGGCGCTCCAGCGTGGACTTCGCGTGCTTGCGCCGGTCCTCGGCTTGCGCCGCCATCACCTTCAGCGTGGTCAGCTCGCCCCCGACCGCGTCCAGCTTCTCGCCCAGCTCCAGCGTCGAGGCGCGCAGCTCGGTCACCCGCTCCTCGGCGCTGGCGATCAGCGCCGCGTCCGCGGCCAGCGCCGCCGCCGCGGTCTCCCGCCGCCGTTCGGCGTCCTCCATGTTGCGCGTCAGGTTCGCCGTCTCGTTGGCCAGCTGCTGCCGGCGCTGCTCCAGGCGGCGGTGCTCGTCATTGGCGCGGTCCAGATCCTTGCGTTGCGAGATCAGCGCCATCTCGTCGGTGCGCGCGTCCGCCGCGATCTGCTCCAGCGTCTGCGTGACGTCCGCCAGCGCCTGCTTCGTGGCGACGTGGCGGGCCAGCGTCTCCTGGTAGTCGGACTCCAGGCGGGCGACCACCTGCTCCAGCTCGCGGATCTCGCGCTTCTGCTCCAGAACGCCCACCGACGATTCGCGCGAGCCGCCCGTCACCACCCCGTGCGGATCGACGACCTCGCCGTCCAGGGTGACGATGGTCTTCGTGGTGCGCGTCTCGCGCCACAGGTCCAGCGCGCGCTGCAGGTTCTCGACGACCAGCACGTCCCCCAGCAGGTAGGTGGCCACCTTGTCGTAGTGGCGGTCGTAGCCGATCAGATCCAGCAACGGGCCCCGCACGCCCTCGCCCGTCGGCCAGCCCGCGCCGCGCGCCGGGAACTCCGGGGGCGGGGCGTCGCTGGTGGGCGGCATGAACACCGACAGGGACGGCGGCTCGACCGACGTGCCGCCGCCGGCGTCCTGCGCGACCGCGCCCGCGGACAGCGTGGCGATCGGGGCCTCGGACTCCAGCGTGCGCGGCGCCACCGGGATGAAGCTCGAACGCCCCTCGCTGCGCTCCTTCAGGAACTGGATGGCCTCGACGCCGACGTCGTGCGACTCGACGATCACGTTGCCCAGTCGCTCGCCCAGCACCGCCTCGACCGCGGCCTCCAGCTCGGGCGGCGGCTGCATGATGTCGGCGACCACGCCCTTGATGCCGGACGTCTCCCCCTGCCCCGTCCTCTCGAACTCGCGCCGGTTCTGCATGATGGCGCGCACGCCCTTGTGGAAGCTCTCGTACCGGTCCTGGATCTCGTTCAGCGAGGCCAGCCGCGAGCGCCGGCGGTGGGACTCCTCGCGCAGCGTCTCCAGCTCCAGCTCGCCGCGCGACACCTCGCCCTTCAGCGAGGACAGGCGCTGCTCGGTCTCTTGCTTGCGCGAGGCCAGCTCGGCGCGCCGCTCCTCGATGGTGGCCAGGCTGGCCCGCAGCATCGACACGTCCTCGGCGCGGGCCGCCAGCCCCTCGGCGGTCGAGGCCTCCTCGAAGGCGACGTTCTCGATGCGGGCCCGCAGATCCTCCTGGCGGGCCGCGGCCGCCGCCTGCTCGGACTCGTTGCGCGCGGTCCGCGTCAGCCCCTGCGACACCTCCGCCGTGGCCTGATCCAGCTGGCGGCGGGCGTTCGCCAGATCCTGGCGCAGGCCCTCGTACGCTTGCTCCTTCTCCTCGAAGAGAGCACGGCTTCGCGAGGCCTCCTCGTCGACGTTCGACCACTGCTCCTCGATCTCGGCGATGGCCCGGGCGCACTCGTCACGGCGCGACGACAGCGTCTCGATCTCGCGGCGCTCGGCGGCGGCGCGGCCGCTCAGCTGATCGGCCTCGTCCTCCTGGTACTGGGCGCGCTGGAAGCCCAGCTGGGCCTTGTTCGACAGCGAGAACAGCGCCTCCTTGGCGGCGCCCAGCTCGCCCTGCTCTTCCGACACCGCCAGACGCTCGATCTCGACGGCGGCCTCTTCGATCTCCAGGGCGGTGGCCTGATTGGCGTGGGTCTCACGCAACTCGGCGATCTGGGCCTGCAGCGACTTCTCCTCGGCCAGGTGGCCCAGGAAGCGCTGCGACGCGGACCACAGATCCAGGTCCCGCAGCTCGCCCTTGTAGCGCTTGTAGCGCTCGGCCTTCGCGGCCTGCAGGCGCAGCGAACGCAGCCGGCCCTCGATCTCGCCGATGACGTCGGACACGCGCAGCAGGTGCTGGCGCGTCGATTCGATACGTCGCTCGGCGGCCCTCTTCTTCACCTTGTACTTCGTGATGCCGGCGGCCTCGTCGAACAGACCGCGCCGGTCCTCGGGACGGGACGAGACGATGAAGCCGATGCGGCCCTGCTCGATGATGGCATACGCTTTCGAGCCGACGCCCGTGCCCAGGAAGAACTCCACGACGTCTCGCAGGCGCGAGGGAACGCCGTTCAGCAGGTACTCGCTCTGTCCGTCGCGGTACAGCCGCCTGGTCACCACGATCTCGGTCGGGGCCACCGCGCCCCAGGGCACGCCGCCCGCGGTCACGTCATCGTGAAGGGCCGCCCCGTCGAAGGTCAGCGACACCTCGGCCAGGCCGGCGGGGCCGCGCGACTCCGAGCCCGCGAAGATGACGTCCTCCATGGCCCGGCCGCGCAGGTGCTTCGCGGACTGCTCGCCCATGACCCAGCGGATGGCGTCGACGATGTTCGACTTTCCGCATCCGTTCGGACCGACGATGGCCGTGATGGGGTCTTGGAAGGAGACCGTCGTCTTCTCGACGAACGACTTGAACCCCAGGATCTCGACGCGCTTGATTCTCATCGTGCCTCCCGGCTCCGTGGGGGAAAGGTTCCGCCCGGCCTACCGGCAATGCGAGTTTTTTGGAGGGAGTGACCATACGTGACATATAAGGTCACGCTGGTGGACCAAACTACACCCGCCCGGTCGATGCTGTAAAGCGTTAACCTGCGTGCCCCGGAGGGGCCTGGCCCCCCGCCGAAAATCGACCGGGATTGGCCCGCCGCCGACACTTCCGAACGCACTCCCGTCGGCGGAACCTCGGTGCTAAGGTGCGCCTCGCCTCATGGACATCGGCAGCCTACATCTCGAGTCTCAGGAACTATATGAGGGTCTGGCAGCGATCGGAGCGGTCGGACTCACCACCGTCTTCGGCCTTCTTTTCGTAAGCAAGGCGCGCGCAGCGCGTCGGCGGCAGATCGAAGAATCGGAGCTGCCCGCTCCCCGGGCGACGGCAGGGAGGCGCGGCAAACGGGCGCTCGAAGCAGAGCCGGAGCCGCGAGAGGAAGAAGAAGAGCCGCAGGAGGTCGAGGAGCCGGCCGCCGCGGCGCCCGCGTCGGAGCCCGAAGACGAGCGCGCCCTCCCGGCCGCCGCACCGAAGAAGCCGGTCGTCCGTCCAGCCGGCGAGGCCAAGGCGCCAGCCGCAGAAGCCAAGGGCCCCACGGCGGAGCCAGCGTCCGGCCGGGCAGCCCAGATTCTCCCCTTCCCCTCGCCGGCGCCCCAGCCGCGCGCCGAGGAGCGTCGCAAACCCGCGCCCGTGGAACCGGCGGTCGCACCGGAACCGGCGCCCGCGCCCGCGCCCACCCGCAAGAAGAACGCGCTGGTGCCCGGCCTGGCCAAGACCCGTTCGGGCTGGGTCTCGCGCCTGGGCAGCCTGTTCGCCGGGAAGCGGGAGATCGATCCCGCCCTGCTGGACGAGATGGAGAAGGTGCTGCTGACGGCGGACATTGGCGTTCGCACCGCCAACAAGCTGCTGGAGGAGATGCGTGCGTCGTTATCCCGGCGCGAGCTGGCGAATCCCGAGGCCGCCTGGACGTTCCTCGAGAAGCGCTCGCTGGAGCTGCTGTCCTTCGGAGCCCCGCCGGTCGACTGGAACGCGGCGAAGCCGATGGTCCTCTTGATCATCGGCGTCAACGGCAGCGGCAAGACGACCACCATCGGCAAGCTCGCCGCCAAGCTGGTCGGCGAGGGTAAGAAGGTCGTGGTGGGCGCCGGGGACACCTTCCGGGCCGCGGCCGCCGAGCAGCTGGACATCTGGGCCAACCGTGTGGGCGCGACGCTGGTGCGTGGCAAGGAAGGCGCGGATCCCTCGTCGGTCCTGTTCGACGCCGTCAAGCGGGCGACCACGGATGGCTTCGACGTGGTCATCGCCGACACCGCCGGCCGCCTCCACACCAAGACCGATCTGATGGAAGAGCTACAAAAGGTGAGGCGGGTCATCGGCAAAGCGGCCCCCGGCGCCCCTCACGAGACCTTGCTCGTGATCGATTCCACCAGCGGCCAAAATGCGATCGCGCAGGCGCAGATCTTCACACAAGCCATGTCGGTTTCGGGTATCGTCCTCACGAAACTCGATGGAACCGCAAAGGGAGGCGTCATTTTGGGGATCGCCGATCAGCTTCGCATTCCGGTTCGTTTCATCGGGGTCGGCGAGCGAGTCGAAGATTTGCGGGAGTTCGACGCGGCGGAGTTCGTGGAGGCCCTCTTCGAACGTGACGATGCCGACGGAACAGCGTCGGCGAGCGGCGCCAACTGAGGTATGGCGTCGCGGGGCCAGCCAGACGTGTACGCCACGCGCCTTTTTATTTGCGCGTGAAAAAATTGCCGTGATATAGTGCGCAATCCTTTCCGCCGTACCAGTTAAGCGCTTGAAATCGTTGAACTTTTTGTCAGTCCCCCAACTTCGTCTCGAGAGCGAGGGAACATGAAGCGTCAGGCCGCTTGCCTTTTTGTATCGATTGCCATCGGGCTGGGGGCGGGATCCGCCGCGTGGGCAGCAGGAGCAAAGGACACGGCCGCGGACAAGGCGGGGGGGGGAGATGCCGACACTGCGGGGGGCGCCGATACGGGTGCCGCGGGAGGGGACACCGGGGGCGCGGACACGTCGGGCGATCTCGATCTGTCCGACACGGGCGGAGATCAGTCGGCCCAAGCTGGGGCCGCCAGCAAGACGTCTAGCACGTTGACCTGGCAGGACATCGTCGTCGTACCGCGCAAGCGCTTCCTGAAGGGTGGCCGCTTCGAGCTGGCGCCGTTCACGGGCGTCTCGGTCAACGACATCCTCATCCAGCACTTCGTCTTCGGCGTCGACCTGAACTACTTCCTGACGGACGCGCTTTCCGTCGGGTTGCAGGGCAACTACTACATCAAGCACCTCACCGACCGCGAGGCCGACGTGGGGCTGCAGTATGACCGCATCCCCACGCTGAACCGCTACCTGTGGAGCGCGTCGCTGAACTTCGGCTACGTCCCCGCCTACGGCAAGTTCGCCTTCTTCAACAAGGGGATCATGCACTGGGAGATCGTGGTGTCGGCCGGTCTGGGCATCACCCAGACCGAGATCATCCCCCGCGACGTGTCGCTGGCGCCGTTCCAGAACATGGCGCTGACGCCGAACGCGGGCATCGGCGGCCGGTTCTTCCTGTTCGACTGGCTGACGATCAACTACATGCTTCGCGACTACATCATCCTCGACAAGTTCGAGCCTCTCGACCGCAGCCGCACCATGAATGTCTACGTGGACCCTGCCGCCGCGAAGGCGCACGCCGACGCGAAGATGGTCAACAACGTGATGTTCTATCTGGGGGTGGGCTTCTATCTGCCCACTGGCTTCCAGTACAAGACGCCTCGGTAATTCGGCGTCATCACGGATCTCATCACCAGAGCCTGCGACCGAAAAAGGACCCAGACCATGATGAAACGGATCGCCCTCTCCTGCCTCTCGTTGGCGTCGATCTTTGCGGCGTATCCGCAGACCGCCCACGCCCAGCACAAGAGCCCCCTGGCCGATGCGCCCGCCATCCGCAAGCGCGTCGAGCTGCGCGACAAGCGCTTCGAGATCAACCTCAGCGCCGGTTCGACCCTGAACGAGACGTTCTATCACGACATCCTGTTGCAGGGTCACCTGGCGTTCCACATCACCGACTTCCTCTCCATCGGTGGCGTGGGCATCTTTGGCGTGTCGAAGCTGTCGACCGGATTCAATGACGAGCTGCAGTCCACCCTGCCCTCGCCGGCCCAGGGCCGCGCGCCCGACTCGGCGGCCGCCAAGGCGGGTATGAACAAGCCGTCGTCGATCCTGCTGGGCCAGCTCGAACTGACCCCGTTCACGGGCAAGTTCTCGCTGTTCGGCAAGCTGTTCGCGCACTACGACTTCTACATCTCACCGGGCGCGGGCCTGGTGACCCTAGCCAAGGCGAACTCCGGCTCTGCCCAGCAGACCAGCGGAGGGGCCACCATCACCGAGTGCGTCGACAAGTCGACCGATCTGAACGTGCAGACCTGCGTCGTCACTGGTAGCCAGCTGGCCGGCTCCGTCGCGGTCGGGTTCCATTCGTTCTTCAACGATTACTTCGCGCTGAGTGTCGAGTTGCGCGACGTCATCAACAAGGACAACCCGGCCGGGCGCGACGTGAACGGCGATCAGTACGTCGACAAGCGCGACCTGACCTGGACGCAGCACTGGATGGCGACCGTCGGGTTGGCGGTCTACTTCCCCAAGGCCGACATCTCCCCGTAGGGCTGCAGGCGTGTCCGGGCCTGCCAAGGATTCAGGCGCGTCGATGTCGACGAAGCGGAAGGTTACGCTGTACTTCAACTCGGTCATGCTGGCCGAGACGCAGCACGAGGCCATCCGCCAGGACCGCTCCATCTCCTGGATCATCCAGGCGGCCTGGCGGCGGGCCCGCGACGAGATTCGAAAGTTGCCCAGCGCGGCGCGCGGCGACGGACCGCCGGCGCTCTCGCCCGAGGAATAGTCGGGCCGCCGCTACTGGCAGCGCGCCGCGACGGGGCCGTCGCCCAGGATCACGCAGGCGGTGACGCTGTCGCGGCCGCTGACGGACTGGAAGTAGACCCCGACCTGATCGCCCGCCGTTCCTTCCATCGGGGGCGAGACGAAGCTGCCGTCGGCGCGGGCTCGCGTGATCACGCCCGTCCCCTGCTGCACGTCGGTGATGAAGAAGGTGGCGTTGGCGGCGTTGCCATTCGGTCCGCCGGCGGCGATCCAGTACTGCTGCGTGTTGCCGGTGGCGTCGGTCAGCAGGGTCGAGCTGAAAGACACCTCTCCCGGCGGAGGCACCGGGATGTAGACGGGACCGCAGGCCCACAGCGCCCAGACCCCGAAGACGCACGACAGCAAACGGGCCACCCGGAACGTGGTCCGTCTGCGAGACGACGCCTTCATGCCCTTCATGTCGCTGCCCTGTCTCTGTGGAATCGAGTCGCCCTCCGGCCGCGGCATCGCCGAAAAGAGCAAGAAGTACGCCCTTCGCGGAGCCCTGGCGCCGCGGGGTTGCACCGCTCGATCGTCAACTGTGTTGGCTGCAAACGCAACTTCCTAGGCGGCGCGCTCAGGCCATGCCGTAGCGGCGCAGCTTCTTCTGCAACCCGAACCGGGACAGTCCCAGCGCCTCGGCGGCCCTCGTCTGGTTGCCGGCGCTGTGGGACAGCGCCTCCTTCAACAGCGCCCGCTCCAGCCGCTCGACGCGGGGGCGCAGGGCCAGGCTGTCCGGATCCTCGAGCGTCGTCAGCGCCGCCTCCGCCTCGCCAGCCACGTGAGGCGACAGGTCGGCGACGGTGATGCTGTCGCCGCAGAACGCCAGGGCGCGCATCAGCTCGTTCTCCAGCTCCCGCACGTTGCCCGGCCAGCGGTACGCCGCCAGGCGCGCCAGCGCCGCCGGGACGACCCGCTTGGGCGGCTCGGACCCGGCCACCTTGGACAGCAGGTGCTCGACGATGGCGGGGATGTCCTCGCGCCGCTCACGCAGCGGCGGCAGCGCGATGCGCGCCACGGACAGCCGGAAGAACAGATCCTGACGGAACTTCCCCTCCTCGACCATGCGCCCGAGATCGCGGTTGGTGGCCGCGATGATGCGGACGTCGACCTTCCTCGTCCGCTCGGCGCCCACGCGGCGCAACTCACCCGTCTGCAGGATACGCAGCAATTTCCCCTGCATGGCGGGGGACATCTCACCCACTTCATCCAGGAACAGCGTGCCGCCGTCCGCCACCTCGAACAGGCCGCGGCTGTCGTGGTCGGCGCCGGTGAACGCGCCCTTCATCGCGCCGAACAGCGTCGACTCCAGCAACGTCTCGGGGATCGCCGCGCAGTTCTCCGAGACGAACGGGCGCTGGCGGCGTGGCCCGTTGAAGTGCAGCGCGCGGGCGACCAGCTCCTTGCCCGTGCCGCTCTCCCCCTGGATGACCACGGGCAGCGCCGTGTCGGTCAGCCGATCCAGCAGGCGGAACAGCTCCAGCATGCGCGGGGTCCGCCCCACGATGTTGCGATAGTCGTAGCGGATGGCCAGGGCCTCGCGGTTCTCGCGCAGCTCCTGCTTCATGCCCGACAGCTCTTCCTTGCGCGCGTCCAGCTCGCCTTGCAGGCGGCGGTTGAGGACGTCGATCTGGCGCTCGCGCTTGCGCAGCTCGTTCAGCAGGCGCGCGTTCTCGATGGCGATGGCGGCCTGTTCCGCGAAGTCCAGCACCAGCTGCACGTCGTCGTCCCGGAAGGCGCCCTGCCGCAGGCGATGGTCGACGTAGATGGTGCCGGCGGCCCGGCCCTTGATCTGCAGCGGCACCGCCAGCACGGAGCGCAGGTGCAGATCCGACACCGACATCGCCTCGCGAAAGCGGGGATCGCCCGCGGCGTCGATGGTGACGATGGGACCGCCGCCCATGGCGGCCTGCCGCGCGATCGAGCGCGAGACCTCGAACGAACCTGACGAGTCATCCTTTCCCTGGCCCCGGCCCTGTCCGCCCTCGCCCCCAGGGGGCCCCTGCAGGCTCTGCTGGTCGATGTTACGGGCCACCTTGACCACCAGCTCGCCCTTGTCGTCCTCCAGCAGGATGAAGCCGCGCTCGGCCTCGGTCAGCTCGATCACGGTGTCCATGATCAGCTCCAGCAGGCGCGGCAGGCGCAGCTCGCTGTTCAGCCGCTTGTTGATGCGCAGCAGCCGTCGCAGGCGCGCCTCGCTGCGCGCCGCGCGGGCCAGGGCCTCGCCGTCGCCACTATTGTTGCCAAGGCCCAGGCGCGCCAGGTCGGCGAAGAAGCGCGCCTCGGGATCGTGGTCGAGACCGGGCCGGTGATCGACGGGCGTGGACATACGGACCTCCTCGAACAGACGGCGCGCCTCGGAGAACGCCTCGGTGGCGCGCGGGACCTCGCCGAGACGGTGACGGAGACGAGCGACCGCCAGGGCCGTTCGCCAGGCGGCGGCCCGCCGGCCGGCCGTCACGGCTGCCCGCACATCGCCCGAAAGCTGGTCCGCCAGCGCGGCCAGGACGTGGGCATCCCAGATCTTCGCCCCCATCAGCACCCGGGCGCGGCTGAGGCGAGCGGGCGCGCCCGCCTCGTCGTCCGCGTCGTTACCGCCGACCTCCAGCGCCGCCAACGCTTCCTTGGTGTCTCCCCGCTGCCCCAGCACCTCGGCCCTGGCCAGCTGGCCCGCCCGGGCGAGGTGCGGGGGGACACCGGCCAGCGTGGCCAGTCGCGCGAAGCCGTCCGCGGCCGCCCGGCTGTCTCCCCGCCTGGTCGCCAGCTCCGCCTCCAGGTAGGCGGCGGCGGCCCGCGCGTCGGGCGCGGCGCCCGGCTCGCCCCGCAGGCGGGCCACCAGTCGCACCGCCCCCGCGCCGTCGTCCAGCTCGCACAGCAACATCGCCCCGTTGAACAGCGCCAGGCCCAGCTCGGGCGCGCCCAGGCGCCCCAGCTCGCGTATGGCGCGATCCTGGGCGGTCAGCGCGTCGCCGTAGCGGCCAGCCTCCGCCGCCAGCGCGCCCAGGTTCAAGGCGATCGCCGCGGCCGTGTGGATGTCCCCCGCGCGGTCCGCCTCCGCCAGCGCCGCGCCGTAGGCGCCCAGGGCCGCGTCGAGCTGCCCGCCCAGGTGATCCAGGAGGGCCGTCAGGTAGAGCGCCCGTGGCGCCGGCAGCGCCGCCGGGTGCGGCGCACGCATCAAGGTCCGTGCGGCCGGCAGCCTGCCCCCGTAGGCATGGCCCAGCACGACGGACTCGAACGCCACGGCCTCGGCCAGCGCGTCGCCGGCGACGCGCCCGGCGACGGCGATCGCCTCGTCGAAACGGCCCGCCGCCACCAGCACGCGGGCCAGCCGCGCGCGTGCCAGCGCCGCCGAACGTCGCGCCGACGGTGCCAGCGCCGCCGCCGGCGCCGCCAGGGCCTTTTCCAGCGTCTGTCGTGCCGACTCCAGATCGCCGCCGCGCGCGGCCAGCCAGGCCCGGCGCTCGGCCAGCCGCAGAGCCGCGTCGGGATCGTCCCCGGGCGCGGCCGCGGCCAGGGTCCTTGCCGCGTCGTCGGCGCGTCCTTCCAGCGCCAGTTGATCGGCGAGCTGGATCCGGGCGCCCACGTCCAGGGCATCCGGGGCCGCGGCCAGCGCCCGCTCGAACCAGCGCGCCGCCTGCGTGGCATCGGAGGGTGGGCACGCGCGCCCCGCCTGCAGGTACGCCGCCGCGGCGTCGCCGCGCCGACCGAGCGCTTCCAGGCACCAGCCGCGCCGGCCGTCATCCTCGGCCAGGTGCGCCAGGGCAGCCTCGGCGAGCGGACGCAGATCGCCGTCCGACAGCGCCGCCATCACGACTGACGCGTGCGCGTCGCTGGCCAGCCGGCGGGAAGCTTCCCCTTCGCCCAGCCAACCCGCGCGCAGCGCCTCGTCGTCCCCGGCCGCGCTCGACCCGCCCAGGCCCGCGCAGCCGGCCGGTTCGTCCCCGAGGCCCAGCGCCGCGCGGGCCAGGCTCTGGCGGGCCGCCGTCGAAAGGATCCCGAACGACGTCGCCAGGCGCTGCGCCAGCCCATCCGCGCGCGCGGGCGAGAAGCGGTCCGCCCTGCCCTCGCGGACCGCGAACACTAGCTCACGCACCACGTGCGCCGTCGTCGCCGCGTGGCCGCCGGTCGCCGTGAAGATCTGCTTCGAGACTTGCGGCGCGACGCCGGTGTCCGCCGCGCGCGTCGCCAGCGTCGCGACGTCCGTCGCTGACAGCGGTCCGACCGGAACGTCGAGCGCGCCGACGCGCCCCAGAGGCCCATCGACCGGCACCACGACGGTGACCCGCCCGCCCGGCGCCGCGCCGCCGACGAAGCTCGCGAAGCGCGCCTCGATGGCGCCGGGTTCGAGCACGACCAGCAGCGGCGTATCGTGGGCCCGCGCCTCGAGGGCGTTCGCCAGCCGGGCGAATCGCCGCTGGCTGGCCCGCTCCGGCTCCAGGCGTGCGGTCTCTGCCAGCGCACCGTCCGCCGCGTCCGGCTCGTCGGGTCCGGCCGCCAGCCACCGTTCGAGGGCGGTCAGGTCGCCGCGGAACGTGGCCAGGGGCTCGGCGCGACCCGCCACGGCGGCGATCGCGTGCTGCCGCTGCGCCTCGCCGATCAGACGGCGACGTCCCGACCCCTCCACCCCCGACAGAGCGATGACGCCCGCGGTGGCGGCGCCCTCGGCCAGGCGTAGCAGCGCCGCGGTCAGCTCCTCCAGGGCGGTGACGCGGCCGACGAAGATGCCGGCCAGCGGATCGCCGCCGGGATGGGGCGCCACCAGCTCGGTTCGCTGCCCGGATTCGTCGCCCACCAGCCGTCCCAGCCGCAGCAGCACCTGACGGGCCGACGACGGGCGGTCTTCGGCGCGGGGACGCAGCAGCTCGGCGAGCAGCGCGTCCCAGGCGGGGGGCAATCCGTCGCGGACGGCAGACAACGCCGGCGCGGGCGCGGCGAACATCCGGGCGGCAGCCTCGGCCCCGTGTCCGAACGGACCCCCGCCCGTCCAGGCGGCGAACAGCGTGGCGCCCAGGCTGAACAGATCCGAGGCGGCGGACACGTGGCCGACCAGCGCCTCCGGCGACGCGTAACCCAGCGTGCCCACGGCCGCGCCGGCGCGGTCGAGGGTCGGGAACGCCAGATCGAACAGCACCGGCTGGCCGTCGGCCGACAGGCGCACGTTCGCGGGGGAGAGGTCGCCGTGGAGGAGGCCTTTGCCGTGAAGGTAAGCGAGCGCGTCCGCCAGCCCGACGGCGACCGCTTCGAAGCGCGTGCGGCGGACCTCGACATCGCCCTCCTCCGCGACGCGCGCCAGCGGGGCGCCCGCGACCAGGTCAGTGACCAGGAACAGCCGGCCGTCGTGGCGTCCGGCGTCGCGCACGCGCACGACGCCCGGATGTGCCAGACCCGCCAGCCGCTCGAACTCGCGCTGCACCCTTCGCTCGACATCCGCGGGTGCGGCGCGGAACAGCTTCACGGCCACCCGGTCGCCGCCGGTCAGGTCCAGCGCCGCGAAGGTCTCGCCCTCGGCGCCGCCACCCAGGCGCTCGGCGATCGCGTAACGGCCCGCGACGGCCCGGCCGGACCCTTCCGCGGAAGCGCGGGCGCCAACTTGATTGGCGGCAGCCATCGATTACACCATAGCAGAACAATAGACAAATGTTGCCATCGTTACATCGGTTGGCAGCTCGGGCTGGCGGGGCAAACGCAACCGGGTGAAGCGCCTCGCGGCTGGCGTTCAGCGTCCGGCGTCAGCGTGCCGCTGCAGGCGAGCGCGCGCGTCGCTGGCCGCTTGGCGGAGCTCCGCGTCTTCGTGGCTCTCGGCGACGAAGGAGAGGTACTCGGCGGCCTCTTCGCCGCCGATCTGCGAGATCGCGTCCATGATCTTCAACATCTCGTGCCGATCGCGAAGCGAGCGATCGCGGGTCAGCTTCGTCACCGCCCGCTTGTCTCGCAGCGCGATGAGCGCTCCGAGCGCGGCGTCCCGGGTCGCCTCGTCGGCGTCGTCCAGCAAGGCCAGCAGGCGCGGCGCTTCGTCGGCCAGGTGGCGAGCGCCGACCTGACGAATGGCCTCCTCGCGCAGCGGCGTCGCGGCGTCGGCGGCCAGCGCCGCATGAACCTCGGCAGGTGGCGCCCAGCGCAGCCGCGTTCGCCGCAAGAAGCTGCCCAGCAGGTCCGCGGCGGTCCGTTCCCCCAGCTTGGCGGCCAGCGCGCGCCGGTCGGTCGTGGGGGTGACCTCGAACTTCTCTTCGCCGGCGGCCGTGATCTCCTCGTTCAGCGCTCCGGGCGCGTCGCTGGGGCGCGTGGCGATGGCGAGGATGACGGCCGCCCGACAGAGGCCCTTGCCTCCGGCCTCCACGTTCTCGGTCGCGATCCGGCCGACCATCCGGACCACCGGGATGCTGTCCCCGCCATCAGGGGCGGCCGTGATCAAGCCCGAGGTCTGGAACTGCGCGCGCAGGCGCTCGGCCAGGTGAGCGTCGTTCGCCGAGGTGTCCTCGCCCTCGACCCGGACCGTCACCTCGCCGAGGCGCAGCGGCGGTTGCTCGGGGCCGTTCGTCTTGCGCCGGCAGGCGGAGGTCCCGACGAGCGTGCCCAGCAACGCCAGCACCGCCGCGACCCACGCGGCGGACCTGCGGGCTCGCTCAGGCGATCGGACGGTCAGTAGATAGCTCGCCGTCGGACGACGATTCTCCGGCCACGGCGGCTCGCTGCCCCGGGGTGACCGGTGGCTGCGGTCCACGCGAGCGCATCGCCAACGGAGTGCTGTCCGCATCTTGCCGTCTCGCCAGCGCCAGTTCGAGGATGCGCGAGACGATTTCATCATACGCGAGGCCTCCGGCGCGCGCCGCCCGCGAGAAACCGCCCGCCTCGTGCGATAGATCGCAGTTCGGGTTCACGTCGATCACGTAGGGCGTGCCGTCGGCCGCCAGCCGGATGTCGACCCGCCCGTAGTCCCGCAGTTCCAGGGCGTCCCAGGCGCCACGCGCCGCGGCCGTCACGGCGGCCGCCTGCCCGGCGTCCAGCTGACAGGGAACCGGCTTCGTGCCCACGTACTCGACCGACGACTCCATCCACTTTCCCTCGAACGACACGATGCGCGGGCGGTCGGGCGGCAGCGCCGAGAAGTCGATCTCGAAGAACGGCAACACCTCGGGGGGGCCGCCGGGTCGGCTCAGCAGCGAGACGTAGACCTCGCGCCCCTCGATGTAGCGCTCGACGAGGGCCGGCTGCCGGTACTGCGCGATGACGTGCGCGACGCGGGCCTGCATGGCGGCGGCGTCGGCCACCACCGACTCGCTGTAGATGCCCACGGACGCGTCCTCGCGGGCCGGCTTGACGATGGCGGGAAATGGGATCGACACCACCTGACCCGGCTGGGTCACGTAGACGGCTTCGGGCGTGGGCACGCCCCGCGCGCGCAGCAGCTCCTTCGCCTTGTGCTTGTGCAGGGCCAGGGACAGCGCCAGCGGCCCGGAGCCGGTGTAGGCGATGCCTTCCTTCTCCAGCAGCAGCGGCAACAGCGGCTCGAAGCGGCTGTCGCCCGAGATCGACTCGCACAGGTTGAAGACGACGTCGGGGGCGCGGCGGCGCAGCTCGTCGACCACCTCGAACACGTCGTCGTGGACGCCCAGCGCCGAGGGGACGCAGTGATGCGCCTCGAGGACCCGCATCAGGTGGGTGGCGACGTTCTCCACGTCCTCCCGGGCCCGGTTCTCGGGATCGGCCTCCGCGCCCTCGAAGTCGCGGTTGTAGATGACGACGACTCGCGGCTGACCTGAACCCGTCACGCGCCGTCCATTCTAGTGGCGTGGGTGGGCATTGCAATTGAAACGCGCGGCGCCTCCGCGTCCGCTGCGAAGGGGATGGCGAATCGGCCGGCGAGCGCGGCGGCGATGCGAGGCGCCAGCTGGTGCGGCGTCGGCGCGGCGCCCGTGAGCGCGGCCACCGACGTCACGGCGCAGCCCGAGATCCCGCACGGCACGATGAGGCGGAAGGCATCGAGATCGGTGGCGAGGTTCAGCGCGAAGCCGTGGACGGTGACGCGGCGGTGGACGTTGATGCCGAACGCGCAGATCTTCGCGTCGCCGACCCACAGACCAGGGGTCGCGGACCGATAGACCGCGTCGATCCCCAGCTCGCGCAGCACGTCGGCGATCGCGCCTGCCATCGCCTCGACGTGGGCCCGCACCCCGCCCCGCAGCCGCACGATCGGATAGCCGACCAGCTGCCCGGGGCCGTGATAGGTGACGTCCCCCCCACGGCTGGCGCGATGGAGCGCCACCCCCCGCCGCGCCAGCTCGACCTCGTCCACCAGGACGTTCGCCGCCAGGGCGCTGCGCCCCATCGTGATGACGGCGTCGTGCTCGAGCAGCAGCAGCGTCTCGCGTCCCCCGGCGATGACGTCGCGGCGCAGATCTTCCTGCAGCGCCGCGGTGTCGGCGAAGGCGACCCGACCCAACCAGCGCCACGCCGCTTGCTGTTCCGCCATCACGTCCTGTCTTTGCATGGCCGAGCCAGCGCGCGCAACCGCGCCCCCGTTCAAATCCGGTGACGAGGTCCTGCGCGCCAGGCCTTCGGGAAGGACACGAGAGGCGGGGGAGACGACGTCCCCCGCGCGTCTCAGCCCTCGGTCAGCTCGGCGAAGAAGTCGGCGTCCACGAAGTCGACGCTGACGCTGGCGCTGACCACGCCAACGCCGTGGCGCACGCAGGTCTCGGCCAGCGCAGAGCCGTCCGCGATCTCGAGCGGCGGGCCCGGCTGCTTCCACTCCGCGATGGCGTCGTCGCCCAGGCGGCCCGCCAGCATCAGCAGACCCTCGTCGTGGTTCCGCGCGCGGATACCGGCGCGAAGCTCGCCGATGGCCCGCCGTCCGGCGACCGAGCCGCCGGCCCGCAGGGCGATCAGGCACTTCGACGGACGCGACCCGCGGCCGCGCAGCGCCTCGACGTAGATCGTCCCCTCGACCCGCTTCACGAAGGTCGTGGGGCCGAACCCCTCGCGCTGCAGCAGCACCCGCGCCACCGCCTCGAAGGCGCCGGGCGCCAGGTCGGCCAGCCGCCGCTCGATCGCCGCCATGGTGCGCTCGCGCAGGGCGCGGCGCGCGTCGCCGAACACCTGCTCGGCCTTCTCCAGTTCGGCGTCCGGCGTGCGTCGCGCCAGCGCGTACAGCCCGCTGCCCGCGGCGCGCACGCGCGGCCGCTGGCCGCTGCGCAGGCGCTCCTTGGGCTCCGTGGCCAGCGCCGTGCGAATCACGCGCCAGGCCTCGTTCGGCTCGCCATGGATCAGGCGGCGGCGGATGGCGCTGTCCGCCAGTTGCCGCACGTGGACGCCTCGCCCCGGCGGCTGACCGCGCAGGACCTCGATCGCCGCATCCACCGGCGTCATGATCTTGCGGGCCGACTGGTTGTCGCCCGCGGACGACTCGGTCGAGCCGCCGCCCGCCGACGTGGCCTGGCCGGCCGTGTCTCCGTTCGAGGACGTGCCCGACTCGCCCGACTCGCCCGGCTGGCCCGCCTGCGGCTCGCCGAACGAGCCGCGCTCGCCGGCGCCCGAGGGGCGCTCGCCGCCCGCGCTGGCCGCCTCACCCGTGCGCGCGCCCTCGTCATCGCCGCCGCGACGGCGGCGCCGGCGACGCCGCCGGCGCCGGCCCCCTTCTTCACCCGCCTCGGCGGGGGCGCCGGAGGCGGCCGCCTCGTCGGCGCCGCCCTCCCCGGGCTCGTCCTCGTCACCTTCGCCTTCGTCCTCGGCCGCGCCTTCCCCTTCACCCTGACCGCCGGCGCTCGACGTGCCGCCCTCGGCCGCTTTCAGGGGCGAGGACTCGTCCTCGGCGGAAAGCTCGTCGTGATCGTGGTCGTCCTGGTCCTCGTCGTCGCCGCCTTCGCTCTCGTCGTCGCCCTCGAGTACGCCCGTCTCGGCCAGCGCCGCGGCGCGCGCCGCCGCGGATAGACCGCCGGCGTTCGGCTCCTCGATGGCGTCGTCGGCGCCCGTGTCCTCGGTGGCCAGCTCCTTGGCCTCGGTGGGCGCGGCCTCGTCGGCCTTGCCGGTCCGCGCGCGGCCGCCTCGACGGCGCCGGCGGCGTCCAGAACGCTCCGGGCCCTCGCCTTCGGCGGCCTCGTCACGCTCCCGCTTCGGTGCCTTGGGGCTCGCTGCGGCCTTCTCCTCCGCTGCGGCGGCCGCCTTCTCCTCGGCCGTCAGCTCGGGATAGCGAAGCAGGCCGAATACCCCCGGCTTCACGCGCACGAACGGGTTCCCAGGCGCCTTCTTCACCGCGGAGGTGAGCTGCGTCTGCATGGTGACCTCGGGGGTCCGTCCGACGAAGGTCAAAAGCTTCTTCGTCATCGCCCGCTCGGTCAGCTCTTTGAAATGGAGAGGCCGTCCCTCGCGCTTCAGGATGTCGAGCGCTGCCTCAAGGAAAGTCATGGCCGCCGTCTTTACCACAAATTTTTGACGGCGGGATCGGGGAGGGTTACCCGTGATGTTGTGATCAACCGGAACTCGAAGATCGGTGTGCTCCTCGGGGGACTGTCGGCCGAACGCGAGATCTCGCAGCGCTCCGGGGAGGCGATCCTGCGCGCCCTCACCGATCGCGGCTACGACGCGACGTCGATCTTCGTGGATCGCGACGTCGATCTGATCCTCCGGCAGAAGCAGATCGACGTGGCGTTTCTGGCCCTGTCCGGCCGCTACGGCGAGGACG
>Ga0105240_10001210_pt1 | contig 44973 bp, 27 predicted proteins | sample KBSC54metaG_FD_80426 | JGI IMG/M metagenome (GOLD analysis project Ga0105240, IMG submission 80426) | Corn rhizosphere microbial communities from Kellogg Biological Station, Michigan, USA - KBS C5-4 metaG | ecosystem: Host-associated > Plants > Roots > Rhizosphere > Soil | place: Michigan, USA... | reverse complement strand
CGCGTCCATTTCCTCTTTGTGTTTCTTCCAGGCCGCTACCTCCGCTTCCGGCACGAGCGGATACTCTTTATACGCGGTGCTGGCGAAGACTCCGGCCAACGCGTAGTAGTCTTTTGAGGTGAAAGGATCGTACTTGTGGTCGTGGCAGCGGGCGCAGGCGACGGTGACGCCGAGCATGCCGCGAGTTACCATATCGACGCGGTCGTGCCGTTCGTCGGCGCGCGATTGCGCGGGTTGCGCGATGCCGTAATACCAAGGGCCCAATCCGAGCAGGCCGGTGGCGGGCAGGAGCGAGGGATCGTTCATCCGGTCGCCGGCCAGTTGCGCCATGAGGAACCGATCGTATGGCAGGTCATGGTTGACTGCCTGTACTACCCAGTCGCGGTAGCGCCATGCGTTGGCATACGGAATCACAGCGGTGCCGCTGAAATCGTCTTCGCCGTAACGCGCGATGTCGAGCCAGTGACGCCCCCACTTTTCTCCAAAGTGCGGAGATGCGAGGAGCTTCGATACAAGAACAGACAGCCAGCCGGGCGTTTGATCTTCGAATGCGGTGGTGAATTCAGTGTCGTCCGGCGGCAGGCCGATGAGGTCGAAATAAACGCGACGGATGAGAGTCCGTTTGTCAGCGCGGGTGTTGACGGCGAGGCCTTTCGCCTGCAGCGCCTGAATGACGAAGAGGTCGATGGAATCGGACTGACGGTTGTGGCGCAGGGGCTGGAAGGACCAATGCTGGCCGGCGCTCGTCCATGGCGCTCCCTCGTTAATCCAGCGTTCCAGCGTGCCCACTTCTTCCGGGCTCAACTTCGTTCCGGGAGGCATGGGTTTTACGGCGGACTCCGATCGCGCAACGGCTTGGTAGATACGGCTCTTGGCGGCGTCGCCTGGGATGATGGCCGCGCCGGATTTCCCGCCGCGTAACATGGCCTCGCGGGAATCGAGCCGTAGTCCGCCGGTGGCCATTTGCGCATGGCAGGCCCAGCATCGCGAGGTTAGTATTTTGCGGGCCGCTTCTTCAGTGGAAGCTTGTGCCGTGAGTGCTGTGATGAGAATCAAAAGGGCCGGCTGGCTACGCATCCAAAGACCTCAGAATCGATAAAATGCTGACAGGTACAATCGATTATGTCACTACCTAATGCTGCCACTTTGAGCAAAGATCTGCTGCAGGCGTTGGACGTTCTGAGCGGCGGAGTACATCCCGGTTTTCGGCCTGTGCACGCGAAGGGCGTCCTGCTGGCGGGGGCTTTTACACCTTCACCGGAGGCGAGTTCGCTCACGCGGGCTCCCCACGCAAATCGAGCCTCCACACCCGTGACGGTTCGCTTATCCGACTCCTCAGGCTTGCCGGCTGTGGCCGATAATGATCCGAATCTCGCGAGTCCCCGGGGATTCGCTGTGCGGTTTCATCTTGCGGAACATGTTCACACGGATATCATCGGGCACTCTCACGATGGCTTTCCGACGCGAACTCCTGAAGAGTTTCTGGAGTTCCTTCGCGCTGCTGGTGCGAGCGGCCCGGGCGCGGCAAAACCCTCTCCGATTGAGATTTTTCTGGGCGCTCACCCGAAAGCGCTGGAATTTGTGATGGCGCCCAAGCCTTTTCCCACCAGCTTCGCCAGGGAGGCGTTCTTCGGCGTGAACGCGTTCAAATTCACGAACAAAGATGGCGCCAGCCGGTATGGGCGCTTCCGAATCCGTCCGGACGCGGGCGCAGAATACCTGGACGCGCCGGGGGCTGCGGCGAAGAGCGCGAATTTTCTGTTCGATGAACTTCGCGAGAGAATCGCGAAGGGGCCGGTGAAGTTCAATATTGTGGTCCTGTTGGCGGAGAGCGGAGACACCGTGGATGACGCGACGGTTCACTGGCCGGCGGATCGCAAAGAGCTTCAGTTCGGCACGCTTGTGCTGACGAGCGAGGTCGCCAACAATACCGGCGAGCAGCAGCACATTATTTTCGATCCCATTCCACGGGTAGATGGAATTGATCCATCGGGCGACCCGTTGCTCGAGACGCGCGCGGACCTGTATCTGTTGAGCGGGCGCCGCCGCCGAAAAGCTTAATCCTTTTTGCTCTGATTCGCGCGTGCGGCGGTGGACGGCGGTACAATTCCGCTGACTCTGAGATATCCGACGATGTTGCCGTAGATCTCGTTATTATGCACAACAATGTGCAGGAAGGCGTTGCTCACCTTATCTGACGACGTCACCTTCTGATCGTCCGTTGCCTTCAGCGCTTCGGCGCAATAGGCGAAGGAGTCCTTCAGCGCCTTGGCGACTTCAGCCTTGTCCTTCAGCGTGGCAGCTTTCTGCTCACCCTCGGGAACGGGTTCCGATTTGAGCATTGCGCAGTCGGTGTAATTTCGCTGCGTGGCGTGGTTGAGCCATTCGGCGAACGTCATCTGTCCGGGGGTGAGCCGGAAGCTGTACTTTTCGGCGGGCATGCTGTCGGCGCTCGTTTCCAGATTTCTCCGGATGATGTTGAAATAGCGCTCGGCCGCGGTGGTGAGGTGTTGCGCTTGCAGCGCTCCGGAAATCAGTGTGAAGCAGAGCAGGAGTCGGGTGATGATCATTGCCTTTCACATTACACCAACCGAGTCTGTGTTAGACTGGCCGTCCGAGGAAGAGGCGCACGATGAAGACCAAATGGACACGGCGTAATTTGTTTACCAGCGCGGCGATGGGCGCGCTGGCGTCAGGTGGAGCGGCGATGAAACCGGCTGCGGCGGCGGTTTCCACGTCACTGAATCTGACGGTGAAAAAAGTCGAGAAGACTTGGATCAACGTACCGTTTCGGCCTGTGCCGGCTCGGAACATGATACGGGAGCTGCCTCATTGGACTGTATTCGTGATTTACAAAGTGACGCTCGCCTGTGGCGTCGTGGGGTTCGGTGAGACGATGCAATTTTACACTTGGGGAACTGTATCGGACGAGGCGATCGCGCGGGTGATGGATCGCAACGCGGCGGATTTCCTGTGGGACGATTCTCTCGGCTGCGGCCTGCAACAGGCTTTGTTCGATGCGGTGGGCAAGGCGAATGATGTTCCCGTCCACCGGTTGATGGGTCACAAGATGCGGGACCGCGGGTTTATCAGTTGGTGGGCGATCGACCAGCCCGGCGACGATTGGGTGATTGAGTGCAAGGACGCGGTGGCGGCGGGCTTCACGGCGTTCAAGACGAAGGCTCGTCCGTGGTTCGATCTCAAAGACCAGTGCGACAAGTTCATGCCGACTTTGCCGGATTACATGAGAGTGAATTTCGATTTCAACGGGACATTGATGGATTCGGCTCACGCGGGGCGGTACCTGGCGGAGATTGAGAAATATTCGCACATGGCGATGTACGAGACGCCGATTCCGCAGAGCGACGTCGCGGGCAACAAACAATTGCGCAGCCAGACGAACGTGGCGATTGCGATGCACTATGGTTCGCCGCCCATCATGACGGCTCTTCGCGAGGATGTGTGCGATGGTTTTGTGATTGGCGGCGGCGCGAACCGGGTGAAAGCGGACGCCACGGTGGCAGCAGCCGCGGATAAGCCATTTTTCCTGGAACTGGTGGGCACTGGGATCACGGCGACTTTTTCTTTGCATTTCGCCAGCGTACTGACGCACGCGCGATGGCCGCAGGTGGATTGCCACCGTATCTATACGCACCAGATGATCAAGCAGCCGATTGTGGTGGAGAACGGAAGCGCGAAAGTGCCCGACGCACCGGGGCTCGGCGTCGAACTAGACGAAGATGCGGTGGAGAAGTTTCGCATACAGCCGATGGCGAAACCGTATCCGGCGCCGGGTTTGCTGATTGCGATCCGATGGCCCTCGGGGTCGACCAGCTACTACTCGCACGCGGACCAGTATTGGGACGATGTGCGGAACGGACGGCTGCCTGTGTTTCCGCGGCACGTGTACCTGGAACGCATTCCGGACAACGGGTCTCGCGAATGGAAGGAGTTCCAGACGCGGGCACAGAAAAACGGATTCATGGTGGCAGGCCGCCCACTGTAGAATGGTGGCGAATCAGAGGAGAAATATGCGCCGGAGAGACCTTCTTCAAATGAGCGCGGCCCTTGCCGCCGCCTCACAGACCACACCAGTTGCGCGGGCAGCTACTCGCCGCCCGGCCCTCATGAAGTTAGGTACGCAGCACGGGACAACGGACGATATTCTGCGCGCTTGCGCGGCTTTCGGCGTAAACCATGTCGCGGCTCACAGCCAGTCCAACGTTTTGGATGAGAAATGGTCCGTCGACTCCCTCAAGCAGCTCCGGGAGCACATCGAGAAATTCGGCGTTCAGCTCGACATGATTGAATTGCCGACCAACACTGTTTTCGCCGGCAGCGGGATCAAGAATATACTGCTGGGCAAGAGCCCTGAGCGTGATCGCGAGATCGAAATGATCTGCCAGATGATTCGCAATTGCGCGCAGGCTGGCATTCCGTGCGTCAAGTACAACCTGCAGGTTCTCGCCGTTGTGCGGACGGAACCGACTCCGGGAAGAGGCGGCGCCTCGTACAGCACGTTCGAATATGCCAAGGCCAAAGAGGTTCCGCCGCTGACTGAGGCAGGACCGATAAGCGTGGACCAGTTTTGGGAGCGGATCACTTATTTTCTGAATCACGTGGTGCCGGTGGCCGCGGAGAACAAAGTGAGGATGGCCTGTCATCCGCACGATCCCGCAATGCCACCGGGCAAGGCGTTCCGCGGCATACACCGCGTGATGGGCGACGTGGAAGGTCTGAAGCGTTTTATCACGATCAGCGAAAGTCCTTATCATGGGCTGAATTTCTGCCAAGGCACTGTGAGCGAGATGCTTGAGAATCCTGGCGAGGAAATCTACGACGTAATTCGCTATTTCGGACAGCGCAAGAAGATCTTCAATGTACATTTCCGGAACATCAAAGGCCGCCGGCTGAAGTTCCAGGAGACTTTCCCCGACAACGGCGATGTGGATATGATCCGGGCGATGCGAACGTACAAAGAGGTGGATTACGACGGTTTGATTATGCCGGACCATGCTCCTCATATTGAAGGCGACGCCGGCACACGGCAGGCATTCGCTTTCGAGTTCGGTTACATCGCGGCGCTTATCCAACTGGTGAACCAGGAGGGGTAGCCGACTTCACGCGGGCAAGCTGCAACGCCGGGGATTCTGCGCGAGGCTAACGAACGCCTCGGCGGCCTGACGCCCGTATTCCAGACCGCGGAGCCTTTGCATGGGCTCGTGATAGCGTCCGTAGAAGCTATCCGGATTCTGGCTCGCGTGCGCGAAACAAGCCTGCCGTTTTCGCTCGATCACGTTGCTGATGTCCACGTAGTGGGTCGGATGGAAGTTCTTGGTTTCTCCACCGAGATCCACTTCGCTGTAATACATTTCGAAGCGCCGGCCTTCGTGCTCCCAGGCGTCGTAAGCCAGCAGCGAGGCTGCACGATGGTCGCGGTGTGAGTCGATGGGCCAGGGCGCAATGAGGACGTCGGGCTTTTCCGCTGTTACGAGCGAGCGGAAGGCCTGATAGCGGTCTTCGTTGATCTCCGTCTTTCCATCGATTTGCCCGGCGAACACAGCGCGCGCTTTGAGGATGGCGCAGGCACGCTGCGCCTCACCGCTACGAATGGCTGCAGAGTCGGTGGCACTTTTGCCGCGAATACCGGCTTCGCCACGAGTGAGATACAAGGCCACCACGTCGCAGCCTTCATCAGCGTAGCGGGCCATGGTTCCACCGCAACTCGACTCAGGATCGTCCGGATGCGCGCCAACGACGATAACCTTGAGCTTCGTGCCAACCGGACTCGTTTGTAAGCCTGCGAGCAGACCGGATGCTTGTACGATCGCGCGCCGTGTGATATCTGACATGATGCACCTCGAAGCTTCGATTCTAATGGATGATTTTGTGAGCTTGGCAGGTATGCACTCGCATCGAAGCCGATCTTCTAAGATGATGTAGTAGATGCTCAAATCAGCGGCTCTTTTGTTCGTAGCGATAGTTGTGTTGGCTCAGACACCGGAACTGACGGTCACGGCGAAACCGCGAACGATTCCGCCTTCCGTGGCTGCGAAGTTGAGTCCTGAGGACCGGGAGTTGTTTGGGAAGCTGACGCAAGTTGGCCTGGAAGCTGCGTGGGCCGCGACGATCGCCGAGGGCTATCCCACTTGCTTCATCAACGAGCTTGCGCCGCTGAATACCGGACGCCGCATGGTGGGTAGAGCGCGCACGATTCGCTATTTGCCGAATCGGAAAGATCTGCGAGAGAAGCTTTATTCGGCTGGCCCTCAGCTCAATTACAAATCTTCCGAGGAATCGAAGCCGGGCGATGTGCTGGTGTTCGATGCGGGGGGAGAAACGCATTCTTCGGTTACGGGCGCAATGACGAGCACGCGGCTGATCATGCGCGGCGGTTCCGGCGTGGTGGTGGATGGATGCATGCGCGACATTCCCGATCTGCGGGCGATGCCGATCAGTGTTTATGTCCGGTGCGGGCATGCGTCGAGCGTCAGCCCGATTCTGATGAGTGTGGATTATCAGGTGCCGGTGCGGATTGGGTCGGTGACGGTGATTCCCGGCGACTACCTGGTGGGCGAGGATCAGGGCGTTCTGGTTATTCCGGCGTCGATTGTGAACAAGGTGCTTGAGAAAGCGATGGCCCATGATGAGTTGGAGGAGTTTCAGCGCTATCTTCTGCTGCAGGGCGAGTCCATCTATGGCGTTTATCCGCAACTGAACGAAGCGAACAGCCGGAAGTTTGAGGAGTTTAAGAAGAAAAAATAACACTATGCGGCGCATGACTGTTTTATTTTTTCTGGCGGCTTTTGCCTGGGGCGCAGACTACTTTCCTCCTCCTGATAGCAATGGTGGATGGCGAACTCTGAAAAGCGCGGCGGAGATCCGCAAGACCGCCGGGATGGATCTGGCGCGGTTGGATGAGGCGTTTGAGTTCGCTCAACGAACGACGAAATACGGCGGGCTGCTGGTTGTCCGTCACGGATATCTCGTCTACGAAAAGTATTACGGGAAGGGCAGCCGCGAGGCCAATCCGAATATGGCTTCCATTGGCAAGACGTTTACGAGTGTTGCCTGGGGAATTCTTTTGAAGGAACGGCGCGATCTGTTTCCGGATGGTCTCGATCAGAAAGTGTTCACCGAGAAGTTTCTGCCTGAGGCATTCCCTCTTGATGATCCTTTGAAAGCTGATATCAAGCTTGGACAGTTACTCACGATGACGGCCGGACTGCACGGGGACGGTAATAACAATCCTGGCTTCGTTCATGGAGAAATCCAACCGTTGAAACCTTTTCCCAGTGAGATTCTTTCGCTTGGGCAGGATATGAGCGCGATTCGTACTCCGATGTGGATGACTCCGGGCGGCGGTTACACCTACGCGTCTTCTTCGCCGCACATCGCTTCCATTGTTCTTCGCCACGTGACTGGGATGGAGTTGCAGGAATATTTGAATGAACGCCTGGCGAAGCCGATGGGCTGGGGCCAATGGGGCTATGCGCTGCATCGCGGATCGACGACGCTTCCTCATACTTCCGGCGGCGGTGGTATTGCTCTGCATTCGACCGATGCGCTGCGGTTCGGTTATCTTCTGCTGCACGAGGGCCGTTGGGGATCGAAGCAACTGGTGCCGGCGGATTATGTCGCCCTTTGCGGCAAGCCGTCGCCCTACGATCCTCATGCACCGTTCAGCCTGATGTTTGAGGTGAACGCGGACCGGCATGTGGCCGGGGCTCCTGGCGATGCTTTTTTCAAATCGGGCGCGGCTGGGTTTGCGATTTATATCATTCCCTCGCTCGATATCGTGATTTATAAGATGGCTGGCTCTGATGCGCAGTATGGATCCGAACCTACCGGCCTGCCGCAGGATTATCCGTATGACCATTCCCGCGACAACTGGAAGCCCGCGCTGAAAACACAGTTCAGCGATGGTGCACTTGGCGGCGATGATGGTGTTCGCAGGTTGCTCGAGATGGTAGTGGCTGCGACGATTCCGTAGTGAAGATGATGAATGATCGCGATGAATGGCCGCTGCTGCGAGTGAAGGTCGGGGAAAACGCGGATCAGCGAATACTCACTTTTCGCACGGCCTTCCGCATCGGCCGTACCGAGGAATCGGAACTCTGTATAAAAAACGAGTACGTCAGCCGCGCGCATGCGAGCGTGGGTTTTGAGAACGGTCAGTGGTGCGTGCGCGATCTGGGCAGCAGCAACGGTATTTTTGTCGATGGGAAGCGCGTTGAAAGTGCTGCCGTGGCACAGGGTTTGACGTTCCGATTGGGGATTGCGGGGCCTGTTGTCGCGCTCGAGGTTGAGTTACCGAAAATCGAACAACCCAGGATCGTGCCGCCAAAAGTGCCGCAACCGCCGTCCGACACCATGGTGCACCGTATCGAAGAGCGCTATTTTTCGAAGACTGCCGGGAACCTGCCTGTTGGCGAGCATACGATGATGGTCCAGCTTGCATTCCAGCAGGTGCAGAAGAAGCAAAAACGGCAGTACTGGAAGATTATGGCGGGCCTTGTGGTGCTGCTGCTCGTGGCAGGCGCCTATGCCCTTTATGAGCACCAGCAGGTTCGGCAGCAGAAGGCGATCGCCGAAAATCTGTTCTACACAATGAAGAGCCTTGACGTGGATATCGCCAATATCCAGGGCCTGGTGATGAATACGAAGTCGGAGCAGGGGATGGCTGAAATCCGTAAATATCGGAGCCGGCGGAAGGAGATGGAGCGGAGCTACGATCAGTTCCTTTCGACTTTGCACGTCTACAATCCTAAGATGTCGGAGCAGGACCGGCTGCTGCTTCGCGTGGCTCGCATTTTCGGTGAGTGTGAGTTGGACATGCCTCCGGGTTTCGTTACGGAGGTACAGAATTACATCAAGAAATGGCAGTCCTCGGCGCGGCTGAAGAATGGCATCAGGACCGCGAAGGAGAAAGGTTATACGAGCGTCATCGCGCAGGAACTTCTGGCGCAGGGTTTGCCACCGCAGTTCTTCTATCTGGCGATGCAGGAGAGCGATTTCGATCCATATATCAGTGGGCCGATGACGAGGCTGGGGATTGCCAAGGGTATGTGGCAATTCATTCCGCTGACGGCGGAAAAATATGGATTACATGTTGGCCCGCTGGCCGATTTACGGCGTCCTGATCCGGGCGACGATCGTCATCATTGGGACAGAGCGACCAAAGCGGCCGCGCGCTATTTGAAAGACATTTACAGCACCGATGCACAGGCCTCTGGACTGTTAGTGATGGCTTCGTACAACTGGGGTGAGGACCGAGTAGTGCCGCTGATCAGGAGTATGCCGGCGAATCCGAGGGAACGAAATTTCTGGAGCTTGCTGGCGAAGCATGGGTCTAAGATTCCGGAGGAGACGTATGGGTATGTGTACTATATTTTCTCGGCGGCTGTGATCGGTGAGAATCCGCGGCTGTTCGGATTCGATTTCGATAACCCTTTGGCGGATTTAGAAAATTAGCTTCAATCCGAATTGAATCTGCCGGGGCGTGGTGGCCAGTGTGGTTATCAATCCGGCCGAGGCGTTGATGGCGCCTCCGGAAAATACCGTTGCGTTGGGTGTTCCCAGATTTACGTGATTCAGTATGTTGAAGAACTCAGCTCGGAATTGCAGAGTCGCCCTTTCGGTAATGGAGGTGTTCTTGAACACCGATAGATCGACTTCGGCCAAGCCAGGGCCGTTGAACACTCCCCGGCCGAGATTTCCATACGTGCCGATGGCCGGCAGCACGAATGCATTTGGATTGAACCACTGACCTTGATTCCCGAGGACAATTGGTCCGGTGAAGGATGGATTCAGAGAAGGCCGGTCCGGATTGCGGGTGTCGCCGTCGCCTGAGCGGTTCGCTCCGATGACCGGCGTGAATGGAAAACCGCTGAGCAGCGTTGTGATGCCGTTTAACTGCCAGCCACCGATGAGTTTCTCTTCGAGTCCGGCGGCGCTATTCATCCAGTGCTTGCCATGGCCCAAGGGCAACTCATAGCGGGCCGACATGCTGGCTTGCGAGGTTACATTAAGCGCAGAACGTCCCCAGTCCCTTCGCAGATCGTTGCGATCCATGATCATTTGCGATTGGTTCTGTGATTGGGCACCGGTCAATCCGGAATTCATATCGAGGTTTTTCGACCAGGTGTAGTTGGCTCGGAATTGCAGGCCTCGGCTGAGGCGATGAGTGACTTCTGTTTGGAGCGCGTTGTAGCGGGTGTTGCCTTCGGTATACCAGAAGAAGCCGGCGCCGAGATAGGGGTTTGGACGGGTTCCGACGGGTATGTACTGGGCTCCCTGGGGCACGTGGCTCTGGTTCGCCGCGGTGGCTGGAGTGCCGCTCGCCGCTACGCCTCCTGCTTGGCAACCACTGGCGCCGGAACAAATCTGGGCTGAAATGTCGTTGGGGTCCACGCTCAGGAGGCCATGGTAACCAAACGATCCGACATAGGCGACTCGAAGCGCGGTGTTCGAATTGAGTTGCTGCTCGATCGAGAAGTTCCACTCTTGCACCGTTGGCGTTTTCGCGTTGGCCTGCACTCCCTGGGGCGCGTACGTCGTGCAGGGCGTTGGGACACCGGGACCGCATGACGGCGGCACTGTCGCGCCCGGAACTATGGGCGTGATGGAAAATAACGAGCCGGACGATGAAATGGATCCGTTGTACGGGGGCAGCGAGTTCAGCAAGAAACTGAGATCGTCAATTAACGAATAGTAGGTCCCGAACCCTGTGCGGATCGCGGTTTTTCCGTTGCCGAAGACGTCCCACGCCAGACCGATTCGGGGGCTGAAGAGTTTCGTCGCATTATTTTCCGTATAGGCGGAACTGCCAACTCGCGGAGCTGTTACCAGAATGCCGTTGGAGTCGGTGATGTAGTTGGACGCCCTGCCTGCTACCTCGTTCCAACCGGTGGTGAACTCCTGCCGGACGCCGACGCGGAGCGTGACATTGGGACGGACCTTAATTGTGTCTTCGACGTACCAGGCGCCGAATAAACTCCTCCAGCCCAATTCACTGGCGCTAGGCACGACTTGGAAACTGCTGACGGTGCCTTGTAGAAATGTGGTCAAGCTGGTAAATGTAGCCTGCCCGAGTTGCCGGGACGCGGAATCCTCGTTGTCCTGAAGGCGTTGAAACCAGACTCCGGCGCTGATTTGATGCCTTCCCTTGCTGATTTGCAAGTCGTCGGTGTAGGTGAAAATATTCCGGCGATTCCACACACCGGCGGCGTTGTTCGGGCCTGCCGATGTGATGCCTGAAAGGCCGGTCGTGGTGACGCCGCCATTGACGACGATGCCACCGGGGCCTGCTCCAGTGACAAACGAGAGGTTCGACGGAAACGCGCCGAGCAGTGAGGAATCCAGATTGAATGCCGCGCGTGAGAAGCCGGCTCGGACCGTATTGAGAATGTTGGGCGAGAAGATATGCGTTTCCTGTAATGTGCCTACTTGCATGCCGAGTGTGCTGTAGGAACCGAATAGCGGATCGGCTAGCGGGATGAGACTATTGCCGCTATCAATCGTGTAGCTGGCCGAGAGCGAGTCCACATCGCGAATGGCGTAGTCGGATCGCACGGTGCCAAAGTCCTCGTGGATCGTTTGTTTCGGATTGTTGTACGAAAAAGCCGTGCCGCTCGGCAGCCCATTCACGAACAGCTCGTTGCCATTGGGCTGGGGCCAGAACGAGAAGTAGGGCAGCATTGCTTTGTTTAAATTTGCTACTGGAGTGAATACGCCCGAGGCGTTTGGAAAATTGCCCAGGCGCACTTGCGCGTCGGGGACAACGCTGACACTACTCTGTGTTTGCGCCTGCCGGAATCCTTCGTAGTTGCCGAAAAGGAATAGCCGGTCCTTCTTGATCGGTCCTCCTAAAGCGGCTCCGAACTGGTTTTGGCGGAAGGGTGGAACGTAGGATGTCTGGGCAAAAACGCTTCGTGAATCCAGCGCGCTGTTGCGGAGGAATTCAAACAACGATCCATGCACCGCGTTGGTGCCGGACTGGGTCACTACGCTGACCTGCGCTCCGGCGCGCTTTCCGTATTCGGCTCCGTAGGTGTCGGTTTGCACGTTAAATTCGCGGACGGCGTCGATTCCCAGCAGATCTCCGCTCACGCCACCGGGGGTGATGGCGAGTTGGCTCGAACCGGTGTATTCGATGCCGTTCAGCAGAATCAGGTTGTCCATCGGACGGCGTCCGGCTACGGAGAAAGTGTTTCCGTTGCTGGTGCTGGTATTGGCGCTTTTCAGGCCGTAGTTGATCGTCCCTGGGTTGAGCGTGATCAGGTTATCGAAGCTGCGGCCATTCAGCGGCAAATCCTTCACTTCGCGCTCGCCCACCAGGCCAAAAACTGACGATGTGGTTGTGTTGACCGTGGGCGTCTCTTCGACGACGGTCACTTCCTGCGAGATCTCGCCGACTTCGAGCCGAAGGTTTACCACTGCATTCTGTCCGACCGCGAGATTGATGTGCGACCGGATTTCGGTTTTGAAACCGGTCTTTTCGGCTCTTATCTGCTGAGGCCCGATCGGTACAGAGAGGACTCTGAAGTCTCCATCGTCGCCAGTAGTGACGGTCCGCGCCGCGCCGGTCTCGAGGCTTTTGACCGTGACAGACGCCCCTTGCACTCCAGTATTCGACGCATCCACCACTTTTCCCGAGATAGAGGCGGTGACTTGGGCCCATGCGGTCACCGGAATGGTCACTAGCACCGACAGTCCGAGCAGGAGACCGTGGAACCAAAGCTTTTTCAGACGAACCTCCGAAACTTCATTGTAACCACCTGACCTAAGCGGGTTGGCAATTGATAGGGGAGGGGGGTATAATGAAATCGATGAGTGAAAAAAAAGGGACCGGCCGCAAAGCCGTCGCGGTGGACGCAGAAATTAAGAGCGCGAATCTGAAACGGCTGAGGCGCATTGAAGGTCAGATTCGAGGCCTTCAAAAGATGGTCGAAGAAGACCGGTACTGCGCCGATATCCTGATGCAGGTTTCTTCGGTGCAGGAGGCTCTGCGCGGCGTGGGCCAGGCTCTGCTGCGCAATCACCTTCGGCACTGTGCGACGGCGGCGATTCAGAAGGGAACGCCGGCCGAAGCGCAGTCGATGTACGACGAACTAGTGGAACTTTTCGCCAAGTATTCCCGATAATCATGACAACAATCCATACGAAAGATCCGGTTTGCGGGATGACCGTAGATCCGGAAAAGGCGGCGCACCAAGCGGATCATCAGGGGAAGACGTTCTACTTCTGCTGTGCCGGCTGCAAGACGAAATTTGTTGCCGAGCCTCAGAAGTATTTGAATCCTCTGGTGACGCTGATTGCTCCTGCGCCTCCGAAAGCCGTATCGGCCCAGCCGGTTGAGTACACGTGTCCGATGCATCCGGAGATCGTGCGTTCCGGACCGGGGAGCTGCCCGATTTGCGGGATGGCGCTGGAGTCTCGGCATGTAACGGTGGAAGAAGATAATTCCGAACTTCGCGATATGTCGCGCCGGTTTGCGATCAGCGCCGTCCTGACTGCGCCGCTACTTGCGCTCATGTTTGGCCATTTCGCGGCCTCGGACTGGCTTCAATTTGCGTTGGCGAGCCCCGTCGTTCTGTGGGGCGGATGGCCGTTCTTCGTTCGAGGGTGGCAGTCGCTCGTGAATCGACGATTGAACATGTTCACGTTGATTGCGCTGGGGACCGGGGCGAGTTATTTCTTCAGTATTTTTGCGTTGTTCTCTTTTCGGGACACGCTTTATTTCGAGTCTGCCGCCGTAATCGTCACTCTGGTTTTGCTGGGCCAAGTGCTGGAATTGCGGGCGCGCAGCCAGACCTCGAGTGCGTTAAAAGCCTTGCTGGGGCTTGCTCCGAAGAGTGCGCGGATTGTTCGAGAGAATGGCGCGGAAGAAGATATTCCGCTGGATCAGGTACAGTCAGGCGACCGGTTGCGCGTTCGTCCGGGCGAGAAAGTTCCGGTGGACGGGGTTGTTTTGGAGGGCTCCGGCAGCATTGACGAATCCATGGTGAGTGGTGAGCCGATTCCGATGGAGAAGTCGGCGGGCAGCAAAGTTACAGGAGCAACCGTAAATGGAACGGGCAGTTTTATTATGCGTGCGGAGCGCGTCGGGGCCGATACGCTGCTCAGCCAGATTGTGCGCCTGGTGGGAGAAGCGCAACGGACCCGCGCGCCGATTCAGCGTTTGGCAGATGTGGTGGCGGCTTGGTTTGTCCCCGTCGTGATCGCGGTTGCGGTGGTCACGTTTGGCATTTGGGCTCTCTGGGGACCCGAACCGCGTCTGGCAAATGCGTTCGTTAACGCCGTTGCGGTTGTGATTATTGCCTGCCCTTGTGCGTTGGGATTGGCGACTCCAATGTCGATCATGGTGGGGACCGGCCGTGGCGCGCAGGCCGGGGTTTTGATCCGGAACGCGGAGGCGCTCGAGACATTGGAGAAGGTGGACACGCTGGTTGTGGATAAAACCGGGACTTTGACTGAGGGCAAACCGAAACTGGTTACGGTGGAAGCGGCTTCGGGTGTTGACGAATCGGAGTTGTTGACGATTGCCGCCAGTCTTGAGGCTGCGAGCGAACATCCTTTGGCGACTGCTATTGTGTCCGGCGCGCGTGAACGGGGCGTCCGGCCTTCGAAGGTGGAAAATTTTAGTTCCGTCACCGGTAAAGGTGTGAAGGGCACGGTCGTGGGACGGAATGTCGCTGTCGGAAACGCTCAGTTACTTGAAGAGCTTTCGATCGGGCAGGGGGGGCTGGGCGCGCGTGCCGAGCAACTTCGCTCGGAGGGCCAGACCGTGATGTTCGCTGTTTTGGATGGCCGCCTCAGTGGATTGTTGGGCGTGGCCGATCCCATTAAACCGTCCGCGGCAGATGCGGTTCGAAAGTTGCACAACGATGGAATTCGCGTCGTCATGTTGACCGGCGATCACCGGACGACGGCGCAGGCCGTGGCGCGTCAACTCGGCCTGGACGAGGTTGAAGCGGACGTACTGCCGGGCGAGAAGGCGGCTGTGGTGAAACGGTTGCAAGCGGAAGGACGAATCGTTGCGATGGCGGGCGATGGCGTCAACGATGCTCCTGCTCTGGCACAGGCTCAAGTCGGTATTGCGATGGGCACGGGCACGGATGTGGCGATGGAAAGCGCGGGAGTCACGTTGGTGCGCGGTGACCTGAGTGGAATCGCAAGGGCACGCATTTTAAGCCGGGCGACGATGAAGAATATCCGTCAGAATCTTTTCTTCGCCTTTATCTACAATCTGCTGGGCGTTCCGATCGCCGCAGGGTTGCTCTATCCGTTCTTCGGTCTGCTGCTGAGCCCGATGATTGCGAGTGCAGCGATGACTTTCAGCTCTGTTTCGGTGATCACCAATGCTTTGCGTCTGCGCCGTTTGGAGCTTTGATTATTCGTACCGCAGGGCAGTGAGCGGATCTACTCTGGACGCACGGCGGGAGGGTATCCAGCACGCCAGCAAAGCGACGGCTGCGAGGAATAACGGCGCGGCGGTGAACGTCAGCAAGTCGTACGGATGAACTCCATATAGGAGAGATGCGGAGAGTTTCGCCACTGCCAACGCCGCGGATAGACCAACGGCCACGGCGATCAAAGCGAGCAGCATACCTTGGCGGACGATGAGGCGCTGGACTCCGCCAATCTGCGCGCCCAAGGCCACGCGGATGCCGATTTCACGGGTGCGCCGGCTTACCGAATAACTCATTACGCCGTACAGCCCGACGGCTGCGAGCAACAGGCCGACGAAGCCGAAGACTCCGAACAGAGTGCCCGCCAGCCGCGGCAGGAAAAGCGCGTTGTGTAGATGGTCTTGCATGGTTTCGGTGTTAAAGACGGCCATGGTGGGGTCTAACGATGCAATCTCATGACGCACGGCGGTGGCCAACGCAGCGGCGTCTCCGTGGTAATGGACCAGTAGCGAATATCCCATAAACGATGCCTCGCGGCCCATCTCCTGCGCGATGGAGCGATAGAGAACGGGCCGGAGATCTTCGCCGAGGGTTCGCGATTTGGTGTTCTTTACTACGCCGATGATTTCGTAGGTTGAGCCGCCGCCACTGACGCGTTGTCCGAGAGGATTTTCGTTCGGGAATACTTTGTGCGCGAAGGCCTCGTTGACGACCGCGACTCTGGGTGATGTTGCGGTTTCGGCGGCGAAATCACGGCCGGCGATACGGGCGATACCAAGCGTGTCGAAGTAACCGGGGGTGACCATGAAGAGGTCGACGCCAGGGTCTGGCGCCGAGGATTTCGGGTGATTCTCGGCATGAAATCCGTCGCGGCGGCCGCCCATGGAGAGCGGGGCCAAATCGGTACACGCGGCAGCAGCGACGCCCGGAAGGGTGGATACGCGCTGGCGCAATTGCGTCAAGAACTGCACGGTGCGCGCTCCGGTGTAGCCGTGCATCTGCGGATCGACGCTCATCATCAGAACGTCGCGTGATCGGAAGCCGACGTCAATCCGTGCTGCACTCTGCAGGCTGCGCAGGAAGAGACCGGTGGCGCAGAGCAGCACTACCGACATGGCGACTTGCGAGACCACCAGGACGTTGCGGAGGGTCCAGCGCCGTCCGGGGCGGGCGAGGACATCCTCACCCTTCAGGGCGCTTGACATGATGGGGCGCGAGGCGACCAAGGCCGGGGCTAATCCGAATAGCAACGCCGTGCCGAAGCTGAGGACGAATGTGTAGAGCAGAACCCTCCAATCTACGCCGAGTGCGATGTCGAGCGGCACAGGCACTGGAAGGTGGAATGCAGATAGAGCCTGCGTGGCCCAGAGCGAAAGAGTCACACCGAGCAGACCGCCGCAGAGGGCCAGCAGCACGCTCTCCGTGAGCATCTGCCGCAGCAATTGACCACGTGTCGCACCCAGAGCGAGGCGCACGGCCATCTCGCGCTGGCGACTGGAGGCCTGCGCTAGCAGGAGATTCGCGACGTTGGCGCAGGCGATGCACAGGACAAGCAATACGACTACCGTGAGTCCGCCAAGGAACATCGTCGCCTGGGACTTCCATCCCGGCTGAAGTGCGCCTGTTAATTCCAGGCGGAACGCGCGACCGTTCTCAGCTTGGGGGTAGTCTTTGGCCAGACGCTGGGCGAGCACGCTGAGTTCGGCCGCGGCTTGCGTGCGGGTAACGCCGGGTTTAAGGCGGGCGGTGGCGGTCAGCCAGTTGTAGTCGCGCGAGTCGAATTTGGCAGTTTTGGGCAGCAACTGATCGACGTTGCGGAGGGGGACCCAGAATTCGGAGTTGATAATGAGGTCGAGACCATGGAAGGAAGGCGGTGCGACGCCAACCACGGTGAAGGGACGGCCGGAGAGCGAGATCGACTTGCCGGCGATGTTCGGATCGCCGCCGAAGCGGCGCTGCCAGAGGGCATGACCGAGGACAATGACGGGCAGACGATCTTCATCGCTGGTGAAGCCGCGGCCGAGCGTCATGCGGAGTTGGGCGACATCGAAGAAGTTGGTGGTGGCTGGCTGGCCCCACACACGTTCCGGCTCGCCATTGCCGCTAATGGACGCGGGCATGAACGCGTAGTAGCCGGCAATGCTGGAAAACGAGCTGACCTGACTGCCCAGATCCTTAAAGAGGAGCCAGGATATAGTGTCGTTGCAGCACTCGTTGCGCTGCGTGGTGAACACGGCCATCAGAGTGGCGGGGTCACCCACGGGGGCAGGCCGCAACAGGAACGTGCTAACCATCGAGAAGATGGTGGAATTGGCGGCGATGCCGAGTCCGATGGAGACCACGGCGGCGGCCGCGAAGCCGGGAGACTTGCAGAGACGCCGGAATGCGTATGTCAGATCTTGCCGCCAGGCTGCCATGGTGTTCCCCTCTGGAAACTGTTAGTACGCGGCAATTACCAGCGATGTTCCGTTGCGTATGAAAAAGATGAGATATTTCTTGCCTCCCCCTCTATGCGTTCGAAGACCGATTGGATGGCGACGCGCCCGGGTCCTGATAATCGCAGCCAGAGGTAGCGGTTGCTCCACGATCCCCACATGCTGAATCCGGTGTTCGGGTGCTCGAAATGCAGATGCATCTGGACGCTTGGGTCTTTGAAGATCAGCGCCGAGGGTTTTACGAGGATCGTTTGGTTGGGCGCCAGTTCGCGGACGAAAATGTTCCCGCCGGCGTGGAGCAGTAGTAGTCCTGGCGTTTGCGGCGAAGAAAACCGGTCCATGAACATTCCTACGGGATAGTGAGTTTCCTTATCGTCGCCGGATTGCGTTTGGAACCAGACGTTGGTTTGGAACCAATCGTACGCGACATTGCCCGTGGCGGCTAGGAAGAGGTGCTCTTTGACGTCGATGGACTGTCCGGGTTGGAGGGGCAGAGGAATTAATTCGCCCGGTTCGTCTTTTGAAAACGCGATGTGCCCGGGGCCTTGCGCTTGCGTCATGATCAACGGCATGCCTGCGAACAGGCGCTTCCAACCGCCTCTTAATGACATGGTGGTGATGTCGATTTGAGGGTCTTTCCACAGGAGCACGTGATGGGAGAAATAGACGCTGTCGCCGGCGGCCAGGTTCATGTCGGCTACGGGAACGTACAGGCCCTCGATCTGGCAGAACGAATTTCCGAACTGCAGCTTGGCCATGTCTTTGCGGGCGGGTAATTGAGACCAGCGTGAGGGCGCGACGACTTTTTTTATGTTGAGAGTCGCACCGCAGCGCGGACAACTCAACCGACCTGCGTCGATTAGTGCTGCGCACCATGGGCACTTCGCCGCCGAAGAGCACGCGGCTTCATTAGAGATTGGTAGAGGCGCGTTTGCGAGGTTCACGTGACTCCCGCACGTGACACAAAAGCTGGCGTTCTGCTGGATTCCGGCGCCACATTTGGTGCAAAACATATGTTTTCCTTACTCGGTGTGGTGGTGCAAATACATGGACTGAATGCCCACCCTGCCTGGGCCGGTCAGCTTGGCCAGGCTCATATTCGTGCCACCGAAAAATCCCGTTCCAAGCTTCTGAAATTCCACTTGCATGGTTACCGATGAATCCTTGTAGAGAAAGGCTCCGGGCTCCACCATGATGCTTTCGCCGGGTGCGAGACGGCGCTCGAAAACGTTGCCGTAGCCGTGCAGGATTAGCAGTCCTGGCGCGCCGGCCGTGACGAAACGGTCCATGTACATGCCTTGGCCGCCGAACAGAATATTAGCCAGGCCTTTGATGCGGACGAAAGAGTAGCCGATTTGATGCGACGAGAGGAGGAACGCATGTTCGCGGACATCCAACTCCATGCCGGGGTGGAGCGGCAGGACCACCAGTTCACCAGTTGCGTCGCGTGAGAAGGCGATTCGGCCAGGGCCGGTGGCGACGCTGATGATGAACGGCATGCCGGCGAACGCACGCTTCAGGCCTCCGCCCAGTTGCATCACGGTCATGGGAACGCCTTCGTCCTTCCACAGCATTACGTGGTGCTCGAAGAAGATGGAATCGCCTGGGCCAAGGTTGATTTCGGCTACGGGTACGATCTCTCCTTCCACTTGGCAGGTGCTCGAGCTGAAGTGGATCTCCGTCATGTCTTTGATCCGCGGGGCTTCGCACCAGCCTGATTCGCTGACCAGGTTGCGGATGTCGAGGGGCGCTCCGCACGACCGGCAAGTGAGCGCGGCCTTGTCGTTCATGCTCTGGCACCATTGGCATGGGATGCGTTGCAAGGGTTCAGCCGCAGTATGTGGAGCCTCAGTCATGTTCAACCTCTGGTCGTTTATTTGTAGGCGCTCAGATTCGATTTGGCTTCGACGGGTATGGGCACGCCCGCGGCAGTCATTACATGGTGAAAGACAGCCATGGTTTCAAATGATGGTTTGAAATTTCCAAATCGGTAACCTTCAGCGATGGTTAGCGGCGTCCATCCGTGGGTGTTCTTCTTATTCCAGATTTCGATTTTCGCGCCTTTGTCGGCGAGGAATTGCACGGCTGCCGGAAGGTTCTTGTAGGCCGCGCCGTGCATGGCGGTCTCGCCGTTTTTATCGACTGCGTTGATGTCGGCGCCGAGATCCAGTGCGACTTGCATGGCTTCCACGACTTCGCTTTCTGTTCCGGCGTCTTCACCGGGCGAACGTGTTCCGAGTCCGGCTGCGGCCATCAAAGGCGTGCTGTTATCTTCGTTCGGCAGCAGTGGATCGGCGCCCAATGCGGCTAACGCGCGCATCAGTTCGGCGTCGGCGGTCCGGGCGGCCAGGAAGAATGGCGTTGCCCCCATCGTATTTAGCGAGGTGAGTCCCACTTTCAATTTTTTCGTCATTCGGGCGTTGATGTTGGCTCCGTGCTTAACGAGTTGTCTGACCAATTCCAGGCTGCTCATGTTTCCGGAACCCTCGGGAGATGGGTCGTTGTCGCCGCCGCCCGACTTGCGCACCCAACTGATGGCGTGCAGGGCCGTGTAACCCGGACCCGCGGCATTCGGATCTGCGCCGGCGTCCAGCAAGTTCGCTGCGAGTTCGTAGTGAGCGTTCAAGACTGCCAGAATCATCGCGCTCGTACCGATCCTTGGCGCTCCTGCGCCGGAGGCCGGTCTTTTGCTGAAATTCTGCTGCGCTTGTATGGTCTCGTTTACGTCGGCTCCATCCTTTAGCAAGGCTTGGACTACGCCCGCGCGGCCTTCCCGCACTGCGAACAGCAGCGGAGTGTAGCCGGAATCCAGACGTGCGTGCAAATCGGCTCCGGCTTTGATCAGCACCTGCACCGCGTCAACATTGCCTTCCGCCGCTGCCCACATCAGCGCCGTCTGTCCGCGCTTGCTCTCTCTTGCGTCGACTATGGCTCCGTGGTTTATCAGTGCCTTCACTGCGTCGACTTTGCCGGTGCGCGCGGCCGTCATCAGAGCGGTCTCGTCTCCTGGGAGTTTCGTATTCGGGTCGGCGCCGGCTTTCAGCAGCAACTCGACCATGGCTCCGTTGCCGTTGGTGCAGGCGAGCGACAGTGGAGTCACGCCGTAGCGGTTTGCGGCTTTCACGTTTGCGCCGGCATGAATAAGGAGTTGCGCCATTTCAAGATCATCCTGGTATGCTGCCCAATGCAGTGCTGTTGTTCCGTCGATCTGTGGCGCGTTTACGTCGAGGTGCTGTTCGAGGAGAGCACGTACGGTTTCTTTATCCGATTGTTTTGCTGCGTCCGCCAGACGCGGCTCCGCTGCAGCCGGGATGAGGCTCACGAAACACAATAGAGAAGGGATGATCAAACGCATCACAGAGAAAGCGGATCAAGCAATTCCTTGATCTTCCCTTGGCTGTCCGCAAATGTGTCGAGTTGGACTCCCACTTTATCTAATAGCGTCAGGTGGAGATTGGCCAGCGGCGTCGGTTCCGCATACCGGATGTGACGCCCACCCTTCATCCTGCCTGCTCCGCCACCCGCCACGAGTATCGGCAGATTCACATGATCGTGCAGGTCGGGATTGCCCATTCCGCTGCCGTAGAGGTAGACGGAGTGGTCGAGCAGAGTTCCGTTCCCGTCTCGTGTGGACTTTAATTTTTCCAGAAAATATGCGAACAGCGAAACGTGAAACTCGTTGATCTTGGCGACCATCGCGAGCTTGTCGGGATTTCCGCCGTTATGCGTGAGGGGATGGTGCGGTTCAGAAACGCCGATCTCCGGATATGTTCGCGTGCTGGTTTCGCGGGCGAGCTGAAACGTGATGACTCTTGTGACGTCGCCTTGGAGAGCGAGCACCTGTAGATCGAACATCAACCTGGCATGATCGGCATAGGCCGCGGGCACTCCGACAGGGCGATCCAGATCGGGGAGATGGGAATCAGCGGTCTCGGCCTCAGCTTTCTGAATGCGGCGCTCCACTTCGCGAACGGTGTCGAGGTATTGGGTGACTTTGCTTCGATCGTCCGCGCCGAGTTTCTTTTGAAGGCGCGAGATGTCTTCGTTCACCCAATCGAGAAGGCTGGCTTTTTTCCGCAATTCCGCCTGACGATCAGCGGCGCTGCCTCCTTCGCCAAAAAGGCGCTCGAAGGCGACGCGCGGGTGGGCCTCGGCGGGAAGCGGCGTGGTCGGGGTCGACCAGGAGAGATTGTTCTGGTAGACGCAGGCGTAGCCGTTATCGCACTGGCCGACCGTGGTGAGCAGATCCATCGCCAATTCTAACGACGGCAAGCGCGTGTCTCCTCCGATGCGCTTGGCGGCGATTTGATCTACCGTTGTGCCCAGCTCGTAGTCCGTGCTTTCGGTCCACTTCGCTTTCGCCGCGCTGAGGAAGGCAGCGTTGGATGTCGCGTGGGTTCCGGGATAGGCGTTCTTCAGCTCCATATTGCCGATCACCGTGAGCTGATCGGTGAACGGGGACAAAGAACGCAGGATGGGCGAGAGCTCTCCGAGTACGCCGGTGGGTCCGGGCGGCGTCCATCGCGCGATATTTGCTCCCATCGGGATGTAGACGAAACCAAGGCGGCGCACCGGTTGCGCGGGCGTTGCGGCCATGGCTGTGAGGGCCGGAACCATGGCGTCGAGCAGCGGCAGCGCCATTGAGACGCCGATACCGCGGAGAAACGTTCTTCGCGGTAGAGCCTTTTTCGTAACGATCATTGCGATCTCCTCATTTGAAACGGGGTGCTTTCCGCGATTCCCAGTACGATTGTCGAGAAGCGGTAATCCGAGGCGCGTGCATCGCGTACAATTTTACGGATCGCCGGGGCGTCGTAATATTCCACGCCTCGGCCGAGGGCGTAAGTAAGAAGCTTCTCTGACAATGTTGTGACAAAAATTTCCGGGCGGCTGAGCAAAGCTTTCTGAAGGCCGGCCACGCCGTCGAACTTGCTTCCGTCGGGGAGTCCGCCGGACGCGTCGATCGGCTTGTTATCTTCGGCGGTTCTCCAGCGGCCTACGGCGTCGTAATTTTCGAGCGAGAAGCCCAGCGGATCCATCAATTGATGACAACCGGCGCAGGCGGGGTTGGCGCGATGCTCGGCGATTCGCTCGCGCATGGGGAGATTCTTGCTTCCCCCGGCATTTTCTTTCAGCGCGGGTACAAACGGCGGCGGAGGCGGTGGGGGCGAGCCGAGAATATTATCCAGGATCCACTTGCCTCGAATCACGGGCGAAGTACGCGTGGCATATGAGGTGACGGTGAGAATGCTGCCTTGACGGAGCAGTCCGCCTCGCTCGCTATTCTCGTCGAACGTGATGCGGCGGAAACGGCTGCCGTATACGTTCGGAATTCCATAGTGCTTCGCGAGACGTTCGTTCAGGAACGTGTAGTTCGCCCTGAGCAGGTCGAGCACACTACGATCTTCGCGCATGATGCTTTCAAAGAAAAGCTCCGTCTCCTGGCGGAAGGCTTGCCGCAGATTGTCGTCGAAATCGGGGAACAGGCGCATGTCGGGATTCGCCGATGCGAGATTGCGCAGGTACAGCCACTGTTCCGCAAAGTTGCTCACGAGGACCCGCGAACGCTGGTCGGCGAGCATTCGGCGCACCTGATGTTCGAGCACCGTCGGGTCTTTGAGTTTGCCTTGAATGGCCGCATCGAGGAGTTCGTCGTCGGGAATGCTGCTCCAGAGGAAGAACGACAGGCGCGAGGCAAGTTCGAGATCTGAGATGCGGTATGCCGCGTTAGGTACGGCCGGATTCTGCTCGACACGGAAGAGAAATTCCGGACTCACCAGCACCGCGCTCAAACCCATCTCGATACCTGCTTCGAATCCACCTTCCTGCTGTGCGTCCTTGTAGAACTTCAGCGGGATTTGCAAATCACGATCGGTCACCGGACGGCGGTACGCGCGGCGCATAATCGTCCCGAGAATGCGGTTAGCGCAGCGGTCTTCCTCGCCCGGTTTCGAGGGATGGCAGACAAAGATTCGGCGCCGGCTCGGTGTGTCTCCGGGGCCTTGCTGCTCATATGGACCTGTGACGGAGACGGAGTATACGGCGGGATGAATCCGGGGATGCCGGTCCATGTTGAAGTGCGCCTGATAGGGCTGGCGCTCGGTCTCGAGCAATATCGACGGCTGCTTCGGAAATGCGGCGCTGATGACATGCGGGCCGGCTTTCACCGCGACGCGCATGTTGAGGTTTCTGTCGACCAGGTGATGATCGCTGCCCGTGGGAGGCAACTCCACGGTGAACAATCGCAGCCGCTCGCCGTCGAGCATCAGCTCCACCGTGCTGGGCTCTTTCAGTCCCTCGACGTGCTCGTTGCGGTCGCGCGCGAGCCGGAGTTGGATCTCGTATTCGCCGTCGAGTGGGAAGGTATAGCGGACTACCGTCCCGCCTCGTGTGCCCAACGGCAGGTCGTTGAAATGCTCTTCCTGTGTGAGGTCCGGCGGCAGATTGATGGTTTCCCCGCCGGGGGAGCGGGTTGGGCTTCCGATTGCGAGGCGGCTGATTTTACGTCCTGCCGAGAGGTATCGCTCGAGCAAGGTCGGCGAGAGGTCCCCGACTGTCACGTTGTCAAATCCATGGCTGGACTCATCGTTTGGCAGAAGCGATGAGACGTCGACTTCTATCGCCAGCATGTCGCGGATGGCATTCTGATATTCGGTTCGGTTTAGACGGCGGAAGGTATCGGTTCGGCCCGGATTGGGTTTTGCGGCAGCGGCGCGATCGAGCGATGTTTCGAGTGAGGAGACGAGGGCATCGTAGGTCCGCTCGTCGGGGCGCGGCAATCCGGCCGGCGGCATGTAACGTGCGCGGAGTTTGCGAACCACTTTTTCCCAGATTTCGGGATGCTGACCCGGATCCTGCACGTCGATTGCGTCGAGTGCGAGTCCGCCCCTTTTCACTTTGGTGTTATGGCATCCGACGCAATATTTATCGAGAGTGGCGCGATCGGCTAACGCCTGCGGGTGCACGATAGCTGTCGTTAAAAATATTACCGGTATCCAACGGGGAATCCAGTTCATTATCGCGTCTCGGGACCTATGAAAAGTATATCTGAAGCGAGGCTGCCGACATTGCTTACATCACCGACGATGCGGCCCTTCCGGCAGCAGCAAGGGTTGCATCGATATCCGATTCCGAGTGCGCCGTAGAGGTATACCATCGCCCATCAGGCAGCGCCATCACACCTTCGTCTAGCAGTGCGATTCCAAAATCCGAGTAGCGCTTCATATCTGCTCTCAATGTGTCGCCGTAGTGCCGCGCAGGTTTGTCCATAAAAGAAAGTTGAAATACCGGTCCGCCTCCGGAGGTAGTCACGGGAATGTTTCGTTTTCTGAAGATCTCCTCCAGCCCCGATCGGAGGCGTTCGCCACGGCTCCACAATTGCTTGTAGAGGGCTCCCTCCTCACGCGAAAGAATTTGCAGCGCTGCCTTGGCGGCGGCCAGCGCGATTGGGTTTCCGTTCAGCGTGCCCGCATGAATGGCTTTCCCCTCGGCGATATAGTGCATGAACGACTGCTTTCCGGCCAGCACGCTGAGCGGCAACCCTCCGCCGGCGGCCTTGGCGAACGTCGCAAGATCGGGCGTGACATTGTAATATCCTTGCCCGCCGCGAAGGTCCAGTCGAAATCCGGTGATTACTTCATCGAAGATTAACAGCGTCCCATTCTGGCTGGTGATCTCACGCAGAAATTCGAGGAAACCAGGCTCAGGAGGGATGCATCCGCTGTTGCACAACATAGGTTCGCAGATGAGAGATGCGATTTGTCCCTCGTGTTTCGCGAACGCGCGTTCAACGCTATCCCGGTCGTTCCAACGCGCGATCACGCCCTCAGGCGATCCGCGATGACCGAGACCCGCGGGTATAGGCCGATCCTCCGCCTCGCGCATCTGCTGCTCGGTGGGGTGATAGCTGACGAGAACACTGTCGTCCCAGCCGTGATAGTGTCCTTCGAACTTCACGAAGCGGGTGCGTCCGGTGGCTGCGCGAGCAACTCGCAACGCGACCTGCACGATTTCTGTACCGCTGTTCGCATAGCAAACCAGATCGCCGCAAGGAATGATCTGCTGCAACAGTTCCGCGACTTCATATTCGAGTTCGTGCTGAGCACCGTAGGTGTAGCCCCGTTCGAGTTGTGCGGCGACGGCCTCGGTTACTTCCGGCGGCGCGTGACCGAGAAGCAGCGGTCCCCAGGCGAGGCAGTAATCGAGATAGGTGTTGCCGTCGACGTCGGTGATGCGAGAACCTTTTCCGTGGCTGAAGAAGAGGGGATACGGACGGGCGGACCGCCGTAGCGCCGTGGAGACGCCGCCTGCAAGAGCGCGCTGCGAGCGCTGGTAGCGTTCCAGAGAGCCCGGTGTTTTGCCGCGCACACTTTGTTCCCGTTGGTCAGCCGTCAATGGATACATCGCTGAGTTGAGCATATTAAAACTCGACGTACCCGTGCTTCTTCAAAAAACGGAAGTAGCTCACGAAGTCGAATTGCGATGGCCCCAGTTCCAGCCGCGTGAGCCGGATGACTTCAGCGAGATTTCTATTGCCGTCGCACCAATAGAGCGCAATCGCGGGCACGGTGGCCCAGGCGCCGGAAGGTTGACCCTCACGCTGATCCGGCGCAATCTCGTCCAGCGGAATCGTTCCGAATCGCTTGCGATGAACGACGATCTTCGCGGCTTCTACAAGCTGCGGATCGTGCGGCGCGGGCGCGGGCTCAATCGGCACGCTAAGGCCGAGTTCGGCGGCGCGTCTGTTTGCGGCCGCGCGTAGCTCGGACGACTGCTGCTTTCCAAACTGCGCGAGATTCGAGACGAGCCCGGCCAATTCCGGACGCGCGGCAATCTCGGCGCTCAAGCGCGTGACAGAAAGAACTGCCTGGCTCTCACGATCAACTTCATACGCCGTCTTCTCCAAACTCGCCGCCAGCGTGCTCCCCAAGTCAGCCTGAGTTCTCGCCGCGGCCAGTCGATCTAAGAAAGGGGCTCCCGAGTTGGCGATCTGCTTATAGCCGCGCCTTTCGGCAACGGATGCAAGCCAGAATGCCTCGGATTCTCCAGCCGCAGCGATGTAATAAAGGTACGACGCGTTCAAGATAGCGAGATCGCGAAGGGAGCGTGCGTCCACGCGATCCGGCGTGTCCTCGCTATTGTGATGTGTTTCAACTCCACTGCCGCTGTAGGGCCACGTGATTGGCACGCCAACAGTTGGTTCGCCAAGATACGCGTCGGTTCCCGTCCTGTATTCCTTCCAGTGCCAGGGCCGCGAAACTCTGGGAAAATATTCTTCTGCGACGCGCACGATGAAGGAGTCCACATATGATTTCGCCACATGCGGATTGAGGTACAGAGTGTATTCCGTGTCAGCCAGGCTGTAGAGAGCGGCCGGCGTGTCCACACACATCGCAGCCACCGTGCGATGAATCCGGTCGGGATATTTCGATATGTAATTCAGAGTCCCGTACATTTCCGGCATCAAGAGAATGCGAATGGTCCGGCGCGGCCGTGGAAGTTCGCCGGCGGCAATCAGCCGATTCAGCGTAGCCAGCGATTCCATTAGCGCCGACACGCCAGTCGCATTGTCTTCCGCCCCTTGCTCCGACGTGTGACCGAGAGTGAGCACTTCTGCGGCCGGGTCAGTCCCGGGGATAACCGCCGTTACGTATGGATAGGATCCTGAGTAGAGTCGGCTATCGACCAACGCGTGAACCTGAACGCGGCGCCCTTCATGCAGTAATTTGCGCACGTAAGCCGCCTGCCTGGGTGTGATGGAAAACGAAAGCAGCGGCGTACTGGCCTTCGTAAACGCCCAACCGTTATCGCCCCACGCGTTGATCCACTGGCGCCCGTCTTGCAGGTCAGGGTTCTCGCTAAACCCGTTAATTGCGCCTAAGGCGCCCGCTTTCACGAGCGGCCATTTCAGCTCCGCAGGGTTTACCGATGTCAACACAAGCTTGCCCCGAAGATTCTGCCGCGCGATTTCGCCGGGCGACTTCCCCTTCAACTCCACCACGTCGGCCGTAACACCTTCGGGCGGCGTAGGACCGCTCCACATGCCGATCGACGACGGAACTTTCTGGTAGTCGGCCAACATGCGCATGGACTCCGGAATATCCGGCCCGAGCAATTCAAGCGTCCCCTGCTTCACGTCCCACGCCATCGGCATCGTCCAGAATCCAACCTGAGTCACACCGTCAGCGGGGGTCTCCACGATCTCCGAATCGCGCAAACCCAGCGACGAAAGCGTCGCCTGTAAATATTCCGCGGTTTCATGGAATTTCGGAAACGTGAACCAGCGGTCCGTCGAATAAACATGCCGCATGAACTGCATCGCTTCGCCGGGACGCACCCCGGTGCTCACTTTATCGACGACTTCTTTCAGCGGCACGCCGGCAATGCACGGGGCCGCAATGCAGCCTATCAGAATGAAGAGAATTCTTTTCATGTCATTTCACGTTTTCGTGTGAAGCACCCGGCTGCTGGGCCGCCACTTCCACCACCGCAACAACATCACCGAGACTGTCGAATACCGGCGCTACCACCGACACCCACCCCGGCTTTTGTGCGACTGTAACCCGCCGGCTAGTGTCAAGCACTTGTTTCATCGACGGGATCATTTCCTGATAAAGCGCGCCCCAGATCCAGAACTGGCTTAGCTCGTGAACATTCCGAATTACGATCCGGATTTTATCTGGATGGCCGTCGATGGGCATCCACAGATTTACATCGCAAGGAACCGCGGCCAGGCGGGACAACCGGATGAGTGTCTTTTTCGTCTGGATGAAAGCCTCGGCGTTCACGTCGTAGTTGTCGCTGGCAAGAAATTTGTCTTTCGGATCGGTGGAGAACATAAACTCCGATGCGCGTGCAGTCACGATGCGCCTGCAGACGTCACCATCCACCATCACCGTCGCAGCGCGAGCGACTTCGTCGAGCTGTTTCACGATTTCCCGTCCCTGCGGCTGGGCGGAGGGAGCCGTCAGCAGAAGAAAGAGCGCGACGCTAAGCTTCATTTCTCCTCCGCTGCGAGTTGCAGAACGAATCGATGCACGTTGTCCCAGGCCGGCGCGTTGATCTTCGAAAACATGTCCTCGGTTTTTTTCGACGCCTCATCCAGCGCCGAACCGGTCCACTCCTGTGGTGGCCGATCCGCAAACGCGGGTTTGGGAGTCCACCAATCGGCTACTTTTGTGCCATTGAATCGTTGCAGGACCGCCGATCGCAGGGCACTGGACGTTTTTGTGAACGCGTTCAACATGGCGAGATCCTGCAGGCAGTTGCGTTGAATCTTCAGCCGAACACTCGGCAGCGGCTCAGCAAAGCCGAACTTCTCGCCCGGATAAACCAAAGCCGTCAGGCCCCCGTCGCTGTGGAACCACGGATCGGGCCCGGCGCTAACAGTCAGCCAGTGAACGTAGCCATTAATTCCCCACACCCAGGCTTGCAGAGGGAAACGCGTGATGGCGGCCGACGGCTTTTGGATAGACGGAGGACCGGAGTAGAACCACACGATGTCGCCGCGCTTTGTGAGTGCTTGCGCCGCTTCCGGATACCAACCCAAAATCGAATCCGCGCATATCCACATCTTGACGATGCCGGCCAGATCGTGAAACTGCTGATTCATGTCCCAACTGACGTCGGCGCGAAAAATAATTTGCACCGGTGTATCGGCAGGCAGCGCTTTCTTCATCAGCCGGCCAAATTCAGCCAGCGTGCGGTTATCTTTCGGGAAGCGCACTTCATCGCCGTCCGAAGGGAATCCCATGTACCGCTTCTTGTGATTGAAAAACAACTCGAACCGCGTGTGGGTCCATCCCTTTTCGCGGAAGTGGCGTTCCATTTCCGACACCACGTTGACGAATTCAGTCTCGTAGCCCGGCTCGCCCCACCACAAATACGAAGCCGGCCATTCGGGATTGATCGGAAGGTAGACATACGGAATAGGACGCGCGCCGCGCCGCGTGTTTGCGAACGCCGATCCGTCCAGTAACGGTCCGTAGTGCTGGTCAAATAAATCCCAGTTCGCAATGTGCTTCTTACGCCCCGAGCCCTCGAGTGCAGGCGCGAACTCGGGCGCAACCTTGCCTGCATGCCCGTATCCAAGTTGGTGAAAGACGCCGCGATGCTCGTAAAAAATACGGTGGTAGGAGTGAATCAACCGGAAATATTCGGGACTCCGGAAGAAGTCGTCGCCTGTCCCTGTGGATCGGCTCGGATACTGCTCCGCGATCCATGAGCCGCCGTAGGAATTGTGATCCACTGTCACTGCGTCATCTGCCGGAATGCTTCGACGTAGTACCGTCACCTCGATCGGCAGGCGAGCTTGGCCTTGGCCGCTACTCAGCGTTGCTTCGATGCGGTGGGGGCCTGGGGTGGCCGCGTTGCCGATCCAGATATCAATCCAAAACGCCTGCGCCGTTTGTCCTGCGATGCGGTTATCCGGTTCCGGCAATCGTGAATGATACGGCGATCGGACCGGAACGAGGGCGTCCGGATAATACTGCTTGGCGCCGTCGAGTAAATGAAACCATTCTCGAAACGTGTCGATCTCCAGGCCGGGTTCATGGCTGCTGAGCGCTAAATTGTATTCTCCGGCCGCCGGAAGGTTCACCACCAAATGGAACGAGACGTAACCGGCGCGGGCTCCAGACAGCGCCAAAGCTCGCTTCGCGCCGGGCTCGGATCGATCGGCCGCGACAATGCCGCCAAAAGGATCGGGCCGCAAGAATTCAGGAAGAGCCTGCAGACTGACTTCGGCCGCGAGCCGTACAGCACAGAGCAGAAGACAGGCTGAGATTCGAAACATGGTCATGGCTCCAGCAGGCCTCGATAGTAGGTTGCCGCATCCTCACCTTCACGCTTCGGCGGCTGAAGATGAATACGGTCCGGCGCTCCCGCCAGACGAAAATTGTTCAAAGCACCGCTGTATGCGTCCTGCACCTCAGCAGACGATGCTGCGGGCCCTGCGGGCATCACTGAACCGGAGATCCAAACAGCCCGTGGCGCAATCGCGCTCACCAAATCCGGTAGATCGAAATCCTCCAAAGCGCCGGGCACAATGTCCTCGAAAATCTGGCGGTGAACGTGATTCGTCACCACGGCGTCGTAAGAGAGCAGCATTCCCTCGAGTGCGGCCGCCCGGAGGCGCTGGTCGAAAGCCGCCGCGTACAACAACGAAACAGCGCCGTTGTTCCGGCCCACTCCACTAAGTTTTTGCGCATCGACGTCCGGGCGAGCAGCAAGAAGATCGAGGCCACGCTGAATATCACGCGCGCGCATGGCGACCAGAGTCCGCCCCATCATGATCCCGGTCATCGCGTCCTCGTAATCTCCGAAGTAGCGGTCGAAATCGCTGCCTGCCGGATCCAGCTTTCGGCGCGTTTCTCCGAGTCCACGAACATCGATCGAAAGAACAACGGAGCCGCGTTGTGCAAGCTGTGCGGCATCCTGGTCGGCCGCCTGCTTGCCCCTTCCGTCCACCATCATGACCGCGGGCTTTCGAGCACCGCCCGCTTCGGGAACGTACAGGAGCGCCGGAATCACGATGCCAGGATCGGTTTCATAAGTGAGTTTCTCAACGCGGAATCCGGTTCGCGAAATCGATCCATAGGGCGTTACTTTCACTTCTCCGGACGCGGGTTGAAATCCGCTGCGCTCCATTGCGGCCCGCCGGATGCGGTTCTGAAAAGCCGCAAGCTGAGAGGCGCCGGCCAAGCGAGGGCGACGCTTCCTCAGTTGTTCAGCACGCGCGCCATTCAGAGAAAATACGGTCTCGCCACCGAGCGAAGTAGCCACCTGACCGTTCTTCGTGCATTGCAGGGTTTCCTCAGTTTCAGGCTCTACGGTCTGCTCGGCGGCATGATCCTCCGAACCCTTTAACCATTTCGCAAACCAATCGTAAGCGGCCAGCCTGCGGGGTTGCGAGTATCCGTGGCCATCGTCTGCGTCGACCATCCGCAGTTTGCCCTCGGCATAAATCCGTCCGGCCTCCCGAAAGGTTTCTCTTGCGCCATCAATCGGGAAGAAATCGCGAATCGCCGAAAGCATCAGGTAAGGTTTGGGATAGAAAGCATAGAGAAAATCCGGGTAGTCCAAACCATCGCGAAGCCAGTTCGGAAACACCTGCTCGGCGTCTTGGGGGCCGATCGTTTTCAGCATCCAATGCCACGACGTGATGTAACACGAAGGCGCTGCGACGGCGATTCGATCGTCCAAGGAAGAAAGATAAGCACTGTGGGTGCCGCCGCCCGAGTTACCTGTCACCGCGACGCGTGCTGGATCGACTTCCTTGCGGGAGAGAAGATAGTCCAAAGCTCGAATGCCATCCCAGATTGTATAGCGAGCGATGTGTTGGCCGGTCAGCAGGCACTGAATTCCCAGTTCCGTGTGCTCGGTGGTAGAGCCGCGGAACTTTGAATCTCGAATATCGGGGTCATAGAGTTGAATTCGCTCGCCCTGTCCTAGTGGATCCCATGCCAGGGCCACATACCCCTTGCGGGCCAACGTGACGAGCATAATTTGCCATGTCTCGTGAGCTTTGGCTCCGGTTTCATGCCCAAGCGGATACAGGATCGCCGGAAACGGAGCCTTTCCTTCCTTCGGCAAGTAAAGGTTTGCGGTTACATAAAACTTGGGTTGACTCTCAAAGATAATCTTCTCAATCCGATATCCCTCGCGATCCACGATGCCTGTTACGCGTGCGTTCAGCGGAGTGCGCTCGGGTAGCCCGCCGATCGCTTTCAGTATGTGCTCCCTTACGTACTGCCGGCGGCGCGCAAGCGCTTCGGGAGTCGAGACATCCAGCGAGCGTTTTCGAGCCTCCACCATCCCTTCTGCCTCGCTCTGTATATAGAAAGGCAGCATATCCCGAATGTCCGCATACCGATTCAGTCCGTGCAGAAAATCGAGATCGCCGGACGAAGATTTCTGCGCGGACAGTAAGGTAGCGGTGATGAAGAACAGTGCGGGCGACAAACGATATGACACCAGAACCCTCCGCAGGGAAGTGTAATCAGTCCAGGATACCTGAGCCGTGTTCTATTAGATAGCATGGCAATTCTGTTATCCTTCGTGATCGCGCTGTTTACGGTGCGAATGGCCTGCGGCGGCGAGATTGTGATTCCTTCCACGGTGCTCGAGCGGGACGCGCCGGTCCATGCACTTTACCGCACGAATCCACTGGCCACCGGAAAAGGTTCACTCACAATCGAGTGGCGTGACGTCCATGGACGCCTTGTGGACAGCCGCAAAATCGCCGTTCAACTCAACGACGAAACGGATATCGGCTTCGTGCTCGACCTGCGCCGTGCCGTCGCTATGCAGAACGAAGTCCACGCGCATTTTAGCTTTGATGGCGTGAACAAGAAAGCCATGAAGGACCATCGCGATGAGGATGCGAAGATCTCGTTCATCGCGCGTCCGCCCATGCATTCCTGGTGGGACTACAACGTGGTCATGTGGCAACGCCATAGTCCCGAAATGTTTGCCGCGCTGAAGACACTTGGCATCAACGGTGGGGAACAGGTCGGCCGGGTTTACACGCCGCCGGACTTTCTGTTGAAGAATGACCTGCGCTGGTACGTGGAAAATATCGCCACCGATTTCTACTCCGCTTATCACCGTTACTATCCGGATCGAAATAACGGCTGGGAATTTTTACTGGCCAAAGAACTCTATCAAAAAGATCCATCGAGCAAGGAAGCGTTCAAGCGTCACCCAAGTTTTTCCGACGCTTCCTGGCTCAAAAAGATTCACGACCGCTGTATTGAATCGGCGCGATTCTTTTCGCCATACAATCCCATCTTTTACAGCCTGGGGGATGAAACCGGTATCGCGGAGCTTGCCTCATTCTGGGATTTTGATTTCTCCGACGAGTCGCTTGTCCCGATGCGGGCGTGGCTCAAGGAACGCTACGGCACCCTTGGGGCCCTGAACCGGCAATGGGGTTCGGACTTCACCACTTGGAATTCAGTGATGCCTCCAACCACCAACGAGGCGATGAAAAGAAGCGACGACAATTTTTCTTCGTGGGCCGACTTCAAAGAGTGGATGGATATCTCGTATGCCAGTGCGCTGAAAATGGGTACCGACGCGATTCATTCGGTAGACCCCGAGGCTTACGTCGGAATCGGCGGCGGCCAAATGCCCGGCTGGGGAGGCTACGACTATTCGCGGATGACCGACGCGCTGACCGCGATCGAACCATACGACATCGGAAACAACATCGAAATCATCCGTTCTTTAAATCCAAAGATGGCAGTGATGACCACGTCATTCGCCACTGGCCCATGGGAAAAACATCGAGTCTGGTACGAGTTGCTTCACGGCAACCGCGGTCTGCTCATTTGGGACGAAAAGAGCGAGTACGTAGACAAACAGGGTGCCGTTGGAGCGCGCGGACGTGAGACAGAGCCGTACTACAGCGAAATTCGGAACGGCCTCGGCGCGCTATTGATCAACAGCACCAGGCAAGCCGATCGCATCGCAATTCACTATTCACAACCCAGTCTGCGAACCGAATGGATGCTCGATCACCGCCCGAAAGGCGAGGAGTGGATCAAACGATTTTCGTGGAATGAATACCGCGACAGCGACTTTCTGCGCCTGCGCGCCTCGTACTGCAAGCTGATCGAAGACGCGGGCCTGCAGTACAATTTCGTCTCTTACGGCCAGGTGGAGCGCGGCGAACTGATGCTCGACGGCTATCGCGTGCTGATTCTCCCGCACTCGAGCGCGATCTCGCAAGAGGAGGCCAGGGAGATCCATGCATTCGTCGAGCAGGGAGGCACGCTGATCGCCGACGGCGACCCCGCCGCTTTTGATGAGCACAGCCGCAGGCTTCCGCAATCCCAACTAGCAGACCTGGTCGGCGGCACTCACACTGCGGCCATCACAGAAAAAGTGTTCGGCCGCGGCAAGGCGATTTACCTCACCGCAAATGTTCTCGACTACGGCCGCGAACGTGTTCTGGGAAAACAATCCGCGGTGCGCGACCCGTTCATGCGCATTCTCTCTGATGCCGGAGTTCGTCCCGCTTTCGCAGTAGCCGATGAGGACGGCCGCACTGCAGCGGGCGTCGAGACGCATATATTCCGCAACGGAGATGTCACAATTGTGAGCCTGCTCAGCAATCCCGAGTTGCAGATCAGCGACATCGGTCCGCCGGAATTCAAGTCCAACGAACACTTCGCGCGCTCTCGTACGCTCAAACTGAGTCTCCCCGCGGATCTTCACGTATACGATGTTCGCGGGGCCAAGGATCTCGGGCGACGGCGGCAAATCCCCGTGCAACTCAATCCCTACGAACCTGCGATTTTCGCGGTAGCAACCGAAGCCATTCCCGAGTTACGAATCTCTGCGCCAGCCCGCGTGGCCAGAGGAGAAACCGGTCAGATCGGCTGCGCCCTGAGCGGCTTCACGCCCGCGCAAACGCACGTACTCCACGTCGAAATCACCGATCCGTCCGGCAAGCCCGTGACCTATTACTCAGGAAATGTTCTGGCGCAGCGGGGCCGCGCCGTCTGGCGGTTGCCGGTCGCGATGAGCGATCCGGCGGGCAAATGGAATGTACGCGTGAAGGATCTATTAACCGGTCAAACGCATTCCGCCACAATCGAGGTGTTTTGATGCCCAACCAATCCAGGCGCTTATTCATTGGAGGGCTCACGGCGTTCGCGCTACGAGGCGCGGCCCGCACCGACCCCGAACTGATTCTTCACAACGCCAATATTATGACCGTGGATGACGCGCAGCCGCAGGCGCAGGCCGTCGCGATCGCAGGCGGACGCTTCCTGGCCGTCGGAAGCAACGACGAGATTCGTGCCATCTCGAAACCGCAGACTCGCCAACTCGACATCGGCGGCAAGACCATCCTCCCCGGCTTTATCGATGCGCATACGCATCCCGCGTACTCGGGCATCCGCCACTTGCGTTGGGTCGATTGCGATCTTCGCTCCATCTCTGATATTCAGAACGCCATTCGCCAGCGCGCCGCGAAAACGCCTCCCGGAGACTGGGTGATCGGCTTCAAATACGACGACACCAAAACCAAAGAAGGCCGAAAGCTGACGCGGGAAGATCTCGATGCCGCTTCTGCGGGTCACCCCGTATACATTGAGCATCGCGGCGGTCACACCGGCTACGTCAATTCGCTCGCCCTGAAGCGCACCGAGATCAGCGAGACCGTTGCCGATCCGAAAGGTGGAAAGTTTGATCGCGATCCGGCGACCGGACGCTTGACCGGAGGGCTGCGGGAGAGCGCGACGGAGGCCTTCTGGAAATTACTTCCAACTAACTATACGCGCGACGAACGGCGGCAGGGCGTGAAGCTGATCTCGCAGATGATGGTACGCACCGGCGTTACTTCTGTCCACGATGCGGAAGCGTCTCCCGAGGAATTGCTGGCTTACCAGGATGCGCGCGAGGCCGGCGAGCTTTCTTTTCGCGTTTACTGTTTCATTCAATACCAGTTTCTCGAGCGCATGATGGCTGCCGGCGTTCGCACCGGATTCGGCGACAACCGCCTGCGTCTCGGAGCAATCAAGCTGGTGTGCGACGGATCTATTTCGGAGCGCACGGCGCGCCTGAGCCAGCCGTACATTGGCCGTCCAAGCGACTTCGGAATCTTTGTTCACGACGAAGACGAATTGTACACGGCCGCGCGTAGAGCGCACGACGCGGGATGGCAGATCGGCACGCATGCCAACGGCGATGCGGCAATCGACGTGATGTTGCGAATTTACGAACGGCTGCAGCGGGAAGCGCCTCGCCGCGATCCTCGCTACCGGCTGGAGCACTGCACAGTCGTGAACCCGTCGATCATCAAACGCATGCGAGCGTTAGGTGCGATTCCCACGCCCTTTTCGACATACGTTTACTACCATGGCGAGAAGATGCGCGAGTATGGTCCCGAGCGGCTCAATTCAATGTTCGCCGTACGAAGTTTTCTCGACGCCGGCATTCGCGTCACGCAGGCGTCCGACTACCCGCCCGGTCCCTTCGAACCAATGATGGCGCTGCAATCGAGCGTAACCCGCACGGACACGCACGGAAATGTTTGGGGGCCGAAACAGAAAGTAACGGTCGAGGAGGCCATCCGCGTCGGAACGCTTAACGGAGCTTACGCTTCATTTGAAGAAGATCAGAAAGGCAGCATTACGGCCGGCAAGCTGGCGGACCTCGTGGTGCTGGGCCGCGATCCGAGGCGCGTGGACCCCATGTCGCTCATTGAAATTCCCATCGAGCGAACGATGGTTGGCGGCTCCTGGGTTTACGAATCCTGATCCCGTCAGTTGAGCGATTTCCAATCCAACGCAGCTTTGCGAACGGGAAGGTGATGAGCCTCCGCGAACTGGTTGCGCGCGGCTTGGACCCGTTCGTACCAGTCGTCCATCGGAAGTAGTAACTCCCTATAGACCAGGTAACTCATATCCACAGTGCGGTCCGGATGATGATCTTTCACGTCATCCACCTCGTGCAGAAATCGGCGTCCGTTCGCTTCCGCCACACGCGGTTGCCAGCTCTTGTACCATGTAGCGGTCGCATCTCGAAGAACAGTATTACGCTCCGTTCGAATATTGCGAACCGCTTCCAAAGCCTGGTCGATGCTTTCCAGTGCATCCTTATAATTTTGTTTTTTTGCGGCGTCGGAAGCAGACGCCAGCGACCTATCGAGGTGAGCGAACGCTGTGAGCATATCCAGGTTCTGGCGATAGAGATTCGCGATCGAAAGGAAAACCTCCAGCCCATACCGGTTGTGCTCCGCCAGCGTAAGATTTGTATTCAATAATCCGATGAGTTCCTGATTTTCCGGATCTCCATCCTCCACCACTTTCAGCCGCTGTGCATTCTCGCGCGACCACGTTGCCTGATAACTGAGATCGGCGGGAGACGGTACGCCCGGAAGCGGCACCACCTCGTCACGAGCGGGGCGGCGGGGCGTGAAAATCTTGTCGGAGTTGCCCCAGATGGGCTTTCGCGAGGTAGAGTCTTTCGTGTCCCAGCTGTCCACCCAAAGTTGCGCCTGGTAGCTCATCAATTGATATGCCCTCTCCATTCCGGTCACCGCAGGTCCGTAAAAAAGCCGATTAAATGAACTCATCGATTCACGCGCGCTCGAAATATCGGGGCGCCATCCTGCGGCAGTGATCGTCGCGTAGCCGAGCCAGAAAACCTCCGGGTGAAGGCCCGCGTCCGCCCAACCCGCTACCATCACGCCCATCAGATCCGCGGTTTGGCGCGCTGGATTGGAGGCGATTGCCGCGATGCCCGAGGGAACTCTTCCACTGGATCCCCGCGCGCGATGCAGCCTGCGCGAAGGAGGCAGCAGGAAGTAATCCGGAAAGAGTTCCTCCTCGCCCTGCGTCGAAGCATAAAACATTTGACGCATACCGTGTGCTTTGAAAAGGGGATCGAATTCCGGCCCATATGTTTCACCGTTCACTGCGTGCGACGGCAGCGCTGAAATGTCCCCGGCCTTTAGCGGAAACTCTCCCCAGAACACAACGGTGCGGCCGCGGTCATGCAAGTAATTTGCCGTTTTCGTCACGAATTCCGCCAGCAGTTTGCCGACGCTACCCAACTCCTTCGCACGCGCTGCCTCATGGCATTGAGAATTATCCGCCATACCGATGTAATACGGCTCATCGGTCGAAACATAGAAGTACTTGACGCCCTTGTTGGCGGCCAACAGGTCCTGATACATACCGGTCAGCAATTTGTAGGTGTCCGGATTTGTCGCGCACGCTTCGTAGTTGCTATCGGGAAACGAGCGCAGGCCGGCGTATTCCGGATGCTTCAGGATAAACGCGATGTGAGCCGGCCCATCCAGATAGGGAATTACCTGCACGTGATATCGCAGACCATAATCGGTGAGTTCCTGAAACTCAGCGGGAGAGAGCGCATAAGGTTCGACAACTGCGGGAGCGCTCGCGTACTGAAAATGCCCTTCGAGCTTAAGCACAAATCCGTTGATCTTGAAAAATGCCGCCTGACGTACGGCGCGCTTGAGTTCAGGAAGCCGTTCGAGGTGATGCGCGTCGTCCCAGTAGATCGAGCGGATCTGAAGATCCGGCCAGTCGACGATCTGACCTTCCGGCAGCCAAAGCGCTCCATCACGCCGCTTCAGCAGTTGAACGAGAGTTTCCAGACCGTAGAAAAGTCCCGCCGGAGCATTCGCCACGACGCGTATTTGTGCTGCTGACAAGTCGAGCTTATAAGCTTGCGACTTGATCGCGTCTACATCCCGATCCTGCGTTTGTCCCGGCGTTACCGAGTTCGGCGCGATCTCGAGGCGCAATACTCCGGCTGAAGAACTTCCCCCACCCAGCGATATATGGAAGCGTGAATCCAGTTCCTCCCCGAACCACCGCAGAGCTTCGGAATTTCGATCGACTCCCTGCCCCGCCTCCACGCTCCACCCTGAGCCGAATCGAAAATCCTTAGGCGACAAAGAGGCCTGCTGAGGCTCCGGAATCACGGTGTAACCGCGCGTCAACAGCGGAGAGGTCGTGGCCGCCTGGCAGCAGCCAATAAGGAAAAATCCGCCGATCGCCAGGGAAAAACTGCTTCGGAGTGTCATAATGATGTCTGCCACGTGACCTTTCGATTATCCAAAAAAATGTGTAGCACTTCCTTACAAGTCGCACGAAAGTGCTGCCGGTAGGCTATCCCGTTAGAAACTTCTGTGTCAAGCGCTCTTGTAACGTTCAAACGCGTTCTCTCCCGAAGCGATTTAATCCCTGTACGGCACGGTCAAACTCATTCCCACAGCGCCTGTCTTTCCGGTCGAAGCTGCCATTTCTTTTCTCACCGTCCATGGTGGAACTGGTGAATTTGGTCTTCGTCAGCGGCGCGGCCGGGCTGTCTTCACAGTCTGCGAGACATCTCGATTTCGAACGTTCATAGAAATCATCGCCGAACACGGCGCTCGGCGGCGAACATGTTGTTAAACGCCAGCGTCGCCGCGCCCAACAACGTAGCTTCGTCTCCTGATGCCGATGGACGCAATACAAGAGTGCTTCGAGTGACCGTCTGCACGCTCTCGGGAAACTGATCGAGAATTTCCTGCGCTACTAAAGGCCAGGCCAGATTGATCGACCCGCTGACGATCACCATATCGGCGTCCAGCCCCCAAACCACGTTCGCAATCCCGATACCCAGATATCGCATGGTTATCTTTAGGGCCTTCTTCGCTGCCTCGTCACCTTCCATCGCGCGGTGGCAGATCAGCCGCACCAGCGATGTCACGCTCCCGGAAGGCGGCGAAGATTTGCCTTTGGTCAGCGCCGTGTAGCGGCCGCACAGCGCGATATTCGAAGCGAGTTTCTCGAGACATCCCGGCCGGTCGTACCGCTCCGGCCCCTCCGAATCTTTGATCACCATTTGCCCGAATTCGCCGCCAGCCATTCGAGGACCGTTATACAACTTTCCGTCCAGCACGATACCGATACCGATGCCCTCTTCCACCGCTACGAAAAGAAGACACCGGCTGTTGTGCGTGCCTGAATCGCCGTACGTATATTCCGCCAACGCAGCCGCGCGGACATTGTTCTCTACGTAGACGGGAACCTTCAGTTCCGCCTCGAGCTGCTGCTTCACCGGGATCTTCACCCATTTGGGATCGCTGCCCAGTTCCACGATGCCAGTCCTGCTGTCCACGATTCCGCGAACGCTGATGCCGAGACCTTCCAACCGGTCTTTGCCGAACTGGTTTCGATAACCCGCGTACTGCTCGGCGATCATGCTAATGGTAGCTTTGGGATCCGACGGAGTGCGCATCGAAGCCGTTTCCATTGTCGTTCCCCGCATCGTACCCACGGCGAATCTCGTTTCCCACGTGCGTATGTCCACGCCGACGGCGTAGCGGTTTTGTTCCAGACGCAGGCGCGTGGAGGGTCGCCCGCCCGTCGAGTTTTCGATCCCATCTTCCATGACGAACTTGCGGCCGATGAGTTCCGCCACAATTCTGGAGACGGTCCCCTCGGAAAGACCTGTGATGCGGGCAAGCTCCGCTCGCGAGAGACTTTCGTTCTGCCGCAGCATCTCCAGAACCACCGAGCTGTTGGCCCCGCGAACCTGTCCCGGCCGAAGAACTCTGTCTTTTTGCGTGTTTGCCTTCATTCACAGATTCTTGCTTAGCGCAAATAAGTGTAAGCGATTGCCGCAGTGCGGTCAACCATTAACCCTGCCTGTGGCCTGTAAGTGCCCGCTTGACAGACTTCACGAACTCGGTCACACTAGACGAAACCTACTCTCGCGACCTTGGAGGCCTTATATGGGCGTGAACGCTTTCTTGCAGTACATCAGAAAGGCAGCAGTTCTGCTGATTGCAATGTCCTTTCCGGCCGCTGCTCAGACCGGCCTAGGCACCGTGCGAGGGACCGTACAAGACGCTTCGAAGGCCGTTCTCGTCGGCGCAAAGGTCCAGCTCACCAACACCGCGACGGGTATCGCGCAGGAGACCCAGAGCAACTCCGCCGGCGTTTATTATTTCGGCAGCGTTCAGATCGGTCCTTACCGGTTGAACGTGGAGTCTCAAGGCTTTAAAGCGTGGCAAGCAACGCTCACCGTGGAGGCTGGCGCGACGGTCGTCATCGATCCGGCGATGGAAGTCGGCAATCTTACAGCCAAGGTCGAAGTGACGGATGCGGCTCCTGTAATCGCCACCGAAGGGGCACAGGTGAGCGACGTGAAGGATGCTGAGCGCATCCATGATCTGCCTCTAAACGGACGCCAGGTTTCGAATCTGTTCAATTTGACGGCAGGTGTGGAAGGCGGCGGCACCAACACGCGGACGAACGGCATGAAGGTCGGTTCCACCGAAATGACGCTCGACGGTATCTCCTATGTCGACCGATTTGGCGGAGCTATCTCGCGCGTGCAGCCAGGGCTCGATACCATTCAGGAATTCCGCATCGAGACGGCTGGTTCCGGCGCTCAATTTTCGCGACCCGCCACTATCGAGTTAGTCACTCGGAGCGGCACCAATACGCTTCACGGAGCGCTGTTCGAAACCTTTCGCAACAATGCGGATGGTCTGCGCGCCAGGCAGCGTCAGGATGGAAACACCACGGCCAAATTGATCCGCAACGAGTATGGCGGCTGGGTGGGCGGACCGGTTTTGATACCCCATCTTTACAACGGCAAGAACAAGACGTTCTTTTTTGTCGATTGGGAAGGAATGAAACAGCGGCAGAACACGTTTGCGACGACTGGTGTCGCCACCCCCGCAATGTGGAATGGCGACCTCAGCAACATCACGGACACCAGTGGCGAAAAGTACACGTTGTACGATCCTCAATCGACTGGCGCAAACGGAATTCGGACGCCGTTTCAAAATAACGTGATCCCAACCAGCCGTCTCAGCCCGTACGCGAAGATTTTCCAAGGTGTTTCTCCCACGCCCAATACTAATCTCAGCGGGAATCCCTGGACGGATCTCAATTTCCAGGCGTACTATCCCATCACTCAGGATCAGCACTCCCTCACGATCAAGATCGACCACAATTTTTCCGAGAAGGACACTATCTCCGGACGCTTCACCAATTCTCCCTTTTCGGGCGCGCAATACGGCGGCAAGTACGGCTTTCCTCCCCCGGGATGCACCAATTGCGGCGGGACGGCGCGCCAGGATTACGGCGTCTACTCCGACTATCTCCGCTGGAACCACGTGTTTTCCCCGACATTTCTCAATGAGCTTCAGCTCTCCAATCACCGCTCCACCGCCAATTATGGAACGCTCGGTGACAGCACAAAGTGGGCCGACAAGCTGGGCTTGCCCAACCCGTTCGGCGTCACGGGATGGCCCACCGTCTACACCGACGCATACAACCTGTACTATGGCGGCGGATGGGATGGCGATAACCGCAACGTGCAAAATCTGACTGCTTTCGAAATCAGCGACGGCGTGACATGGATCAAAGGAAAGCACACGATCAAGGCGGGTTTCAAAGGCCGCCAGGAGTACAACAACGTCAATCAGCTTCAGCAGGCGCAGGGTTCTCACAGCTTTTACGCCAACTGGACGGCGCTCTATGACCCCTCTGCGCAGAGTGCCACGCCATTCACCGGATCGGGATTTGCCGAGCTGCTCCTAGGCTTGCCGACGGCGCTCCGGGATCAATACAACCGGGGCTTCTTCTACTTCCAACAAAAGGAAGTTGGACTGTATGTCAACGACACATGGAAGGTCGGACGGCGCTTTACTGTTGACGTCGGACTTCGGTGGGACCACTACACTCCTTACCACGAAAAGTACAACCGGCTTGTCAATCTCGATCCCACGAACTACGTCAATAGTTTTCAAGTCGTAAGTCCAGACAGCACAACCATCGATAGCCTGCCGAATATTCCGTCCGGGGTGCTGGCATCGTGGCAGGCGCGCGGGCTGTCGTGGGTCACCGCAAGTTCCGTCAAAGGATTTCCCAGCGCATTGGTTCCCAGCACCTGGGGCGATTTCGGACCTCGGCTCGCCGCAGCGTACCAGATCAGCAGCAAATGGGTGGTGCGCGCCGGATATGGCATGTACTACTGGCCGACGCCGCTGTCTCAAATTCTCGCGGCGTCTCGAACCAATCCGCCGCTGAATTTGAATTTCCAGAATCACCTGGACACTGCGAATGGAACGTTTTTCAATCGAGCTCTCCTGATCGCTCCCACGTCCGGCGATTATCTTCCCAATGCAACGGTGAACGTCAATGGCGTGCAGGGGATCAGTTCGACTTCGCAAACCATGTACATCATGGATCCCCACAACTGGAGTGACAACCGGATGCAACAGTGGGAGTTCACGCTGGAGCGCGAGTTGATGCGGAACACGTCGCTGCGGCTCAGCTACATCGGGAATCACGGCAGTAACCTCGAACAGCGCCTCGCGTTCAGTAGTGCGCAATCGCAGTTGAACTATCAGGCACAGACCGGATTGGCCGCCCAGACAAATGCAGACTTGCGGCGTCCAAATCCGAATTGGACCGGTATCGACATCGCACATGTCGGCTATTCCAATGCAAATTCCGTACAGGCGGAAGTCCAACGGCGCTTCTCGAGCGGCTTCGCGTTTCAATGGTTCTACACATATAACCACACCCTCACAACGAGCGACGAAAGCGCGGGCGGATCAGGGGGCGGTGGCGCCCTGGTGCCGGAAAACTCGACTATTCTCGGGAATCCGAATCTGAGTCTGAGTCAAAGGCTGGCCCTGACTTATAACAACTCCGGGTTGGTTCCTCCGCAGCGCATGTCGTGGAATGGTCTCTATGAACTGCCATTCGGCAAAGACAAGAAATTCGGCAGCAGTGTTTCCCGCGGTGGGAATGCACTGATTGGCGGCTGGCAACTCGCATTCATTGGCACGTGGCAGGGCGGCAACTGGTCGGGTGTGGCCACGAACGAATATCTCTTCGGAAATCCGGCGCTCAGCTCCGACAAACGGCTCACCATGAATATCTTTGGACAGAATCAGGAATTGTATTTCCGTGGAGATTTCAATCCGGCCGGGGCTACCAACGTCAACCTGACGCAATTGCAGGCACTCGTTCCAGTAGACCGTTCGCAGCGACTCCTGAGGCCGGTTGGTTCCGACTTTAGCAACAAGGTACCGTTCACTCTTGCCAATGGACAAATACGGCCGACCACCATCACGGACAATTTCAGTTGGAATCCGCAGAATTTCTATATTGGGCCAAGCTCGTGGAACCAGGATGTCTCGGTCTTCAAATACTTTGAGCTCAAAGAGCGAGTGCGATTGCGCTTCACCGCCGACATTTTCAATTTCTTCAATCACCCTGTGAACAACGCGCCAAATAAGACAACCGGTCTGATTAATCTCAGCCAGCAGGCGAACGATCCGCGCATCATTCAGTTCTCGTTGCGTTTGGAGTTCTAGCAGGAGTTTTGTTATCCGCGTTGATCGGCGTTCGTCGGCGGGCCGATACTAAAACTGTGCGCCACTTCTTCCTTATAGGATTCTTGTTTTCATCTTTGATTTTCGCGCAATCGCCGATTCGTTTCGACGACGCGTTAGGATCGGCGGCCACAGTGAACGCATCGTCCACGGCCTCCTCGGCGCTTATGGCCGACCCAATCACGTGGCAACATTTTCTGACGGAGAAGGATCTAACCTGGAGCCTTTTACGCGGGCG